>ERZ780223.1380-NODE-1380-length-24179-cov-5.822044_pt1 | contig 24179 bp, 22 predicted proteins | sample MGYA00511016_ERZ780223 | MGnify/ENA primary metagenome ERZ780223 (study PRJEB29588, sample SAMEA2159032) | human gut metagenome | biome: human gut; feature: human-associated habitat; material: faeces | place: Denmark | collected 2008/2010 ... | reverse complement strand
TCCCGGTAAAAGTGGAACTGATATATTAGTGCTTGTGCTTCCCGCACGGGAAGGTTCAGCAGGCGATAACAGGGAGAGATGTTTATAAAAGATAGTTGCCAAAATAATAAGCAAGTGGGTTTGCTAAAACGAAGATAAAAAAGAGGGCAACAGGAAAAAGATTAAAGAGAAGGAAACACATCATTCATTTTCAGCGTTTTAGAATACTATTTATTGGAAGCAAAAGTACGTACTTTAAAACACCCAAAGTACGTACTTAATGGGCAATTAAATACGTACTTTTTCCGTGGTAAAATACGTATTCTTACATCTTAAAAGTACGTACTTCTATCGGTATGAGAAATAGGATTCCGAAAAGGCATTAACATTGTTAATTTATGCCCCTGTTTACAAACCTTATCACCTACTTTTAATGGATCCACTTCTTCAACTCCTTATACAAAGCTTCTGTGATTTCACTGTTCTTCGAATTAAAGAATATCTCCTTACCTGTATTCTCCTTAAACATGATATAGGGTTTGCTGTGCGAAGAGAGTAATAACAGACAGTTGCCTCCGTCTTTCAGCTTGAACCACCCTTTACTTATACCACCTATAGAAAGTCCATTAAGACGAAGCCCGATATCGGGAAGAGAGTCTATCAAACAAATCCCGGTTATCTCTTCCAGGGTTCTGGATGTACCATACATTCCCGTAAAAATCAGCTTATCCTCCTTTATCTTTATAGTTGCCGGATTCATACCATATGCTATAAATGCAGCAATCACCGCAATAGTAAGCACACTAATAGCAACCACATACTTCGTACTTTTCTTGGGAGGATTATGATCAAATTTATTTGCCTTGATTATCAGATACGGAATATAGAGTATAGGCAGAAGAATGCAATAACTGGCCCAGTCTGCATGCCCTACCCCAAGACAGGCATAATAAGTAAGTAAAGGTACGGTTCCCATTCCCACCAGACTATAACACATAAAAGTAGACAATCCTTTGACATCTACATTTTCTTTCTCTTCTTTAGACATTGTATTATATCCTGCAATAAGAATCGGGAAGCGCTTTACGAGTACCCCGAGCCCAATGAGGATGAAAGCTGTAATCAACACTGTAGTTTCCATAATCAAGTTTATTAACTCATTTCCACATCAACAAAAATCCCTTATTTTACCTCCGAAAGATAAGAATTATTCTTCAGAAAACAGGAAAAGTTGCTCTTTTCCTTGCAAATCGACTGCCTTGAGTGACTTAGCACGCGAACTACGTAGTTTCAACAAAGCACAAAAGTCGTCTTCTACATTATATCCATTGACCTCTTTTACAACGAATCCTCTTCGTACTCCTATCCGGTAGGCCTTTGAGTTTTCCCACACCAACCCGATTTTGATCCGGCCTTCTTCGGGGATAAATGAAATGCCGGAACCACCGGTATCAGGCAGTATTACTGACGAAATACCGTCATACGGCATGAAAAGATATTGCTTTCGGGGAAAATCAAGAATCATCTGCCCATAGTTAAGCAAACCGGCTCCGACACGCGAAGTAACCCCTGTATGTGTTTCTGTCATCACATTCCTGAAAGTGACCGGACCGATCTTCATCCAGTCAAACCTCAAACGATAACGCAAAGTATCCCGGCCAGCACCTGTTATGCCAATAGAAGAAGCTCCATAAGCACAGTCCGTCACACACCGTTCTATCTTTTTAGGCATACGATTCTTCAATAGAATAAATACCTCATCGCAGAGGTCATAAAGTTCCGGAGCTCCCGTATCAAAAAGTACTCCGGTCTCCTGCAATCTACGGAATAGCTTTATATCCAAAAGGGGGCAGTTTGCTATCACCTTCATCCGTCTCCGTTTTCCTTTCTCTGCCTTAAAATGATTTTTCCTGTCTGTCAGGATCAGCCGTTGGTTTCTGGTATCTATCTTAACCGATAAATTCTGCAAAATCTCACTTCCTATCAGCCCGTCTACTCCTTCACAGTTGAAAAGACTATTCTCATTCATATCCCAAAGAGTAGCCGGATAATGATTGAAATGCAGTTTTCCTAAACGCAACTCCCTTACATCTGCCATGTTTACAGCAATACGTACGCCGTTGGCATCACGTGCACTATCTCCTCTATAAGTATCTTCGCCACTTAACAACTCTTTATTCAGAAGCATCACTTGTTTCTGACAAGAAGTACAGACTGGAACAAAGAAAAGAACAGCGACAAGATATTAAACAAATAAAAAAATTATTAGAAACGCATAATAATTTTGCAAACCGCCACGACTTAAAAAATTTATCAACTCTCTACACAGATACCTATGTAAATAATGACGGTTTTGATAAAAAAGTATATTTTAAAAGTATTGAAGCCACATGGCAAGCTTGCAAGGATTTAACATACACTACAGACATTATTGATATCGAGATAACAGGCGATTATGCAAACGTAAACGTAATAGAAACCGCAATTGGCACTGTAACAGACACAATAGAATCAATGCCTGTAACCGGCGAAATTCACTCTATATCAACGGGAATCTACCATCTTGTAAAGATAAACGGTAACTGGTTCATATCCGGGGAAACCGCACTCTCTGATGAGTCTTCTTTATTATACGGAGATGCAAGATTTATGAACATTGAAATCCTTGCTCCAGCACAAGTGAGCTCCGGAGAAACATACACCTCAACAGTAAAAGTTGATACTGATGAAAAAACTTTTATTATGGGCTCAATTGACCACGATCCGATTACATATCCTGCGGGTTCACCAAAAAATGAACTAAGAGCCATGCCTCAATCTCAAATTCTAGAGCGAGTACTAAAAGCAAATACCAACAACTTAAATGAATATACCATCGCTTCTCTTGCAATCTCAAAAGCAAAACAAACAAATGAAAAGAATTTCCAAATATATGTTGCCGGACTTGCCTGCGTTATGAGAAGGGTTAATGTAATTCCAAAAAATAATTTTATAAAACTAGAGGATTAAAATGAAAACATCAATAGGTAAATACTTCTTTCTAATAGTTTGCTTCATATTCTGGCTATTTTTAGCTTTATTTTCATCTAAGTTGATTGTCGACAATTTAACGTCGGGTCACCATTATTCAAATGCTGTATTTCAACTGCACTATCTGAAAAACACGGGAGCAGCATTCAGCTTACTCCAAAATGCAAGAGAATTTTTAATTATAGTATCAATCGTTGCTATAACTATGTTATTTATGTATGTACATGACAATATAAAAAATATCCATCTGATATCTATATCATTTATTTCACTCCTGTCAGCAGGAATTGCTGCAAATTGTCATGAAAGAATTGTTCTTGGATTTGTCAGAGATTATATCCAGCTCAATTTTGTTAATTTCCCTATTTTTAATGTAGCAGACATATTTATAACTATAGGAGTTATAGCTCTTGTCGTAATTCTACTCTTCTACAAAGGAAGATAATTTTATGATTTTAATAATTGATGAAAACACAGACGAAACAAGATTAGACCTATACCTGGCAGAATTATACGATGGAATTTCTCGGTCTAAAATCCAATCTGCCATAAAATCAGGAAAAGTGTTAATAAACGGAACCATTAAAAAGCCGTCTTACATTTTGAGAGAAAACGACAGAATAGAATTTGAAAATCTTGTAAACGAAAGCGTTTTACAGGTTGAACCGGAAGATATTCCTCTGGAAATAATCTGGGAAGATGAAAATATGGCTGTTGTAAATAAACCTTCAGGAATGCTTACACACCCGACAACCCTTGAAAATTCCGGTACACTTGTCAACGCGCTTCTATTTAAATATGGACAAAATTTATCTGATGTCAATGGAGAATTTCGAAGAGGAATAGTCCATCGTTTGGACAGAAACACTTCGGGCTTACTAATGATAGCAAAGAACAACAAAACTCATGAATATTTGGCAACACTAATTAAGAATCGGGAACTCACAAAAAAATACCACGCGGTTTTAGTAGGGAATTATCCAAGAGACAATGATGTTATATCTGATCCTATAGGAAGAAATAACGTAAATCCTAAAAAAATGGCAGTTCGACCTGATGGTCGTCCAAGTGTAACCAAACTAAAAGTTATTGAAAGGTTTGATAATGAAGCCTCTTATGTAGAATTAAACCTTGTAACAGGTAGAACTCACCAGATACGCGTTCATACAAGTTTTAAAAAACACCCGGTATACAATGATACATTATACGGCGCAGGACAAGGAAAAGTAAAAACTGAAGAACAGGTTCTTCAATCTTTCTACTTGAAATTTGCAAAACCTTTTTCAGCAGAGATAATTGAACTTGAAATCCAACCGGATGAAAAGTTGGAAAAAGTTTTAAAATACTTTAGAAATAGGAGCCTATAATATGAAAAAAATATTTTTAATTCTAAGTATTATAATATTATTAGCAATCGTATATTTAGTAATTATCAATTTTAATAATTATGCAAGTTTAAATATTTTAACAGCAAACATAGTCGAACCTAAAGCCTTGCACGGATGGACTCAAAACGGATTCTATCTGGGAAAAGAAATAAGACTCTCTACTTATACAGTACTAATATTATTAGGCGGCATTTTTACGGGAGCAGGAACAGTCTACATGTTCTATGATGCAACTAAAGATAAAGTAAAAGCTTACCAAAGAGAGCTGGAAAAAACATCTATCTCCGGCTCAAATAATGCTTCCAGAGTCGAGGTTCTTGAAGCAAAAATTAAAACACTGGAAAAAGCTTTCAGTGCGGTAATTGATGAAAGACAAAAACTTGAAGTTCAAATAAAATCACTCAATGCTGAACTAGATAATATAAATAAAGATAAATAAGTAATAAAAATAAAACTTCAAATTTGGAGGACTCTTGCAATACGCAAGAGTTTTTCTTTTTCAGGTAAATCTAAAGAATCAAAAATTTCTAATAAAGTTTTTCGCATTTGTTCTGCATTTTCTTTATGCTCATAATTAAAAAAATCTTCTAGCTCTATTCCTAAATTATTTGCAATTTTATCTAAATTAGACAATAGTGGAAAATTTTTACCCGACTCAATTTTACTAATTGATTGCGGTTCAATACCTGCAATCTCTGCCATTTTATCCTGTGTATATCCAAAATGTTTACGAATATCTCTAAATCGCTTACCAAATTTAATCTTTTTATTCATTATACCCTCAACATAAATATAGCAACTTATAAAAAACAAAATAATACATTTGAAGTTTATAATATTGACATTTTGAACTTAGCAACACATAATATAAATATTAGAGTAGTTTTTTTAGGAATTTTGAACTTATGAGTATAAAAAAAAGAGGTTTTACATTAGCAGAAGTTTTAATTACCCTTGGTATTATTGGAATCGTTTCAGCTTTAACTATACCGGGCTTAATGTCTAAATACAAAAAAATCAGAACTGCTACACAATTAAAAAAGGCTATATCTGTAATTAATCAGGCTTATAAACGTTCCTTCGATGATGTTGGAGAGCCTGCAGATGCTTTTAAATTGGGCAGTGAAGAATATTTCAAAACTTATTGGGCTCCATATATTAAAGCTCTTACTGACTGTAATACTTATCAAGAATGTGGCTATGACTCAATAGCACCATTTAAATATTTAAATAATACTCAAGCTGGAGTAAATGTAGTATCAAAATCTGCCAGAACAACTTTTTACACGGCAGATGGTATACTATATATAATATTTACTGCGCAGAGTAGTAGTAGTAGTACAGGTGGACTTGTTGAAAATAATGATGTTTATATTGATTTAAATGGAGGAAACAAACCTAATGTCTTTGGAAAAGATGTATTTATACTAACTAGAATTCGTGATGGAGGAGGAGTTCAACCCCTTGGCTATAACTTAAGCAATACAATTATAAATAAGAACTGTTCAGAAAACGATCTCGGTACATATTGTGCAGAAAGAATTAAACGTGCAAGCTGGACTTTAGATTCCGGATATCCTTGGAAATAAAAAGATTTAAATAATAAAAAAGAGGGATAATCCCTCTTTTTTTAGATATTCTTCAATAACATTAATATCAAATCTTTGAATTTAGCTTTTACTTTTGTAGTAGTTTCTATAACTTCTTGATGACTAAGCTTTTTAGTAGAAACTCCGCTTGCAAAATTTGAAATACAACTGATTCCAATTACATTCAACCCGCAATAATTAGCCATGATAGCTTCCGGAACTGTAGACATGCCGGCTGCATCAGCACCCATATATCTTGCCATTTTAATTTCTGCCGGAGTTTCATAACTTGGTCCTGATGAGGCAATATAAACACCGTGCTTCAAATCTATTTTTAACAATCTACCTGCTGCATCCACAATTTTAATAAGATTTTTGTTATAAATTTCAGACATATCAGGAAACCTTGGACCAAACCGTTCTTCATTAGGACCAACCAGCGGATTAGCACCCATAAAATTGATATGATCGGTAATTACCATCAAGTCACCAGGTCTGAAACTTTTATTTATTGCACCTGCGGCATTTGTCAAAATTACAGTTTTAACACCCAATTCTTTCATTACTTTTATAGGAAAAGTTATTTCCTGCATTGAATGCCCTTCATAGTAATGATTCCTACCTTGCATCATTACAACCTTACGACCGGAAATATTTGCAAAAACAAGCTGTCCTTTATGCCCTTGAACAGTTGACGGCGCAAAATTTGGGATTTTTGAGTAAGGAATAGCTATTTCACAATATTCATCGGCCAAATCTCCGAGACCTGAACCCAAAATCAACCCTATCTCAGGTTTAAAATTATCAGTATACTCATTAATATAATCTAATGTTTCATTTATCATAATAAACCCCGCACCCTAAACTTGTTCTCTCTTTAGAATATTCAAAACACAAAAATACACAAAAACCTTATGTTCTTGTGTATTTTGCAAACTTTATTAACCAACCAATCTATTGTCGTCAGCTTCTGATGCTTTTACCATCAAAGCATGTTCAACTGGATTTTCTTTTGAATAGCTGGTTTCATGAGTTTCATCAAAACCAAAGTCTTCGCGAGCTTTTCTTGCTTGATTTTCATCAACAATTTTTTTAGCAAGTTCAGCAATTTCGTATACAAGTTTGTATCTGTTATCTGTATTTTCGTTTAAATCCCACGCTACTTTAATTATTTGATCCATTGAATAACCTCACTTTTCTAATTATACATTTATAATATAATATAAATAAAAATTTCGCAAGTAGTTCTCACCGGATAAGAAACAGATACACTATTGAAAGATCTTTAACACGAATCTGTGAGATTAGAGATTCTGAAACTAGTTCCGAATGACTACTAATATTTTCGCCAACAAATTAGAAAAACAGAACCTATTCTTTTCCGGTTATTTCCCTATACATATCCATATACTGAACGGCACTGCGCTTCCACGAAAAATCAGCTTCCATCGCAGATTTTCTCATTGCATTGAAAACATATTTATCACTATAGACATACAAAGCACACTTGATAGCATTCAACATATCCCAGCCATTATACTGCCAGAATTTAAAACCATTCGAATTATCAAGAGGATATCCGGTTATCGTATCTTCCAAACCGCCCGTTGCCCTAACAATAGGTAAAGAACCATATCGCATTGCAATTAACTGACTCAAACCACAAGGTTCAAATTTTGACGGCATTAAGAAAAAATCACTCCCTGCATAAACTAAATTTGCAAGTTTTGCATCATACCCAACATAAGCTCTTATATTAGAAGTATTATTGGACAACCAGATAAATAAATTTTCATACGCATTATCTCCACTGCCCATAAAAATAAAATCAGCATTCAAATTTTGCAACTCGTACTGCATATCTCGAATCAAATCTATACCTTTTTGTCCGACAAGACGAGAGATTAATGCAATTATTGGTCTTTCAGGATTATATTTTAATCCAAAGTATTCACATACAGCTTTCTTATTTTCTTCTTTATTTGCCATAGATTTTACATCATAATTTTTCACAAGAGCCTTGTCTGTTTTAGGGTTAAAAACTGTATAATCGATGCCATTTAATATTCCGCGCAATTTATATTGAATTCCTCGCAGAGTATAATCCATATTTTCTCCATACTCAGAACCTAGAATTTCTCTTGAATATGTCGGAGAAACTGCAACGACTCTGTCAGAATATTGAATAGCTCCTTTCATCCAGTTTACACGATTATAATGTTCACATCCCCACTGATTATATACAATATCTTTTCTCATATTTGCAAAATCTAAAACATCTTCAAACCAGATACCCTGATATGCAAGGTTATGAATTTCAAAAACACACTTTGTATTTTTCCAGAAATCATCAAATTTATAATTTGAATGCAAATACATTGGAATCATAGCAGTATGCCAATCGTTTGCATGAATCACATCCGCTCTAAAATTCAGAGCTTTAGCATATTCCATAACAGCAAGAGAAAATGAAATATATCTTTCATGTTCGTAGCGCGGATCAAGGTACTTTGGATAAACCTCTTTAAAACAAGAAAAATACCAATCATTTTTCACAAAAAACACATTTATATCCGTTCCCGGAAGCTTTGTCATAAAAAGGTTAAACTTATGGGGCTGATTCCCGAAAGTCAACCACATCTCAGAATTTTCAAGCTCTTTTATTCCGAACTTTTCTTTATCTATAGAGCCGTGAAGAGGAGTAAAAATTGCAATTTCAGCATCTTTTTCAAGTTCTTTCGGCAAGCTGCCAATGACATCAGCAAGCCCTCCTGCTTTTGAGAATGGTGCTACTTCAGCAGACGCAAATAAAATCTTCATTTTTCCTCTCTTTCTAAAACTTAAACGGATTAATTAGGAGAAAAAGTCTTCCGGATTAACAACATCCCCGTCATTTTCATCAAAACCGGATTCTGAGGATTGCTCCTGACTAATTTCCTTTTCTGATACACTTTGTGGTATTGGTATAGTAGCTTCAACATCCATCCTGGACATTTGTTGAACCTCTGGACCTTTGTTACTTTGATTTTCCAACATAAGCTGCTTGATGTCAATATTTAAATTGAAAATCAACCCGTATTTTTGAACAATATATGATGCTTGATTCATACAAATTTGCGCCTGCTCTTTTGCGCCTGTACACATCAACACTTTGTACATATTAACTTTATTTAACATTGTAAGATATTCACTTATACCACCGACTTTTTCCATCTGAATATTGGAGTTATTAAGAATTCCATATGCAATATCAAATTTACCTTCTTGGATATTCAAAATACTCATCAAATACCAGGCAACATGCATTACTGAATTCATACCTTTTTCTTTAGCCGTTTTAATTACCTGATACAATATTGCCGAAGCCTTTTTATACGAATTCAAACGAATATAAGAATAAGCAATAAGCATATCAGCAAATAATTCAAATTTATACATATAAGCTTCTTTTGCTATAAGTTTTGTTTTATAAACATCTTGAGCAAAAGCTACAGGATCCTCTTTGAAATTTATAAACGCTCTCATAAAATGATATAGCATTGCAGAAAATACATTACTGCCACCCATATTCGTAGAAACAGTAACTTTTTCTCCCTTTATAAGATTTTGCAATTGCACAAATATTGAATATTCTTTAGGTACAAAGTTAAACAGTTTATTTGATATATCTAAAAATTCTCGAACATCTTCTTTTAAAGATATAACATCAACAATTGCAATATATGCAATACATTCAATCAACAAAGCCTTAAATTCTTCTTTTGAAATAATTGTATATCTAATATTGTCAATCTTCTGAGAATCTAATGCATTTAAAACATTGTATCCGATATCAAGACAATCATCATAAGCTCCAATATTAAATAATATTTTGACATGAATCATCGACATCAAAAGGAAATTCAAATCAAAATTCTGTGCTGACGGATCAATTGATACTTTATCCATTACAGACAAAACCTTGTGCGTTAATCCTAGAGCATACATATAGTCTCCGTGCTGCATTGCCCCTTGAACCATTTTTGTACATAACGATACAAAATTTGCAGTATTAGAAGAATTTTGTAAACTTAATAAGGTCTCTTCTGCAATTTCTCTGGTTTTTTCCGGATCATACTCAAACATATTATTAGAAATATTTTCATATATAGAAAATTTGTATTTTACTAGTTCATCAGGCGACCATCTATCAGAATACTTATCCAGACATTTTAAAATTTCACCAGAACAATTCAAGTAAGAAGAAAAATCCCCCATTGAAAGATTTATATTCGCAAGTTTTTCCCATTCAAAAATAACCTGTTCCTGCTCACCCAGTAATTCATATAAAAAGGCTTTAACCGGACTAGGCATATTATCTACAAAAGCAATATTAAATAACTCTTGAGCAATAACTTTCATATCTTCAGGACGAATAACTTCAAGAATATTTTGCCTTAGAAGATTATAATTAGGGAAATACATACAATCATTATAAAAATACACATAACCCATCTCGGACAATTTATCAGCAATTGCTTTCCAATTGGCAAACCCGAAACTATTAAGAGTTTTAGTATCTACTCTTGTTCCTAGCAAAACAGCCATTGCCAAAAATTTTACAGCTCTCTTATCGTCTTTTAACAGATTCAATCTTCGCTTCATCAATTTACTCAAATTAGATGGTATAATAATCGTTTTTGGATTAACCATAACTATTGAATATTCTGTATATGAATAAACACCGGATTCTAAAAGATATTGAATCGCAAAATCTAAAAACAGAGTACTTCCGCATGCATATTTAGCTATACGCTGGAAGTAAAAATCAGTCATAATATTTTTATAAAAATCTTTATCAGACTCTATAATATCATTAAAAGGAGTTGGTTTTAATGTAATTTCTGTATAATATGGTCTTGAAAGAAGAAAATGAGCCTGTTTGTGAAGTGAAAACTCTTTATCATAAGAAATCAAATAACTTATATTCAGTTCCTCGAAATGTTCAAATAACTGCTCTAAAACATACATAGAACTGGAGTCTATTTTTTCAAAATTCTCAATATAAATCAGCGAATCCGGAATTGCCTGCAGTAACAATAAAAACACCTGAAAATAATTATCTCTGGTATCATCAAGATTATTCATGTCTCGCTGCGTCAGGGTAACCAAATCTTTTACCAACCCTGATGTATCAATATTTTTAAACATTGAAAAATCATTTGTATCAAATAATTTTTGAGACACCGTATAATCAAATATAGAGGATACTAAATCCCTGAAAAACGAATATGGAGAATACTTCATATCATCATGACAGGTTACAGGTATCACGTTACTGTACACACCCAGCTCATCGACTGCAGACAACAATTTCAAAGTATAAGGCTGATACATATTTGAAGCCTTTATTGCAAGAATACCCTTTGGAATTTCTTGCAACACCTCAATAACATTATCCAGAACTTTTACATTTTCAGTTGTATAAAATGCGCAATTAATTTCATCAAAATTAATCATATCAATATCATACAAATCATCATCAGCCAAAAGATTTTCTTCATCTAATGCTGCTCTGGTAATCTGCTCCTGTTCCGTTAAAAGAGTTTGTACAAAATGAGGAACTTCATTATCATCAGAAATTTGTTCGTGCTCGGCCTCACTTTGCAAAAACTCATTAATTTTGATAAACTCTTTTAAATTTATTTCATAAAACTGTTTCATTTTCCCGTTTACAAGAGCAGAGTTTAAAGCATCCATCTTATAGCGTTCATGATAAAATTCATAAAACTCTTCATCTGTTATTACCTGAAAAGAATCCAGCGCTTTCATATCTTTATTGGTGTTTTGATAAACCATGTTCGCCTGAAATCCGGTGTCAATATCATAAGGATTCTTATCAGCATCCCTTTTCATAATCGTAAAATTACATTTTAAAGCAACATCTTTTCTTTTCAAAAGTTTTACATTCAATTTTGTAATCAAATTCAAAATTTCAATAGTTGACATTATTGCGGAATTAGCAGAAGCAGACATTGTATAAACCTTATTAAAACGTATAACATAAATCCCGCCCTTAAGAATTTGACGTCTTACATCCAAGGATTGTAAATACCCGGCAATAAGATTATCCAAATTTGCTTTAAACTTTGTAAATAACTGATTTGAACCTAATTTTGCCTTAACTACATCACTATTAGGAAATTCGATTTTTAATACTGCAAAAGATTCTGTATTAGATTCACCTTGAACCGCGCTAATTTCTGTTGGATAACCACATTTTACACATTTAGGATTTTTTGTCAGGTTAATTTTTCCACATTTAGCACATTTGGTTACTAAAATTTCGCCACATTTACGACAGGTATTTTTTGTGTTTACAGTACGACAAACAGGGCAGATGATTTTAAGCACCTTTTTACAATTAGGGCACACCATCGCATTTTTATCAATTTCAGCTCCGCACTTTGGACATTCCATATTGGAATTATAGCATACTACAACCTTTTTAAACTAATTCAAACAGACGATATTAGAGTAAAAACTCATATTTTCAATCTGCAATTTCTAAATACAATAAATTTATGATATGATAAAATTATAAAGAGGGTGGAATGAGTATTATTTCAGACAATAATGATTTTGAACAGCAAAGAGTTCACACAAAAAATCCGGTTGTAAAACCTGAAGCTGTAGAGTGCGACAGAAACTTTGAAAACTGTATCCGTCCGAAATCCTTTGATACATACATAGGGCAAAGTGCACTAAAAGATACACTAAAAATTACTATTGAAGCTGCCAAACGAAGAGAAAAACCCCTTGACCACTTACTTTTTTACGGGCCACCGGGATTAGGAAAAACAACACTGGCAGGTGTTATTGCTCAAGAAATGGGGGTTGAAATAAAAATCACATCGGCACCAGCACTTGAAAGACCGAGAGATATAATCGGAATTTTAATGTCTCTGCAGGGCGGAGAAATCCTATTTATTGACGAAATCCACCGGCTAAATAAAGTGGCAGAAGAAATTTTATACCCAGCCATGGAAGACTTTTACCTTGATATGACAACCGGAAAAAGTCAAACAGTCAAAACTCTTAGAGTTCCGTTACCTAAATTCACACTGATAGGTGCAACAACAAAAGCCGGAGAACTTTCAGGGCCATTAAGAGATAGATTTGGGATTATTCACCGCCTTGAATTCTACACAGACGTAGAACTATCACAAGTTATAAAGAGAACTGCCGGAATTTTAAATATTGAAATAGATAATGATGGAGCACTTGCTATTGCACGTCGCTCAAGAGGAACTCCTCGTATTGCAAACCGCCTGATTAAAAGAGTTAGCGACTACGCATTAGTTAAACATGATGGAAAAATCACTCAAGATGTTGCCAATAAATCACTTGATATTTTAAAAATTGATGAATTCGGACTTGACTCCACAGACCGTAATCTTTTAAAACTTATTATTGAAAAATACGACGGCGGCCCTGTAGGAATTGAAACAATAGCTGCGGCTATAGGAGAAGATGTAAGAACTATTGAAGATGTTTGTGAACCATTTTTACTGCAAGCTGGCTTGCTTCAGAGAACCCCGCGTGGCAGAAAAGTTTCCCCTGCAACATACAGACATCTCGGTTACAAAACGTCTGCGGCTTCGAATCAGCAAAGTTTATTTTAAAAAACAGCAAAAAATTTTATCATAAATTTTATATAAAACAGAACAGAAAAATAAAGGAATAAAATGAAAATACAAAATAATATACATCACCCTGCATATCATACGAGTTTTCAAGCAAAATTTTTACACAGTGAAAGTCTAAAAATGGTTGCTGATTATGCGGTTGAACATAACAAATTTGACAAACTTAATCAGGCTAGAAAAAACATAGATGCATCTTACCTGCAAACCAGATTAAAAATGGACATCTCAGAAAAAGAAAACGGGAATTACATTGTAAGTTTTACCAAATACTGCCCGAAAAAAAACATTAATATTGCATATTCATTAGATGATTATGAAATTGTAAAAACAACAGAATTTACAAGCGAAAATAAAATAAACCCGCTTAAATTCGCACTTGATAAAATTATAAAACTTGGAAATAATGCACCTCATAATAAGATGTATAAAAAGGTTGTTATTTCCAAATAAATACAAAAATATTAAAGATTTCACGCTAATTAAATTGCCTTGATCAATAATTAAGGCAATTTTTGCATTCAAAATGTTTTTATATAAACACGGGGAATTTTATCAAGAAAAATATAGGAGGATATTATGGAAATATTTGTGAATTCTACACCTGAAACTCGGGCATATTATACAAAACAATATTCTGCATCAAATCCAAATTCAAACAACAAAGTTGCATACACTGTAAAAAAAGGAGATAATCTCTGGAACATTGCAAAACAACAAATAAAAAATAAAAATGCATCAAATGCTGAAATTTCAGATATGATGTATTCTATTGCAAAGTTAAATAAGAAAGAAACTATTGAAGCTGCAAATGACATTAAAATAAATGATGTAATATACATACCTGTTTACACAGAAAAACCAAACTCAAATAAAAAGATCAGTAAAACGCCTAATAATAGTATTGCAAAGCCTATAAAAACAGACAACTCAGTAAAAGATATTCAAGAATCTCCAAAAAGAATAAAAGAAATACTTACACCGCCAAACCCTCATGCAACATACACAGAAAAACAATTATATAAATCTAAACATATAAATAATATTGATAATAAATTATACTCAGATTTTGGGAAATACGGCGCTCAGTATTGGACAAAATTATTAAACAATCCAAATAGCCAACTAATTATTGAAAAATCTTACACAATAGGAAGTAAACCAACAGGCATTATTCTTACCAAAAAAGATAATAACAAAAGATATGGTAAAACTGAAGCTATGCTGTTAATAAGGGCTGATAAGAACGGCAAATTCGACAATGTAGTTTACAACTCTCCAGGAACCGATATCTACAGTACTCGATTTGATTTTGAAGTTGATAAAAAAGGGCAATTAAAAAGACCAAATTCTTTTGGAATATACACAACTATTGATAAAATAGAACAAAAACAGTATCAAGAATTAGTCAAAGGACTACAGAAATATCTGGATGAAAATTTAAAATAATATTTCTAAATACAGGATAAAGAAACTCAATTTTCTGTTCCTACCAGAAATTTCGGAATATATTGGTTATAAAACTTCGACCGAGGAGCCTGAACCAAGTTCAGGATGACAGGCAGTCGGGTGAGGTTAACTATTTGACAACAATCTCCGTGCAGAAGAATCAGTCATTCCAAACTCGGTTCGGAATCTAATAAATTACAAGATGGGTTAACCATTAAAAAATTGCATAAATATTACTATTTGTTTTCAAATTAATCTTAATGTAATATAAAATATATGATTGAGAACTTAGACAAAATTAAAGCGGCTATAGATATCGAAATAAAATATCGCTACATTGATATCCATGGAAAAACGCAAAAGTTCTCAAGCTTTATAAAAAAAGAAGCTCAAAGAAATTATAAGAAATCTAAAAAAAATCCTCGCTGGGCTGTTGTAATAGAAGCATTTGAAATATATCCTTATGCATCAGTTCCTGAACGCAGAAAATCCATTGAACATTTGATAAAAGTTATAAAAACAGATATTCAACAGGAAGCAGCGGAGAAAAAAGAAGAAGAAACAATGCAGCTTCAAAGACAAAAACATCCATCCGAAGTTGATGTTATGTACATAAAAGGTGTAGGCCCCAAAGTTGCATATAAACTCAACAAACTAGGAATTTTTACAGCTCAAGATTTGATGATGTATTTTCCTAAAAAACATATTGACTACTCATCAAGAACTCTTATAAAAAAATTGCAAGAAGGACAAACAACAACTGTTTTCGGTTACATAAAATCCGTTTCATCTTTCAATACAAAAAATAACTTATCGGTTACAAAGGTAATGATAGCAGACGAAAGCGGAAGATTTGAACTCAGCTTTTTCAACGCAAAAGGGAACAGATATCTTTTAGAACGAATGAAAGCCCAATTTCCTGTTAATGCCGGAATTATGGTATCCGGAGTAGTTAAAAGGAATAATTACACAGGCCTTTTAACAATGGATAAACCGACATATTCAATTATGACAGGAGAATTTTTAGATAATCCTGATTCAAACTTGAACATTGCAAGAATTGTTCCGATTTATACCGTTTGCGAAGATTTAAGCATAAAAACTCTGCGAAAAGCCATTTTTAATGCGATTGAACTTTATAAAAACGACATAAAAAATATAATTCCGGACTTTATCAGAGAACGTCTAGGAATTATGAATAAAAAAGAAGCAGTAAAACAAATCCACTTCCCGGAAACCATGGATGCTCTGGAACATGCCAGATTCTCACTTATTTTTGAAGAGTTATTCCTAATTCAATTAAAACTTATAAGATTACGAGAAACAACAGCAAAAAATACCACCTCTTATGCCTTACAAGTGCATAAAGACGGTTTAGTGCAAAAATTTATTAACGCACTGCCCTTTGAATTAACTTCAGGACAAAAACAAGCAATAAATGAAATTTTACAGGATATGAATTCTGATGCTCCGATGCAAAGATTATTACAAGGGGATGTTGGCAGCGGTAAAACTGTTGTAGCAACAATAATGCTTCTTGCAGCTATTGAAAACGGCTATCAGGGAGCTCTGATGGCACCTACAGAAATCCTTGCTCAACAACACTACAACAATCTGGTACAATGGCTAACCCCAATGGGACTTAGTGTTGGTCTATTTTTAGGAAGCCACGGAAAAAGAATTCGACAGAAATTTGAAACAGATTTAAAAAACGGTCAAACCCATATTGCTGTAGGAACTCACGCACTTATACAAGAAAATGTAGAATTTAACAATCTAGGCGCAATTGTTGTTGATGAGCAACATAGATTTGGAGTAAAACAAAGAAATGTCCTGAAGAAAAAATCACAAAATCCGCAAATACTTACAATGACAGCAACCCCAATACCAAGAACTCTGGCATTGACAGTCCATGGAGACCTTGATTTAACAGTAATTAATGAACTTCCAAAAGGACGAAAACCAATAAAAACAATATTAACAGGTTCGCACAAACAAGTTTGGGATTTAATAAAAAAAGAAGTAGAATCAGGAAGACAGGCTTATGTTGTTTATCCTTTAATTGATGAAAGCGAAACACTGTCGGCTAAAGCCGCAACAATTGAAGCAGAAAAACTACAAGCAGAAGTCTTTCCACAATTTAAAATCGGACTTTTGCACGGAAAACTCAAAAATGATGAAAAAGATGAAGTTATGAAAGACTTTAAAGCAGGTAAATATGACATTCTTGTCTCAACAACAGTAGTGGAAGTCGGAGTGGATGTTCCAAACGCAACCGTTATGGTAATTGAGAACGCAGAAAGATTCGGACTGTCCCAACTTCACCAGTTAAGAGGTCGCGTAGGGAGAAATAGTCTTCAATCATATTGCATTTTAATAACATCTTCACGTTCACAAGAAACACGAGAGCGCCTCGGAATAATGACGGAAACAAATGACGGTTTTATTATTGCAGAAAAAGATTTGCAGCTCCGCGGCCCAGGAGAATTTTTAGGAACCCGTCAATCAGGACTTCCGGATTTAATAATTTCAGATATTGTACGAGATGCTAAAATCTTAGAAATTGCAAGAAATGAAGCAATTGACTTTGTAAAAAACCACAATATAGAAGATTTTCCTGTACTTAAAAATGTAACTTCTCTTGAGATGTTCACAGGATTGGATATTTAATTAAATTTCGACAACTCTGAAACCGTTGTCTCCATTTTCTCCGCCATATCAATGAGAGTATCCAATGAAGGTTTTGAAAAAGCTACTTCTATCTTTCCCATAAAATTCAAAGAAATACCAAGTCTGTCAGCTAATTCCTGCTGCGTCAAACCAAGCTCTTTTCTTCTCTTTTTTATATTTTTCCCTAAATTTTTATAGAAAAGCTCTTTCATATACGTACAGTTTATACGTAAATTTTTGTAAATTATACGTACTATCAATACGTAAATATAGTGTATAATATTAATTATCGTATTTCAGCAGGAGGATAAAAATATTATGGCCCAAAAAGGTTTTACACTATCTGAAGTTTTAATAACACTAGGAATAATAGGTGTTGTTGCAGCAATAACGATTCCCGGACTTATAACTAATTACAGAAAACATGTAGCTGCAACTACTCTGGAAAAATCCATTTCAACTCTTAATCAGACTATAAAATTATCTGAAAACGAAAATGGAGAACTTGAAACGTGGGATAAATCATTACATCAAGAAGAGTTCATCGACAAATACTTCAGACCATATATAAAAATAATGCAAACCTGCAATCCAATAACAAAATGCGGATATAAATCTCAAACTCCATGGAAAAATTTAACTGGTGCAGCTGCTGGTATTTATGGTAGTCCAAATCACAGAGGAAGAACACCATTTATTGCTATGGACGGAATTTTATATACTTTTGGATTTATTAATGACGGAGGAGCCCCCGATAGTAATAACGACAAGATTATTATTATTGATATAAACAACTCAAGAGGACCAAATCAATTTGGAAAAGATATCTTCTTTTTATACAGAAAAGATGAAGCTTCAATTTATCCATACGGAGCTGATAAATCTTCCAAAGAAATAAGAAATGACTGCTCAAAAAACGGACAAGGATTATACTGCGCAGCCTGGATTAGAGAAAATGGATGGAAAATTCCATCAGACTATCCATGGAACTAAATTAATTTAGTAAATAATTTGAATATTAACTTTTCTTGCTCTTGCTTTATTATCAAAATCAATCAGTATAACCTGCTGCCATTGTCCCAACTGTAATACTCCATCTATTAAAGGAACATGAGTAGAATTTCCAACTATAGACGCTCTCACATGTGCATATCCATTACCATCATGCCACATTTCATCGTGATGATACGGAGCATCTACCGGAGCAATCCTGTCTAAAGCCTCAGGCAAATCAACAAGTAACCCGGGCTCAAATTCCATATTAGTAATTGAAACTGTACTCCCCTGAGCATACACATAAACTACAGCATTTTGTAATCCGTGATTATAAACAACATTTCGAATCTGTGGTGTTATATCTATGATATCTGTATTTCCTTTTGTATGCACAGTAAAAACATCATTCAATATTGTCATAATCAAACCCCTTATCCCTAATTTTACTCTTGCGGAAAAAGATTATCCGGCAGAGTAATAAAACACTTAAAGTAATATACCTTTTAAATTCTACATAAGACACATATAAAATGCAATTACAAATCTACTTATATTACATACGTTTAATAACTATTAAATTTCTGGATAAATCTTCCTCTACCGGAAGTTCATAATCTATGATTTCAATTATCTTAGCATTATATTTTTTCAAAACATTTTTAGCCTCATCTATCTCATCAGGAGTTTTTCTTGATTTATAAGCCACAAAATATCCGCCTTTATAAAGTTTTGGCAATGCATATTCACAGATATTTTTCAACGACGAAACAGCACGGGAGGTGACAACATCAAATTTTTCATCAAGGTTTTCCACCCTCAAACAAACTGGATATAAATTTGATAAATCCAATTTTCCTTTTATTGAATTAACGGCATTTATTTTTTTACCAATGCTATCTAACGCTGTTACCCTAATATCCTTGTATGTCATTGCAATAGGTACGGAAGGAAAACCTCCGCCGGTACCAATATCAAGTAATGTCTTCGGGATACCATATTTATCAAAAAATTTGCTAATAGCAAGCGAATCATATATGTGCTTTTCCCATAAAAAATTTTCTGCATTTTTGGAAATAAGATTCACTTTAGAATTTTCTTCTAAAAAAACCTGCATGTAATATTCATATTTTTTTTTATTTTCCATACCGTTCCTGCAATATTTTAAAATCTTCTTCATTCACTCTGAGCTTTAAATTTTCAATACGCGCAGAGACCTTATCTAAATTATCCTTGCTAAAGGAATGTTTTGCAACATCATATGCAGAAATGAAATATTTATATGCCTGTTCTAAATCTTTCCTAAGCATATAAAAATCACCGATTTCTATATTTGCTCTAACAATATAGAAAGGCTCATTAAGAACTTTTGCATATTCTAAAGCTTTATTTAAAAATTCCAACGAAACATTTGTATCAATTGAAGAATTTATCTCTGCCATATGCATAGCCGAATTAAACAGTCCGTTATAATTTTTCATAAGAGTATCTATTTTCATACTCTCTTTATAATATTTTACAGCTGATTTTGTTTGTCCTGCTTCATCATACAATTCTGCTAAATTAGCCAAAGAACGGGATAAGTATTTATTACTTTGCGGATTAGTATCCAAACCTATACATTTTTTATAATAGAAAACTGCAGATTTTGTATCATTTTTTTCATCACAAGCTCCCGCAAACTTATAATACAATTGGGCAGTAATAGACTTTTCAACAGTCATGTCAACCAGCTGCAAGGATTTTTTATAACAATCATACTCCTCATTCAGATTATTTGTAAGTTTTGCCATAGCAAGATTAACTTTTATATGAAATTCGTTAGATAAATTTTGATTATTATCAAGTTCATTCAGAATATATTTTGCATTATCATGTTTATAAATAATATAATATATATTTGCAATTTCAAGCTTAATTTCTGAAACTTTTGTTAAATTAGACGCATTATAGTAAAAATCCTGAGCCTGAGTATAATATTCTAAAGCTTCATACCACTGGGACAGATGCTTGTAAGCTTCGGCAAGTTTCACATAAATAGTCGGCAGGAAAAAATAAAAATGTTCATCATCTTTTTTTGTCAATGCATTCTGGTACAAAGATACAACATATTTGTAATTGTATTTTTGTTCTTCCTGTTTTGCAAGATTTATAACCTGAGTCAAATTTAAATTAGAACTTTTTTCAACAATCTGTGTTTGTTCAATTTTTTCAGTCACAAAATCCTTAATGGAATCTGCTATACCGTCAAGTATCGCTTCATCTTCAATAATAAAACTTATTTTATTAATTTTTTCTTCTTTTGATTCTTCTTTTTCAGGTATATTATTTCCCACTGCGACAGGAGTAGTCTCCGAAACAACTTCAACTACAGGATTAACATCTATTATCTGAACATTTTTCAGATTTAAAACAGGCTTTTTCGGAATAAATAAAGTATGATACTCAATTTCATTACGCATTGTCTGACGGGAAAGTTTCAAATCTCTTTCCAATGGTTTTAACGGGAGCTGGGTATTATATAAATCTATACAAGCACTGTGAAGTTTTATCTGAACATTCTCAGGAATTTGATGTTCAATCACTTCTCTATAGCAATCTTGCAAATATAAACATTCACCATCAACAGACAATACTGAGTTTGTAACAAAGAAAAACACTCTTTCTTCATCAAACAAGTGCAATGATTTTAACAAATTTACATGAATTGGAACCCTCATAACTGTCAATAATCTGAACAAATGAGCACTTACAGGATCAACTAAAGCCAAAGCCTCACGCAAAATAAAATCAGGAAAAGCCATCAAACTTTTCGAAAACACTTCTAAAAATTGGACAAGAGAATACTCTCTCAAACGCATTATTTTTACAGATAAATTCACATAATTGTAATAACCTTTCGTATGCTTATACAATTCGTTTGACAATAGTCCGATATTTTTTATCCCGTTGGATTTTAAGTACTTTTCAAAAATTGCCTGAGACAATGCAAGTACTGTAACCCTTGCAAAATCAACATTTTCAAAATCCTCAAATTGAAAATTTCTTGACGTAATTATTATTTTAAGATTTTGGAGAGCAGATAAATGTTTTATAAAGCTCAAAATTTCATGCTTATTCGACTTTAAAACAGATTCAAAAGAATGAAGAATGATAACAACCGGACGGGTAATAGAATTAAAATAAGAATTAATTTTCTGAATAAAATTTTCTGTTTTTATCCTTGGAGGAACAAGTTTTCCTTGAACAGTGAACACTCGAAAAGCTTCAAAAAAACTCAAAAGCAAATCGTCCAGAATTGTTGTTTCTAAACAATTATAACGAAGAGTTAAAACCCCTGAATTAAAACAGGTGGATACAAAATCAACAACAAGAGACTTGCCCGCACCTTTAAAGCCATTAACAAGCATTAATTTTTTAGCATCATCTTGCAAGAATTCACAAATCTCACCAATCTGCTTTTCATTATTTTCAAGCAAACACAAGTCAAAAGGACATTCCTTAGGAATATCTTTTACAACTATTTGGTTTTCCAGAAAATCTTGTCTCATGCGTTAATTTACTCTATTTCTTCCGTTCTCCTTAGCATGATACAAACGTTTGTCAGCGGCTTCTATAATATCTGACGGAGTATTTCCGTCTTCTCTAAATGTAGATACGCCTAAACTTATTGTAACATTGCTTTCTCGTCCATTGCTTAATTTAAGTTTCTTAGACGAAATAATTGTACACAATTTATTTGCAATACTTACGGCTTCTTCGTTTTTAGTATTTGGGAGAATAATACTCATTTCTTCTCCGCCGTATCTGCATACTATATCGGTCGCTCTTACATTTTTCTTTAATTCAAAAGCAACTTGTCTTAATACGGCATCACCCGATTGATGTCCATAGTTATCATTAAACTTTTTAAAAAAATCTATATCAATAATAATTAAAGAAAACACAGTTTCATAACGTTCACAGTGAGAAACAAATCTTTGCATTTGTTCTTGAAAATACCTGTGATTATACAATTCTGTCAATCCATCAGTTGTCGCCAGCTTATACTGCTGATCAAAATCTCTTGATTTTATTAAATATTTTATTATCACTGCAGCTACAAATGAAAATATAGCAATAGTAAGAGGGGAAACAATTTCAATCCACAAATTACAGAATTTCATTAAGTAATAAGTGAGCATTATATAAGCCATATAGACAGTCATTAAAACACCTAATGACACTGGCATTGACTGTATAATGAACACAAAAACAACCGTAATTGCAAGAAGCACCACTCCTACAAGAATATTCACATAAGAAGGTACTTTGTGTATTAAATTTCCGTCAATAATATTATTAACATATGTAGCCTGGACTTCAACTCCTGGATATACCTTATCCACAGGTACGGTTTTTATATCAAACAAACTTGCAGCTGTTGCTCCAAAATATACAATTTTATTACGAAAATCAAAATTACCTTTTTCCTTGCCCTCAATCGTTTTCAACAATTTATACATAGGAATATTTTCATAAGTTCCTGCAGGGCCATACCAGTTTAAGATAGCTCCACCATCTTTATCCACATCAACCTTTGTTCCATCAGATAGAACAAGTCTTCCTTTTTTATCAACAGTAAAATCATTTTGGTTTTTAATACCAAGGGCATCCATTGCAACCTTAAAACCTAATTGCGGATAATATTTCCCTTGATACTTCAAAAACAAAGGCATCTTTCTTAAAACACCATCATCCGCTCTCAAGACATTTATCATTCCAATATTAGAAGTACTGTTTAAAATCCCATCAAGAACAGTCCTGCAGTTTGAATATTCCAAATAGCCAAAATCAACCTTATTTGAATCATTTTCAATATTAACAGCCAGCGAATCAGGTAATTTTGCAGGAATTCTTAATTCTTCCGGCTGATTATCTAAATTCATAGCAGTGTATAAGTTATCATATTTTTGAAAAGCCTTAACCAGTGCGGCATCTTCACTTGCAGCGCTTTTCATTGATTTTACGAACATCAGGTCAAAAGCTATGCTTTTGGGATTTTGAGCCTCAATATAATCCACCATTTTTGCGTAGACATTTCTAGATAATGGCCATTCTCCATATTGATCAAGAATATACTCGTAACTACCATCATCAATAGCAACAATGACAATATCTTTATTATGAAGCTTTTTATTTGATTTTACCAGAATACTCTGGCGAATATCAAATGTTCTGTTCTCCATAGAATTGATAAACGCTGTATAACTCCCATTCTTTAAACTAAAAAAAATCAACAAAAGTAATATTGAAATCCACAGCGTATATATAAATTTTTTAAACATAACCAAAAAACCTTATGATCTGACCTCTTCAGTATAAGTTAATCCGGAAACATTAGCAAGAATATTTTT
>ERZ780223.1373-NODE-1373-length-24256-cov-7.926449_pt1 | contig 24256 bp, 22 predicted proteins | sample MGYA00511016_ERZ780223 | MGnify/ENA primary metagenome ERZ780223 (study PRJEB29588, sample SAMEA2159032) | human gut metagenome | biome: human gut; feature: human-associated habitat; material: faeces | place: Denmark | collected 2008/2010 ... | reverse complement strand
AGAAGTGTATGTATAATCCAAAGTCAAATAAAGCGGAAGAGTTTATAAATCATGAAGAAGTTTTAGCCTCTTTAAAATATGCCGAAGAAAATAAAAATAATATTGAATTAATTGATAAAATTTTAGAAAAAGCTCGTTTGGGTAAAGGTTTAACTCATAGAGAAGCTGCAGTTTTATTGGACTGTGAAATTGAAGAGAAAAATCAAGAAATTTTCAAATTAGCTGAAAAAATTAAACAGGATTATTACGGAAACAGAATTGTTTTATTTGCTCCTTTATATTTATCAAATTATTGTGTAAATGGTTGTGTATATTGTCCATATCATGCAAAAAATAAACACATTCCTCGTAAAAAAATGACACAAGAAGAGATAAAAGAGGAAGTTATTGCACTTCAAGATATGGGACATAAACGTCTTGCAATCGAAACAGGGGAAGATCCTGTTAATAATCCGATTGAATATGTTTTAGAATCTTTAAAAACTATTTATTCAATTCATCATAAAAATGGTGCAATAAGAAGAGCCAATGTTAATATTGCAGCTACAACCGTTGAGAATTATAGAAAATTAAAAGAAGCAGGAATTGGAACATATATTTTATTCCAGGAAACTTATAATAAAGAGTCTTATGAAAGATTACATCCAACAGGACCAAAACACAATTACGCATACCATACCGAAGCTATGGATAGAGCTATGCAAGGCGGAATTGATGATGTAGGTTTGGGTGTTTTATTCGGTTTAGAATTGTATCGTTATGAATTTTCAGCATTATTAATGCATGCTGAACATTTAGAAGCCGTATTTGGGGTTGGTCCTCATACAATTTCAGTTCCTAGAATTAGAAAAGCTGATGATATTGATCCATCAACTTTTGATAATGGAATTGATGATGATACTTTTGCAAAGATTGTTGCTTGTATTAGAATTGCAGTTCCATATACAGGAATGATTATTTCAACAAGAGAATCTAAAAAATGTAGAGAAAGAGTTTTGAAGTTAGGTGTATCCCAAATAAGTGGAGGTTCAAAAACAAGTGTGGGTGGTTATGCTCATCCGGAAGAAGAATCAGAAGAAGATACTGCTCAATTTGATGTTGAAGATAGAAGAACTTTAGATGAAATTATAAAATGGCTTATGGAACTTGGTTATGTTCCAAGTTTTTGTACTGCTTGCTATAGAGAAGGCAGAGTTGGTGATAGGTTTATGGCAATCTGCAAAGAACAACAAATTCATAATTTCTGCCATCCGAATGCGATAATGACACTAAAAGAATATTTAGAAGATTATGCATCTAAAGAAACTAAAAAAGTTGGTGAAGAATTGATTAAAAAAGAATTGAGCTGTTTCGCCGACAAAAAAATCGAAAGTATTGTTGAAAATAATCTTGAAAGTATTGAACAAGGTCAAAGAGATTTCAGATTTTAAAAATAATTTTCCGACACTAAAAAAGGCTATTTGAAAAATTTCAAATAGCCTAAATTTTTATATTTCAAATTATCATAATAATTAAATTCTGTTGTGCCAAACTCCGCCTTGTCTATCAACAAAAGCATCGTAGCAAGACCAGAATCTAAATACACCAGTCAAACCTAAAAGTGCGTGGGTAACATTTTTGTCAAATGGTTGGTCATTAACTGCTTGACCTAAACCAGGCCAAATTAATAATGATAATGCTGCAGCACCAACAGATGTGGCACTAACTTGGCCGTTAGTTCCATGAGTTCCTGCAAATGCACTTGGTGTTGCTATAGTTAGTATTGCTATGGCAATTGTTGTTAATAATATTTTTTTCATATTTCCTCCTTGATTTATTATTTTTCAAATGCTTCTGCGATAGATTTGTTATAATCAGGTCGCAAAATACCTTTTTCTGTGATAATACCTGTTATAAGTTCATGAGGGGTAACATCAAAACCCGGATTAATTATATTTACTCCCTCTGCGCAAATAGGTTTTCCATTGATATGCGTAACTTCTTCATGAGATCGCTCTTCAATAACAATTTCATCACCTGATTTGATGCTTGTATCAATTGTTGAAAGTGGTGCTGCAACATAGAATGGAATATTATGATATTTTGCGGCAATTGCTACTGTATATGTACCAATTTTGTTAGCTGCATCACCGTTTGCAGCAATTCTATCAGCACCCACACAAACCATATCAATCATCCCTTTTTTCATAAAATATGAACACATTCCGTCAGTAATAAGAGTTACAGGTATGCCGTCCATAGTAAGTTCAAGTGTTGTAATTCTTGCGCCCTGTTGACGCGGTCTTGTCTCATCTGCAAAAACTTGTACTGTAGGGTCATTAGCAAATGCAGAACGCACAACGCCCAGTGCTGTACCATAGCCGACTGTCGCTAATGCTCCTGCATTACAGTGAGTTAGGATAGTGGCACCTTTTGGAACAACTTCAGCACCATAATCACCTATTTTTTTGTTTATTGCAATATCTTCCAGTTCTAATTTCTTTCCGTTATCTGCAAGTTCTTTTATAAGTGTTTTAATATCAGATTGTGAATTTTTAATAATTTCTTTTTGTTTTTCTACAGCCCACATAAGGTTAACAGCAGTAGGTCTTGCGCTTGCCATATAATCAGCTTTTTCTAATAATTTTTTAATAAAATCTTCTCTTGAAAGATTTAATTTTTCTAATTCTTGGGCATATAAAACAACTCCATGGGCTCCGGCAATGCCAATAGCAGGAGCTCCTCTTACTATCATTGTTTTTATTGCATCAAACATATCTTGACCCGTTTTTATATCTACATATTCAAAATGTTGTGGAAATTTTGTTTGGTCAACCATTCTTGAATATGTGTCAATCCATTCAATTGTTCTTATTTTTGATGTAAATTCTGTCATTTTTTGTCCTTTTGTTATTTATAAGTTTCCTGTGTAAAATCTTTCGTATTTTGTATTTGTGGATGTTTTTTCTCGTAAACATCGCGAATAAAATTTATAATATAATATGTTGCAAACCCGGTAAATGAGTTGGTTGTTGCGCATAAAACTCCAAGAAAGATAATGAAAGTTCCAGTTAACCATATCGGTGAATTTGCAATCATTGCAGTTAAGAAGAAATTTGGAGTAAAATGAAAAACTTTTGCCAGTAAAACCATAAGGATTGAGTATGATACAGCAAAAGTAAAATTTGCGCTGAATCCGATTATTGCACCTGTGATGATACTGTCTTTTGGAGAGGTTAAATCCAATTCCCCAGCCATTATCAAGTATAAAATTACAATAGGTGCGGCTAGTAATAATATTAAGAATAACATTATCATACCAACAACAGGTATTGGTGCCAATAAACCTAAAACTAGGCCCAAAATTAAACTTAAAATTATTATTTTTTGAATTAAAAACCTATCCATATTATCCCTTTAATCAATCCTAACATCTAAATATAAAAAACTCAAATTTTTTTCACATAAGTTAATGCATCAGGACTTCTTGTAAAAGATATTGCAATTGCAATTGAATCAATTGTGTCATCTAATTTTGGAAGTTTCTCTTTTTCTAAGCAAATTTTTACCATTTGTTCAACTTCTTTTTTAGACGCCCTTCCATATCCTGTTAATATTTGCTTAACTTCCATTGGTGTATATTCAAAAATTGGAATATTATTTTTTTCAAGGACTGTTAAAATAACTCCTCTAGCGTGAGCAACAGGCATAACTGTTGTTTGATTTCTAAAGAAAAATAATTTTTCAATTGCGCAAATATCCGGTTTGAATTTTTCGACAATTGTTGACATGTCATTAAAAATTTCTAATAATCTTGCGGATTCTTTTTGACCTTTCGCAGTTTGAATGGAACCGGAAGTTAAAAGTTCAATATTTTTTCCGTCAAATTCCAAAAGACTATAACCAACTATTGCCATTCCCGGGTCGATACCTAATATTTTCATACATATATTTTAGCAGAAAAGAGTGTTAATGTTAAATATTAACAACACAAAAAGGGATAAATATTTATTATCCCTTTTTGTTCAAACGTAGGTATATTAACTAATCTTCGGATTCTCTGATTGGAATTGTAATAACAAGATAATTCCCGTCTGTTTCTTTAGTTAAATCAGGGAGTTTAACATTTTCTCCAAACATATAATTTTGTTGAAATTCTGAAATTTGTTCATTATTTTTGGATTTTCTTATTGAGCGTCCATTGATTGTTAGAATATTACCATTAGTAGTAACCTGAACATTATTTTCATTGTTATCAAACGCTCTTAAATCAATCAGAATTTTATAAAAGTCTTTTGTTTGTTCCAGATGAATAACCTGTGCTGCATTACGTGCAAATTTGAAATCTTTTTTCATCATGTTATCCATTCTTCTCAGGTCTTTAGCCATCATTCTCTCCATTCGATGAGGAAATGGCGGCATGACAGTTCTGGCTATCATGTTTTTAAAGTGCCAATCCGCAACTGTGTAAAATGCACAAAATGCACCAAGAAAAATTAATAATCCTGTCATTAAGGTTTTCATTATCGGATGATTAGCGCACATTGGATGATTTACTTCTTTAATTTTTACAGTTTCTTCTGTTTTTTGATTTTCTTCCATATTATCTCCTTTCGATATAATATTAGTTAGTTAAGATTTTTTTGCAATACCTAATCGGGGATAATAAACCGGTTAGTTTTAGCTTGATAAAACATTAAAATGTGTTATAATAATTTTGATGAAAGGGTTAGTTTATGGCTAAAATTTTAGTAACAATGCCTGATGAGTTTTTAAATAAGGTAGATGGTCTTGCAGATACTGAACGTTGTTCTAGAAGTGAGCTTATTAGGGCTGCATTAAGAAATTATATGCGCAGAGTGTCAAAGCAGCAGCTCAAGGATGCTTCTCGTAATGCAGAAATTTTAGAAGACATATTGAGTTAAATTTATTTGTCAAAATTAAGCTTTTGAGATTATATATCTGTTATTCAGAACTGGCGGAACGTTTCCCTGAGCTGGCAGGATGTTGCCCTGAACCCGTTTTAGGGGTTCAGTCGAGTACAGAGATTCCAAAACGAGTTCGGAATGACAGTGCTACGTACGTAGGTCTGTCACCAGTTGTTTATTCAATACGCCAACACCTCAGCTCCGCAAGGTGCTACGCACATTTGCTACCAGTTATAGTTTTAAATTGAGTGATATTGTTTAACTGAGATAATAGCCGAACTATCCTACAAAAATATAATAATAGGTTATTCACATCTGTTCAGAATGACACATTATTTGTTTTTGTGACGAAAATTTGTTTTCTATGCTAATTCGCTTGAAACTTCGATGTTTCAATACTTTTGGATATCATGATATTAGTATCAATTTGATACCATTAGTCCAAAATAAATTATTTATATTCGTTCAGAATGTCGAAATCCTGATAAAATTTTACTGTTGCTTGTTTACGGGGTTGCAGGAGTCTTTTTGAATTTTCCTGCAATCCACTCAAATGGTTTTTTGATGTAGTTTACCGCAGTTTGGGTGATGTTTTTTAATCCTTGAGTATTTATTTTGCCTTTTGTAACTGCAAATATTGCACCGGTTATTCCTGCAGCTATAATCGCTCCAAATGCCCATTTCTTCCAACCAGGATTTTGAACTAAACTTTTGTCATTATAACTATCGATTTGTGGTAAATCTTTTAATTTAGTCCCCTCAGGTAATAGAGAAATATCTGTTATTGGTAAGTCGGCCATTTGAGGATTTCCGACAAATCTTGCCGGTTTATCTAAAATGTATGCGGTAGCATCAAAATCAATAACGCCGCCTGCAGCTAAGCTGTCCAATGAATACGCCCAATTTGAAGACATAAAAAATCCTTTATATTTTACCTACATATATATAAAGGATTTTTGTTGTTAAAAATTGCGTGTTTATAAAATTTTGTTTAGTTTTTGTAAAAGAATACTTTATATGATTGAAAGTGTTTTTATGGTACGATTTGTACATAAATAACGAATTTATGAGGTATAGAAATATGGAAAAATATTATTTAACAACAGCTATTGATTATGTTAACGGTGCTCCACATATCGGACACGCTTATGAAAAGATTTTGACAGATATTATTGCAAGACATTATTCTCAAAGAACTGATAATATGTTTTTCTTAACAGGTACAGATGAACACGGTATTAAAATCCAAAAAACATCAGCTGCTCAAGGTAAAACTCCAAAAGAATTATGTGATGAAAATTCTCAAAAATTTAAAGATGCGTGGAAAGCGTTGGATGTTAATTACAATAGATTTATCCGTACAACTGATGAAGATCATGAAAAAACAGTTCAAAAAATATTCAAAAAACTTGTTGACAAAGGTGATATCTACAAGCACGAATATGAAGGTTTATACTGTTCAGGCTGTGAATGTTTCTTAAATCCTAAAGATTTAACTGAAGACGGACTTTGTCCTGATCACTTGAAAAAACCTGAAGTTGTTAAGGAAGAAAATTATTTCTTCAAACTTACAAAATATAAAGATGCAATTATTAAACACATAAAAGAAAATCCGGAATTTATTGTTCCATCATTCAGAGCTAACGAAGTTTTAAATCAATTGGAAGATATTCAGGATATTTCAGTTTCAAGAAGTAAAGAAAATGTAGGTTGGGGGATTGATATTTTAGATGATCCGGAACAATCTATTTATGTTTGGATTGATGCATTGTCAAATTATATTACAGCAATTGGCTATGATACAGAAAATCCGTCAGAACAATTTAAAAAATTATGGCCTGTAGATGTCCACGTTATTGGGAAAGATATTTTAAAATTCCATAGTATTTATTGGCCTGCGATTTTAATGGCGTTGGATTTACCTTTGCCAAAACACATTTTTGCACACGGCTGGATTACTATTGATGAAACAAAAATGTCTAAATCTTTAGGTAACGTTGTTTCTCCAACTTCTGTTCTTGAGAACTTTGAATTAGCTCATCCTGATGCATTTAGATATTATATGGCAACATCTGCTCCTTGTGGACGTGATGGTAATTATTCAGATCAAGATTTTAAAGAAAAAGTAAATGCACACCTTGCAAATAGTATGGGTAACTTGTTGAACAGAAGTTTATCAATGCTTGTGAAATATTTTGATGGTGAAATTAAAGAAGAATTTTTATCAAATCGATCTAAAGAGGCTGAAAGCTTGTTAAAGACCGCATTAGGAACAGTTAAAATCGTAGAAAATCATTTTAACCATTTCGAAATTCAAGAAGCTGCCCAAGAGATTATATCATTGGTTGATGCAACAAATAAATTTGTAACAGATAATGCCCCTTGGACACTTGCAAAAGAAGAAAAAATGACTGAATGTGGTCAGGTATTGGCTACAGTTTTGGAAGTTATGTGTGTAGTTTCATCATTGATTTACCCATATTGTCCAAATATTGCTGCGGATATGGCTAAACAGTTATCTTACGATTTAGCTACAAAACTTGATGATATTACGATAAATAATATTAAGGTTGGAAAATTGATTTCTAAAGAAGAAATTCACCCTGTATTTTTGAGGGTTGATAGTGAATTAGCAGACAAATCTAAAGGTAATAAATAAGAGTGAAAACAATATTAATTAGAAATAATAACAGCAACGACTTAATTGTATATTTAAGTGGTTGGGGTTGTGATGGTGTTCAGTTTAAGAATATGACATCTTCAAAGAATGTTTTAATTTGTTGGGATTATACAGATTTGGATTTTGAATTTGATTTTTCAAAATTCGAAAATATTGATTTAATTACATATTCTGCGGGGGTATTTATTGCGGGTTTAGTAAAAGATAAATTTCCAAAATTTAATTATAAAGTTGCTATAAATGGTAATCCGTTGATATTTGATAAATATTTTGGTGCAATATCATCTGTAGTAGCAGTATTGAGTGATGTTAATCCTGATAATTATATGGACTTTAGACGGAATTATTTGGTTGTAAATGAGGAGCAATTAGAAGAATTCAATGCAAATGCACCAGAAAGATCATTTGAAAGTTGTAATGCTGAATTTCATAAGCTTGTTGAATATTCTAGTAAAAAATATGACATTATGGAATATGATAAAGCCATACTTTCCGATAGTGATAAAATCTTCAATTTAGATCATCAAAAAGAATATTACAAAGGTAAATATGTAATATTAAAAGGTTATGGTCATGATGTTTTTGGATTTTTTAAATCTTATGATGATATTATAAATTATTAAATATCTACGCCTTGCATCATGTTAACAAGCTGCGAAATAGTACCATCCATTGTTACGCTGTCAGATGTCCTTTGTTGTAAAAAGGCGTTAACTTTTGGCATCATTTCAATGGCAATATCAAGTTTAGGGTTTGAACCGGGTTGATACATGCCAACGTCAATAAGGTCTTTGTTTTCCCGGTACATTGACATAATTGTTCTTAATTTTGCAGCCGCAGCTTTATGTTCCGGAGAAGCTATAGCACTCATCAAACGCGAAATACTTCCTAATACATCAATTGCAGGGTAGTGGTTAGATTCTGCAACTTTTCTTGATAAAAAAATGTGACCGTCAACGATACCACGAACAATGTCTACGATAGGATCAGATATATCATCACCTTCCATTAATACTGTATAAAGAGCTGTAATAGATCCTTTTGGACTATTTCCGGCACGCTCAAGAACTTTTTGCAGCCATGAAAATATTGAAGGCGGATAACCTTTCATTGTTGGAGGTTCACCCAAGGATAGACCAACTTCACGTCCTGCCATGGCACAACGGGTTACGGTATCTGTCATTAAGAAAACTTTTTTACCCTGATCTCTAAAATATTCACATACAGCTGTTGCAGTTAAGAGTGCTTTTTGACGAATCAATGGCGGCTGATCACCTGTTGAACATACAAGGACAGATTTTGCCATACCAACTTCGCCCAAAGAATCCTCAACAAATTCTTTAACTTCACGGCCACGTTCTCCGATTAGTGCAACAACGTTGACGTCTGCATCAGAGTTTCTTGCAATCATACCTAGGAGTGTACTTTTACCAACTCCGGAACCAGCAAACAACCCCAAGCGCTGACCGCAGCCCATTGTCATACAGCCATCAATTGCTCGAACACCTGTGGAAAATTGTTCTGTAATAATTGGTCTTTCAAATGGCCCTGGAGGTGGTCCCTCTACCGGACGCCATGTTGCACCTGTGGTATCCAGCGGTTTGCCGTCAATCGGGTTGCCAAGCGGGTCAATCAGTCTTCCTAGTAAAAAGTCTCCAACAGGTACTATAATTGGATTCCCTGTAGATGTTACAAGGCTTCCCTGTCCGATACCAGTTCCGTCAAGTAATAGTGCAAGTTGTGCAACTTCACCTCTAAAGGCTTGAACTTCTGCGGGTTTTTGTTGCCCGTCATGTGTTTCTATAAAACATAAATCCCCAATTTTTAGTCCTGGAAGTTTTACTTCTACTGTCAAACCCAGAAGTTTTGAAACTGTTCCTTTATATGAAATAAGTTGCGTTTCATTGAGTTTTTGTTTAACTCTCTGTTTCAAATCTTCAATACTGCTTTTGTCAATCTCTGCCATATTTTTATTATATCAATATTTATTTAATTATCAATTTGTTAAACGTTGTTTAGACTAGTTGATATGTTTTACTCTTTTTTAAGATGAATGGTCTGGTATATTTTTCAAAAAACTATCCTTAAAAATAGTTCTTTTTAGTGTTTTACAATACTTGAATTTTAGTGTATAATTGAACTTGAGAGAAGTTTTATGTTACAAGAAGAAAATAAAACAGATGTTATAGTTGTAGGTGCAGGTCCAAGTGGTGTAGCTTGTGCAATTACTCTTGCAAAAGCTGGGAAAGAAGTTGTACTGATTGAGCGTGGAATGTTTGCGGGGAGTAAAAATGTTTTTGGTGGTGCAATTTATACACAACCGACAAAAGAAATATTCCCGAATTTTGAGGCTGATGCACCTATAGAAAGACGGAATATTGAACATAATTTTATAATCCTTGGTGAATCTGATTCTACAACTGTTACTTATAGAAAAGATGATAATGTGAGTTATTCTGTGATTCGCGGCAAGTTTGACCGCTGGGCTGCGGAACAGGCAAGAAAAGCCGGGGTGATTCTTGTTGAGCAGACGGTTGTAAGAGAATTGTTAAAAGAAAATAATAAAGTTGTAGGGGTTAGAACTGAATTAGAAGAATATTATGCAGATATTGTGGTTTTAGCAGATGGTGTTAATTCTCTTCTTGCAAAGCAAATAGGCTTGAGAAAAGAAATTGAAACAAAAGATGTTGCTTTGAGTGTAAAAGAAGTTATAAAGCTTGATAAAGATGTTATTAATCAGAGATTTAGGGTTAATGATAAAGAGGGCGTTATTGGCGAAATTTTTGGGGGCCCTATGCTTGGTTCATTGGGTCTAGGTTTTATGTACACTAATACTGATTCTGTAACTATCGGACTCGGTGTTACATTAAATGATTTAGTTGAAAAAGGATTAAGACCTTTTGAACTCTTGGAACAATTAAAAGCTCATCCTGCTATTGCACCATTGCTTGATGGCGGAACATTAAAAGAATATTCAGCCCATTTAATTCCTGAGGGCGGGTATAAAAAAGTGCCTAAACTTTGTGATAATGGTGTTATGATTGTTGGTGATGCTGGCATGCTTGTTAATAATCTGCACTGGGAAGGAACGAACCTTGCAATGATTAGCGGGAAGCTAGCTGCAGAAACTGCTATTATTTCATTAAATACCGGTGATTGTTCTAAAAAAGTTTTGTCACAATACGAAAAAAGTTTGAATAATTCGTTTGTGTTGAAAGATATGAAAACTTATAAAGAATTGATGGATGTTTTTCACAGTCGTCAAAAAGCTTTTTTGAGTTATTATCTGAAAAAAATTAATTCGTTTTTTGAAATGTTTACTTCAGTTAATAGTGTTCCTAAAAAAGATAATTATTGGAAATTTATCAAAAGTATTTTTACGGATAGAAAAATTTCAGAATTATTTAAAGATATATTTGCTCTTGTTAAGTTGGTATGGAGTATTTTGATATGAACTTAGATAAAAAACTATATACATTAAAATATTCTCCAGATACAGAGTCTCACTTAAAGCCTGACAAAGAGCAGTGCAAGTTGTGTAAAAGTAAGAATTGTACCTATATTTGTCCTGCAAAAGTTTATGAATGGAACGAGGAAACGCAGGAAGTAATCGTTAATTATGAAAATTGTCTTGAGTGCGGAGCCTGCAGGATTGCCTGTGAGAGGAAATGTATTGGCTGGGAATATCCTAAGGGGACGAAAGGTGTAACATTTAAACAAGGATAATCTAAAATTTATAATTTAATTAAAGGAGATGAAAAGATGAAAGAAGAGTATTCACAACAACACAGACGCTGGTATGATAAAGACCCTGTTTTATCAGAAGCTGTAAAAACATTAGAAGAGACAGATGACCAAACTCAAATTAGAGTGGCGCTGAATTTAATTAAAATTATTATCGAACACAATATTGAAGATGAAAAATTTGAGGCTGTAGATGATATTATTAATGCAGTAGGTTCAGGACTTGATGATAACAGACGCGGCCGCTGGTATGACATTGATACTACATTAAGAACTGCAATGAATATGCTTCAAAACTGTCCTGCTGATACTCAAAAAGTTATTGCTAAAGAAATGGCAAAAATGGTTGTTGACGTTATTAAAAAGGATGAAGATTCTGATGATGAAGAAAATTAGTCTATTGTAGATTAAAGTTATACATTGAAAAATTACAAGCTCATAGAGGCTTGTAATTTTTTATTTAGAATGAAACTTATTATGAATAGTTGAGTGCTGGCTGTTGAATAAAAAAGGCTAGATTTTATACTCTCTAACCTAAAGAATTATTCATTAACCGAATAACATATTACCCCTTAATTATTTTTTGCAGTGTCCCTCCATTTTGGAAGAAAATTTCTTTTTGTACAGGAAGGCTTGGTATTGATGTTATTGTAGCACCTTGCTGATTATTTTGTTGTGATTGGTTTTTAGAAACCACTTCATAAGATTTTATCGAACGTTTTCCTGTTAATCTTTGCATAAAGTTATAATATTTTTTCTTGAATCCTGTTGAATTATTTTGTTTTGTTTCAATATCAATCAATTCATCTCTGGAATGAGTTTTTAATGGAGTACCTACAGATGATCTTGTTAACATTTCACCTAATGTCGTGTTGGTTAGGGTAATCCAACTCATTCCTAATAGTGAAGAGTTATATTGATTTCTGAATGTTGAATTGAACAGGTCAATCAATAATGTTTGATAGAATAATCTTGACCCTTCCTGAACAAATCTTTCTTTGAATTTTGTATCTGCGCCTTGTTTGTCGTTGCCGTTTGATTTCAGCATAACCATATTGTAGTTATCTGTCATCAAGAACCAAATTGTAGCTATTGATGCAGCTGTTTTTGCAAGGTTAGATAACTCTGCGTTTGATACGCTAGATAAAGAATCTACGTTAAATGCTTTTAGAAGATTTACCTGAACGTAATCTTTAAACTGTTCAGCATTAAAATCTTTTTTCAGAGCCTGTTTGCTTATTTTTTCAAAACTGTTTGCTAGAGCTTGAATATCTTGAACAGGTTTAGATGCTTTGCCTTTTCTAAATACACTCATAAGTTTTTCATCTATCATCCAGTATGGAAGTGTTACTGTGTTCCACATAAATTTGAATGGCGCTATGAAGAAGTTTACAAGTGGTTTAATTTTTTTATCTTTTGAGCCTAAATCAATAATAGATTGTCCGTCTACTGTTTTTAGGGCAGTTTTGCCAACTTGTTCATATTTATCTGCGAGTTTTTCAAATCCGTTTTCTCTAAGTACTTTTACAACTTCGTCAAATTTTTTACTGTCTACAGTATATTTTTGGGATGTTAAAGATTTATATAAACTTGTGAATGGTCTGTACAGAACTTTGTCTTCGAATGTTTTTACTGCACTGTCTAATTTTAAATCTTTTATCCCAAGTTTTTCAAATTTTTCAGGATTGTTGATTTTCATATTTTCAAAATATTTTAGTGCAGCATTTTTGACTGCAGTAAGATTTTTCAATCCTTTGATTCCATAGCCGATACCTAGAACTGCAGCAGAGGCTTTCACTATTGTATCGAAAGATAATAGTGGTTTTTGTTGTTCTTTCTGTTTATTTGCTATAGATACTTGTTTATTATTTTCATCTGATTTGAATGTTAATGGTTTGATTTTTGCTTCCGGAGCATTAAGTTTTTCATTTTCTTTACGTGCTTCTTCCGGAGTTAGTCTTGTAATGTGTTTGCCGTTTGATAAACGTGAATACATTTCTGTTACAAGAACCGTTATACCTGTTGTAAGAACAATTCCTGCTTTTGATTTATTGATGAACTTTTGGAAAGCTCCCATAGTAATCAATGTTAGATATCCGCTTGTTAAAATTCTGCTGACTTCTTGTTTAAATCTTGTTTTCTTTTCTTTGTCTGCGGCTTTTGGATCATCATCCATCATTCTTGATAAGTTATACGCATCGTTTGCCAGGAAAATTGCAGGAGGTAATCCTGATACTAATCTGTTTAAAGCTCTTTCATGTTTTGTATCATAATTACCTGATTTAGGGTCAAACTGTTTTAATTCAGCTTGAAATATTTTAGATTCCATCTTAGAATCAACGTCCGCTGTAATTTTTGCAATTTCTTCTGCTGTTAAATCTGAAATAGATTTACCTGCCTGTTTTGCAAATGCTTCTTTTGCAGCATCAAGTTTCATATCTCTGAAAGTTATTAAACCTGTTAGAGAGTTAACTTTAGCATCAATTTTTGAACGTTGTCTGATAGCTTTGAACATTGGTCTTTCTAACGTTTTGGCAGACCAATCTTTTAACCCTGGAATTTTACCTAAAAGTTCAACTGTACCGTTGAGCATATCACCAGGTAAAACTTTGAATGGATAAATTATTCCGTCCCAGGCAAGATGAGGAATAGTTTTTTTGTTTATTGTAATTCTATCTCCGTTTACAGAGATTAAATTTGAAGTTCTGTCAGCATGTTTAACTGTAATATTTTCCAGAAGTTCTCTTCCCATCTCGCCGACATATTTATCTGCGAATTTTAGGAACTCATCTTTGCTGTATGTTTTATCCAGTTGTTTGTATAAACCTAAAGAAAGACCTTTAAAACTTAAATCTGATGAATGATTAGTTTTTAAAGGTCTCTTAATATCTTGGTTATTATATTGTGAATAAAATTTTGAAGAATGGAGAGTGGTCTCTGAATTTGGAGACATTGGCTCCTGTTTATAACGCTGCTTGTCTATTCGAAATTTTGTCGCACTATTTATTATCATTTCACACACCTATTTTTCATGTATTTTCAAACATACTAAAACAAAACGCAAGTATAATTTGCTAAATATTTACTAATTTTAACAATTTAAAATGTCTATAAATACTTATGTAATAAAAAATATATATTTTTGTTTATAATTAAAATAACCGGCTTGGATATATTATCAAGCCGGTTTATTAATGTGTTTATTTTGTTTTTATTTTAGTCGTTAATAACTTCTAAAAGACGTTCCCAAACTTCATCAATTGAACCTTCGGCATTAATAGTTTTTAAAACACCTTTGTTTTTATAATAATCAATTAGGGGAGCGGTTTCTCTAAAATATGTTTCAAAACGAGCTTTTGCAGTTTCTTCATTATCATCTTTTCTTTGAGTTAATTCAGCACCGCATTTATCACAAATTCCTTCTACTTTTGTAGGTTTGAATTTTATATTATAAATTTCACCGCATTTAGGGCAAGAACGACGATTTACAATTCGCGAAATCAATACATTCTGGTCTAAGTCAAAATAAATTGCTCTAAAATCTGATTCATCAGAACCGTTGATATTAGCATTAATTTTTTCTAACATATCAGCTTGTTCAACACTTCTAGGATATCCGTCAAGGATATAACCATGCTTACAGTCATCTTCAGCTAATCTGTCTGCGATAATAGAAGCAACAAGTTCGACAGGTACCAAATTACCTTTGTCAATGTAAGATTTTGCAATTTTTCCATTTGCAGTTTCATTTTTAATTTCTGCTCTTAATAAAGAACCTGTATCTACATGCGGAAGTCCTAGAAATTCAGCTAATTTATTAGTTTGTGTGCCTTTACCGCAAGCAGGTGGTCCTAAAAAAATCATTTGTTTTCTCATATTCAAACTCATTTCTTTATTTAGTTGCTGTTCATTTTTTGTTTCAACACTGTTCATAATGGAATCTCTTTTCTCTTTTCAGTTTATTTTCAAATACACAGTAATTGTACATCAACGATAAATTCTTTTCAACATTTAAATATCTTGCAAAAAGAATTAAAATAAATTATACTAAAATTGTTGTAGAATAACTAAAAAGGAGTAGATAGTATGCTAGAATTCAATAATAATAAGAAAATCGGGGGGGGGTAACCTTTTAAAGCTTTGTCCTGACAGTATTCTAAGGTCTTTAAATTTATTTGTTTTAAATTTCCGTCCTAATGTAATCCCGCACCGTCACCCTGAACTAGTTTCAGGGTCTCATGCCAAATGCACATCAGAGAGATTCTTCACCTTCGCTCAGAATGACGACAATCGCAAAAAAGCCGCATTTACTCTTGCCGAAGTCCTAATTACCCTTGGCATTATTGGCATTGTTGCTGCATTAACAATGCCAGGTTTGATGGCTAAATTTCGTCAAATTCAGTTTGAAACAGCTTTTAAAAAAGATTATTCAACAATTCAGAATGCTATTAGGTTTATTACTGAGGATGAAAATTTATCTATGTGTTATGTGTATTGGCCTAAAAATATGGATTATCAATCCATGAGGGAAGACTGTAAGCAATTAAAATCTAGCCTTGTACGTGTATTAAGGTTATCAGAGTATAAGAATTCTGAAAGATTGAAAGATAAGTATATTAGGAAATCTGAAGTGATGGCAAATGGTGGGCGACTTGTTAATGACAATTGTGCAATGGATTCTTGGCTTTCGAGTGCACATGCGTTCATTACTCTTCATGGGGCTATTTATTACATTAATTATGCAGGGTTCCCTAATATCGTTATTGATGTAAATGGTCATACTGGACCAAATAGATGGGGCTATGATGTATTTTATATGGTTCTAAGCAAACACAACGATAATATAGTATTAACGGATGAATACTGTTCAATGATTGAAAAAGGTGGAAAACTTCCAAGAAAGATATTGTTTGGAAGTAATTCATTTTCATATTTATGGAATTGATAATGTTTTAGTTTTTCTAAAACATTAATTGATGTTGCATGTTCAAATGTGGCTAGATATTGGAATTATGCGCGTTGGTAATGCGTAAGCTCTAATGAAATTTATAAATAACTATCCGTGGTAGTTTTCATACAAAAGTCCGGAGGTTAAATATTTAACCTCCGGACTTTTTTTAAGTATTCAATAGTTTAAATTAAGTATCAATGTTAGTTGCATAAACTGCGTTTGTTTCGATAAAGTCTCTTCTAGGTTCAACTTTATCTCCCATCAATATATCAAACAACTGATCACACAACATTGCATCTTCTATGTTAACTTTTAAAAGGGTTCTTGTTGCTGGATCCATTGTTGTTTCCCAAAGTTGTTGAGGCATCATTTCCCCAAGACCTTTGAATCGTTGAATTTGTAAGCCTTTTTGACCTCTATCATCAATTATTTTTTGTAGTTTTTCAAATGAGTCGATTTCATATTTTTCAGCGTCGGTTTCTAATAATAAACCATCAGATTCTTCAATCAAAAAGTCTCTAATCATAGGGTATGAAGCTCTTAATTTTTTGTATTCTGAACTCTTTATAATATTTTGATTCAGTACAACATGTTCTTCTTCATTTAAATGCAAGATGAATGAATATTTTGCATTTTCTGCATTATACTTAACTTCAACTTTGTAATTTTCAGCTTCCTGAATATTGTAGTTTTTAGCGTGGTCAATAAGGTAGTGATTCAAATAATCACAAACTTCATTCATTTTTGCTTGATTATCAAAATCTTCAAGATTAATATCAGAACGAACAAGACCTCTTAAAAATACTGCAGGGTATAAATTTAATATAGGGTTATTGTAAGAACGATAGAATTCTGACATATTTTTAATAAGTTCAAGAAGTTCATCTCCTGTTTTTACATTTTTCTTATTTTTATCTGAGAGGCTTAAATTTTTAATGCCGCGTTCTTTTAGCATTTTATCCAAAACATGTTCATTGAACAGGTATTCAGAAGTTTTACCCTGAGTAACTTTAAATAATGGTGGTTGAGCAATATAAACATATCCGTTTTCTATCAATGGTCTTGCATAGCGGAAGAAGAAAGTAAGCATTAATGTTCTAATATGAGCACCATCAACATCGGCATCAGTCATGATAATGATTTTGTGGTATCTTAATTTGTCAATTTCAACTTCTTCTTCGTTTCTGCTGATTTTTATACCAAAAGCTTGAACCATGGATTGAATTTCATTGTTACCATAGATTCTGTCCAGTCTTGCTTTTTCTACGTTAAGAATTTTACCTCTCAAAGGCAGAATTGCCTGGAACATTCTGTTTCTGCCCTGTTTAGCTGAACCACCTGCAGAATCACCCTCAACAAGGAAGATTTCACATTTTTCAGGTTCTCTGTTTGAGCAGTCTGCCAGTTTCCCGGGAAGTGTAGAATTTTCAAGGACAGTCTTTCTTCTTGTTAATTCTCTGGCTTTTCTTGCGGCTTCTCTTGCTCTTTGAGCTTGAAGTGTTTTTTCTAAAATTGTTTTTGCAATTTTAGGGTTAAATTCCAGCCATTCTTGTAATTTGTCTCTAACTGCATCTTGGACTGCTCCCATAGCTTCTTGCGAACCTAATTTTTCTTTAGTTTGGCCTTCAAATTCAGGGTTAGGTATTTTTACAGATACGATTGCTGTTAAACCTTCTCTGACATCTTCACCTGAAAGGTTCTGGTCAGAATCTTTCAGTATATTATTTTTTCTTGCGTAATCATTTAATACACGTGTAATAGAGTTTCTAAAACCTGTTAAGTGAGTTCCGCCTGAATGAGTGTTAATATTGTTTGCAAATGATAAAACACTTTCCTGATAAGAATCTGTGTATTGCATTGCAACTTCAACTTGTAAATCTCCTACAACTTTGTCAATATAAATAGGTTTTTCGTGTAAAACTGTTTTATTTTTATTTAAAAATTCTACATAACTGCCGATACCGCCTACATAATGGAATGTTTCAACTTCTTCTGAATCATGGCGAGAGAAAATAATCTTTAAACCCTTGTTTAAAAATGCCATTTCTCTTAATCTGTTAGCAATAACGTCGCAATCAATTTCTGTAGTTTCTGTAAATATTTCAGGATCTGGCCACCAGGTAGTTTTTGTTCCAGTTTTATCAGTCGCTTCACCTTTTTCAACAGGAGCCATGGGTTCACCTCTCATGTATTCTTGGCGCCATACAAATCCTTGACGGGATACTTCAACGATATATTTTTCAGATAGGGCGTTTACTACTGACGCACCAACACCGTGAAGTCCGCCTGATACTTTGTAACCTCCGTCTCCAAATTTACCGCCTGCGTGAAGCACTGTATGAACGATTTCCAAAGCAGACTTTCCACTGTCAGGTTTTATATCAACTGGAATACCACGACCGTTATCTTCTACAGTAATACTGTTATCTTTATGGATTGTTACATGAATATCTGTACAAAAACCTGCTAAAGATTCGTCGATAGAGTTATCAACGATTTCATAAATACAATGGTGCAAACCTCTTTGAGAAGTTGAACCGATGTACATACCCGGTCTTATTCTTACTGCTTCAAGTCCTTCAAGTACTCTGATATTGTCAGCACTGTATTCGGCTGAAGTGTGAGTCTCAATTGCTTCATATTGTCCATTAGCAGGATCATTTATTTCTTCTGCAATTTTATTTTCTACAGCAGTGTTTAATGCATCCAACCCTTTATCATTAATCATGTCTTGTGTATTTTCTGACATATGCTTCTCCCTAGTCTACTCAAAATATAATAATAGTATACCATAAAAACAGTACCGGTGCCAAAATTGTTTACTTTGGTTAACACGGGAGAATAATGAAGATTATTTTATACTTGCCATATTTTACAAGCTATAATAAAATAATGTTGTAAAAAGTGAGGAATGTATGGCTGTACATAATATAAAAGTTTGTATGGGAAGTTCATGTTTTGCGCGTGGCAATCTCAATAATTTAGATTATATTGAAAATTTTATAAAAGAAAATAATTTGGATGCGGATATTGATTTGTTCGGGGCTCATTGTCAGGAAAAATGTGATGTTGGTCCAAATATTTATGTTGACGGCGTGCTTCATAGTGAAATGGATGAGGCAAAGTTAAAAGAAATTTTGAATGGTCTGTTAGTTAAATAATAATGAAGTTTCGGAGTTTATATAAATGAATAATCAGTATCCTGTGTATACACTTATAAATGAGTGTCATGACTGTTATAAATGTGTAAGAGAATGTCCGGTAAAAGCGATTAAAATAGAAAACGATCATGCTTCGATTATTCCGGAAAAATGTATATGCTGCGGCAGATGTGTTCAAGTTTGTCCGGCTAACGCAAAATGTGTTCGCGGAGATTTGGAAAAAGTAAAAAATCTATTAATTTCAGGAAAAGAGGTTTATGTTTCTTTAGCACCTTCTTGGAGCGGCGTTTTTGAGACAACTCCGCAAAGAATGATTGCTATTCTAAAAAAACTTGGTTTTAAGGATGTTTCTGAAACTGCTCTCGGGGCTCAGGAAGTTTCTATTAAAACTGCGGATATGCTTAATAATATGGAGCATGGTTTGTGGATTTCAAGTGCTTGCCCTGTAATTGTTGATTATATCAGATTGTATAAGCCGGAATTTGCTCAATATATTACGCCAATTGCTTCTCCGGCCAGAACTCATGCAAAAATGTTAAAAGAAAAGTATGGTAATGATATTGCTGTTGTCTTTATTGGCCCTTGTATCGGCAAGAAAAAAGAGGCTGATGCACATGATGGGTTAATTGATTTTTCAATAACATTTGAAGAACTAAAAATGTGGATTAATGATAAAATCCCTCATATTTCAGATATTCAACAGGATGAGAAGTATACTTTTGTTCCAAAAGCAGCATATGAGGGTGCGTTGTATCCAATTGACGGGGGAATGAATACAACTATCAGAAAAATTGGGGTGAAAGAAGATGTGCAGCTTTTAGAAGTTTGTACAATTCCGGCTTTAGAAAAAGCTTTGAATAATCTTCATCCTGAAAAAATAAGCAAACCTATTTTTGTGGAGGCGTTGGCTTGCGAGGGGGGGTGTATCGCGGGGCCTTGTATATCTACAGATAAAGCGACTATTAGTATAGTTTCTGAGGTCATGTCTAATGTAAAAGAAAGAAGTATTATTCCTAAAAAACCCGAGTATGTTGTGGAATATGATTACAATGCTTCTGCGGTTCAGACTTCAAAATATTCAATTGAAGAAATTTTGCAAACTTTGAAAAAAATAGGCAAACATTCTATTGATGATGAGTTAAATTGCGGCGGCTGCGGTTATTCATCTTGCAGAGAACTTGCTGTTGCATTGCTGGATGGGGTAGCAGAACCGTCTATGTGTATTTCGTATATGAGAAAAATTGCAATGCGAAAAGCTGCTGCTATGCTTCGTTGTATGCCGGCTGCTATTGTAATGGTTGACAGTAATATGAATATTTTGGAAGCAAATGAGAGTTTCATGAAAATGTTTACGGGTGATATGTATGAAATTTTTAAAGCTCGCCCTGACGGGCTAACAGGAGCTGCTATTGACAGAATTGTTGATTTCTCGGACATTTTCAGAATAATCTTAAAAACCGGAAAAGATTTGCATAAGGAGCATTATCCGTTAAAAGATCGCTTGTATGATATAAATGCATTTACTATTGAAGAAAATTCCATAGTTGGAGCGATTATAACAGATGTTACTCAAACTGAAACTACAAGAGAAAAAATTTCGGAAAAAGCAAAAGAAGTTATTTCTAAAAATATTTCCATTGTGCAGGAAATTGCCTGTCTGCTGGGTGAGCACATGGTTGAGACTGAAACTTTATTAAATTCAATAGCAAATGATTACGATGATAAATTAGATGAGGGTAATGCTCAGTAATGTTTATTGATATAGATTGTCATCAATTAAAAAAATATAATCAAAATGCTTACGGGGATTATTTTATTTCAAAAAGGTATCCTGATGAAGCAAAGTTGATTGCTGTTCTGTCGGATGGTCTTGGGAGTGGAATAAAAGCTAACATTTTGTCTTGTATGACGGCTACAATGTTGCTGAAATTTGTTGAGAATCAACAAATTCCCATAAGACGAGCTTCTGAAATTGTGATGAATTCTTTACCTGTGTGCAAAGTTAGAAAAATAAGTTATTCAACGTTTTCAGTTATAGAAATTAATGATTATGGTTCAGCTAAAATTGTAGAGGAGGGTAATCCTGAATTTATCTGGATAAAAAATAATGAAGTTATGACACCTCAGTATGAATCTATTCAATCAGTTACGTTTAAAAATAGATGTATGAAAAGTTATAAGATTCATCTGGAACTCGGGGACAGAATTATTTTTTGCTCTGATGGTGTTACTCAGTGCGGGCTTGGAAACAGTAGGCTTAAGCTGGGTTTGCGCAGAGAGGGGTTGATTAATCTTGTTCTTGCTAAAATTTCAGAAGAACCTGACATTTCAAGTTCAGAACTTTCAGCTTATATTGTGCGGCAGGCAAAAAATATTGAAACAGACAGGCTCCCAAAGGATGATATTTCAGCATGTGTATTGTATTGTAGGGAACCAAGAACATCTTTAGTTTTTACAGGACCGCCGTTTCATCAGGCTAAAGATGCTGAATATGCACAGTTATTTAAAAATTTTAATGGTAAGAAAGCTATTTGCGGAGGGACAACTGCCAATTTAATTTCACGGGAATTGAATATTCCTATTACGATGGATAGTACAATCAGTATAGGCAAGCTTCCGAGCTGTTCATATATGGAAGGTGTGGATCTTGTAACCGAGGGTATTCTTACTTTAACGCAAACTCTGGAATACCTTGAAAATGGTCAAATTACGGGTATTGACAACGCCGCAGGAAAGCTGGTAAAATTCTTACTAGATAGTGACTGCATTAACTTTATGGTAGGTGCGAAGTTAAATCAAGCTCACTATAATCCTGCATTACCGGTAGAAATCGAAATCAGGAAAAATATTATAAAAAAAATGGCAGTAATTCTGCAAGATAAATATTTTAAAAAAGTTAGTGTACAATATATGTAATCGCACGTATTACAAGAGGAAGGTGAAAATGGAAAAAATCAGTGTAAAAGTATGTTTAGGAACTACTTGTTTCGTAATGGGTTCTGCAAATTTGCAGGAGCTTATTGACATAGTACCTGAAAAATATGGTGATAAAGTGGATGTATCCGGTGTTCCTTGCCTTGGATTATGTTCTGCGGATTGGGAATTTTCAAAAGCTCCTTACGTAAAAGTTGGCGATGAAATTGTGAAAGAAGCGACTGTAGAAAAAGTTATTGCAGCAATTGATAAGAAATTGGAAAATAATTAATAGAAAAGGATTAAGAAATATGGCGATGAATACCCCTAAACAAACTTCTCATTTGAAAAGAGAAATTTTAGTAAGACTTATTAAGGCATATCTGGGTGAAAACTTTGAAGAAGATACAAGAAAAATTCCTTTTGATATGCGTCCAAAAGGCAGCGAAGTTCCTTACAGATGCTGTATACATAAAGAACGTGCAATTTTAAGAGACAGAACAATTGCCGGTCTTGGTTTGTCCATTGAGGAAGCTGAAGATAGCGAATTATTATCAACTCTTGCTCATAAAGCTCAAGAAAGAACTGCTCCGGAAGATAAACCTTTGACCGTTTTACAAACTGCTTGTAAAGGCTGTGTTCCTGCAAGAATCTTTGTTACGGATTTATGTCAGGGTTGTGTTGCAAGACCTTGTGAATCAACTTGTAAATTCGGTGCAATTAAAGTAGAAAATGGTAAATCTGTTATCGATCCTGCTAAATGTAAAAATTGCGGAATGTGCGTTCAGGTTTGTCCTTATCAAGCTATTACAAAGATAATTGTTCCATGTGAAAATGCTTGTCCTGTAGGTGCAATAGCTAAAGACGAAGAAGGCTTAGCTCATATTGATTTTGATAAATGTATATCATGTGGAAGATGTGTAAGTGCTTGTCCTTTTGGAGCGGTACATGAAAAAAGTCAGATTATAGATATTCTAAAAGAAATTAAAAGCGGTAAAAAAGTTGTTGCAATGCTTGCTCCAGCTATTTTTGGACAGCTGCCTTGTACTCCAAAACAATTAAAACAAGCAATTCTTTCTTTGGGATTTTCTGATGTGGTTGAAGTTGCTCAAGGGGCTGATATTACATCTCAAAACGAATCTGCAGAGTTTAAAGAAAGAATGGAAAAAGGTGATGCCTTTATGACAACTTCCTGCTGCGCAGGATATAATGAGCTTGTTGACAAGCATGTTCCAGAATTAAAACCTTTCCGTTCAGAGACAAAAACTCCTGCTTATTACACCGCAGAGATTGTAAAAAATGAATCTCCGGATGCTGTAACAGTATTCTTTAGTCCTTGTGTTGCAAAAAGACGTGAAGCTTTGCAAAATCCGAATATAGATTTTGTTCTAAATTATGAAGAACTTGGTGCATGGTTTATAGCATTAAATATTCAAGTTTCAGAATGTGGTGAATCTGAGTTTAAGCATGAAGCATCAGCCCAGGGTAGAAATTATGCAGTTACCGGTGGTGTTGCCGGCGCTGTTAATTCATTGTTGGATGAAGAAGATAAAGCTACACCTTATGTAATTAATGGACTTGATAAACAAGCTGTAAGAGATTTGAAAAAATTCGCAAAGAATGGTAAATGTGAATTAGGAAATCTTATTGAAGTTATGGCTTGTCCTGGTGGCTGTCTTGGAGGGTCAAGTACAGTTAATGCATTTAAACCGGCGTTAAAACAGTTAACAAACTATGTTAACGAAAGCCCATCTATTAAAGATGTTTTAAAATAAAAAAGGATATATAAAATAAAAAACGGCAGAACAAATTAGGTTTTGTCGTTTTTTGTTGTTTACGAGGTAGATTTTTTCAGTATTTGTTTTTTTATAAGTTTTTTAATATTTATAAAATATCCAAT
>ERZ780223.1357-NODE-1357-length-24410-cov-3.101745_pt1 | contig 24410 bp, 21 predicted proteins | sample MGYA00511016_ERZ780223 | MGnify/ENA primary metagenome ERZ780223 (study PRJEB29588, sample SAMEA2159032) | human gut metagenome | biome: human gut; feature: human-associated habitat; material: faeces | place: Denmark | collected 2008/2010 ... | reverse complement strand
CTTCTGGAACCTCTGCTTTTTCCACAGCCTTCCACTGCGCTTCCATTCTCCGGGCATATTCTTCAAAACTTTCTTTTCCCAGTTCTTTCAATCGCTTTATCACTTCATCCGGCGTTTTTTCAAACCCAAGCATGCTCATGTATCCACCAGCCCTGAAAGGCACGGACACATCGTAGCCTTCTTTCCGGTCACGAAGACAAAACCAGGTTGGCGGTGGGCAGATTTCCGTAGCACTTTTTTCTGCAAATTCCGGTGCCAGTTCTGTTTTCATGAAAAAGCTGCTTAAAACTCCTACAGAGCTGACACCCTGGAAACAGTTTAATACATGGGCCTTTACGCCCTGGACCAATACAGCAGGCATTGTTTTTCCAACAGAACCTGTATAAATGGTCTTTGCCCCATTTTCCATGGAAGCCGGTTCCAGATCGATCAGTGCTGTATATTCCAGGTCAAAGCGTTCTTTTAAATCATTTAAAAATGGCACAGCATGGCGCATTCCGGCAGAGTAGCCTTCTTCATCCGGTACTGTTACGAACAGGAGATTTCCAGATATTTCAGGCGTCTCTTCTGTTCCAGAAGCAGTTTTTGTCTCAAAGGCAGCCGTACCACACTCTTTCCGCTCTGCCTCAACCACCAGCTTCCCATACCAGTCCAGCAGCGCCAGTCCAACAGAAAGTCCGCCCTTCATATCTGCGGTCCCTCTGCCAAACATCCAGTCACCAGAAAGGAAATCTTTTTTCACTTCCTCTGGCATACCAGGCAGAGCATTTCCAGATTTTACCAGATCTTCCCATTTTTCCACATCATAAGCAAGAGCACGCTCATTTCCATACTCTTCTGTGTCCACCACGTCATAATGGCCTGTAAGGATAATGGTCTTACGGGATCCGTTCCTTCCTTTTACCAGTCCCCATGGTACAGACCGGCCAAAGCTGTCTTCCGGCAGGAGATATTTTCCTGTCTGCTCCGGATACTCCTTAAAGTAAGGCTGCTTTGCCAGCTCCTCTGCAATATAGTCTGCGCAGCTTTTTTCTGTCTCTGTATTGGAAGTGCTGGGGATTTTTACCAGTTCTCTTACATACCGTTCAATTAATTCTCTCATCGTTCCTCACGGAAATATGCCAGTCCCAGACTTGCCGGCGGCTGATATTCCCTCTTCTTTCTCAGACTGGTAAATACCAGTACAATAATGGTTACTACATAAGGCAGTGCCTTAAAGATCTCCTGTGCCCCGCGGTCCAGTCCCGGAATATAAAGATACAGGATATAAAGGCCGCCAAAAAGGATAGAACCCCAGATCGCATTTACAGGCTTCCAGAGAGCGAAGATAACAAGGGCAATTGCCAGCCAGCCTCTGTCACCAAAACCATTATTGGTCCAGGTTCCGCCGGAATACTCCATTACAAAGTACAGACCGCCAAGGCCGCTGATACCGCCTCCGATGCAGGTTGCCAGATATTTGTATACAGTAACATTAATACCCGCCGCATCTGCTGTAGCCGGGCTTTCACCTACTGCCCGCAGGTTCAGGCCCTTTTTGGTCTTTGAAAGGAAAAATGCCAGCACCAGAGCCAGAATAATGGCCAGATAAGTTAAAAATCCATAGGAAAATAATAACTGTCCCACTGCACCAAGACCGGAAAGTACGGGGATCTGCTTCTTAAAAGCTGCACCGGTCACTGCAACGGAGATCTGTCCAACACCGCCTGCCAGCTTGGAAAGAGAACCGCCGAAGAAGTTTCCAAAACCAACACCAAAAGTCGTAAGAGCCAGACCGGTTACGTTCTGATTGGCACGTAAGGTAATTGTCAGAACACTGTAGATCAGACCGCCTAAAGCAGCACATAAAAACGCGCACAGGAAGGAAATAAGAACTCCCACAGCCCCATTTGGCGCAGCGCTGCTGTTTTCATAAAGGAAGGCGCCGATCAGCCCGGCAATGCCGCCCATATACATCATCCCAGGAATACCCAGGTTCAGGTTTCCGGATTTTTCTGTTAAGATCTCGCCTAATGCGCCATAGAGGATACCAATTCCCTGTCCAATGGCTTTTTGCATAAAAATGATCAATAATCCCATATGTTCACCTCCTATTTACCACTCTTTTTCCCGCTTCTAAATCCTACTTTGTAGTTGATAAAGAACTCACAACCAAGGATAAAGAACAGGATGATACCAGTAATGATATCCGATGCATTTTCATTTAAGTTAAACTGGGACGCGATCTGTCCTGCGCCCTTTTGCATGAACACCAGGAAGAAGGATACCAGGATCATTACAAAGGTGTTGAATTTACTCAGCCAGGAAACGATAATGGCTGTAAAGCCTCTGCCTCCTGCTGTACTGGTAGAAATCGTATGGCTTGCGCCGCCTACAATGATAAAGCCTGCAATACCGCAGATAGCACCGGACAGAGCCATGGTGCGAAGGATAACACGTTTTACATTGATGCCTGCATAGCGGGCTGTATTTTCACTTTCGCCAACAACAGCGATCTCATATCCCTGCTTGCTGTATTTTAAGTAAATGAACATGGCAACAGTCAGAGCCAGGACGATCACCAGGTTCCAGCCATAGTCCAGACCGAAAAGCTGCGGGATCCAACCGCCCTTTGTAGAGGAATTAATGGTTCCTACTGAGTTGGAGCCCTTTGGATTTTCCCAGAAAATAATACAATAGGTAATGACCTGGGTGGCAACATAGTTCATCATCAGGGTAAACAGTGTTTCATTGGTATTCCAGTAAGCCTTGAAAAAGGCCGGGATCACGCCCCAGATCATGGCTGCTGCTGCACTGCCAAGGAACATAAGAGGGAATAATACCACTGGAGGAAGGGAATTTCCCAGATAGATCATCATAGCTGCGGAAGTAACACCGCCGATCAGCACCTGGCCTTCTGCACCAATGTTCCAGAAACGCATTTTAAATGCCGGGGTAATACCAACTGCAATACATAACAGCACCAGTGTATCACGAATGGTCATCCATGCACGGCGCTTGGTACCAATGGCACCGTCAAAAATGCCCTTATACACTTCAATAGGATTCAAACCGGTCAGAGCTACGATCACGCCTGCACAGACCACCAGTGACAAAAGCACTGCGATTATGCGGATCAGCCAGCTTTTCCATGTTTCAATTCCGTCACGCTTGGAAATATGCATCAGAGGCTCTTTATTTGTAACTGTACTCATTTCCTTACTCATCCTGTTCGCCTCCTGTCTTTGTCATCATAAGTCCTATTTCTTCTTTTGTAGCTGTTCTTCCGTCTACGATCCCGCTTACTTTTCCACCGCAAAGCACCAGAATGCGGTCGCAAAGCTCCAGGAGCACATCCAGGTCTTCCCCTACGCAGATCACCGCTGCCCCCTGCTTTTTCTGCTCATTTAATAAGTGGTAAATGGTATAGGAAGAGTTAATATCCAGACCGCGCACCGGATATGCTACCATAAGCACACGGGGATTGGATGAGATCTCACGTCCTACTAATACCTTCTGTACATTTCCGCCGGAAAGCCGTCCAACAGGTGTGGAAACACCGGGCGTTACGATCTCCAGCTCTTTGATCAGCTGCTCCGCCATAGCTTTTGGCGTTCTTCTGTCTGTAAAGAATGGGATGCCCTTTTTATAGCCCCGGAGCATCATATTGTCAGTCATGCCCATGGCTGCCACCAGGCCCATTCCCAGACGGTCCTCAGGAACAAAGGAAAGCTTGATGCCCAGTTTGCGGATGGCCGCCGGGCTCATGCCGGATAAGGTCTCTTCTCCGCCTTCCGGAGGATAATACCGGATGGTTCCGCCTTCCATTGGCTGCAGTCCTGCAATGGTCTCTAACAGCTCTTTCTGGCCGCTTCCTGCAATACCTGCAATTCCCAGGATCTCGCCGCTGTAAGCTGTAAATCCTGCATCATCCAGTGTTTTTACACCTTCTTTATCTACGCAGGTCACATGTTCCATTACCAGACGTTTCTGTGGATTTACCGGTTCCGGACGCTCAATATTTAAGGCAACCTTCTTGCCTACCATCATCTCTGTAAGGGACGCTTCTGTGGCATCTTTTGTCTGGACTGTACCAATATAGGCACCTTTTCGCAGAACAGATACCCGGTCAGAAAGGGATAATACTTCATGAAGCTTATGGGTGATAATGATAATGGAATGACCGGCTTCACGCATATTGCGGAGAACAGTAAACAGCTTTTCTGTCTCCTGTGGGGTCAGAACAGCTGTAGGCTCATCCAGGATCAGGATATCCACCCCTCTGTACAACAATTTCACGATCTCTACGGTCTGTTTCTGTGAAACGGACATAGTGTAGATCTTCTGGTTGGGGTCCAGATCAAAGCCATAACGGCTGGTCAGTTCATTGATCTTTGCCGCAACGCTTTTCATATCCAGAACTTCTTTTCCAGGAAGTCCCAAGATAATGTTTTCTGCTGCAGTCAGTACATCTACCAGTTTAAAATGCTGGTGGATCATACCGATGCCTAAGGCAAAGGAGTCTTTTGGAGAACGGATGGTCACCTCTTTTCCATTTACCAGGATCTGTCCTTCATCCGGATAGTAGATACCGGATATCATATTCATAAGAGTGGTCTTTCCACTTCCGTTTTCTCCCAGAATGGATAATATCTCTCCCTTCTTTACGGACAGACATACTTTGTCGTTGGCTGTTACTTTGCCAAACCGTTTTGTGATGTTTTTCAGCTCAATGGCATATGTTTCGCTCACCAGGCAAGACCTCCTTTTTCAGTGCTGTGTTTATATTTTTGTGTGGGTCTGTGCTGCTATTTCGCGGGTACATACTCAAGAAGCGGAGCCAGACAAAGGGTGACTCCGCTTCCAAAACGTTACTCTAAAAGAGCAGCTTTATGATTTGACTTATTAGTTGTCAATGGTTGTGATACCGTCGATGAGGATATCAAATGCTGGTGCAGAAGCAAATTCGGACTCATGGAAGTATCCGTCAGAAATGTATTCAATGTCGCTTCCGTCTTTCTTGTAGGTATCTAATGTCTCACCATTTACAGTCCATGTAGAAGTATCAAATACATGAAGTTCGCCGCTTGCTAACTTAGCTTCTACTTCTTCTACTTTTTCCTTGGTTCCAGGAGCAACTGCCTTGTCATTTAATTCCGTTACAAGAACTGCGCCGTCAGAGAAGCCCTTGCACCAGTCAGCAGGAATTTCTGTTCCGTCCAGTACAGACTGTACAGCGTAGGTCATGTAAATGCCCCAGTTGTTGCTTGCAGAAGTAAGTGCCTGGTCAGGAGCAGTTGCGATCATGGAAATGTTGTAACCTACACAAGGAACTCCCGCTGCCTCGCAGGCTGTTGGAGCACCGGTTGTATCTGCATGCTGGCTGATCAGTACGCAGCCGTCAGAGATCAGAGCATCTGCTGCTTCTTTTTCAAGATCGAAGCTTGCCCAGCTGTTGGTGTATTTAACTTCCATGGTAGCGGATGGGCATACAGAACGTACACCTAAGAAGAAGGAGGTGTAACCACTGATAACCTCAGCATATGGATAAGCGCCTACATAACCGATCTTGCAGGCATCTTCTTTTACAGTGCCATCTTCGATCATCTGATTTAACTTAAGGCCTGCAACTACACCAGATACGTAGCGTGCCTCAAAAATAGATGTGAAGAAGTTGTGCATATTGGAAAGTCCGCTGCCTGCTGCCTGGAAACCGGTTGCGTGACAGAACTGAACTTCCGGATATTCTTTTGCTGCTTCTATTACATAAGACTCATGACCAAAGCTGTTTGCAAATACGATCTGGCATCCCTGGTCAGCTAAGTCCATTGCTGCATCCTTTGCTGTCTCATCTTCCGGGATGTTCCATTTTACGATCAGCTGATCGTCATTTAATCCTAATGCTTCCTGCATTTCTTTTGCGCCCTTGTAATGAGCGGCTGTGTAACCTTCGTTTTCATCACCGATGAAAATAAAGCCAACTTTTAAATCTTCTTTTGCTACGCCTTCACCGGTAGCTGCTTCTGAGCCTTCTGCTGCAGCGGTGGTCTCTTCTGCTTTGGAGTCAGCTGCCGGAGCTGCTGTTGTTTCCTGTGTAGAACCGCCTCCACATGCTGTTAATGAGAGCGCCATAACGCCTGCTAATGCTGCACTGATGATCTTCTTTCCCTTCATAATACATCTCCTCCATTTGATGATATATGATCACTAAAGTCTCAAATACAGACTTTATTATAGCATGCTCTCTTAAGTTGTCAATAATCTTTATATTTTTCTGACATTTTTTTTACAATTGTACAATTTTAATTATAAAGTCACACTTATTAATATTTATAAGTGACCATTTATTAATTAACTCCACAGGACCGTTCTTTAAAGACCTCACACATAATACCTGCTCCAATACGAAATCCATCACAGAAGGACTGGCGTTTTTCAAGATATGTTAATTCCAGGTAGGTGTCTAATATGTTCTGAAATTCTTTCCGGTTTTCTTTGTCCAGCTTTTCTGTAAAATTTTCTATTTCTTCCAGGGATCTTCTGCAAAGTGTCTCGTATTCTTCGTTTCCTTCTATTTTTAATTCTGCGGGAACAAGTTCCCCTGCATACAGCTGTTCTAATATGTTTTTCATGCCCCTGCCTCCTTTTGTTTTTAGAATAGCACAGCCCTGTCGCAAATGCAATCGAACAAAATCTTACGATTGCAAATGTGACGAAGCTATATCATGATGTATTATTATATTGGGATTTAGTTCAATAGGGTCCAAAATGGCTCTTCCATGTATAAACGCATTCACGGCAATTTTGTCCATTTTGCTCCGCCGCCGATCAGGCAGGTCTCCGGCAAACTCGCTCACTGCGTTCGCTCAAACAGTGCCTCCAACCTGCCAGCTATGCTCACAAAATGGACAAAATTGCCTACCGAATGCTTATTATACATGGAGGAGCCCTTTCTACTGTATTGGATATGTCACATAAAAAATGCCGTACTTATGTACAATCCCCCTCCTACATGAAAACTGCTTATTGGTTTGCTCCTACATTTTTTATTGCCAATAACGTAGAAAGCCGCCGGTGCACATGACAGAATAAGCATTTGTTTGAAAATCCGTGAGTGGGCGCGCATAGCGTCAGAACGGAGAACCACTGTTTGAGCACGCAAAGCGTGCGAGTTTGGTTCGCAGTTCTGACAATAGGCGACGCAAGCCCACGAACAAAGGATTTTCTCCCAAATGCGCATCTGTAATGCGTACCGACGGCTTTCGGACCCTTCGGAAATCTTTCAGACCTTAGTCGATTAAATCCTAATTTGCATCTGCGTCATTTTTTTCATAAATCTCCATAAATTCTTCTCCTGTGATGGTTTCCTTATCCAGAAGATATTTTGCAATCTCATGAAGCTTATCTTCGTTTTCTTTCAGGATATTTAATGCCTTTTCATGCTGGGTACGGACGATCTTTACTACCTGCTCATCGATCATTCTGGCTGTTTCAGGGGAACAGGTTAAAGAGGTGTCTCCGCCTAAATACTGGTTGTTTACCGTTTCCATTGCTACCATATCAAATTCATCGGTCATGCCGTAACGGGTGACCATGGCTCTGGCGATCTTGGTAGCCTGTTCAATATCATTGGACGCGCCTGTGGTAATGGAATGGAAGATCAGCTCTTCGGCTGCACGACCGCCGGTAAAGGTTGCGATCTTATTTAATGCTTCTTCTTTGCTCATCAGGTATTTTTCACCAGCGTCTACCTGCATGGTATAGCCTAAAGCACCGGAGGTTCTTGGGATAATAGTGATCTTCTGTACCGGAGCACTATGGGTCTGGCAGGCAGCTACCAATGCATGTCCTACTTCGTGGTAAGCTACGATCTTTCGCTCGTCTGCAGGGATCACAGCATTTTTCTTCTGGTAACCTGCAATAACGGTTTCTACGCTTTCCTGAAGATCTTCCTGGGATACCAGGTTTCTGCCCTGACGGACGGCTCTTAAAGCTGCTTCGTTAATGATATTTGCAAGTTCAGCACCGCTGGCACCTGCTGTAGATCTGGCGATCACGTTGTAATCAACAGACTCATCCATTTTTACCTTGCGGCCATGGACCTTTAAGATAGCTTCACGCCCCTGAAGATCCGGAAGTTCTACCGGCACACGGCGGTCAAAACGTCCCGGGCGGAGAAGCGCTGGATCAAGGGACTCAGGACGGTTGGTAGCTGCTAAGATAACAACGCCTTTCTTTCCGTCGAAACCATCCATTTCTGTAAGCAGCTGGTTTAAGGTCTGTTCCCGCTCATCGTTTCCGCCCATTCCGCCGCCGTCACGCTTTTTACCAATGGTATCGATTTCATCGATGAAGACGATACATGGTGCTTTTTCGTTGGCCTGCTTGAATAAGTCTCTTACTTTGGCTGCGCCCATTCCTACGAACATTTCTACGAATTCGGATCCGGAAATGGAGAAGAATGGTACTTTGGCTTCGCCTGCTACTGCTTTTGCTAAAAGAGTTTTACCGGTTCCTGGAGGGCCTACAAGTAAAGCGCCCTTTGGAAGGCTTGCACCGATCTGTGCGTATTTATCCGGGTTGTGCAAAAAGTCTACGATCTCTTTTAAGGCGTCTTTGGCTTCTTCTTCCCCTGCTACATCATTAAAGGTTACACCTGTTTCTTTTTCTGCGTATATTTTTGCGTTGGATTTTCCAAAAGTCATTGCACTGCTTCCACCGCCCATACGCTTGGCCATCATACGGCCCATAAGCTGACCAATGATCACAAACATAAGGATCGGGAATATCCAGGTGGTCAGGAAGTTAAGTAATGGGGATGCCTGAGTGGGGATCTCTCTGCTGTAATTCTGGACTCCTGCGCTTTCCAGACGGTTTACCAGGTCATCTGCAGTGGTCATGTTTCCTGTTTTATAGGTAACCGCAGACCACGGTTTGTTTTTATCCTCATTTAATGTATACAAAATTTCTGTATAGTCACTGTTGACGTAGACCTGTTCTACGTTTCCTGAACTTAACTGTGTGGTGAACTCATTAAATGGTACTTCTACGGAACGCTCCATGACAGATGGAAATACTAATGCGTTCAATACCATTACAATGAGAAGGACGATACAGTAGTAGTATAAATAGGGTTTTCTGTTATTGTTATTGCTGCTGTTGTCGTTTTTTACGCCCATTGTATTTTCTCCTTCTATTTTGTTTTATTTTGATTTTGATCTTCTCGCGATTACCTGTGTTTTTCGCTTTCTTGATGATAAAATAAACCCGCTTCCAGGTTTTGTCAATAGAAAATAGTAAATTTTTATTTACTTTTAATAATTATTGACATTTCATATTTGTTGTGGTACCGTTTGTTATATGGAACCATATAAAAAACACATCAGGACAGGAAGGAGACTTTTTTATGGTTGATCAGCAGGAGCTTTCTTCTGCGGGCTTAAAGTTTATGGATTTTGCCATCCGTTTTTTTAATATGGCCAAATGCCAGTACCAACAGCAGAACCAGGTGAAAGCGAATAAAGCGGGATTTCAGGTCCTTTTTATTTTAAGTATGCCCGAATATACGCAGCCTACTATGAGTTTTCTGGCTGATGAAATGGGAATTACAAAGCAGCAGCTGACAAAGCTGGTGAATGATCTGGAAGCCATGGGGCTGGTGAAGAGGATTCATGATGAGAGGAACCGGCGGCAGGTTTATGTGACTTTGACGGATGATGGCAGGAATGAATTTGAGGAAATAAAGCAGGCGATGTTAGAGTGTACGGTGGCTGGGCTTAAGGACTTTTCGGAGGATGAGCTGGAGCAGCTGGGGGATTGCCTTGAAAGGCTGATCCCGTTGTTGGAGAAATTCAGGGGAAACTGCTAATTTAAGCTGGGCTACAGATATATATAACCACCTCAAAATTGCAACCAATTTACCTTTTTGAGCATGTGATTTTATTTTTATAATGTGCCTTGCACCCACCGCGCCGCCAGGCGCGGTTCAATCATACATAAAAAAAATGAGTGTCAACAAAGCTTCATCTGTTGTTGACACTCATTTTTTACAGCACCTTACTTAAGAAAGACTTCAGGCGCTCATTTTTAGGATTTGAGAAGAACTCTTCCGGTGCGGCTTCTTCCATGAAGTAACCGCCGTCCATGAACATGACTCTGGTAGCAACTTCTCTTGCGAAGCCCATTTCGTGGGTTACCACTACCATGGTCATTTTTTCAGCGGCCAGGTCACGCATTACGTTTAATACCTCGCCTACCATTTCCGGGTCGAGAGCGGAAGTCGGCTCATCGAAGAGCATTACGTCTGGCTTCATGCAGAGGGCTCTTACAATGGCGATACGCTGTTTCTGACCACCGGAAAGCTGGCTTGGATATGCATGGGCTCTGTCAGCAAGGCCGACACGCTCTAAAAGGCGCATAGCCTCTGCTTCTGCCTCCTGCTGGCTCTTGCCCTGAAGCTTCATAGGCGCCAGTGTCAGGTTTTTCATGATATCCATATGCGGGAACAGGTTGAACTGCTGGAATACCATTCCCATTTTCTGACGGTGTTTGTCAATATCGGTTTTCGGATCTGTAATATCGGTACCTTCAAAATAGATATGGCCTTTTGTAGGCTCTTCCAGACGGTTTAAGCAGCGTAAGAAGGTACTTTTACCGGAACCGGATGGTCCTACTACAAATACTACATCACCTTTGTAGATATCCACTGTGATATCTTTTAATACTTCGATGTTTCCAAAGCTCTTTCCAAGGTTCTGCACCTGGATCAGAGGCTCTCTTTTTTCATTACCGCTCACTCTGACGCAGCCTCCTTTCCAGAATCTGGATCAGTTTTGTGAAGATCATAACAATAACCAGATAAACCAGTGCAACTGCGATCAATGGCATAAACGCACTGTAGGTTCTGCTTCGGATGATATCGCCGCCTTTGGTAAGATCCTGGATTGCGATGTAACCGGAAACAGAGGTCTCTTTTAACAGAGAAATGAACTCGTTACACAGAGTTGGCAGTACGGTTTTGAATGCCTGAGGCATGATCACGTACCACATGGTCTGAGCGTAGTTAAAGCCAAGGCTTCGTCCTGCTTCCATCTGTCCCGGATCAATTGACATGATACCGCTTCGGAAAATTTCTGCCACATAAGCGCCGGAGTTGATGCCGAATGCCATGATCGCTACCGGTACTTTATCAATACGTGTGCTTCCAAATACAACAAAATAGATGATCAGCAGCTGAACAACTACAGGTGTACCGCGGATAACTGTCAGGTAGATCTTGCACAGAATATTCAGCAGTTTTAAGTTTCCTGTTTTATCGTGGGTAGAACGGATCATACCTACGATAAATCCCAGAACAATGCCCATCATGCAGGCAAAGAAGGTTATGATCAGTGTGGTCTTAAGACCATCTGCAATATAATGCCACCGATCATCTGAAATAAAATTCAGATAAAATGCATCTGTAAAATTTTTCCACATGCCGATCATCCTTTTCTCTCTAAATACTTGTTTCTAACGACTATTGATTACTCTGCCTTGATGTACTTAGCTACGATCTCGTCCAGAGTTCCGTTGTCCTTTAAGGTCTCTAATGCGCCGTTTACTTTGTCAAGCAGCTCGGTGTTGCCCTTCTTTACAGCGATTGCATACTCTTCTACAGTAAATGCTTCGTCTAAGATCTTTAAGCCTTCTGTTTCAGATACGAAAGTCTTTGCTGGCTCACCATCGATAACAACTGCATCGATCTTGCCCTGGCTTAATGCCTGAACAGCTTCAAAGCCCTTGTTGTAACGCTCTACAGTGGTTCCGTCTGCTTCCAGATCAGATACATAAATGTCACCGGTAGTTCCTAACTGAACACCAACAGTAACTCCCTTTAAGTCATCTGGACCAGCGATCTCGCTGTCTTCCTTAACGATGATCATCTGGGAAGCAGTTGCATAAGTATCAGAGAAATCTACAGATGCCTTACGGTCTTCAGTTACAGTCATACCAGCTAAAGCCATATCAGCCTTACCGGATACGATCTCTGGGATAATGGAGTCAAATGCGATATCTTCAATCTCTAATTCCATACCAAGCTCATCAGCAATAGCCTGTGCGATCTCAGCGTCGATACCTACGATCTTGTCTCCGTCATGGAACTCGTATGGTGGGAACTCAGCGTTGGTTGCCATAACCAGTTTGCCGCCTGCTGCTTCCTTTGACTCAGCTGCTGTACTCTCTGCTGCAGTGGATTCTTCTTTTGCTGCTGCAGTTGTATCTGCTGCTGCAGCTGCTGTTGTCTCTGTCTTCTGGCTGCCGCCGCATGCGGTTAAGGATGCTGCCATAAGAGCAGCCATTGTCAGTGCGATTACTCTTTTTTTCATAATGTTTTCTCCTCTTGCATGTTTATGCATATTATTATGTTTGCTCCCTCTATGGTGGGAAAGCTGTCTGTTCTATTATAATGCTTTTTTTCTTTTTAGCAAGAGTAAATTTATACATAGGGTTTATGGGGTTTATGCAACTCTATATATAATTTTACTTTCTGAGAGCTGCCTGTACCAGGTGTTTGGCAAGAACGGCAGTGGTAACTGCGCCTACGCCTCCCGGAACAGGTGTAAGTTTTCCAGATTTTTCCTCTAAAGTTTCAGCAGCTACATCACCGCAAAGTTTTCCATTTTCATCTACGTTAATGCCTACATCGATCACAGTAGTATTTTCACCTACATAGGAGGCATCTAACATTTTTGCCTTTCCTGCAGCTGCTACCAGGATCTCAGCCTGTTTGCAGGTGCCTGGAAGGTCTTTGGTGCGGGTGTGGCAGATGGTGACTGTGGCATTTTCTTTTAAAAGGAGCATGGACAGAGGACGGCCTACAACCATGCTGCGGCCTACGATCGCTGCTCTTTTTCCTTCCATAGAAATGTCATATGCCTTTAATACTTCGATCACTGCCTCTGCTGTACATGGTGCAAATCCGGTAGAGTCTCCGGAGAATACTTTTGCAATATTTACCGGTGAAATGCCATCCAGGTCCTTTTTCGGGTCGATCATGGCTTCAATGTCTTTTTCACAGATCTGCTTTGGAAGAGGACGAAGGAGAAGGATACCGCTTACATCCGGGTCTTCGTTGATAGCGGTAAATTCTTTTTTGAATGCTTCGTCTGTGATGTCAGCTGGAAATGTATAGCACTGGGAGCGGAGTCCGAATGCATCCATTTTCTTTACAGCTCCTCTTTCATAGGACATATCATCTGGATTTTCTCCTACGCGAATGATAGCCAGCTTTGGTGCCGGTCCGTTTATTTTTTCAAGCATTGCCCCTACTTCTTCTTTGATCTTTGCGGAAACAGGTGCGCCTTTGATTAATTCCATGTTAATTTTCTCCTTTTATGATTATATAAGCTGTGCCAGGACTTTTTCGTAGATCTCATCTGCCTGGGAAGTGCCGATCTTGATCATGCGTTTTGCCTTCTGGTTGATCTCTTCTGCTTTTTCACGATTTTTCATGGATTTCGTGTTTATATATACATTCATGACAGCTCCAAGAAGCGCTGTACGGGTAAACTGTACAGCTACGCCTACATCGCTGACTGCCATGCGGCTTCCTTTATCTGCCAGGACGTCTAAAATTTCTAAGAGTTCCAGGGATTTTTCCATGATCTCTACTGGAACCATGCTGGCATCTAACAGCTTTTCTTCCATAACGGCATCTTTGTGCTCTTTTTCTTCCAGGGTGGCGGATGGCAGGCGGTAACATTCTGCCAACGGCGCAAATACTTCTGCGTCACGGTCGGAGAAGTGCAGGAATTCCTGCTGCATGTTCTTTAAATCAGTCAGGTATTTCTGCATCTCCTCTTCTACTTCTGCGTATTTTTTCTTTCCTACCGTCAGATTTACTACCATCTGTCCCAGGGCATTTCCCAGTGCTCCTGCTAAAGCGGATGCTCCGCCGCCTCCCGGAACCGGTGCCTTAGATGAAAGAACCTCCAGGTACTCACTTATCTTTTTCTCTTCTGTCATTTTTTCTCCTCAATAATCTCTGTGTGCTGTCTGCACAGCAGACATGTTGAAACCACCTGTGAAAAACACGGGATGCGTATTTTGTTTCCTACGTTTTACCTTATTCCTCAGCCTTGACAATCACGTCTTTTGTCAGATCCTTGATCACTTCTCCTGCAATGATCAGGCCTACCACGGACGGCACAAATGCAGTACTTCCCGGAATATCCCGGCGTTCAGTACATTTATGAGCTGCACCTGGCGGGCAGATGCAGTGGTTTCTGCAACTGATGGCCATATCGTTGATCGGTCTTGTAGGCTGCTCCTCGGAGTAAACCACCTTTAATTTCTTTACGCCTCTTTTTTTCAGCTCCCGGCGCATAACTTTTGCCAACGGGCAGACTTTTGTTTTGTAAATGTCAGCTACACGGAACATGGTAGGATCTAATTTATTTCCGGCGCCCATGGAGCTGATGATGGGAACTCCTTTTTCTTTTGCTTTCATTACCAGTTCCAGCTTGGCTGTAACGGTATCTACTGCGTCTACGATATAGTCGTAATCTTCAAATGGAAATTCGTCTGCGTTTTCCGGCAGGAAGAAGCATTTGTGGATCTCTACCTTTACGTCCGGGTTGATCTCCAGCATACGTTCTTTCATCACTTCTGCCTTGTATTTTCCTACAGTTTTGCGGGTTGCAATGATCTGGCGGTTTAAGTTGGTCAGGCATACTTTATCGTCATCGATCAGGTCGAATGCGCCTACTCCGCTTCGCACCAGTGCTTCACAGGTATAACCGCCTACTCCGCCGATGCCAAATACTGCTACACGGGAAGAAGCCAGCTTTTCCATTGCCGCTTTGCCAAATAATAATTCTGTTCTTGAAAACTGATTTAACATGCATTTTTCCTCTTTATCTGTCACTCACTTGTCAGTAGTATCATGCTGTTGGTCATACAGTGCACAAACAGTGCACAGACCATAACTATTACTTAAAAAATGATACTTCATACCCGCTGTCTTGTCAATTGGCAAACCTTTGGGTATAATAGTCATAACTAACTGCAGATCAAATCCAAAAGAGGTGTATACAAACATGAATCCAATGAATTTTCTTGCTTTAAAACCATCCTGGGAAAAATTCCGGACCAATCACCCGAAGATGATCTCCTTTGTGAAAACAGCTTCCAGGGAAAGCTTTTTAGATGAAGGAAGCCTGATCGAGATCAAAGTCACTAACAGTTCTGGAAAGACCATGGCTGCTAATATCCGTGTTAAAAAAGATGATATTGAGTTTTTAGGAGGCTTAAAAAATGCGCTGGAGAAGTAATTTCCCCGGCGTATTTTTTAATATTTTTTCTTACATTTTTTTACATTTTAATGAAATGTATATATTCTTTGATTTTTATATGGTAAAATTCAGATACAAAATATTATTTTACTTGAAGCTGCCAGTTGGATATCACGGCAGTGTCAGAAAGGAGTTCCTATGTTAGAACTGATCCTCTATTTTGGTCCTGTTATCCTGGTTGTCCTTCTGGTGCTTCTTATTATAACCCAGGGATACGTAAAAGCTCCACCGGATCACGCCTATATTATCTCCGGTCTCAGAAAAGAGCCCCGGGTGCTGGTAGGCCGCGCCGGTCTGAAACTGCCTTTCTTTGAGCAGCTTGATAAGCTTTATCTTGGCCAGATCACCGTTGACATTAAAACAGATGAGTACATTCCTACTAATGATTTTATCAATGTTATGGTGGACGCTGTTGCAAAGGTACGTGTGGCAGATGACCCGGCCATGTTAAAACTGGCTATGCGAAATTTCTTAAATAAGAATTCTGCCAAGATCGCCGCTGATCTGCAGGATTCTCTTCAGGGCAACATGCGTGAGATCATTGGTACGCTGACTCTTCGTGCCATTAATACAGACCGTGATTCTTTCTCTGACCAGGTTATGGCAAAGGCTTCCAAAGATATGGAAAAGCTTGGGATTGAGATTCTTTCCTGCAATATCCAGAATGTAACAGATGAACATGGCCTGATCCAGGATCTTGGTATGGATAACACATCTAAGATCCGCAAGGATGCTTCTATTGCAAAGGCTGAAGCTGAACGTGATATTGCCATTGCCCAGGCAGCTGCAGATAAAGCTTCCAATGAAGCACGGGTTCTGGCAGAAACAGAGATCGCCCAGAAAAATAATGAACTGGCTATTAAAAAGGCTGAATTGCAGAAAGCTTCTGACACGAAAAAGGCTGAAGCAGATGCTGCTTACGAGATTCAGAAACAGGAACAGCAAAAGACCATCCAGGCAGCTACTGTAAATGCCCAGATTGCCAAAGCTGAACGTGAAGCTGAACTGCGCAAACAGGAAGTTGCTGTACAGCAGCAGGCATTAGAAGCTGAGATCAATAAAAAAGCGGATGCTGACCGCTACGCAATTGAACAGGCAGCTGCAGCTGACCTGCCCCGCCGCCAGAGAGAGGCGGAAGCTAAGAAATATGAGCGTGAAAAAGAAGCAGAAGCGCAAAAAGCACAGGCAGAAGCACAGAAATATGCCATGCTCCAGGAAGCAGAAGGTATCCGTGCCAAAGGTGAAGCAGAAGCTGCTGCCATCCAGGCAAAGGCTCTTGCAGAAGCAGAAGGTATGGAGAAGAAAGCTCAGGCTTACCAGAAATACAACCACGCTGCCATGGCAGAAATGATGATGAAAGTCCTTCCTGAAATTGCCGGAAAGATCGCAGAACCATTATCCCAGATCGACAAGATCACTATTATCGGCGGAGGAAATGGGGCTGATGACGGTGTTGGTAATATTGCAGGCAATGTTCCTGTTGTTATGGCAAAGCTGTTTGAGTCCATGAAAGAGGCTACAGGCGTAGATCTTGCTGAGATCATGAAGGCAGATACATATGATGCCAAAGTCACCCGGAATATTAACCTGAACGGGGCAGAAGACACTTTAAAACAGGTACTTGCTGTTGATACAGATTCCGCAGACAAACCTGTTGCTGAAAATGGAGCAACTCCTGATACCAGTTCTGCCACAGTGAATTCCTAACCACATTTGTATAGATTTTTTGTTCAAAAATGGGTTGCTGCACATAAACACAGCAACCCATTTTTTTATATTTTTTTTTTAACCCTACTGTATTTAATTCGCCTTCACTTTTTGCTACTACAACTGCTGCGGCAGCATCACCTACAATATTAGGAATAACTCGTGCCATGTTCAAAATGCGGTCAATACCAGCTAACAGACCAATTGTTTCCAATGGCAGATGTACTGCATTCAAGACAATAGTCAGCATCACCAGACCGGAACCAGGGATACCTGCTGTTCCTACAGAAGCTAAAACTGCTGTTACCATGACCATGATCTGCTGGGTCAGTGTTAATTGAATGCCAAAAACCTGTGATGCAAAAACAACTGCTACTGCCTCATAAATTGCTGTTCCATTCATATTCATAACTGCACCGAATGGAATAACAAAATCTGCAATCTTATCACTGACACCTAACTCTTTCGTGCATTTTAAGTTTAATGGTATCGTTGCCACACTGGAGCAGGTTGCAAATACAAAAAGCATTGCTTCTTTCATGACCGAGAAAAAACGGATCGGACTGATTCCGCCGTACAGACCAGCCATTAATCCACCTTGTACAAAAACGGTAAATAATGCACATGTAATATAACATGCAGCAATTGTTTTCATATAAGGAAGCATAACATCCATACCATATTTACCAACAATATTTGCCATCAGACCAAATACGCCATATGGTGTAAATTCCAGAACAATGTTCGTAATTTCCTTCCATGCCTCTGTCCATGCACGAAAGAAATTCAAAACCGGTTCTCCTTTTTCTCCCAACTTGATCAAAGCAAAGCCTAACAATAATGAGAAAAAGATGATCTGAAGCAGATTTTGTGTGCTTAAAGAATTAAATGGATTGGTTGGGATAATGTCCATCAGGGTATCTACAATACTTGGGATTTCTTTTGCATCATAGGCCTGCGCTGACTCCATCACAAATCCAGCTCCGATCTGCATGATATTACATAAAACAAGACCAATAGCAACGGCTATTGCAGTACCGCCAAGAAAAATTCCTAATGTCTTTCCTCCAATTTTTCCTAATGTTTTAAAATCCTTTACATCTGCTGCCGAACATATCAAAAGTCCCAGCACCAATGGTGCAACTACCATAGTCAGCAGACGGGTCAATATAGTTCCAAGAAATGCCAGCTTTGTTGCTTTCTCTCCAAAAATAAGTCCTGCTGCGATACCAAGAACAAATCCCACCATAATTCTGGTGAATAATCCTAACTGGTTCCATTTTTTTATTGGATTCATATGTACGTCCCCCCGTTTTTTATACAAATCTGCATACATGGTCTACTGCAATATCAGAAAATCCATACGCCTCTGCTTTCGTCAGTTTGCCGTTGCAGACCTGAACGATCTCATCTAAAAGCATTTTTCCGCTTTCTTCAATTGTCTTCGTACCCTCAATGATCCCGCTTAAATCCACATCCATGTTATCTTCCATGTGCGTATAAGTCCGTTTATTGGCTGTTACTTTTAAAACTGGCGCAATAGCATTTCCTGTTGGTGTTCCGCGTCCGGTTGTAAATATGACGCAGGCACATCCGGCTGCTACCATGGATGTAACAGAAGAGATGTCATATCCTGCTGTATCCATAACAATGGCACCATGTTTGCTCGGGCGTACCGCCTGCTCCAAAACTTCAACGATCGGCCTTGTTCCGCCTTTACGGATACATCCAAGACTCTTTTCATCCAGTGTAGAAAGGCCTCCTGCTTTGTTTCCAGGTGTTGGCTGTCCTGCGCGGCAGTCCTGTCCTGCCTGTTTTAAATGTTTCTCATATTCTTCACAGACACGGATCACCTGATTGTGGATCTTAGGTGTTGCTCCTCGTTTTGCCACAATATGTTCTCCACCGATCCATTCAATAGACTCACTCATGATCGTAGATGCACCAAGATCCACTAAAAGATCACTTAACTCTCCTACTGCCGGATTGGAAGCAATTCCAGATGTAGCATCGGATCCGCCACATTCAATTCCCATAATCAGTTCAGAAATATCGCACCATTCTTTTCTTACGAGACCAGCCTGTGCTGCCAGTTCTCTTGCTGCTCTTGTAGCCTTTTCAATGGTCTTTAAGGTACCGCCTTCTTCCTGGATTCCGAAAGACACTACTGGCTTATCTGTCATCTTCTGGATCTTTTCTCTTAACTGCTTATGTCCTACCGTTTCACATCCAAGACCGATGATCACGACTCCGTATACATTTGGGTTACAGGCAAAACCAGTTAATATCTTCTGAGACATGGCTGTATTATCTGCCACATCTGAACATCCCGTATTAAATACAATATTTACAGCCCCTCTTACCTGGCTTGCAACAATACGGCTTGACTCACTTCCGCAGGCACAGGCTGGAAGGATCAGTACATGGTTGCGGATCCCCACTCTTCCGTCAGAACGGCGGTATCCCAGAAACTGGATCTTTTCTCCCTTTTCTGATTTTTTAATCTCAACAGGCTCTTCTCCCTTTTCTTCTACCAGTTCGCTTTCATAGTCACGGGGCACGCTGTAAATATTGTTATGATCTACCAGACATCCTGCATTGATCTTTCTTGTGGTCTTTCCGATCAGCTCTCCATATTTTATAACTTCCTGTCCTTCCTCCAGATCAGTCAGTGAGATCTTATGGGAAAATGGGATTGCCTCTTTTGCTAAAATTTCCAGATCCTCATTTTTGCTGCGGTAATGGACCACTTCCCCTGCTTTTACATCTCTTACACAGGTTACTACATTGTCTTTTGGATCCATGAGCAGTGCATCTACCTTCATATTCTTTCCTCCTGCTACATTCATTTTTTTGGCTCATCTGTATCTCTTGACATTAGTATAGATCTGCTATATGATAAAATCAATTTTATGGTTTTTGTGTTATTATAAATTGAATTTATACGCAAAAGGAGATTCCATGCAGCCGGAAATGAAATATATTTACACTGTTTATCAATGCGGAAGCTTTTCAAAAGCAGCCGAAAAGCTTTTCCTAACCCAGCCTGCTTTAAGCATTTCCGTTCAAAAAGTAGAACATGAAGTAGGAATGCCCTTATTCAACCGGGACAAAAAGCCCTTGGAACTAACTGAAGCCGGCATGATCTATATTCAAAAAATTGAACAGATCCAGCATTTAGAGCAGGAGCTTGCCATGCAGCTGAATGACCTGACTGATCTGAAAACAGGACATCTGCGTGTTGGCGGAACTCATTATTTTAATGCCTATATTCTTCCCCCTGTTATTGCAGCTTACAAAAAAAAGTTCCCGGGGATCAGTCTTCAACTTATTGAAGCTGGTTCCTGGGAACTAATTGATATGTTAAAAAATGACAAAATAGACTTAACCTTTAATTGTACTCCTGATCCTTCTGATAAACTGCGTCGTTCTCCTTCCTTTCAGGATACGATCCTGTTAGCTGTTCCAAGCCATTTTTCTGTAAACCGTTTTTTCACTGAAACAGCCCTTTCTTCTCAGGATGTCCTGGCACGTAAATTTGAGGATCCGGACTGCCCTTCTATTACTTTACAAGCGTTTACAGATACACCTTTTATTTTGCTTACTCCAGGCAACAATCTTCGTAAACGGAGTATGACTTTTTTTAAAGAAGCAGGAATAACTCCCAATATCACCATGGAGGTATCACAGTTGGTAACCTCTTATCATCTGGCCAGATCCGGGATCGGGGCAGCTTTTATCAGTGACTGGATGCTGACTAACGCACACCCAGAAATGTCTTATTATAAGATCAATTCTCCTGCTTCTGCGCGGTTATTTGATATCGTTACTTCAGGTAAGAATTATTTATCCAAAGCCCAGAAGGCCTTTATTGATCTTTTTCAGGCTTATTATAAAAATTATATCTATTGATCTGACGTATCCAGATCATCTGCTTCTGGTTCTTCCTGAACTAACTTTTCCTGGACTGATCCTTCCTGGATTGTTTCTTCCGGCTCTTCACTGCCATCCTTTAACTTCCAGCGAAGGATCACCCTGAACAGGTCTCCTTCTACCTCTATCTTCATGGTGCCGCCCTGGACTTCGGTAAAGCTTCTTGCAATGGCAAGACCAAGACCGGAGCCTTCTGTATTTCTGGACGCATCCCCTCTTACAAAACGTTCTGTCAGCTCTTCCGGTGAGATCTTCAGTTCTTCTGCGGAGATGTTTCGCAATGTTACCTGTACATATTCTCCGTCTTTTTCTGCCTTAATATAGGCCCTGGTGCCTTTCATGCCATACTTGGTGATGTTCACCAGGAGATTTTCAAAGATACGGCAGGTCTTCTGGCCGTCTAAGGACGCCGCCAGGCGCTCATTTGGCAGGTCAAAATGGAACTGAATGCCGCTGGCTTCTATTTTATCGGAAAGTTCAAAATGGACCTGTTTTAACAGGCTGACCACATCTACCTCTTCTGGATGAAGGACTACGGTACCGTTTGCCGCCTTGCTTACCTCAAACAGGTCTTCGATCAGTTCTTTTAACCGCATGGATTTCTGGTCTAAGATCTGAATGTAAGAATTTCGCTCTTCTTCTGTGATATTTTCCTGTTTTAACAGGTTTACATAAGTAATAATGGCAGTCAATGGTGTTTTTAAGTCGTGGGAAACATTGGTGATCAGCTCGGTTTTGGTGCGCTCGCTTTTCACCTCTTTTTCCACTGCTTTTTTGAAGCCTTCCTGCACCTTAAACAGCTGGTTTTTAAATGGCTCAAAAATTCCTAAGTCTTCTTCTTCTTTTACGTCCAGATTGCCTTCTGCCATTTCCTGGATGCAGTTAAGGAGTCTGTGGTATTTTTCCTGCACCTTTCCCCAGTATTTCTTCAGCAGGAAGAATAATGCAATAGAGTAAAGGATCAGCGCGCCGATGCCCCAGAACCACAGCAGGGAGATGCATGCAAGGATCACAAAGTTTGCAAGCACTGCTTTTCCGATGATCTTGCTGGACCTGCTTTCCCAGTCTGTCTGGGAGAACAGATCCAGACCTGTGCATACCCAGTGTTTGCAGAAGCAAAGGAATTTTCCAACCCAGGTGCGCTCTTTAAAGTAGCGCCATGGTCCTAAACTGAAGAAGGAACGTAAATTAGTAACTCCCCAGTAAAACATTCCGTAAATGACCACCCAAAACAGGAAATTAGCTGCAACGGCCAGAGCATTGGCCATAAATGGTAAAAAGCCTGCTTTTGCCAGCTCTGCCTGGAGAGTTCCTGCCATAAAGCTGCGTACTATATCTAACGGGATCTCCATATTTAAGAAAAGCAGCAGCCAGCCCACTCCGATAACGCAAAGAGGCTCAAGTGACCAGCTGAATATTTTCATTTTGACCACTTCCATTCCCGGGATAAAAGGGATAAGAAGTGCTGCCACCAGGACTGCCATGCTTACATATGCAACAACGGTGATAAATCCATGACCGCTTTGATAATCATAATTATCATAAGCATATGCATTCCGTGGCTTTTCCTCATTCCAGCTTCCAAGCTGAGTCGGCTGACACCGGAATTTGATGGTCATATTTTTCGGACCACTGAATTCCAGACCAGATCTGCGGTAGCTGTTATTAAGTCTTGCAGCCAAGGGATCATAAAACTCAAAACGGCCAATGGAACGGATCAGGCCTGAACAGTTGCTTTCAAGACCTGTTACACCTGACACAGTCAGTCTGCCATTTTCATCAAAATGTACGGTAAACTGAAGTTCATTGTCTGCTACTGTCCGGGAAAATATTTCCTCAGGAGCACTTACATTGCTGCGCAGGTAGCCGCCCTGTGGGTCCATGACCGCATAGGAGATACGTTCATTGTACTGGTTATAAAGATTATTCCAGCTGGTTCCCAGTTCATCGATCAGATCTGTTATTTCTTCTCTGAGAGCCGGAATGTCTTCTCCTGTTTCTGTAACATCTGCACCATAAACTTCTGCGTTCTCACTTTCATCTGTCTGCTGTTCTGAAAGGGATGGATCGGCTGCAGCCCCATCGGTCACTGCATCTGTATTTTCTGTGGCATCTGCACCGGCTGCTGTATGGTCCGTGTCCGGTGTTTCCGGCACATTCTGCGCATCTGTCGTATCCAGAATAGCCCCGGCCCCATCTCCTGTGAGAAATGTCTGGGAATAAGTAAGGATACCACCATTTTCTTCCTGTTTTTGCTGATGCCAGAGAACGTAGCTGAAATTCATCACCTGGGTGGTCAGATTTCCGAACCCGCCTGCTGCTTCTGTTTCCTGCCTGCGGTTCCTGCTGTTGAATTCTGCAGCTTTCTCTTCCATATAGGGATATAGCCCCACCGTAGCACCTGCCGCAATAAAAACCGTCAGTATCATGGCTATAATTCCCAGAATTTTCCAATTATGATTTTTCTTTACAACATTTCCGTTTGTAACATTTTCATTTCCAGCATTTTTCATTTCCAGATCATCATTGTTTTTCAAGTTTGTATCCAACACCCCACACCACCTTTATGTATTTCGGATCTTTTGGATCCACTTCGATTTTTTCACGGAGGTTGCGTATATGGACCATGACAGTATCTGTGTTGATCGCCCGTTCGTTCCAGACTCTTTCGTAGATCTCTTCTGCCGGGAAAACTCTTCCCGGATTGCGGATGAGAAGGAGAAGGATCTTGAATTCAATGGGAGTCACTTTTACATTTTTACCGTCTGCATTGACTTCCACTGTTTCCTCATTGACTTCCAGTCCGCCCACCTGGTGGATCTTTGGATTTTCCTTCTGCCCGGAATTTAACCGGTCTAAGAAACGGTGATATCTGCGCAGCTGGGAGTTGACTCTTGCCATCAGTTCCATGGGGGTAAATGGCTTTGTCACATAGTCATCTGCTCCTATGTTGAGTCCCAGGATCTTATCTACCTCTTCTGTCTTTGCCGAAAGGAAGATCACCGGAAAGTCATATTTTTCCCGCAGTTTCGCAGTCATGGTGATACCGTCCATTACCGGCATCATCACATCTACGATTGCCAGGTCGATAGGCCTTTCTTCCAGGATCTTTAAGCCTTCAAGGCCGTTTTCTGCCTGAAATACCTGGTATCCCTGGCTGCGCAGGAAAATTTCCACTCCCTGGCGTATTTCTTTGTCATCCTCTACTAAAAGGATACTGTCTCCGTTCATATACTCATTTCCTCCTTACGGTTTATATAGTAGCAATGAATTTGAAAGAGGCGCTTCATAAAAAATGAAAGTTTTTCTAAAGAATTATAACATAGGAAGGCTTCTCCCACCAGAGATAGAAAGAATACCAGTAAGAAAACCGGGTGGAGAAATTCCCGCCGGCAGGCGGGAATGCCGTGCTGGAAAACCAGACGCAAAAAATCGGCAGATCTGCACAAAAAAGGA
>ERZ780223.1341-NODE-1341-length-24688-cov-3.780741_pt1 | contig 24688 bp, 28 predicted proteins | sample MGYA00511016_ERZ780223 | MGnify/ENA primary metagenome ERZ780223 (study PRJEB29588, sample SAMEA2159032) | human gut metagenome | biome: human gut; feature: human-associated habitat; material: faeces | place: Denmark | collected 2008/2010 ... | reverse complement strand
GCCTCTATTCTTCTTTTATAGCTGTTGTTGATCTTCTTACTGAGCTCTCTACTGTACTCCTCAGCTAAGATAGCCTTGATCCCGGAGATAAGAGCGTTATCCGGGGAGTAGAAAGTATCCTCAAGGTACATATACAATCTTTTCCCATGAGTAGTAAGGCGGTCTATCCAGATGTACCAGTCTAAAGTATTTCTCTGGAGCCTGTCCTGTGACTTGATAACTACAATATCAAATTTATCATTTTCCAGATCTTCAAATAATCTTCTGTACTCATCTCTCCTCTTTATCTGAGTACCACTTTTGCCCTCATCTACATACTGATCTACCAGTTTCCACCCTTTCTGTAAAACAGCATCTTTACACTCAGCTACCTGTTTCTCCAGAGCGTTAAGCTGTCTCTCTTCCTCTGTAGATACCCTTGCATAAAATACCGCTCTTAATTTCTCCTGTACCATCCTGTTTTCCTCCTGTTGATTAGAATTTGTACAGGTTTGTCATAATATCTCATACTTATTATACATCTTTTTGATACTATGTAAACCCATTACTTATTATTTGAGTAATAACCAGAAATCTCCTGAAATTTAGACAAAAAAAAAATAGGGCTATCAGCCCTTACACTGATAGCCCTCTCAAAATAACCCTTTTGGATTATAAGAGTGTCAAATCTGAATTGTTTACCCAGCTCATAATACCACCAAGTAAACATTTACCGGATCCTACCTGAATAACCTTGTATTCTGATCCTTTTACAAAACTTGCAATCTTCTGCCCTGTAGCATAGTGAGTAGCGGATTTATTCACTCTCACTCTACAGCCTACACAAAAGCCCTTTGTACCCGGTAACTTAAGAACCTGTCCTACATAAATGAGATTTTTATTCTTAATGTTATTCAGGTCAACTAATACCTGTACTGTAGTTCCGAACTTGTTAGCAATCTTTGTAAGATTGTCTCCAGATTTTACAGTATAAGTTTTAGCTGTTGTAGTAGCCTCTGTAGGCTTCTTATTTGCCCCTGTATCTGGTTTTTCCGGCTTAGGTGTAGAGTTGTTAGCCTTTGCGTATTTAGGTCTTGCAAATCCACGAATATAGCCCCATCCGATAGCTACAGTTCTGTGACCTACAATACCGCCGCTCATGTTTCCCTCAGTGGTTTCAAAATTCTTAGATCCTACAGATCTTACAACACCGATATGATCTGAGTAACCGTCATTCGGCTGAGTAGCATCATCCCAGTTAAATACTACGATATCACCTTTCTCCGGGGTAATGGTTCCATCTTCAATCCAGATCCCGGCTTTCTTAAAGAGTTTAACGTGTTCTTCAACTCCACACTCAGTACCGCCAATAAGATCCACGGCTCCAGCCTTAATAAAAGCCGCTGATACTGTGGTATCACAATAGCTATCATTATAGCTTACTGCATAGCTACGGGCTAAAGGCTTGTGACTGTTGTACAGATCAATGATAGGCTTGTGAGTGCCTTTTGCTCTGCTAAGCCCTACCCAGCTATCCATGATATCAATAATCTGTTGTGCTGTTACTCCCATTTTGGTTTCCTCCTTTACATTGCTATTCACCTTACTTTTTAAGGTGGTATATACGAATTTCTGACGGGACTTATAAGCCCCTACCTGATTACCTGTATCAGTACAGCAAGCGGAATAAATGTGATCCAATGTATAAGGCTTTTCAGTCTTACCCAGTACCCTTTTAACTGCACTTAAGCCTCCCTGATGTCTAAAGTTAGCACACATCATAAGAGCCGCCTGATCTGTTACTCCCAGCTTCTCAGCCTCAGCAACATATTTCTCCATCTGTTCTCTAACAAGGCTGTCCTGTACCTCTTTCCCGGCGGCTGAGGAGATGATCTTAACAATAGTCTTAGCCTTTGCTGAGCTCTTCTTTAACTGGTACTTACTCCAATCTGCACTCTTAAGATCTGCCACAATCTCACCCTTAGAGTCCAACTTTTTGAAAGTATCAGGATCTTTCTCTTTAATTTTCTGGAGGAGTGTCTTAGCCTCCCCAGCAAACCACTGTCCGGCTCCAATGGTAATAGCTGTCTCATTTGAGGAGTTTGTATAGGCTTCTGTGAAATCATCATATCTACAATTTCCGTAAACCTGTCCTCCTGTCTCAACCGCATAAATGATTTTTACCAAAATCTCTAAATTTGTTTTACTTAACATCTGCCCTCACTCCTTTCAGGCAAAAATAAAGAGAGCACCTGTGAAGTGCTCCCCTCATAATAATTACTGTGGATCTGTATAACTCTTTGCTCTTTCACTGTCTCCTAAGCCCTTTGTAGTCGGATCGTTTAATGTATTCCAAACTGATACAGCTACCAAAGAGAGTACATAAGGATTAGATACAGCTCTCACAATGAGCTCCCCTAACTTTCCCCATGTAGTAAGATCCTGAGCTGTTAATCCGGCATATGCAAGAACCGGAGTCAGGATACTAAGTACAATCTGTACCCAGAAAACAGGATTTTTAATTCTTACTTTCAGGTTCATAAAATACCTCCAAAAATCTTATTTACAGTGAGCAATAATCTGAGGAGTATCACTGTAAGTTATCCTCAGATAGATAATAAGGATCACCTCCTACTTTAGCCCCACCTGTACGGCTAAAGAACCCAACACAATAGTTACTAACCCGGCTACAAGTAACCACTTGAATTTCTCCCACTTATCACTGTCTTTTCCCTCCAGTTTGTTAAGTCTTTCAATCGTATCATTAAGATCCGCTCTCATGTACTTAACTTCTGTGGCAAGCTCTTTGATAGCACCTATGAGATTGTTATTCTCTTTAATCTCCTGATCGTGCTCATCAATTCTTATGGTATTGCTTTTTGCTCTTTGCTCAACTTCTGTAAGTCTGTGCTCAAAGTCAATATCTCTATCCTCCACTCACTGAGATCCTCCTTTCTGTCAGAATAAAAAGGAGGGTAACAAAATTGTTACCCTCAGTCCTAAGGATTCTCTCCTTACTCAGCCAGTTCCGGTAATTCAAGATCAATCAGGATCTCTTTTACCTTGTCCTTAAGGACTGCCGGAACCTCAGCAAATGTTTTCTTACCCTTGATAATCAGAGTAGCATAAATCACAGCCATGACCGTTACCTCCTTTCTTAAGATTGTTTTAAGGATGAGACTGAACAACATCAAGCCTCACCGCCTAAAATCTTTTCCACCTGTTTCCTGAGTTTCACAGGAACATCCTCCAGAGTCTTTAACCCCTTACGGATCAGATCAGCATAAATCTTAGCCATCTCTCACACCTCCTCTTAAGAAATAATCTGCTCATAGACCTCAGCAAGAGCAAGCTGGAGATCTGTAGCCTGTTGATCCAGAGAATTATTTTTCTCAGCCATGAGCTTGATATACTCATCTTTCTCATAGACTTCCTCTGTCTCAATCTTCCACCCGGTAAATCCCGGCTGATCTTCTGTACCGGGATCCTCAACACGGGTAATTCCAGATCTGACAATTACAGTCTCCTCAGTAATCTCCAGAGCTTCAACCTTATCCGCACTGGACATAACATTTGTAAACTTCTCCATGATCTTTTACCTCCCTTTCATAATAGTTTTGCATATATTCTATAAGGGGCTCCATGTACTTTTTAAATAGCCTGTAGCTATCACAGTTTCCAAGCCACCCTTTATAGCTGTTGAATGAACACCACTCACTGTAAGTAGGTGGTATGTTATTTTCCATTTTCTTTCTACAAGCTCTCATTTTCCGCTTAAAATTGATAGCGGTACTCTTCCTGAGTAATGTATACTCCCCAAAGAACCTGTAGCCTACAAAATCAACACCTCTCACTTTTGTAGGGAATATCTGATAATTGCCTTTAATATTTAGGTGTAAATAATCTCTTGTGTAAGCCGTTACTTTTCTATGAATTTCATGTAACTCCTCTTTTGATGAGGCAAAGATAACTACATCATCCATATATCTGTAATAGTGCTTAACGTGTAATTCTTCTTTAACCCAGTGATCGAAAGAACTAAGGTAAAAATTGCCGCTGTATTGGCTCATATAGTTCCCTATAGGGATCCCCGTGTTAGGATCAACCTCTATCTCTCCAGACAGAGACAACTCAATAAGATCCTCCTCTGTAGCTGTATTTATACTGTCTGCTATCTCATCCAGTAACCATAGGAGCTCAGGATCTTTAAATACTTTTCTAAACTTCTGTTTGAGGACTTCGTGATTTATGGACTGGTAATAGTGGTGGAGATCAATTTTATAACAGTACCTTGTATTCTCCTCATCACTGAGAAGTATTGACGGAACCCACACGGATTTCTTTTTACCGTCTACACGTTTCGTTTTATAGTATCCTCTAAGATCGTTTACTATAGGCTGTATTCCCTTTCCGGGAATTGCACTATATGTATCTGCTGTCATATTTGCCACTAAGAATGGCTCTATAACTTGTAAGATAGCCCACTGAGCTATCCTGTCAGGGAAAAATGGTAACTTGTACACATCTCTCTTTTTCTTGCCCTCATTTAAAATAAAGATCTCATACTCTGAGGTTTTAAATAAATGATTCTTGAGCATATACTGTAGTCCGGCTAAGTAGTAAAACGGTCTTTTCTCAATCTGCTTTACTTCTTTGTACCAGCCTTTTCCTGATTTAGCATTTTGATAAGCTCTGTATAAGTTATCCATGCTACAGATAGAATTAAAGAGATCTTTTGTACCTGTCATTTATTTTTACCAACCCTGTTAAATTTTTTGTATGTACCAAAGGGGAACCGACCTTTATTGGTATCCCTAAACGGTATTTCAAGGATTTTTCAATCCCCTTATCAGTACCCCTTTACATACTTTTTACCCAGTCCGGGAGGCTCCCGTCTGTTTTATGTTCTGCCAAGAGGCAAGGTCACTAAATCCCAGTATTTTCAAATTTTTCTTGCTTTTCACAAGGGTACATATTGCAACTGACCGCTGATATTACGATTACGATTACCTGAGGTATTATTCACATTCAGATAGAAAGGTGAGCAATTACTGCCATTATTCCATTTACCGCCAAGTTGAGTAACTATAAAGCCAATTCTATTAGTGACCTATGAAAATAGGGAGCCTTTCAGCTCCCTATTGTTCAATCAATATTCAATTTTATTTTTTTTTTCCTCAGCCTTAAGCCGCCATAACCTTATAAAGGTATTTAGGCTTATCTGCCTGAGGTACATACAGCAACCGACCGCCGATAATACGACTACGATAACCCGAGGCACTATCCACATACAGAGAGAAAGGCGAGCAAGAACCGCCACCATTCCATAGACCGCCAAGCCGAGGAACCAGAAAGCCATTGTAACTATGGTTTTCCCAGTGGTTAGCTCCTACAAAGTTACTTGCACCTTTGCACTCTGTAGGGAGGAAAAGGTACGGGTGAGCCGCATCATAGCCAAACTTACTAACCCAGCCGCCAGCTTTTGCCATTGTAAAGCCTGTGTTCTGATAGTTCTCTTTTGTATCATCTGCCATAGTCAGGTTATCAGGATTAACATAAGCGTTCTGGATATCCTTACACTCAATGTTAATACCGTCCAGCCATGTCCAGATATTTCCCCAGAGGTTTTCTTCTCCTCTGTAAGATACTGAGCATTTACCATTAGTACCTGTCGGATCAATACCAGACTTGTTACCCAGAGCACTTGTACCGCCTGTATTAAGAGCTAAGTTAGATGAGCTATCATCTGTCAGAGAACAAACTCCCTGACCTACCTTAGCCTGAGCATCAAGGTGAGCATACTCAACCATTAAGAGGATCTGAGTTACTGAGAGAGCAAAGATATTATGCAATCTCCATCCCTTTCCCCCGGCTGTGTTGTCTGCCTCAACTCCTGTATTTCTGTTATCTGCAAGAGCTCTTGTGTTCTTTCTTGTAAGGCTCTGAGTTTTACCTGAGGCTGGTTTAGCTCCGGCAATACTACAGAGTTTGTCTCCTGTAGAGGCTGTAAAGTCTGCTACCTGAGCATCATCCAGAATATAAGCACCCTCAGAGGTATCATACAGAGATCCCTCAAAAGCTGAGAGGTAAATGAAATCCTGTTCCTGTCCATTAGCCGCCTTAAATTCATCAATAACGATAAATCCCGGCTTAGCTACAGGAGATACATAGTAACGGGCTTTATCAAACTGATAACCTCTACCATAAGAGGCTTTACTCATGGAGAGAGGTACAACCTTAACCCAGAACTTAGGCTGTTTTACCATAACCTGTACCAGAGTACCTACAGGGAAGTTTTTAGTTACTGCCGGAGTAGATTCTCCATTAGCCGGAGTGATTTCTACATTTACCGCCTGTACCAGCTTTCCGGTTTCTGTGTACTGAGGATCCCCATAAGATCCCAGCTCATAACCATCATCAGAAAGGATAACTCTCTTTCTACCTCCCCACGGGGTAAGGCTATCGAAAAACTCTCCCTCTGAATGTCCTACAGCTCCAGCTAAACGGGTACATTTCTTATTTACAAAGTCTACCTCAACTCCATAAATATCCTCATCCATGTAACCTGTATAGCCTTTCAGATCATTAATCTGATTCTGTAAATCAATAACCTGAGATACAGTAGCCGCCGCCGCTGGATCTACGGTAACTGTTACGTTTGCCGCATTTCCTACAGTAGTTACCATGTTCATAATCAGGGATGATACACCAACCCCATTATAAGGCGGCATATAGTCCGGGGTGGATACTGACTCATCTACAATACATACACTGTAGAGGATATCTCCCTCAGCCGGATCTACTGCATAAAGTCCTACAGTTCTAACATAATAGCCCGTCTTAAGAGCCGTATTAGAAAACTGAGTGCTTACCTGTACAGTAGCATCATTTTTCTTTGTAATGTCTGCAATCAGAGCCTCCTGTTTAATCCCTGTCAGGGATGTAAGTCCGGCTAACTGTTCCTGTTTGTAAGTAGTATCAGATGTACAGATCTTACTAAAATTAAGTTTTGTTTTTCCTGACATAATCTTACCCATCAGGGCTACACCCTTTTTAGTAATGACCGCTGATTTATACTGTGCCATTTTTAAAGTCCTCCTTTATACTGTAATTACTTGTGAGGTACTTACTGCAATTCCTACAGTTTTCTCCTCATGCAACTCATTTACTGAGTTAATATCATTTGTTACTGTCTTACTTACCGCCTGTGCTGATCCAACTCCCGGATAGAGAGTAAGCTCAGAACTATAAGACTCAGAGATATCATTTGTGATAACACCCTCTGAGGCGGTAAGAAATGGATGAGCAATATACAGCCCTTGCTCAAGAGGGTACTCTTCTTTTATGTCATTGGTTATGGTATAGCTCATAGCTGTTACACCGCCAACTCCATAGTAGATCCCGGCGGATCCCTCCCCCCTGAGAACGTTCTTGAGATCAAGTACCAAGTTAGCCGGGAGAAAGTAGTCAATCATCCGTGTAATTTCATCAAAGATACCATAGCCTCCTACATTCGTGATAATATGGATCAGGTATTTTTTGTAGTCAGAAATTATCTCATAGTTACCAGCTCCACACAGACTCTCTAAACGCTGTTTAAGCTCTCCCTCTGTGTATGGATCTTTATCATTCCAGTACACATAAAGACGGGCTTTCCTTTGCTCCAGAGTATCCTCAGCCTCCGGGTAAATCCCGGCTATCTTTTCCAGCCTCTTAACTCCGTACTCATCCGCTGTCTCAATAAACAGATTCTTTAAGGCTCTATCAGTTTCCCCATAAAGCCTTAAAAATTCCAGATCCTCAGTTTTTGCAAGCTCCTGAAATTCACGGATCTTTCTGAGCTCTTTGATCCAATACTTGATAATGTTTACACTATCACGCATCTACTACCACCCCCGTTTCTGACGGTACGGGGATCTCATCAGAGGCAAGAGTGAAATTATCCGCTACCCCGTTTATCTTTGTATCTGAGATATCAACAATCCCCTCAATTTTTAAGAGTCTTGCCTCAACCTGAGTAATACGAACACTTAAAAAAGACTGGTTAGCCCAGTCTTTCCTCATTTCCAAAAGGTACGCCTCAATAGCGGCTTTGATATCCTCACCCAGCCTACTCCATGAGTAACCCTCTTTATAAACGATATTAACGGATACAGTAATAGGAACCTCCTTAACAGTCACTACCGTAACAGTGTGACCTATAGGAGCTATACCAGATCCGTTACCTCTGTCAGATAATGGATCCATAGCCTCTTGTACCTCACTTACTAAGGTATCTGAGGCTTTATCAAAATCACTGTTAATAATAATCAGCTTAACAGTTCCTCCCCCGTCCCATGCCGGGATAACCTTTATATCTCCTACGCCGTTTAGCTTGTTTGCTTTCTCTTTGTAGTCTTTCTTGTTACCTCCGAAAGGAGCTGTCTCAAAACTGGAGAAATACCGGGCTCTTAATACCTCAGTATCTTCCTCATCCTCTGCCGGGATAAGTACCTCTGTCAGCCTTGCAATTTCCAGATTAGTAATAAACTCAATGGTGGTAAGATCACCAAAATGTTTATTACCATCTGTACCTACAGTCTCACACTCCATCTGATACAGGTATGTACCAGAGCCGCCCTCCTCTGTAGGATTTCCACGCCCTATATATTTCTTAGAAATATAGTTAAGCTCATCCAGAGAGAAACGCTGACCTACTCCAATGTCAACATTAAACTCTCCCTTTAAAACCGCCGCTGTAGCCGGATAAGGAGTGATACCACGCTCTTTACACCTGAGTATCAGGTTATCCCTATCACAGGTATCAGCATAGCCCTCTCTTATGAGTCCATCCAGCTCTGTATAGTGGATAGCGAACTCTAAGCCAGCCGGAGCAATAGCGGTATATAAAACAGATCCCTCTGTCTTATCAATATCATCCCTTGTATTTTCTAAGAGTCTATCTAAGATAGCCTCATAGGTCTGATCCTCATACATCTATTTCCACCTCCCCTAAATCTGTAAGTAATGTGAATGTAATGTGGAGCTTTTCTTTCTCCACTGTTACTGTTAAATCCTGTATCCCCGTGATGTAAGGGTGCTGAGTCACACACTCAGTTATCATCCTCTCTACCTCACTCTCAAGGTACTCCTGAGTATATGAGTAACCTAAAAGATCTGTATACTCCTCACCGTAATCCCATGAGAAGATCAACCATTCATAACGCTTAGTTCTTAGTGCAAGATGTACCCACATTACAATAGCATCCAGCCCCTCAACGATATTCCCGGTCATTTTCATAGTATCCCAGTCAATTTCAAAGTCTTTTATTGTATACTCTTCCTCTTCGTCTACAATATCCTCAGCGAACTCCTCAGCATCATCAAAAGGAAATAAGCCTCCTGTATCACTCATGGTTTCACCACCTTTTCAAGGATCACATAAGTAGTATTATCATTGCATTTCATGACAGCCACCAGATCTCCCTTTTTAAGCCCGGTCTTTCTTACAGCCGGATTAGTGGTTTTAAAACTTCCGTCATAATGTCCGAAAGTTACATCTGATACATAAGGAACTTTCAGAGGAAATTGATACCCAGCCATTAAGTGAGCCGCTATATAAACATCATCACCATCCAGCACAAGCCCATCAATTTCCACTGACGTAGCACTTCTCATAGTGCCTATAAATAGAGTTTCCGGGTTATCCTTTGAGCCCTCCTGTCTCATAATGTCCATGAGATTAGCACAAACCTGATCTGCTTTAGCCATGTATCACACCTCCTTTGTATCCATTGCTTTTTTAAATTCAAGGGTAAGTGTCATAGTATGCACACCTTTTTCCCATACATGGGTATCTCCTGTAATCCAGAATAATCCCTTTAATCCTGTAGCCTTGTCCACAACTGCTACACCGTTACCTGTGATAGCCGCCATCATATTTTTACCGAGGGCTTTAATAGTAGCGGTCTTATCAATACCGTGTAACTTTGATTTTGCTGTTGTAGTGGCGTTCTTATCTTTCTCCTTTGTGTAGGTTTCCTGAAAAATACCATATTTCTGATTTTTGGTATTTTGCACTACACCAATCTGCTTACCGTCCCCGTCATAGATACGAACCTTATTAACCATATTCTCAAGAGTTTCCTTGAAAGCTGACTCTGTAATGTTTGTATTCTCATCCAGTTCATAGGTACAGACTGTAGCCCCATACTCAACTACATTCAGTTTTCCCTTACTTGCCCTAACCATATAGAGCTTTTTGTTTACCTGATGAGCCTGAGTATAAGCACTCATAATAATGTCATAGATTGTTTTATCTTTGACTATGAGCTTTTGACTATGCCCCGTCTTTGCTAAGGATCCTACCGGGATCTTTAAATCCTCACAGACAACTCTTGTAATCTTCTCAGCCGTCTTACCTTTAAAGTTGTAAGTGGCTTTACTCTTCTTTGTGTAGTAGCAAAGATCATAAGCTGTATAAGTGATATTCCCGGTCTTACTGCTTCTTTCTCTCTCAACAATAAACCCTCTAAAATACTCAGTCTTTAAATCATCGGAGTATAAGTAGAGGGTTTCTGCAAGTTTCAAATTAAGATGTTTGATGTTAGGATCATAAGGAGCATTTACTACCGTGATCTCCAGTTTACGGGTTACTTGTGACTTAGATCCGCTCCATTCAATAGAGATCACATAATCTGTTATATCATTCTCCAGCTTGTGTAGAATCTTCATATATGCCCTCCTTATGGAATCGTCAATTTCTGACCGGGATAGATCAAGTTTGGATTTTTGATTTTACCCCGGTTAGCATTGTAAATCTTTGTGTACTGAGCCCCGTTACCATAAAACCTTTTAGCAATATTCCAAAGACAATCACCACTCTTAACAGTGTAGGTCTTTGTCTTTTTCTTTGCCGCTGGTCTTTTCGGTTTGCTTTTCTTTTTGGTAGTTTTCTTTTTCTTTGTCTTTTTGAGTTTCGTCTTTTTGATTTCTACCGCCCTGTATTCTTTCAGGGTAAGATCATAATAAACATCTCCTGTCCCGTCCTGTTCCCCGTATTTCAGAGTTTCAATAGTGACCTGAAAGTTTATCTTTGTCCCGGTAATAATCAACTGTACAGGCTTTCCTGAGCTTTTCCATGAAAGCAACTTATTGATGTAAGTGTAAGGAGCCTGTCTACCAGAATTGTTAGCATAGTTCCTATCTCTTTTAGGAAAGTGGGAGGAGATAGTTCCCGTCTTTAAATCCCTCTTTCCTAAAAGGTTTACCTCACCAATGCTATTAACATTTACTGAGGTATTATTATGCTTTTCTGTAAAGGCGAAAGACTCAGGATTTACAGGTAACATAATTTTGTCAGAGTTTGACTTTTTTAACCAAAACTCCATAATCCTCCTCCTTTACTTAAACCATTGTTTCCTGAACCTTGCGGAGTTTTCTTACCATTTCCTCCATAATCACATCAACATCCGCTGTCTCTGTGAATGTAACATTCTCAAAACGGATCTCAAGAGGTCTGTTCTCTTTTGTCTGCTTTGTTTCCTGTTTGGTAAGGAGTTTCTCACCCTCATGAGCCATGATAGGAGTACCGTCCTCACGGATCTCTCCTGTACCCATTGCTCTACTAACCATTCTCACTCCCCTTGTGGATCGTTCATACTGGTTAGCTTCATTCTTAGTCAGGAGCTTCTCACCCTCATGAGCCATGATAGGATAGTTGTCATAAGGTACACGGTCTACACCCATTGCTCTACTTGCTCCACCAACACCCTTAGGCATACTTGCCGCCGCACTTGCCGCACGACTTACAGCCGCCGCTATACTTGCCGCCGCACTGTTTACAGCCGCCGCCGCTGAGTTTGCTGATCCGGCTATACTTCCCATTGCTGAGGAGAATGAGCCAGCCAGTGAGGATAACGCCCCTCTAATAGCACCACCGTAGGAAGAGATACCACTGTAAGCACTTGCAAAAGCACTCAACACTGAACTCCAACCGGAAATAGTAACTGAGAGAATACTACTCATATTAGAACTGAATGAGGAGTTAAGCTGTGTGAGGGCTGACTGCATAGAACTCATAGAAGAACTCAAAGCCGCCTGAGCCGCTGTAAAACTTGCACTTATTCCTGTCCAGCTCACTAAGATAGAAGCCTGTAAGGAAGTTAATCCGGCTGACATCTGATTAAATGTTGCTGAGATTCCCGTCCAGCCGGAAGTTACCGCCATTCCCATAGCTGTAAAAGCTGTGGTAAAGGTTCTGGAGATTTCTACCCACCCAACTGTTAAGCTGGTCTGTAAAGTAGTAAACCCTGTTGTCATTCCGGTAAAGGCTGTATTGATACTTTCCCACCCTGTTGTTACCGCTGTCTGAATTGCTGTAAAAGCTGTTGTGAAAGCTGTACTAAGAGTAGTTAAGCCTGTTGTTACTGTAGTGTTTGAGGTTGATACATTAGCCGCACCTGTTGAGTAAGCTGTGTTAATGCTTTCCCATGCCGCCTGTACTTCTGGAGCTATGAGGTTAAGCTGGTCAAATGCTGTTTGATATTCCTGTACACTTGCCTCAGCCTGAGGAGCTGAGCTTGCAACCTCCTCTGATCCACCAGAGAAGAAATTACAAATCGAATCCCATGCACCGCTTACAAACTCACCAACTGAGGACAAAGCACTTGATACCTTTTCACTGATTCCCTCAACTACCCCTCCAATACCATCCACTATACCAGATAGGGAAGTTTGAGCCGTTTCAAAAGCACTTGTAACTGCTGTCCATGCTCCCTCTGCAATTCCTCCCAGACCGTCTAAGCCGCCTGAGAAGATTCCAGCTATACCACTTACAACACCGCTCACAACATCTACCGCACCAGAGATTAAACCTCCAGCCGTATCAAATGCCGCTGTTATTACATTCCATGCACCCTCAACTATTCCTTGTGCTCCACCAAGCCCACCGGAAAAGATTCCGGCAATGCCTGAGATAATTCCACTGATCGTAGATACAACTCCTGAAATGATTCCGCTTGCAACACTGAAAGCTGTTTGGATCCCACTCCATACCGTAGACACTACCGGAGCTATTGCTGAGAAGATACCAGAAAATACTCCAGACAGTGTAGAAATCACTGAGCCTACTGTACTACTTGAGGAGGATACTCCACTTGAGCCGCTTGAAAAGAATCCCGTAATTGCACTCCAGATTGATGAAACTATAGAGCCGATAGTTGAAAAGATACCTGAGAAAATTCCATACAGTGTACTAATTACCCCAGATATCACTCCTACCACACTACTTATAACACCACTTGCAACGCTAAACGCTGACTGTATTACACTCCATGCCGCCGATACTACAGGGGAAATTGCACTGAATACAGCGGAGAATACACTCTGTAAAACAGAGAGAATATTGGTAATCACATCAATTACCGTAGAAATCACCGTTCCAGCTACACTAAATGCTGTACTGATAACACTCCATACCGTAGGAATATACGGAGCTAAAAAGCTAAATACCGACTGTACTACACTCCAAAGAGTTTGTAATACAGGTACAATCATACTGACAACTTGACTAATCAAGTTTCCAGCACTTGTAAACGCTGGTTTGATTCCCTCCCATGCTGACTGTATATAAGGAGCTATCTGATTGAATACCTGAGTAAACCAATCACTCATCCAACTGATAGCCGAACCTATACTACTTGCGGCACTGGTTAAGAATGTTCCAGCACTCTCAAACGCTGAGGAGATCATACTCCAAGCATCTGACACCACAGGAGCAATAGCACCCATTACACTTTCTACTACATTCAAGATACCATCCAGAGCCGGAGAAATGATGTTTCCAACTGCTTCAAACGCTGTACCTATGCCATTTACCACCGTAGTAATTACGGGGGCTGTAGCCCCTATTACAGAGCTTACAATACCCATGTGATTAGATACGATAGTAACCATACTCTGAATCACTTTTCCGGCTTTATTTGCCGCTGAGGATATTGGAGGTACAATTTGTTGAATTACTCCTGTTAAACTGTTCACAACCCCTACAACAATAGGCTGAGCCGCTACAAAGATATTGGACACCGTTTCAATCAATGGAGTTACACCAGTTACCACCGCCGCTACTGCATTAGTGATTCCCGGTAATACGCTTATGACTGTTCCAGCCGCCGCACTTACTACCGATTTTAAAGAGCTGAAAGCTGTCTGAACCATCCCCATACTTGCCGCCGCCAAATTCGCAAACGAACTAATAATAGGGTTATCCATGTTAAGGGTAGTTGTTGTAGTTGTCTCCGGCTGTGTTGCCTCAGTTTGTGAGGACTGTGTAGTTGTCTGAGCTTCTGTGTTTGGGACTTGTATTGTCTGCCCTGTAAAGATCTTGTTAGGATCCGGGATATTGTTGTAAGCCGCAAGATCCTGATATGTAGTTTTATACTGCTTTGCAATGGCTGAGAGTGTGTCTCCACTCTGCACCGTATAACCTACATACTTAGATACCTGAGAGGCAACTTCCCCAACTCCGGCTCCAGCCTGTTTAGCTGTTGCCGATACATTACTTACAGAAGTTGTTACTTTCTTCATGGAATCCGGTAACAAGTTCATTACACTACTGCCTAAGCCTTTTACAAGCTCAGAGCCAGCTTTTTTAATAGCCGGAACACCCTTTTCTACCGCCGTACTGATTACATCCGGGAGAGAAGAAAAGATATTCTGAATCATTGGTATAGCGTTTCCGAAAGCGAATGTTATAGCACTGTCTACCAACTGAGACATAGCCGTTTTAACATCCCCTCCGATCGCCATATTACCGAGTAAATTCTGAGCCGCTGATTTCATGGAGTTAAATGATCCACTAAAAGTAGTAGCCGCCTCTTTTGCTGTTGTCCCGGTAATATCAAGACTTTTCTGAATCTCATGTACAGCATTGTAAACATCCGAAAGATTACTAATGTCGTACTCCTGACCGGATAGCTTAGAAGCATCATCAAGGAGCCTCTGCATTTCTTCTTTTGTACCGCCATAACCTAACTTTAAGTTATCCAGCATGGTATAGTTTTGTTTCGCAAAACCCTGATAAGCATTCTGGATATCTCCCATACTGGTTCCCATCTTATTAGCATTGTCTGACATATCAACTACAGCCATATCAGCAACCTGAGCCGCTTTCTGAGTATCACCACCCAGAGAAGATAACAAGGACGCTGAGAAACTGGTTACAGTCTCCATATAGTTGTTTGCTGATAGTCCGGCGGTTTGAAAAGCCGCATCTGCATTAGCTTTTACAATTCCGGCTGAATCTTTAAACAGAGTTTCAACACCACCTATACTCTGCTCCAGATCTGCACCTTGACTAAGAGAACCACCCATAATAGCGGCGGCTCCAGCTCCGGCAACTCCTACGGCAATGGTTACACCCTTTGCCAGAGTTTTTAACATAGAGCCAATCTTTCCCAGCACTTCACTTGCGGCATCCCTTACCTTTACCAAAGGAGCCGCTATTTTATTCCCTAAAGCGGAAAGTTTACTACCAACATTGTTGATAATATTTGAGGCTGTATCTCTAATCCTGATAAAAGGACTTGCTACCATACTGCCTACAGCCCTCAATCTACTTGTTACCCCGGATACAACACGGGTTGCTGTATCTCTTACACGGATAACAGGTGTTGCTACAGTTCTTCCCACGTTTCTTACAGTATTCCTTACCCTGTTAAGAGTATTAGTAGCTGTATCTCTTGCCCTGATTATTGGATTAACAACCATGCTCCTTAAAGAGTTTGCTGTATTCCTCACACGGTTAATAGTGGCTGTAGCTGTATCTCTTGCTCTCACTACAAGAGGAGAAATAAAGGTGTTTCTGACAGCACTCATATAAGATCTTACCTGAGCAAGTCTTACTGTTGCCTCATCTCTTACCCTTACCACCGGAGATACTATTCTTGATCTGAGGTTATCCAGTCCACTCCTAACTCTGCTTAGGCGGTCTGTTGCCTCATCTCTTAACCTGACAAAAGGGGCGGCTACTCTGCTACCAACACTGGAAAGTGTTGTTCTTATGCTTTGTAACCGCCCACTTGCCTGATCCCTTAAATTGATTATTGGAGCCGCTACAGTGCTTCTAAGGCTTACCAATCGTTCTCTCAAAGCGGCTACACGCTGTTGAGCCATCTGGTCATTAGCCTCAATCCGCATCTGCACCGGAGTCCTTAACTCCTCAAGGTTTTCTCTAACCTGTTCAGTCTCTCTCTGAGCTTCGGAGGTATCAGCCTCTACTGTAGCTGTAGTATCAGTGCCATTTACCTGATCCAGTACCTCCTGTATCTGATCTACCTGTTGCTGAGCCGCTGAGGTATCAACGTCAACATCTGTACTATAATTTCCTCCGGTCATTTGCTCCAGAGAGGATCTGGTAGAGTCTATAGCCTCCTGAAACTGCCTCTGAGCTTGAATGTTTCTCACAAGAGTAGCAGACATTTGATCTTGCAAGGTAAGCCTTGCACCAAACTCTATCACTGTTTACTCACCTCCTACACAAAAAACTGATAAGGACATACCACGTTATTCTTAGCCATTTCCTTAAGAACCTTGTCCCTTTCCTCAATCTCTTTCTCATAGAAAGCCTGAATAACAGTCAATTCACCTTTTGGCATGGAATAAAAAACAGACGGTCTAATACCCTTATGTTTCCAGTAATAAAACATGAGGTTAGCTAAACCGTCTGTCCATATTAGTTTTTTAACTCTTTAACCGCTGTCTCTGAGAATCCGCTCAGCTTTGTGATAGCGTTATACATATTTGCTACCTCACCAGAGAGAAAGAGCTTTCTACACAACTCTTTAGGAGTCGGAGCCTTAAATCTGCTTAACAGCTCTTTGTTTTTCAGGAGTAAGCCAGCCGCTACCCTGTTACCATTCTCATCTACCGCTGTAGCCTTAACACCCTCAATTACTGTGAGCATCTGGAGCTTGTTCATGTCAAGATCTACGTCTTTACCATTGATCTTGATAGCGTTCTCCTGTACTTCCTCATATGTATCCGGGCTAAGAGCTTCACAACGTACCACGAAAGGAGCCCCCAGAGCCTCAGATAAACGGGTAATTTCCATATCCTTGTGAGGCTGTTTGATAGTGCCTAAATCGGATCCTAAAAGAAGATCCAGCACATTTACCGCCTCTTTTTCAACTGTCTCAGTTACTTCTACGTTTTCAACTTCTGTATTTTTCTTAACTGCCATGATAAATAGTCCTCCTATAATCCAAAAATTAAGAGAGGCACGTTTTTAACTATGCCTCTCTGATACACTCTTATTATTTTCCTCAATTACTGAGGCTTGATCTGATCCAGATACTCATATCCGGTAAAGGTAAACGGACACTCCGTTTCTCCCGGCTTCTGAGCCTCCCAGTCAAACAGGGTAAGATCATCAAAGGATACTCCTGTAAGGGATACACGCTCAGCACCAAAGGAATCAGGATCAGCCAGCTTACTGATAACAGTAAAGCGGATATCCTTTTTATCCTTAATCATCTGAGCAATCTTGATACCCATTCTGGTATTGACTTTGTAAAGGGTAAGGGAACCTTTACCAGTACAGCCGACAACCTTGTTATCAGTCCACCATGTACCACACTGTTTAATCTCTTCTTTATTAAACTCAACTTTACCCTGTGCCTTATAGCACTCCCCTACATAGGATCCATCAAGCCAAACCTCACCAAAAGTACCGTTACAAATTCGTTTAGTTTCAACCATTGGTTTTTACCTCCTCTCTTTACTCCTTGTTGATTACAATATCTACATCCTCAATAGCATCAAGGATAGATACAGAACCTTTCAGGAACACTCTGGAGCCTGTATTAGCCTCCTTAACCGCCTGATCGTCCATCTCTGTAGTATCAACTCCAGTGGACTCCAGATAAGCTCTCTGCTTCTCAACGTTGATCTCCATAACGGATTTATTTTTTTCGATATATCCTTTATTCTCAAGCTGAGTCAGATAACCTTTAATAGCGGTAATTAACAGGCACTTGTTATCATAGGAGTTAGAGTAGTTACCTACATAGCTCTTATTGATAGTGTCTGTAATATCTGTTGTGATAAGATCCTGAATAGCCAGAATCTTAATCTTTTTCAGATCCTCAGTATCTTCCTGAGTCACTGTGGTAAGGGAGTTTACTCCTCTACCGATTACGATACCTGTACCAGAGTCATACAGTACAAGCTGTCCGGCATCAATAGCCGCATCCACTGTCTCATCATCCTCAACCTCAGGGATAGCTGTAACCTCATCCAGAGGTTTGTATGTAGCGGATACATTAAGATCCAGTCCGGCTAACAGTCCGGCAATTCTGGAGCAATACTGAGCCGGAGTATACTGTGTATCTCCTACATTCAGTTTTTCACCACCTACCAGACAGAAATTAACTGTACCTTTGTCATTTGCTACCACATTAGGTACTACTGCTACAGGGTGAATCTTTCCGGCTTTACGTTTGCCCTTAACCCATGTAGACAGGTTTGTAGCAAGCTCAGGTGTAATAGCCGGATCACCACAGATATAGTTGATCCTCTTGTTTGCAAAATACTTATAAGCCGCTGTGTAATCCTCAGCCGCCGCTGGAAGTACAAAAACGTGAACTGCTTTCGGAGCTCCCAGAAAAGCTCTCTCAATGTAGGCTTTATTGTCTGCTGACATATCAGCCGGAATAGAGTCAACACTCTTAAGAACATGAGAGCCGTTACTCTTTGCATCCTTAACAATGATACCTACTAAGCCGCCTGTACCTACAGAGATAGTAGCTATTGCTTTCTTTGTAAATTCAATTACAATATCAGGTAATCCCATTATCTTTTATCCTCCTTAATTCTTTCTTGTATTCATTTCCAGATCAATCTCTTGAATCAGTTCATACTCTTTCTCCTGTTTTGTATCCTCTGTGAAATCAATCCCTATCTTTGTATAAAGACTTTTCTCTGACAGCCGGATCTCTGAGGAATAAGAGGTTATATGTGCATACCGCCGCTTCTCTGTAGATCCCTTTTCTGAGATCACCGGGATAGCTCCGGGCAATAAAAAAAGAGCCTTAAGCTCTTCCCTTACTTTGTATAACCTCTCAGAGTAAACTTGCTCTGAGGCGTTTAGCCTCCCAAAGTAGACTATCTGGTATATAGGAGTATCCCTATATACATTTTTGTTTAATAAATTTGTCCCCTCTGTAGCAAGAGTTACTAAAAAAGAGGGACGTTGAAAGCCCTCAGGTACATCCTCAATGTATACCGGGACTCCTCTGTATTTATCAGCTAACAAGCTACAAATACTGTTTAAGAGCCTCAAATCATCCACCTCCCTCAATCTCTCTTCCTATCTGTTGCATAAAGCTCTCCCCTATGATCTTAAGCCGGGGCTCTGCCTGTCTCATACCATTCTCAAGGAAGTGTTTACCGGGTATATACTTTTCTTTCAGCATGATACCCTTTGTATTTCCGGGCTGGATATACTTACCACGCCCTCCGGCTGATAGATAAGAGATAGGTAAAAATCTCCTATGCTGTACATGACCGTCATTTACATATAGAGCATATTCTACATTAGTACCAATCTCAGCCTCATTCGGAGTAACCACCCCTACTTGAAAGCTACTTACAAGTCTTGAGGTATCTACCGGGATCAGAGGAGAGATCTCTGATAAACAGATGTTAGCCATTTTGTTCATGAGGACTAATTTCTTTTCCTCAAACTTATCAACTACACCCTGACATCTTTCTGTAAACTCTTTCCACCCCGGAACCTCAAATACTGCCCCCATGTTATACCTCCTCTGTAGCGTTGAGTGGTATTTCTAAGTGTGTTCTCTTCTTATAAGGCTTATCAGCCACCGCCTTATATTCTGAGGATAAAATGATCTGTCCATACTCATCCAGATCATAAACACACACGATATCTCCCAGACGGATATCACACTCAGGATCCATATACAGAGAAAATCCTGTATAATTGGCTTTCTGAGGCTCTAACTGTGTGGTGCTGTTACTATCCTTTGTCATCATCAAAGCACATTCATAACTCCCTACATCAGTCAGAGTATTGACAGGTCTGTTATACTGCCCCAGAGTGGAGCTATAACGCTTTACTATACACTGTTTGTCATAATAAAACATTTCTCATCACCTCCGGGGAATCAGCCTTGTAAAAGGATACAAACGCTGTTTAATACTATCCGGGAAATACTCCTGAAATGAGGTACTCTCATCTCCTAAATTCTGTGAGCTGTAACCCTCAGCCTGTCTCTTTCTGTACCGAGCTAACACAAGATCTTCCAGCACACTATTGAGCTGTTTAGGGAAAATATCCTCCCCGGTATCAGGATCAAGAAAGTTATCTCTACAAACAGCCTCAATATCTTCACGGGCTTTCTCCATGTAGACAGAAAGGAGCTTGAGCTTTTCCTCATTATTTGAGGATATTCCCAGAATGATCCTCACTCTTTCTAAGCTGTCCATAGGATCACACCCCCTTAGTCCTCAATAAGCTCTACATCATCAATCCCTAAGAGAGCTCTTGCTACAGCCGGATCAGTAGTTGAATACTTACCAGCCATAAACTGAACACCCAGAGAGGAGACTGTCAGATACTTGTTAGAGGATCTCAGGTTATATACCTTAGCCTCAGCTTTTGCCTCTGTGGGCTCCTGTGTGGCTTTCTCAGCCGCTTTAGTTGTACCAGCCATTACTTTTACCTCCTTGAATTTCTAAGCCTTTAAACAGGCTCTTATTTTGTGATATTGGTGAGCTTAGCACCGGAATAGCTGTTTAACAGCTTGATTGTACTTTCATTCAGAATATGTCCTTTGAAGTAGTCACCATTCTTAGGGAGCATCTCAAAGAAAGTACCTCTCAGCTCAGCAATCTCTACCTGATCTAAGTCAAGGATCAGCATTGTGTTAGCATCCATATGACGATCAAGTACCAGATTGAGAGTACCGAAATCACTTTCGATCTTCTGTACTGTGATACCAAGAACCTGATTGAGTCCCTGTTCTGTGTTGATACGGATATTACCATCAGCTTTAATCAGGCTGTTGATAATTCTCTTTGTACCAGCGTTTACAAATGTGAAATACTCACCCTGAGAGCCGTGATCCCACATTTTCTGCATAGCATCCAGCATAAGAACCTCTGTAAGTCCCTCTGTTGCATCAACTACGTTATTTGCATTAACGAGGTTTACAAGCCCGTTCATCTGACGAGGTACAGTTTCACTACCAGCCGCTTTAGTACCATTCAGGAAGTACCACTCCAGATCTCTCTTTGTCTCAATCAGACGATCAGCAATCTCAGCCTCAAAGCTCTTACCAATGCCCTTAGGATTAAGAGCCTGAGCTGTACCAGATACCTGAGTTACTTTCTCAATGATCTGACAGAGGTTAGAAAGAGTGGATCTGCTGGACTTGATAGGATCACCAGCCTCAGCACCCTCCAGCTTAAGAGTACCTCTTGTTTCATTCAGTTTTCTTTCTCTCCAAGTTACTGTAATATCAGTAGCCGGAACTACAGCCCCCCTACCCATTAACAGAGTAGTAAGAGGAGTATCAGTCGGAGATGTGAGTGCAATCTCATCTCTAAGATCAACAACCTCATTCTCCAGAAAATCCTTACGTTTTAACATTTCTGCCATTTTAAATTTTCCTCCTTAAAAATTTTTGTTATTCCTCACTGAACAATCCGCTCAGCTTTTCTCCGATCATGCCCTTGACATTCCCGGTCTTTTTGTAATCACTGTAAGACTTATCTCCAGTCTTTTCCTTTGAAGCTGGAGGAGTATGCCCTTTCAGAAACTCAGCCTTTTCTTTTGCAACCTGTTTCTTAACCTCAGCGTCAAAAAGCTCTTTCATGCCCTTAATTCTTTCTGTGAGCTTTTTCTTTCTTTCCTCTTCATCAGAAATAAGAGCCAGATCTTCTACAGCAACCAGATTTCTAAATCCGGTATCAAGTCCAAGCTCTGCCACAGCATCCACTACATCAAGTCGCAAGCCTTTGATTGTGAGCTCATGCTCTTTTCTTGCTGTCTCAGCGGCTCTCTCTTCCTCTTCTGCCTTACGTTTTTCATCCTCAGACATTTTCTCAAGAGCGGCTTTCTTTTCCTGATCCTGTTTCCATTTCTTTTGTGCGGCGGTAACTCTCTGATCTGCCAGCTTTTCATAGTTAGCCTTTAACTCTGCCTCTACTTCTGCCCTGATCTGTTCCTCAGTCTTAACAGCCCCGGAGCCTGTCTTACTGTCTTTTGTCTCAGTGCCAGTATTGGTAGTGGTCTTTTCCTCTGTAGAAGTCTCTACAGTAGTTGCTGTTCCTTTTGTTTCGTCCATTGTATTAAATCCTCCTTTTTATAAGTTTTAAGATGTAAAACCCCCGTAGGTTTTCTACATTTAACCCTCTATACATATGTGTGTTTACTTCCTATAAAATCAGCCTATTAAGTGGGGAAAAGACAAAAAAAAATGAGGCTATCAGCCTTTTACAGCCAATAACCTCATTTCTTCTACACAATCAGTCCCATAAAGAACCTTTTCCCGGTAACTTCTCTAACACTTCATAAAAGTGGGGAATATCTTGTATTTTCTTCCCGTCCTTTATTTGTTCAAGTACCTCAATCTTTTCATCCAGTAACTCCTCACTGTCCACATCAAAATAAACCATTTCAGGAATACCAATAGCGTAACTTAAGAGTCTCATAATCTTCATCAGCTTTTCTTCTTTACTCATAGTTTAGCTACCTCCTTTGCCATATCTTCTACACATTGCCTAAGGGCTTTAACAATTTCAGGATGATCCTCAGCTAAGATCTCAATAAGCTCAGGGTGTCCTATGCTTAAAGCGGCATAGTTAGCCAAACTCTCTGAGCAATTAGGGTTACTTCTATGTTTATCCTGATAATATGAGGATCCGTGTCCGTAAAGTACCTCTCCCGTATCTCTAAATACACCATTACTTATAGCATCATAAATATCCTGTAATCCAGATATTCCACCGCCTTTAAAGCTCCTTATTTCCTTATCGCTTTCTGCAACAATTTCTTTCCAAATCTTTTTAGCTGTGCTGTTAAACTTCTTTGCGTCAATCTTCCCAGCATAATACTGTTTATCCAGTTCTGCTATCATTGTATCATACTTTTCATGTCTTTTTTTGTTTATCTTCTGATAATACTCAGAAAATTCAGTAAAGAGCTTTTTAGCTCGATCTCCAATTTTAGGAGTAGCCTTATCAAATGCTCCTATAAGCGGCTTATAAGACTCAGAAAACATCTTGTTAGGATATTTAACCTCCCCCCTAACAGATAACAGCATATCAAGAAAGTGCATTTCCTCATGTAAACTTGTATCACAAGTACCAACAAACTTAGGATCTATTTTAGGAATACCCACATCTACACACCACTCAAAGTTTTTTGTAAGTGACCGCTTAACCCTATGCTCCCCATGTGTTACCTTAATCACAACATCATCAGGTAATTTTTCACATAGTTTATCCATATTCTTGTACAATTTCAAGATATTAGGATCCGTCACATTTTGAGCATTAACATAATCTAACAGAGCTTGAGTGTTTTTAGCCTCTGTCTTTTTGCTGTAAAATGCCTCAGGGTAATCTGTGAGCTTGACCTCTGTTTTCTCCATACCTGTCTTAGCTGTATCCGCTGTTACCTTAGCTTTTATAATCTCCTCTGACTGTTTAGCCTCCTGAGCCGCCTTGATCTTTGCCGCCTCTTTCTCTTTCCATTTCTCATAGTTCTCAGCCCCTCTAACGGATCCGGTAAGCTCATTTAGCTCATTATCCTCAAAGGTATCCTTTACTACAGGAATATACCAGCATCTACAATTAGGGTGTCGAGGTAAAGAAGGCTCCTCTCCCAGCTTATACACTTTCCCGTGATCTTCCTTGCATAAATCACAAGTCCGGCTATCTCCTCCATTGTTAGCCGCCATATAACGAACCTCTCCAACATTCTGATCCTCAAAAGCCGCCGCCTGTGAGGAGTATGTTACCCTCTTTGTCTCTGTCCGGGCTACTCTCATAGCGTTATATTTTGAGGTATTGATGTTAGCCCCTACTCTATCCGCTATCCTGTCCATGTCCTCTCCTAAGATCATGGACTGAGTAAGCCCTACCCTTAAGTTTCTCCCCAGCCTGTCCTTATCTAACCATAAACGATCTGAGAACATAGCCCCAGACCACGGGTAATCAAGTGTATCCTGTATCAGACGGGGATTAAGCATATTAAAGCTACTCTTTACTGTCTGAGTCTGTCCTAAGGTGTATATCGTCCTTAAAAACTGATCTGTATAGATATTCTGTAGATTAGTTCTAAACACGGTATTCTCCTGTTTACCCAGCTTAATCAGCTCTTTATTGATCTGTTCAAAGAGTCCTCTACTCCGGGTGAGGGCTGACTGGTTCGCATAGCTCCACTCTCCTCCAGCTTTCTTTACTTTTGCGATAGTCTCAGCTACGTTTCCTAAAATTTCTTTCTGACAGGATCCATAGATAGAGGCTAAGACTTTATTTAGCTTTTCAGCATCCTCAAAAGCTCTCTTGTTATTCCTCATAAAATCCTTTTGTCTCTCATCTATGAGCTTAGCTCTCCTGATCCCGTCCTGTCTCAGGATCTCCCTCTGTTCTGGAGTGAGCTGAGAGAGTGGGATCCCGTACATTTTCCTTACTGCTACATTCA
>ERZ780223.1331-NODE-1331-length-24796-cov-12.744069_pt1 | contig 24796 bp, 20 predicted proteins | sample MGYA00511016_ERZ780223 | MGnify/ENA primary metagenome ERZ780223 (study PRJEB29588, sample SAMEA2159032) | human gut metagenome | biome: human gut; feature: human-associated habitat; material: faeces | place: Denmark | collected 2008/2010 ... | reverse complement strand
CAAATAGTTTGAATCGTCATATAATGTAATCACAGTAAAACATACTAAAAAGATAGGAATACAGGAGAATAGAAAAGATGCTTTATATCGACTTTCGATGTTGCCGCGTATAATCCCTAATCATAATCTGAATTAAATAAAAATATATTATTAGAGGAGATAGATATTATGTCAAAAATTGCTACTAAACTTACAGACCTTATTGGAAATACACCTTTACTCGAAATCACAAACTATGAAGCTAATAATAATCTTGATGCTAAGATTATTGCAAAGCTTGAGTATTTTAACCCTCTCGGAAGCGTTAAGGACAGAGTTGCTTATGCTATGATTGAAAAAGGCATTGCTAATGGCAAGATTAACAAGGATACTGTTATTATTGAGCCTACAAGTGGTAATACAGGCATTGGACTTGCGTTTGTTGCTGCTTCAAAGGGTTTAAGACTTATTCTTACAATGCCTGAAACAATGAGTATTGAGCGTAGAAAGATTGTTTCAGCACTTGGTGCTGAGGTTGTGTTGACCCCTGGTGCAGAGGGTATGAAGGGTGCTATTGCAAAGGCTAATGCACTTGTTGAGGAATATGGAAACGCTATAATTCCACAGCAGTTTGAAAATGAGGCTAATCCAGAAATTCACAAAAAGACTACTGCTGAAGAAATCTGGAGAGATACTGATGGCAAGGTTGATATTTTTGTTGCAGGTGTTGGCACAGGTGGTACTATAACAGGTAATGGCGAGGCTCTCAAGGCTAAGAATCCTAATGTTAAGATTGTTGCTGTTGAACCTGAATCATCACCAGTTCTTTCGGGCGGAAAGGCAGGTCCACATAAGATTCAGGGTATTGGAGCAGGCTTTGTTCCTGGCGTAATGAATCTTGATATAGTTGATGAGATTATAAAGGTTTCTAATGACGATGCTTTTGAGGGTGCAAGAGCAGTAGCAAAGAGTGATGGACTTCTCGTGGGTATTTCATCAGGTGCTGCAATTCACGCTGCAACAGTTCTTGCAAAGCGTCCTGAGAATAAAGGCAAGAATATTGTAGTTCTTCTTCCGGATACAGGCGAGAGATACCTCTCAACAACACTTTTCTAAGTTAAATAAATTAAGTATAAATAAAGGATACAGCTCAGATTATGAGTTGTGTCCTTTTTATGTGGATTAGATTTACTTACCGAAGATAGGTAAAAGTTTTGCTCAAGCTTTTTCAAAAGCTTGCAGTTTCCAAAGGCAGAGTCTTTGGTCGCTCTCCGCAGAGAGCGAAATCCCTTAACTATTATCTTAAAACAAAATAAACAGATTTATCCGCTACTTGTGTTTTTCGACAATATAAAGTATAATGATAATATAATCGGCTAATTATATAAAAAATCCACAGCCACATTATACTATAAAACGACCTACATATGTCTAAGCGTGCATATGAATTAAAAACGGAGGTAATTGTTATGAAGCGTTTTACGGCTATTTTAGCTGCACTTTTGGCGGCCTCGTGCGTATTTTCTTCTGCCGTAATGGCTATTCCTGGTGAAACCGACCCGCAAACAGGTTACAACCAATATGTACAAGATAATATTAGATATGATGCATTAGGATATGCGTATATTGATGATGAAGACGGCACAAGAATATATTATGACCTTAACTCCTATGGATATTTTGTTCCTATAAATAATCCATATGAAGAACCAAGCCAAGAGCCAAGCTCTGAACCAAGTGTTGAAGAACCAAGCCAAGAGCCAAGCCCTGAACCAAGTGTTGAAGAACCGAGTCAAGAGCCAAGCTCTGAACCAAGTGTTGAAGAACCGAGTCAAGAGCCAAGCCCTGAACCAAGTGTTGTAGAATCAAGCCAAGAGCCAAGCAAACAAGAAAGCTCAAAAGAAACCTCTAAAAGAAGTGACAAAAGCGAAATCCCCCTTATCAATTATAAGCTTGACGCACTTAAAATGAATATTGCTCTCCCAAATGATGTTTATGCAATCTTGAGAAGTGGTGAGCAAAACGAAAAAGCCCTTGAGCTTTTTAAGATGACCGCAGAAGAAGCTGTTGCATCTCTTAAAAAATCTAATATGTATCTCAAGGCTTCTCCAGAGGATTTTGCCTATGATATAACCGTAACTATGACACAAGATGAGGACAGTAAAACAATAAATAACTTCACAGAACTTTCTGACAAGGATTTAATTGAAATTACAAACTCTCTTACAAAACAAAAAGAATACGCCTCTTGCACACAGAAAAAATATGGTGATGTTCTATATCTTAGCTTAAATTATCATTCAACAGAAGATGGCGATGATATTGCCGGTATTCAAAATTATACTGTTGTAAATGGTCAGAAAATTACCATTACACTTCAAACTCGTGCAAAAGACCTCAGCGACCAACAAAAAGAAATTCTTGAAGCTGTTATGAAAAGCGTTTCCTTTACAGATATTAAGCCACCTGTTAAAGCAGATACAAATGATGACGAAATCAAAAATATGATGATTCTCATTTATACTACTGCTGGTGTATGTATTCTTCTTTTCATAGTTTTGATTTCAGTTCTTATAAGTCGCTCTCGCAAGAAAAAGAAGCTTTTAGCCGAAATTGAAAATAATAATATTTCAGAGCAAAAACCTGAAAAGAAAAATTCTGAAACAAAGAATAAAGCCGAAGACAAGTCAAAGAAAAAAGATGGTAAAAAAGCTGAAAAGTCAGACAAAAAACAGAAGCCTAAAAAACAAGATAAAAAAAAGGATTCTAAGAAACCTGACAAACCTAAGCTCGAATCAAAAAAAGAAGTAACATCTATTGAACCTAAGTACGAAAAAAATTCTGAGTCAAAAACAGATGATAAAAAGACTGAAACAAAAATAGAAGAAAAAGCTGTTTCAGAAGAAAGTGCTTATAAGTTTGATGATTTTGCACTATTTGATGCACAACCAACGATAGAGAAAATTGAGATTTATAATTCAAATGATGAGCAAACTAAAGTAAATCCAAATCTTCCAAAAGCACCTAAATATAATCCTCCTGGAACAGTGGATTATATAACAACTGGTGTTTCTAAAACGCCTGAGCAAGCTGGTATTCAGCTTACAACTGAAACCTTTACCGTTCCAAAGACTAAGAATGATATTAAACCAATCGAGGAAGAAACCTCTGAAAAAATTGAATCTGCTCCAGTAGTTGAGGATAAGAAAGCTGAAACTATAGAGTCTGCTCCAGTAGTTGAAGATAAAAAGCCTGAAATTACCGAACCTGATACTCATGACACTAAAGATAAGTCTTTAAAAAGCTTCCTCGGAAGAATTAAAAAGGCCGTTGTTCCTGAAATTGATGAAGATGCTTTTGAACATGAAAATACAATAAATGCAAGCACTAAGCCTATCGACAATACTCCAAAGCCAGTAATTGCACCTGCAAAGCTTGTTGAAAAGCCACAGCCTATTGTTGCGCCTGTAGAACCCGTTGAAAAGCCACAGCCTACTGCTAATCCTGCAGAGCCTGTTAAAAAAGCTCCATCTGCTCCAATAAAGGAAACTACAACAGAAAGTGATATATCTTCAAGATACGAAAAACTTTTTGGCAAAAACGATTCATCTTCTGAAAACAGCGAAAGCCTTGATAAAACAGAATCCCGTTTTGAAAAGCTCTTTGGTGTTAAAAATTCAACAGAAAATAATGAGAGTTCCGACAATAAACAAACCAATGCTAATAACGAGCCAAAAGATGATAGCGTTGTTTTTGAAAAGCCTATTCAAAATGATGAAGAAAATGTTCACAACAGAACCCCTCAAAGCACAATTCCTGCTCTAAAAACAGAATCTCGCTTTGAAAAACTTTTCGGAAAAAACGACCCTGAAAGCCTTTCACAGTCACAGACTAAGGCACAGCAGACAACAGATGAAATCAATAATTCCGAGAAGAAATAAACTTATATCAGTTTGGCTGATAAAATTTCAAGAAAGGTTTGATTTCCAATGGATAAACTGCTCATTAAAAATGTGCATATCATCGACCCTTCACAATCCCTTAACTGCATAAGCGATATTATGATTGAGGACGGCGTTATATCAAAGCTTGGTAAAAATCTTACTGTCGATTGCAAAACCATTGATGGTTCAGGTCTTTATGCCGCTCCAGGTCTTGTAGATATGCATGTACATCTTCGTGACCCAGGCTTTACTGATAAAGAAGATATTATGACTGGGTGTAAAAGTGCAGCGGCTGGCGGTGTAACAAGCTTACTTGCCATGCCAAACACAAAGCCTGCTGTTGATACTCCAGAAACTGTAAAGTATATTCTTGATAAAGCAAAAAATGCAGACGCAAGAGTTTATGTTGTCGGAGCGATTACTAAGGGCTTAAAAAGTGAGGAAATGACTGATATTCCTGCACTTAAAGAGGCGGGAATTATTGCTCTCTCTGATGATGGCAGACCTGTTGTAAATACAAAATTTATGGCAGAGGCTATGCAACTTGCTGATGAGCTTGGTCTTACAGTTACTGCACACTGCGAAGATTTATTTCTTGCAGACGGCGGAAAAATTAACGAAGGCAAGGTTTCTAAACTTCTTGGTATAAAAGGCATACCTGCCGCTGCTGAGGATACTGGTACAGCAAGAGAAATTGCAATAGCTGCTGCATATGGAACTGCTATTCATATATGCCATGTCAGCACAGCTACTTCTGTTGCACTTGTTCGTGATGCAAAGGCTCGTGGTGTTCGTGTTACCGCAGAAACCTGCCCACACTACTTTACCTTTACAGAAAATGAACTTCTCAAGCGTGATGCAGATTTCAGAATGAACCCTCCTCTTAGAACAGAAACAGACAGGCAGGCTATCATAGACGGACTTCTTGATGGCACTCTCGATGCAATCTCAACAGACCATGCACCACATACTCCAAAAGAAAAAGCTGATTTTGAGAAGTCACCTAACGGAAGTATTGGTATGGAAACTTCTTTCTCAGCTTCATATACCGCTCTTGTAAGCACTGGTATTATGTCGCTCGAAAAGCTTATAAAGCTTATGTCAACAACCCCTGCAGAAATTCTTGGAATAAATGCTGGCTCACTAACAGTTGGTTCACCTGCTGATATTATGCTCTTTGACTCTGATGAAGAATGGGTAGTTGATGAAAATAAACTGCACGGAAAATCAAAAAACACACCATTTAAGGGTAAAACTCTTAAATCTCGTGTTAAATATACAATTTGTGGTGGCAGAATAGTATACACTGCAGAATAAAATTAAACGGAGGCTGATTACAATGTCATTTGACAGACTTATCGCTAAAATTATTGAAACTAAAAATCCGACAGTAGCAGGACTTGACCCAAAGCTTGATTATATTCCTGTATACATTAAAGAGGAATCCTACGCAAAATATGGCAAGAATCTTGAGGGTGCAGCAGATGCTCTCCTCACATTCAACAAGGCTCTTATTGATGCTCTTTGCGATATAGTTCCTGCTATAAAGCCACAGGCAGCTTACTATGAAATGTATGGTTTCTATGGTGTTAAGGCTCTATATGAAACTATCTCATATGCTAAAGAAAAAGGTATGTTCGTAATTACAGACGGCAAGAGAAACGACATAGGCACAACTATGGAGGCTTATGCAACTGCTCACCTTGGCAAAACAGATGTTGAGGGTGTTAAGTTTGAGGCTTTTGGTGCAGACGCACTTACTGTTAATGGTTATCTCGGAACAGACGGCATTAAGCCATTGCTCAAGATTTGTGAAGATTCTGACAAGGGAATTTTCGTACTTGTCAAAACATCTAATCCATCATCAGGCGAACTTCAAGACAGAGAGTTTGCAGACGGCAAGTCTGTATATGCAACTATGGGCGAAATGTGCGAAAACTGGGGCTCAGAGCTTGTCGGTAAATATGGATATTCAGCAGTAGGCTCTGTTGTAGGTGCAACATACCCTACACAGCTCGGCGAATTGAGAAAGTCTATGCCTCACACATTCTTCCTTGTACCTGGCTATGGTGCTCAGGGTGGCGGTGCAAAAGATGTTGCTCCTGCATTTGATTCAAACGGCATTGGTGCTATCATCAATTCTTCTCGTGGAATTATGTGTGCATACAAAAAAGAAGGCTGTGACGAAAAGGATTTTGCAGCCGCCGCAAGACGAGAAGCTATCCGTATGAGAGATGACATCAATTCTGCCATTTCTGGCTGATAATCTAAGACAGGTTCTAAAATAAAAAGCTTGTAGAATCGGTGGACGGAGTCCTTGTGATTGTTAATGACAAAGTCCTTAACATCTCTTTGTTTCTAAAGAGGTAGGCTATGGACAAGTCTGTAAAAAACGGAAAATAGAAAAAGATACCCTCTATGGTGGAATAAAGGAAACTACCATAGGGGGATTTTTTATATCAAGAAGTTACAGATATATAAGCGATTAGAAATAGAAAACATATTAATACGGGATTTTCTCTTGCTCACAAAAAGGAAGTGGAGTTATCTATTGAATATCAAGTAGCAAATATTGTGCTTTAGCTGAAAATTTCTTTTTCATACTCAAAACCGAGTGTATCCACAGAATACATCAACTTCTACAACAATTACCGTATTCAAACAAAAACAAAACTGACTTCGCTTGAAAAACGAAATCAGTTTGTTTCTTAAAATTTAATTTTCTATCTTAAGTACACTTTTTATACTGTCTGCACAATCTGGGGCAGATTAGGTCACTAAGTTCACCTCTTTTATTTTTCTTATCAGTAACATTAGTTGAATAGAAAACCCTTGATAGAGTTCCCTACGAAAAACATTCCACTGGAATATTTTTCTACCCTCCTGCCCTTAACTCGGGGAAAGTTATATCAAATTACTTAGAGGATTTTTTTCTTTTTCTATACATTGCTATTGCAATAATAGAGGTACTTGAGATTAAACCAAGTGTAAACCATATAATCATATTGTCTGCACCAGTTTGCGGAACTTTTCCATTTTGATTGGAAGAGTTATTAGGAATGCTCGGGGTAGATGGTTTATCAGGTGTAGCTGGTTCGCCAGGATTGCTTGGTTTATCAGGTGTAGATGGTTCACCTGGCTTGTTTGGTTTATCAGGCGTAGATGGTTCGCCAGGATTGCTTGGTTTATCAGGTGTAGCTGGTTCGCCAGGTTTGTTTGGATTTTCAGGATTAGATGGGTTATCTGGTTCAGAATTTTGTGTAGGTGTCATTACAAGAACATTGCTAAACCATACTGAGAAGCCATCATAATCGTCAGTGCTTATATCATTTTCAGGGTTGCTAAAATTGATAGTCTGACCGTTTAATATTAACTTAAGCTTATTAGCATCTTTGCTGAAACGATAACCTTCTTTATATGCATTTTTCGTCAGCTTCAGATAAACGCCGTAGGTATATTCTGTGTTAGCAGCAAAGGCTGTAATAGGCATACCCCAGCTTCCTTCAAAATCGCCATATCTTTGATTCCAGTATTCAGATGATGTCCAGCCAGTGTTGTCTGAGCCATCCCATCTCTCGTGGTCAATATAATACATATCATTGTCGATTTTTCCTGTAAATACGGGAACATCTCCAACCTTAAAGTTGAGGGTTGCATTATTAATTTCTACAGTGTTAATTTCTTTATCAGCACTTGGAGCTTTAAACTCTTCTGTTTTGATATTCTTTATGGTAAGAGTTTTGCCGTCCTCTGAAACAACAGAAGTTGTACCAGTCATATCTGTGCCGTCCACATTTACTTTATATTCAGCATTTTTGTCGAATATATATCCACTTTTCGCCTTAAGCTCTATGCCATAGGTATAGCTATGGCCGACTTCAAAAGTACCATATTCGTTTTTTCCTTCACTACCGTATGGGTCACTGTAATAATTTACCTTACCATCATCACGAACCCAGAATTCATCTGTAAGCTCATATTGCTCTGAATTTGTTTTTGCACCATAGCCATGAGCGTCAGTGCCGTTTGAAAGAGGACCTCTCGGTGTGTTTCCTGGGTAAATATCAAGCATTGTGTTTGTAATTCTGATATTGGTATCTACCTTATTGTCTTGAGTAACTTCTGTTGGTGTCATAGAGATAAGATTGGAAGTCCAAGCTTCGACACTAGCGTTATAATCAATATCTTCAATATTGAAATCTATGTCTTTTCCGTTAATTTTAATCGTAACACTATCAGCTAAGCGATAACCTTCTTCCCATGCGTCTCCATCTATTCTAAAATATATACTGTATTCGTAGTTGACGCCTGACTTGAATTTCTCAATATGTTTTTCAAAAGCCTGATTGAAGAATGGACTTGTACATATACCTTCACCATTGACATTATCACGCCAATATTCTACAATACTATATTTACTGTTTTCGGGTTCTTTGCCTGTAAATTTAGGAGCATCACCCACATTGAATGTCAGAGTAGCATTGTTAACCTCTATCGTATCAATTACTTTGTAATTATCAAGAGATTCAAATGTCGTTGTGTGCATACTCTTTATGGTAAGAATACTTTCATCTTCAGAAACAGTGCAAATTGCATCATCTATATCTTCAAAATGCCAAGAGTCTTTAATCAGATATTTGGCAGTTTTATTGAACTTATATCCGTCTTTTGCTTTAAGTTCCATACCATAAGTGTAGCTGCGACCAGATTCAAATATATCATATTCATGTTTGCCTGATGAAGAGTTTACTTTGCCATCGTCACGAAGCCAAAATTCATTTATAATTTCATATTGTTGGTCTGAATCGAGTGTTACCTCACCATAGGCGCAATGGTTGCTGTCTACTTTATTGCCAGGATTTATAAGTATCCAAGTCCCACCTGGGTTAAAAGCAATAGTTGTGTCTACATCGGTTTTTTGTGTTTCAACAGAAAACTCTGTTTCAGCCGTACCACTTTCAGATACAATTGCGATTGTATGTTTGCCAATAGTAAGAGTTTCGAGATATGAGGCTTTAAGTTTTACAATAGTGCTTCCTGATTCAACAGTATAATTCTCTGTTGAGAGGTCTGCACCATCAATAGTAACTTTGATAAAATCATCATATTCAGCATCAGAGCGGAAGCTTGCTCCTTCGTTTGAAGCCTTTATCCATGTTTGCTTTGAGCCTTCGGTTATTTCAGGTGCTTTAGCAGACTCCCATTTGGCATATAAATCCATATTCCAGTTACTACCCTCAAAAGGTTCGCCTTCATCCTTATAATCATATACACCATCACCATTCATATCATAGGTGCGGTCATCATTAAGACCATAGAATGGACGAGTATAATCGGAATCAAGATACCAGCCTGCAAAGGTATAGCCATTTCTGGAAATGTCCAAATCAGTTTCATCAAAACCTATATATTCAGTGACATCTTTTTCCTTATTATATTCTTTGTCAATTTCGTAAATATAATCACTTTGATTATTTACTGTGCCCTTCATACCATGAAAACTCATAGTGAAGCCTGGTTGATAGTTTGCAACTAATTCGGAATCTTTAAAATCACAAGTACCCAACGAATTATCATCCAAACTCCAGGTGAAATCAGTGTATGATTGTCCTTTTGCCTTACCAGTAGGATAAATAGTTGCACTATTTCCCCATGGAATACTTCCGCTCCAGCGGTAGAAATGTTCGCCTGCCATTGTAGGTGCAGGAATATTAAGAGTATAGTCTTCATTAGTTATATAATATTTATCTGGCAGGTTTTCTACTTGAACTGTACCGCCTTGTAAATCATATGAGAAATTATATTCAGGTTCATATGCTTCTAAGGTTACATATGCTTCACGAAAAACTACGCCTGCAACTTGAACAACATTATTTTCTGCACTCCATATATTATATCCAGCAATACCTCCAGATCCAGTACACCATAGTCTAAGAATCTTACCAGTATTGTTGGTAAATCCGGTATTGGTTTTTACCATATCACCTTTTTGAGTATTTTCTCCATCAATACTATCATAATTTCGGCATTCAGTTGTTGTAAATTCAATTTCAGGTAAGTTTGATTTCAGATATGTGGTATCATATTTTTTTATGCTGAATCCTGCATCTACACTAGTCCATGCAACATCTTGACCATATAAGCCTTTTTCTATAGAATGTTTTGTTTCACCTTTATATACTACACTGTCACCTGGCATAATGACATAATTAAAAGGTCCTCCCAATTCATGGGTCAGCGTCCATGTTTTTGGAGTATGTTCGGGCGGAAGATTTGTTTGTATTTGTTCATTTTGTGTAGTGTCAGTTACTAAAGTAGCCGAAGCCGCTGTGGTAGCTGATAATAGCATACAAGACGATAACAAAACCGACAGCACTTGGTTTGTTTTTTTGATTGATGTTTTTTTCATATTTTCTCAACCTCGCTTTACTAAATAATTTATTTTAGCTTTGTTTAGTTTAAGTTTTAGTTACCATAGATAAAATACACCTCCATAGGCTTGAAATTTTTACACTTTTATTATACTATAAGATATTATAGTGTAGTGAATTATTTCCATAATGTCACTTTCCAATTTGGAAAATAACTTTTATAGTTTAACACGGGGTGTATAATTATATAGAAGTGTGGGGTTTAGTAAGATGAAATTTAATGAAAGACTTAATGATTATATAGAAATTATAAATTGTACTGCTAAGGATTTATGTAAGGTTTCGGGTTTATCACCCTCTACTATCAGTCGCTATCGTTCTGGTGAGCGTGTGCCTGAAATTAATAGCGAGGCTTTAGAAAGGATTTGTGAAGCTATTGTTATATTAGCAGAAAATAAACAACCTAATATAACAAAAAAATCAGTTATAGATTCTTTTCTTGAATGTGATGATGTAAGTACAGCAGATAGAGAGCAATTAAGAAAAAATTTTAATACATTGATTTCAATAATGAATATAAATGTATCAAAGCTTTGTAAATATATAAACTATGATTCTTCAACAATATTCAGAATAAAGAGTGGTTCTCGTCAGCCTGCTGAGCCTGTTAAATTTGCAGAGGATGTTGCATGCTGTGTTGCGAAAGAAGTAGAGAACGATTCTCAGATAAAAATACTTTCTGAACTTTTGGAATGTTCAAAAGAAGAACTTTCTGATAATTCAAAGCGTTTTGAAAAGATAAAAGAATGGCTTATAGATGGAAAAGGCAAGAGTGATAATAACATATCAAATTTTTTAGATAAGCTAAATGAATTTGATTTAAATGAATATATTAAAGCGATACATTTTGATGAATTAAAAGTACCAACATTGCCGTTTCAGCTTCCGAAATCAAAAAGCTATTTTGGTTTAAAAAATATGATGCAGAGTGAGCTTGATTTTCTCAAGGCGACAGTTCTTTCTAAATCTATGGAACAAGTTATAATGTATAGTGATATGCCAATGGAAAGTATGGCTAAGGACGCAGATTTTCCTAAAAAATGGATGTTTGGTATGGCTATGATGCTAAAAAAAGGCTTGCACTTAAATATGATACATAATGTTGATAGACCGTTTTCAGAGATGATGCTCGGGCTTGAAAGCTATATACCTATGTATATGACAGGTCAGATTTCGCCGTATTATATAAAAGGTATACAGAATAGCGTTTTTTTGCATTTCCTTAAAGTATCTGGAACAGTTGCATTATCTGGTGAGGCTATTTCTGGTTATCATAGTGACGGAAAGTATTACCTTACAAAATCTAAGGACGAGGTTGCCTATTATAATAAGAGAGCGAACGAACTGTTAAGCAATGCACATTCCCTTATGGATATTTATAGAGAGGATAGTGTAAGTGCATTGAATGCTTTTTTATTTTCAGATGTTCACACAGAAGGAAAGAGAAGAAGTATTTTATCTTCACTACCACTTTATACTATGGAGGAGAATTATTTAAAGAAGTTTTTAGAAAAACATTCTCTTTCGGAAGCAGATAAACAGAATATAATGTCTTATGCTGAACAACAAAGAAATATTGCAGGGCAAATTCTTAGAAATAATATCATTGAGGACGAAATTCCTTATATAACTAAAGAAGAATTTGAAAACTATCCTATGTCGCTCCCTCTTTCCGGAATGTTTTACGAAAATGATATACTGTATACATACAAAGACTATCTTGAACATTTAAAGCAAAGCCTAAAGTATGCAGAAAAACACCCAAATTATATTTTTAAGCAGACATCTGCACATACTTTCCGCAACTTGCAGATAATAATACATCAAGGGCAGTGGGTTATGATTTCTAAGGGAAAATCTCCGGCAATTCATTTTATAATTCATCATCCAAAGCTTAGAGAGGCAATAGAGAATTTTACTCCACCAATGCAGGAAAGTTAGTTTATATATAAGAAAATCCTATCTATTGGGCAATTTATTGCTTTAATAGATAGGATTTTTAATATGACATAAATTAAAAAAAATTAAGACTTATTTTAATGGTTTTTTATTTTTTGGTTTATCTTTTTAGCTTCGTTTTTATAATAAAGCCAAAAGAAAAAGTAAATTACAAATGATAGTGCAATCATAATTAAAACAGAGCCTATAACTATTTTTATGTCTAAGCCAACTGGAAACCAACCAGCTATAAATGCGTTAATAAAATAAGTAATGAAGCCAATTCCAAGATGAATAAGGCACTTTATTCCTTGTGAGAGCTTTTCGTTTTCATATATAAAAGTTGGCAATGCAAATGCTATTCCGACAACTGCTGAACATATAAGCTGTTTGAGATATTCGTTTGCAGTAAAATAAATTTTGCCTTCTGAAAATGATATTATAAGCATAACAAGGCAGTTTATAGTGCAGCCCCAAGCAATTCCTAAAAAAGTTCTTCCTAAAAATTTTTTCATAAATAAAACTCCTTTCATAAACCAAGACATTTCTTAAATTCAGACAAATATTTTCTTGAGATATATTCGCTTTGTTTGTTTTTTAGAAAAAGTTTCATCATACCGCTGAATGATGGTTCAACAAAATCAATTTGTTTAAGATTTATTACTGCACTTTTTGAGATTTGTATAAAATCTTTGCCAAGTAATGATAAAAGCTCATAAAGCCTTTTCTTAGAGCGATACTTATGGTTTTCACAATAAATAATGGTTTCTGAATTTTCAATACGAATCATATAAATTTCTGTGGGTTGAATAATAATGATTTTTTCATCATCATTTGCGGTGATAAGTTCTGATTTAGTATCAAGTAATGAAACCGCCTGTTGAACCTCTGGTGTAATTTTATTTGTATATATAACCGCATAAGGTTTATTTGTGTCGATTATTTCAATCCGAATGTTCAATTTTAAAACCTCCTTTCTTTTGATATTATTATATATAAATGAAGTTTTGTTGTCAGCAAAATTACGCTAAGAGGTATATATTTGCTGCTGAAATTCAAATATCGAGAGCTGAAGGAATTAATTGATTTTTAGTTTTATATAAAAATCCGCCTTTGATATAAATATCAAAGGCGGATTGAAATTTTAAGCGATAGTATTTAATTTTTCTTTGATAACAGTGATAGCCTCTTGAATTCCATCATCACTCATAGGAAATTCTTTGCTATATAAAATTTCACTTTTTTCTTTGCAAAACTTGCCTGTCCAGATTTCTAAAAGTAAACTGCGTTCTTTTTCATCATTATCCTTTGGCGAAAGACAGTAGCGAAAATTTCCTTCGCTTTCAGAAAATGGATTATCACACTGAAACCATAGTAAGAGCGGCATATCGTCGCATATCATATCTGAATCGCTCCTTAGGTGAAGTAAACAAGCTCTTCGTCAGGTTTTTTGCCCGGTTCAACTGCAAGAATATATAACACAGGACCAACGCCTTGATAAGCTGAATTATTCTCAACCTTAATCTTAGCTTTAACCTTATACCAACCTTTATTTTTAAGCTTGAGGTCAGTATTTGAGTTGCAGACAAAGCCAATATAATTTATATCCTCAGCACAGCAGGTCATACAGAAGCGCCCTGCGATAAAGGTATTTTTAGGAAGCTTTGGAGATTTTGCAATAATGCCCGTATAGCTGATAACCTTACCATCATACTTATCAGGCTCGTCCATAGCGTCAAGATAAAGTATACCGAAATCCTCGTCCTTAATCTCAACAATAGGTGCTTTAAGGTCAAATGGTAATTCGTCCTTGATGTCGTCTGGCTCGATAGAACCATCTTTATATTCAAAAACAATACTTGCTCGGCGATTCAATGCACGAACTGCATTATGGAATTTAGCCTTATCAACACCAGGCTCACAACGATTTATTGCAATCATTTCTGCGGCGGAGAATTTATCTATCATAAGCTGACGCATATTAGCATTATAAATATCAAATGTTGTAGCATCAAGCATCATCATTGTTTGATAGATTTGCCAGTTCTTAGGAAGTGCTTCGGCAAGCTGTTGAATAAGCCACATACCGTTATATTCGATAAGAACTCTTTCAGCTCTGCACTTTTTGCGAAGATCCTCGAGGTGCTTGGCATTAAGCTCGGCTTCGTCCTCTATAACTGCTATTGTAACATTTCCACCATGGAATTTAGATGTATCGAATTCCTCGATACCCTCTTCACAAACAACAATAAGTGTTCTGTCGCCATCGTGAAAGCGTTTGTCAGACATAGATTCTTGAATGAACTGAGTTTTTCCGCCCTCAAGAAATCCCAAAAACAGATAAACAGGTATAGTCATTTAATCAAATCCTTTCGGGAAAATCTCTTAGCAGTCGAAAAGTTCAGCAAGAGCGGCCTCATTAAGCTTAGAACCGATAACACAAAGCCTGCCCGTATAGTCAGCAGAACCATTTCTTACATTTGATTCTTCAGGAACAAAGTCGAAGTGAATCCACTCGCCATTTTCGCCTGCAACAATGCCCTTTGCACGAAGTATGAAACCATACTTTTCAGTATCATTCAAAGCAGAAAGAATTTTTTCAATCTCTTCCTTTGTGAAGTGCTTTGCAGTTTCCTTGCCCCAGCTTGTGAATACTTCATCAGCATGGTGATGATGATGTCCGTTATGGTCATGACAGCAATGCTCATGGTCATGCTCATCGTGGTCGTGATGGCAATGCTCGTGGTCATGCTCATCATGGTCGTGGTGGCAATGTTCGTGGTCATGCTCATCATGGTCGTGATGGCAATGCTCGTGGTCATGCTCATCATGGTCATGGTGATGATGTCCGCAGGTTGGGCAAACTTCAGCCTCTTTGAGGAGGTCTTCTGTGAAGGAATTGTCACCCTCGATTGCTGTAAGAATGTTTTTACCAGAGATTTCGCTCCATGGAGTTGTAACAACTCTTGCTTTGCTATTATGCTCACGAATAAGGGCGAGAGCGGCATCGAGCTTTTCCTGTGAAAGATTTTGAGTTCTGCTGAGAACGATAGTGCTTGCATATTCGATTTGGTTAAGATAGAACTCACCAAAATTCTTAATATACATCTTGCACTTTGTAGCATCTGCAACTGTAACAAAACCGTTAAGGCAAACCTTATCTGTTACGACAGCCTGAACAGCCTTAATAACATCTGAAAGCTTACCAACGCCTGATGGTTCAATGATGATTCTGTCAGGAGCGTAGTCCTCAAGAACCTTGCCGAGAGCCTTTTCAAAATCACCAACAAGAGAACAGCAGATACAGCCAGAATTCATTTCGTTAATCTGCACGCCAGCCTCCTTGAGGAAACCGCCGTCAATGCCGATTTCGCCGAACTCATTCTCAATTAAAACGAGCTTTTCGCCCTTAAAGGCTTCTTCGATAAGCTTTTTGATAAGTGTAGTTTTGCCTGCACCGAGAAAGCCGGAAAAAATATCAATTTTAGTCATAAAGAATCCCTTCTTCTAAGAAATTTGCATATTATAGTTTGTGTGCTATAAAATTTGCCTAATCTTTATTATATACCTTTTTTGCGATAATAGCAAGCATTCGCAAAAACACAATTTCAAGTGTCATATAAAATATAAAACCATTGCCAGAAGATTTCCTTTACAAAATGTATTTGAGGGTGTATAGTATTAGCTACAGAGTAAGATTGTGTGCGTTAAGTGTCATACGAACGGGGAGTTGTCGTATGAACGAAAAGAATTTCTTGCGGTACGCAGTCTGCATCCCGCTGTTTGATAATGTAAAGAAGTAATCTTCTTATTTCATTACAGCGATTCTGTAAAAATAAGGAGGTTTTTTTATGTTCAAAAACAAATTGAATGAAACAAAAAGTCGCAAAGCTAAGCTATCAACACAAACAATGGCAGTATTTGCAATTCTTATTGCCGCCCAGTTTGTAATTTCACAATTTCTTACATTTCAGGTGTGGAATATCAAAATAAGTTTTTCATTTATTCCAGTAGTTATTGCCGCAAGACTTTATGGTGCGGTAGGTGCTGCAGAAGTAGCAGGTATCGGCGATATTATCGGAGTTATATTCCGCCCTGTTGGAATATGGTTTCCGCCGATTACGATTTCGGCTATGCTTGTAGGTGCTGTATTTGGATTTTTTCTTAAAAAGAGTGATAGCTTTATAAGAATTTTAATTTCGGTACTTATATCAGAGTTTGTTTTTAGCTTGTTTATTACACCATTGTGGTTGACGATACTTTATAAAGGGAATGGAACAGACTTTTTTGCGTTCTATTTTTCGACACTTGTTTCACGCATATTTGTTCAGATAATACCAATGACCATAGTGAAGCTTGTTGTTATTACAGCAATGCTTAAAGCTATGGATAAGATTAAATTTGTAAAGCGTATGACAGAAGTTAATACTTGAAATTTTCTATATTTATTAATATTTTCAACTCCCAATAAATAAAGGGCATCAGACGCATTTTATAAGAGTGTGTTTGATGTCCTTTTTGTTATATAATCAAAGCTTAATATAACAATTCTAAAAATATTGACAAAGTCACTGCTAAATTTTATTATAATGTAAAGTTGATTTAAAGCTGAAAGGACTGAAATAGTATGTCAGAATTTAAGACAAATGTTATGCGTATTCTTGATAAAGCAAAGATTACATATAAAGCACATACCTATGACCATAGTGACGGAGCTATTGATGGTGCAGCTGTTGCGGAAAAGATGGGGCAAAATCCAGAACAGGTTTTCAAGACATTGGTTACAAAGGGTGCTGGCAGAGATTATTATGTTTTTGTAGTTCCAGTATTAAAGGAGCTTGATTTAAAAAGGGCGGCAAAATCTGTTGGCGAAAAGCATGTTGAAATGATTCATGTTAAGGATATAAATAAGGTTACCGGATATATCAGAGGAGGCTGTTCACCTATCGGAATGAAAAAGCAATTTGTAACAGTATTTGATAAATCCGCTGAGAATATAGAAACAATCATAGTAAGTGCAGGAAAGATAGGTTATCAGATAGAGCTTGCACCAAAGGATTTAATTGAAATTGTTGGTGCAAAAACTGCTGAAATTACAGCGGATTAAGCAGAGGTGAAAACGATGCCTTATTCAATAGAAATAGACCTGCATGGTCATACTGTTGAAAGTGCAAGAAGTCTTATAACTTCTACACTGAAAACCTTGCCGAAAGATGTAAGAGAGGTTTCTGTTATACATGGTTATCGTGGTGGAACAGCTCTTAGAAATATGGTGAGCAAGTATTCTAATGCTAAGATAGAGAGAAAAATATTAGGACTTAATCAAGGCGTTACTATCTTTGTGATTAAGAGATAAAAATGGTTATATCGGGTATTCTGTTAAGCTGTCAGAATATCCGATATTATTTTGCTAAAAAATGTAATTTTTTTATATTTACTGTTGACATAAATAATATTACATTGTATAATATATATAAAATTTCAGCACTTAAAAAATAAGTATAGTATATTATTACTATTCAAAGTTAGGAGAGTTATTATGGGAGAAGAAAAAATTGGAATGGAACAGAATGAAAATGCTGTTGAAGTATCTGATGTATCAAATGATAATATTCAGAATGTAGATGATAATAACATTACTGAAAATCAAGTAGTTACTGATTATGAAGCGAATACAGATATAGCAGTAAAAAGTAAAAAAACAAAAGGTGTTGTAATAGCCTTAATAATTCTTGTTATACTAGTATTAGTTTCGGCAGCAGGATATTTAGTATATGATATGTTTATTGCAAAGAATGATAAAACATCAGAAGAATATACTTTATTTTATGAAGATTTAGTTCCTGTAAAATCTGGTGATAAATGGGGATATATGAATAATGCAGGAGAACTTACTATAAATCCTCAATTTGAATCAGTAGGAAGATTTTCTGAAGGTTTAGCAAGTGTTAAAATGAATGGAAAGTATGGATATATAGATAATACTGGAAATTTTGTTATAAATGCTCAATGGGATTACGCAGGGGCTTTTGAAGATGGTTTAGCTATTGTGGGTAATGGCAAAGAAGATTCAAAGTATGGTTATATAGATAAGACTGGAAATTATATAGTAAACCCACAATTTAGTTATGCAAGCTATTTTTATGATGATTTGGCATTGGTAAAAGCTAATGATAAATATGGCTACATAGGAAAAGACGGAAAATATGTTATAAATCCTCAATACGAATATGCTAGAGATTTTAAAAATGGAATGGCAGTTGTTTCAGTTGATTATAAATATGGATTTATAGACACAAATGGAAAATATATTATAAATCCTCAATTTGAGGATGTTGATTATAATTTGATGAGTTTCTATGAAACCAATTTTTATGATGATATGGGAATTATACCTATTAGGTCAGATAATAAGTATGGATTTATAGATTTTTCTGGAAAAATTGTTATAACACCACAATATGATTCAATATATCCTAAGATTAAATTAGATTCAGATGACTATTCATATGATTTACAACCTAAAACAGGTGAAGAAGGAAATTATTTGATACCTGTTGAATTGAATGAAAAATGGGGATTTATTGATAATACAGGAAAAACTATTATAAATCCACAATTTGATTCACTTACTTATTTTCATAATGGCGTAGCAATGGTAACTCTTGATGGAAAATTTGGTTTTATAAATGAAGATGGTAAATATACAACCAATCCTGTTCTTGATTATGCGGAGTTTTCATATAATTATAAAAGTGGGGATTTGTGTCCTTATAGCCAAGATAATAAAATAGGATATGTAAATCCAACAGATGGTGGTGCATATATTCAGCCTCAATATGATGATGGCGGTAAATTTAATAATGGTTTTGCTATTGTAGAAAAAGATGGCAAATATGGATATATAAATTCAGAGAATGAAACCATTACTAATTTTATATATAAATCTTGCAATGATTTTAGAGATGATGGATATGCTGTTGTAAAAAAAGAAAATGATAAATTGTGTGTCATCAATAAAAACGGTGAACAGATTGGTGGAGAATACGATAGCATAGACATTTATAGTAATGAAGATAAATCAGAAACATAATTAATTTAGCTCATCACTTCGGTGATGAGCTTTTTGCTTTATGTGTAAAGATTAAGAAAAATCTTGATTTTAAGTAGATTAGTGCTTGACAAAATATATTTGGCTGTGTTAAAATCATAAATTGTGGGCGACTATTGTTTGCTGACTGAAATCTGGAAAATAAAATCCCAGTTTTCGCATATTTTGCTTGTTATAGAGCCATAATAATCAGGCTCTTTAACATATATATTTTGAGCAAGGAGGTGGATTTGATTGCCAACATTTAACCAATTGGTACGCAAGGGCAGAGAGGTTTCTGAAAAGAAAGCTAAGGCTCCTGCACTCCGTAAAGGCTGGAACTCTAAGAAGCGTGTAGCTATTGACCAAAACTCTCCACAAAAGAGAGGCGTTTGCACAGCAGTTAAGACAGCTACCCCTAAGAAGCCTAACTCAGCTCTCAGAAAGATTGCCAGAGTAAGACTTTCTAACGGTATCGAAGTTACTTCCTACATTCCTGGTGTAGGTCATAACCTTCAGGAGCACAGCGTCGTTCTCATCAGAGGCGGACGTGTAAAGGACCTTCCTGGTGTTCGTTACCACATTATCAGAGGTACGCTTGACGCACAGGGCGTTGCAAAGCGTATGCAGTCCCGTTCTAAGTATGGCGCAAAGCGTCCAAAGGCTGGAGCTGCAAAATAATTTCGCATAGAGCGAAAGAAAATTCTCTAAGGATAAATGTTTAATTGATTATGCAATACAGAGATGTATTTTTATATATAGCCTCTGTATGGCAAACGGAAGAACAAAATCCTTTCGAGTACCTAAGAATTCATCATTATGAAGGAGGGAAGTAAAGTGCCAAGAAGAGGTCAAATTGCTAAGAGAGATGTCCTGCCTGATCCAGTGTATAACTCAAAGCTCGTCACTCGTCTTATCAACAACATCATGTATGACGGAAAGAAGGGTGTTTCCCAGAAAATCGTTTACGGTGCTTTTGATATTATTTCCGAGAAGACAGGCAAGGAGCCATTAGAGGTTTTTGAGCAGGCTATGGAAAATGTTATGCCTTCTTTGGAGGTTAAGGCTCGCCGTGTTGGTGGTGCTACCTATCAGGTACCTATCGAGGTTTCACCTGAGAGAAGACAGACACTTGGTCTTCGTTGGATTGCTAAGTATTCAAGACTTAGATCTGAAAAGACAATGAGAGAAAGACTTGCCGGAGAAATCCTTGATGCTGTCAACGGAACCGGCGGTGCTGCTAAGAAGCGTGAGGATACTCACAAGATGGCAGAAGCAAACAGAGCTTTCGCACATTACAGATGGTAATTGCGTACTCTATTCGGCTTAATATCCGCAAGCTGAGGACAGTATGCGTAAGCAGAAGGCTTACGACAAAACATTAAGGAGGATACAAAGATGGCAAGACAAGTTTCACTTGAAATGACTCGTAATATCGGCATCATGGCTCATATCGATGCTGGTAAAACAACAACAACAGAACGTATCCTTTTCTACACCGGTATCAACCATAAAATCGGCGAGACTCATGATGGCTCTGCTACTATGGACTGGATGGTACAGGAGCAGGAAAGAGGTATTACAATTACATCTGCTGCTACTACTTGCTTCTGGAGCGGAAGCAACCACGATAAGGGTAAGCACAGAATCAATATCATAGACACCCCAGGACACGTTGACTTTACAGTTGAGGTTGAGCGTTCTTTGAGAGTTCTCGATGGCTCTGTAACAGTTCTTTGTGCAAAGGGTGGCGTTGAGCCTCAGTCCGAAACTGTTTGGAGACAGGCTGACAAATATGGCGTTCCACGCATGGTATATGTCAATAAGATGGATATTATGGGTGCGGACTTCTACCGTGTTGTAGAAATGATGAAGGATCGCCTTAAGTGTAATGCTGTTCCAATTCAGCTTCCTATCGGTGCTGAGGATACTTTTAAGGGTATTATCGACCTCGTAGAGATGAAGGCTGATGTCTATTATGATGAGATGGGCCAGGATATGAAGGTTGAGGATATCCCTGAGGATATGAAGGAGCTTGCTGAGAAATATAGAAGCGAGCTTATCGAGCATGTTGTAGAGCAGGACGAAGAACTTCTTGAGAAGTATCTCGAGGGCGAAGAGCCAACAACAGAGCAAATCAAGAGAGTTATCCGTGAATCTACAATCGCTAACCACATGGTTCCGGTTACATGCGGAACTTCTTATAGAAATAAGGGCGTACAGAAGCTTCTCGACGCTATTGTCGATTATATGCCTTCTCCTGTTGATGTTCCTGCTATCAAGGGTATCAATCCTGATACAGAGGAAGAAGTAGAGCGTCCTTCATCTGATACAGAGCCATTCGCAGCTCTTGCATTTAAGATTGCTACTGACCCATATGTTGGTAAGCTTTGCTTCTTTAGAGTTTATTCAGGTACATTGAACGCTGGTTCAAGCGTATATAACTCTACAAAGGGCAATACAGAGCGTATCGGTCGTATTCTTCAAATGCACGCTAACCACAGACAGGATATTGAAACAGTTTATGCAGGTGACATCGCAGCAGCTGTTGGTCTTAAGAACACAACAACTGGTGATACACTTTGCGTAGAGAGTGCTCCAGTTATCCTCGAGTCTATGGAATTCCCAGACCCAGTTATCCGTGTTGCTATCGAGCCTAAGACTAAGGCTGGTCAGGAAAAAATGGGTATTGCTCTTGCAAAGCTTGCAGAAGAAGACCCAACATTCAAGGCTTATACAGACGAAGAAACAGGACAAACTATCATCGCTGGTATGGGTGAGCTTCACCTCGAAATCATAGTAGACAGACTTCTCCGTGAGTTTAAGGTTGAAGCTAATATTGGTAAGCCACAGGTTGCATACAAGGAAACAATCCGCACAACAGCAGAGGTTGACGAGAAGTATGCAAGACAGTCTGGTGGTAAAGGACAGTATGGTCATGTTAAGATTAGAATTGAGCCGAACCCAGGCAAGGGCTATGAGTTCGTCAATGCAATCGTTGGTGGTGCTATTCCTAAGGAATATATCCCAGCAGTTGACCAAGGTATCCAGGGTGCTATGCTTTCTGGTGTTCTTGCAAACTATAATGTTGTTGATGTTAAGGTTACACTTTATGATGGTTCTTATCATGAGGTTGACTCTTCAGAAATGGCATTTAAGATTGCCGGTTCTATGGCATTCAAGTCAGCTATGAGAAAGGCAGACCCTGTTCTTCTCGAGCCGATTATGAAGGTTACAGTTATCGTTCCTGAGGAATATATGGGCGATGTTATCGGTGACCTTAACTCCCGCCGTGGTATGATTCAGGGCATGGAGGCTGTTGCAGGTGCACAGAGAATCAACGCTATGGTTCCACTTTCTCAGATGTTTGGTTATGCTACTGATATGCGTTCTAAGACACAGGGCCGTGGTCAGTATGTTATGGAGCCAAGCAACTATGCAGAGGTTCCAAAGAGCATTGCTGAGGAAATTATGTCCGCAAGAAATAAAAAGGATTAATTTTGTGTAAATTTTAGTCTATTTTTATTAAAACACTTGCATTTCTCATGATTTATTGGTAAAATGAATCCAATATGCAAATGCAGTGTATTATATTTATAGTATAGGAGGAAAATTCAAATGGCAAAGGAAAAATTTGAAAGAAACAAACCGCATATTAACATCGGTACTATCGGCCACGTTGACCACGGTAAGACAACTCTTACTGCTGCTATCACTAAGGTTCTTAACCTCGAAGGCGATGCAGATTTCGTTGACTACGCTAACATCGACAGCGCTCCAGAAGAGAGAGCTCGTGGTATCACAATTAACACAGCACACGTTGAGTATGAAACAGACAAGCGTCACTACGCTCACGTTGACTGCCCAGGACATGCTGACTACGTTAAGAACATGATTACTGGTGCTGCTCAGATGGACGGTGCTATCCTCGTTGTTTCAGCTGCTGATGGTCCTATGCCACAGACAAGAGAGCACATCCTTCTCGCTCGTCAGGTTGGTGTTCCTTACATCGTTGTATTCATGAACAAGACTGACCAAGTTGACGACCCAGAGCTTCTCGAGCTTGTTGAGATGGAAATCCGTGAGCTCCTTAACGAGTATGACTTCCCAGGCGATGATACACCTATCATCAAGGGTTCTGCATACCTCGCTCTTACTTCTACTTCTACAGACCCTAACGCTGAAGAGTACAAGTGCATCCGTGAGCTTATGGACGCTGTTGACGAGTATATCCCAACTCCTGAGCGTAAGAGTGACCTTCCTTTCCTTATGCCTGTTGAAGACGTATTCACAATCACTGGTCGTGGTACTGTTGCAACTGGTAGAGTTGAAAGAGGTACACTTAAGATGTCTGAAGAAGTTGAAATCGTTGGTCTTACAGACGAGAAGAGAACAACTGTTGTTACAGGTATCGAAATGTTCAGAAAGCTTCTCGACTTCGCTGAGGCTGGTGATAACATCGGTGTTCTTCTCCGTGGTATTCAGAGAACTGATATCGAAAGAGGTCAGGTTCTTGCAAAGCCAGGCACAATTCACCCACACACAAAGTTCAAGGGTCACGTTTATGTCTTGACAAAGGATGAAGGCGGCCGTCATACACCATTCTTCAACAACTATCGTCCACAGTTCTATTTCAGAACAACAGACGTTACAGGTACAATCTCTCTTCCAGAGGGCACAGAGATGTGCATGCCTGGCGATAACGTTGATATGGATGTTGAGCTTATCACACCTATCGCTATCGAAGAAGGCCTCCGTTTCGCTATCCGTGAGGGTGGTAGAACAGTTGGTTCAGGCGTTGTTTCTGCTATCAACGAATAATTTAAAATTGTTAAAACTTTAAATTTTTCATAAAGAATACCCGTCAGGAAACTGGCGGGTATTTTTGTTTAAGTATTTTCAACAGCTTGCACTAAAGTCGGAGAAATGATAATTTCAATCCCAAAGCGGTCACAAATCTTATTACAGAGTATGCGTGTTTCATCGTCCATACCTTTATCAAGGCATATTATGCGGTGATTTTCAGATGACCAGTTTGCCCGTTCGTATGCGCAGCGAATACGATATTCAATATTTTCGCAATGCCCTTTAATTGGAATAACAGTTATAATTTCTCCGTCATCATATTTTAAGAGCCACATAATAATTTTTCTTACAATACTTACAAGTCCAAAAATGCTTAATATTATGAATAAAACTATAAATATCTCTGGCATATTTACCACCCATAACCATAATATTCAATTTTGTATATGGGGTGCAAATAGGAGAAGTAAGCATTAAATTTTGAGTTATATAAACTAACCCCATCATTCAAGTATATTTTTCTTGAATGATGGGGTTAGTTGTTTTGTATAGACAAACTGGAATTTATCTATTAACTCTCTTAACTTTCCCCTATTTTCAAGGCTTCC
>ERZ780223.1328-NODE-1328-length-24833-cov-7.259141_pt1 | contig 24833 bp, 29 predicted proteins | sample MGYA00511016_ERZ780223 | MGnify/ENA primary metagenome ERZ780223 (study PRJEB29588, sample SAMEA2159032) | human gut metagenome | biome: human gut; feature: human-associated habitat; material: faeces | place: Denmark | collected 2008/2010 ... | reverse complement strand
CTCTAAACATAGTAAATAAGCGAATAATCACCACCCATTTGCAAAAGAGGAGCTTAAAAAAAAAGGTTAGAATTGAATTCTAACCTACGTGAACATATGCGATCAATGCATTACCACAAGAAACAGGGCCAACAACTGTTTGATTGCCTAGCCATCCACCATGAACAGCTTGTCCGTTTCCAAGATAAATCGCAACGTGACCTGAATAAACAATAATGTCACCTGCAACTGGACTTGATGTAATGCGTCCTAAACTTAAATATTGTTCAGGAGAACCGTGGAAATTAATTCCTACAGCGGCTAAAGCATTTGTGACTAACATTGTACAATCTTGACTTGCTCCTACTTGATTCAACGCTGCAGCCGCAATAGCTGAAGAGTTTACACTTGGAGTTGATGGTGCATAGTTATTGTTGTAACCATTGTTTGTAGAACCACCTGTTGTATTCTGTGAAGGAGCTTGTGTAGTATTTGTACTTGTGTTTGTACTTGTGTTTGTACTTGTACTTGTATTTGTGTTTGTAGTAGTACTTTGAGCCGGTGTACTTGTAGTGTCTTGAGTTGAAGAATCCTGAGAAGGAGTTATTTCAGTCGCAACACCATTTTCATCGATCTTATATCCATCTTTTTCGGTATTCTTAATTAAATTACCATTTTCATCGAATGCGTATTTAGTTCCATCAATATCTAAGAATTTATTCTTAGTGACTTCACCATTTTCTGCATAATAATAATCCTGACCGTTGATTACTTGCCAACCAGTACGGAAGATTCCATCTTCCCCAGTGAAATATGTTTTTCCGTCTACATCAAATTGACCTGTAGCCATCTTTCCATCTTCACCAAAATAATAGTCCTGGCCATCGATTTTTTGCCAACCCGTTACGCAATTTCCTTTGTCGTCAAAATAATATTTTGCGCCATTGTCTTCAACCCAATTCGTTGAAGTTTTGTTTCCTTTTTCATCGTAGAATGATTTACCATCTTCACTCCATCCATGAAGAAGAATACCTTCCTTTTGGAAATTATATTCACTGCCGTGAATTGTAACAGTGCCTGTTGCTGCAGTTCCATCTGCTTGGAAATAATATGTTTCATCCGAAACATTTTGCCAACCAAACTGCATTTCACCCTTACTATTGAAATAGTAAAGTTCAGTATCGATTTTTGTTAAACCAGTAGCTGTTTGACGATTTGATTCTAAAATATAATAACGATCCGCGCCTTCACCATGCCATCCTGGTTGAACTTCTTTGGCATACATTGTCGAAACAATTGGACCAGAAGTCAATAGACATAGGCTTACGGCTAAAATTTTACTATGTTTTTCGATAAAATTCATCATATCACCTCTTCGTTACAACATCTGAAGTTTAACAAGGATTCTTTTTTGTTGCAAATTTTCGCTTAAAAATCATTTGCACTTTTTAGTAATTTATTTCTTAATTTTTCCTTAATAAGCTTTATATAAAGCACTTGATTCTAAAATGTGGTAAATTGTGTGATTTTATAAAAAATTGTACACAATTTAGTAAATGCATAATATTGTCTACAATTCATGAACAAAATCATCATAATCCGTAATCATTTTTGAAAGCGTATACAGTAAAACTATAGAAACAATCAACATACTTATAAAAAGCCCTAAAGAAAGCCATTTTAAACAAGAAATTACCAAATATACACTTTTTGAATTTAATGCTTTAACAACCCAAAACAAGCCCCAAACATATTTAATTCCATTAAAAATAACGACAATTCGAAACTTTTTTATCAATAATATGACTCCTGCAATAGCCAAAATGTCTATTAGTTTTATACAACTAATGAGTTTTAATACATTCAAAGTTGGATTTGAAATCACATAATATAGGATACGAATGAAAACACTCGATTGATACATACTTAGTGTTGACTGAATATAAAATAAACTCTCATAATCCGTCACAAAGAATAATTTACCAAACAGAATGAGCTGCCATACATTCTGCCACAACCAATATAAACAAAGAAAGAAAATAAAAAGAAAGATTCGCTTTTCAAACGAATCTATGCATCGATCAATCAACCTTAAGATTTTCAAGCCAATCCTCTCCCTTTAGCTCTTCATGCGTACTAAGTCCTGGATAATCAAGTTGACGCAACACTTCATATACAATAATGGCAGCACAATTGGACAAGTTCAAGCTTCTTGCGTTTGCGACCATAGGAAGACGCATGCAAGTATCTAAGTGTTCTTTGAGGATTTTTTTGTCTACACCCGTACTTTCTTTTCCAAGCACTAAATAAACATCGCCCTCTTCTTTTGTGAAGTCAAATTCACTTGGTGCCTTTTTTCCATAGCGAGTCATAAAATAATAATGTTCACATGGATTTTCAGCTACAAATGCATCCCAATCCTTGTGAATATGAATATCGGCATCTTTGATATAATCCATTCCCGAACGACGCAAATGTTTTTCATCCAACGAAAAACCCAATGGTTCAATCAAATGCAAACGAGAACCTGTAGCCATACAAGTTCGAATGATATTTCCTGTATTTTGTGGAATTTCCGGTTCATACAATACAACATGCAACATACTTATTTACTCCAATCTTTCAAAAACTTCTCAAGCGCAATACCACGATGTGAAACACTATTTTTCTTTTCTTCACTCACATTGGCAAGCGTTGTCTTAAATGCAGGATAATAGAAAATAGGATCATAACCAAATCCATTTTCACCTTCCAATTTATCGTGAATCAAACCTTCACATTCACCACGATACACTTGTTCTTTTCCATCTTCATCAATATAGGCAATAACACACACATAACGAGCTGTACGCACCTTACCTTGTACTTGATCTATAATATATTGATTCTTAATATCATAGCTTGTATCTTCACCTAAAAAACGAGCGGAATAAACACCCGGCTTTTTATCCATCGCATCCACTTCCAAACCTGAATCATCACTAATGACAGGTTCATGTAGTTCATTAAATAATGTACGAGCTTTAATCAATGCATTTTCTTCAAAAGTTGTTCCATCTTCAATAATATGGATTGTATGATCTAAATCTTTTAAACATTTCACATCACAATCCTTCAACATCGTCTGAAACTCTTCCACTTTATGAGCATTGCTCGTTGCTATCCAAATTGTTTTCTTCATAACTTATCACCGATATATATTATAGAAAGAAAAAATGGGGTTTTCAATAAAACTTATGGTAAAATAAAAACGTTTTTGAAAGATAAATATTTATTGTTTGTTAGTGCGTACTATATATGACCTATAGCTATATCGCAAGAGGCAAATTTATCCAATACAACAATTACATTTGTACTTTCTTTATTGGATGTTGCCAGAATCGGCAAAAGTATATTGTCCTCAAATTTCAATAAGAACAGAAAGAGATTCATCTTAATTTCACTATTCTCTTTAATATGTATTGTATAAAGAACTAGCTCTACTGCATTTAATGTAGCTTGCCAATCAGAAACAATGTCGGCAACCAATGAGAGTACTAGTTCTGTTGCGATGTCGATTTTCTCAGACATCTGATCTAGGTATTAGATATGTTGCAGGTATAATCAGTATACTTGGTATAATCTTTTATATAAGCCGACGCTAATATATGATAGAATAAATGAGTTGGAGGCATTTATGGAATATAAAAATGACAATAAATTTTATTTTGAAATTGAAAAAAGAATTCCTGGCCATTTAGGAAGAGCCGGAATTATACATACACCTCATGGTGACATTAAAACGCCGGCATTTATGTGCGTGGGAACACATGGTGAAGTTCGTTTTGTTTCTATGGAAGAATTAAAAAGCATCAATGCTCAAGCCATGTTAAGTAATGGATATCATTTACGAAACATTTCCCCAGAGATTGCCGCTAATGGAGGCTTATCTGCATGGTCAAAATGGGATGGTCCAACCTTAACGGATTCCGGTGGATTTCAAGTCATGTCTTTAGGTTCAGGTTGTGGAAAAGTTGTCAGCATGAAACGTGAAGACAATATGAAAAATACCGAAGAAGAAAAACGTTTAGCCCACGTTACAGAAGATGGAGTACACTTTCATGATCCATTTACAGGGCAGGAAGATTTTATTGGTCCTGAAGAAAGTATGCAGATTCAATGTCGTATTGGAGCCGATATCCATATGGCTTATGATGAATTAACTTCTTTAGCGGATACTTATGAATATAATGTTGAATCCTTGGCAAGAACTGAGCGTTGGGCAAAAAGAAGTCTTGATGAACATAAAAAACATTGTGATGATTTAGGCTATCACCAATCTTTGTATGGAGTTATCCAAGGTGGGCGTTGGGAAGATCTTAGAAGATCTACATGTAAAAAGTATGCACAAATGGATTTTGATGGTTATGGATTAGGTGGTGCCTTCTTAAAAGAAACATTAGGCGATATTTTAACTTGGTGTAACGAAGAACTACCTGAAAATAAGCCAAGACATTTATTAGGTTTATCTCATCCAGATGATATCTTGATTGGAACTGAAAATGGTGCAGATACATTTGATTGTGTAGCACCTACAAGAGAGGCAAGACATGGAAGATTGTATACAATGCATGGTCCTATCAATCTATCTAAATATAGAGATAGCGATGAAATCATTGATGAAGGATGTGATTGTCCAACATGTCAAAGTAAAATCACATTAGGCGAATTAAGAAGACTTTGGAAATCACAAGACCGCACAGAATCAGCCAAATATTTTGAACTAGCTTCGATACATAATCTTCGTTTCATTATTCGTCTTACAGAACAGGCTAGACAAGCTATTTTAGATGGTACATTTAAAGAATTCAAAGAATCTTTCTTAAATTCATATTATGGGAACAAATAATTGTTCCTTTTTTTTTAAAGAAAAAGAGAAATCTAAAGATTTCCCTTAAATGAAGTCTTGGCAAGATACCAATAAATCAATTTTCTTCCATTGTGTTTCTTCATCAATGCAGTTTCCTTCTTCTACAGAGGCAAATCCACATTGTGGAGAAAGTGCAATATTCTCACCAACTACAGCTTTAGCTTGTTCATAACGCTCTTTAATCGCATCATGCTCTTCTAATTCTTTACGCTTAGTCGAAATCAAGCCAGTTACAAATGTACGGTCTGTGCCTTTTAAAACAGCCCAAGGATCAAAGGTTCCACTACGAGCATCATCATATTCTACAAAATAGCCATCGTATGGAATACTTGCGACCGATTTGGCAATCGTATCATAGAATCCATGGAATAATGGATTTCCTTTGAAGTTTCCTTTACAGAAATGTGTTGCGATCTGCATACCTTCTGGACGATTTTCTAAAGCTTTTGTACTTACACGCACAAACCAATCTAGTACTTGTGCTTTTGTATAACCCAAACCTTCTACCTTTGATACAAACGTATCATCAATCATATAGGTCCATGAAGTATCATCAATTTGAATATAGCGACATCCATGATTATAGAAATCACGAATGGCTGCTTGATATGCTAACCCAATATCTTCAATCACCGCTTCAATATCCGTACCATAATATGGTGTATCTTTAATGCCTAGTTGTAAGAAATGATCAATCAAAATCATGTTTGGTCCAGAAATACATTTCTTGGCTTCTACACCATATTTACTTGCTTCCTTCTTTAAGAAATCCCATGCGTACATTTCTTTATGTGCCTTATTTGGATCATAGATAATCTTTCCTTCAATCATACCCAATTCAATATGATTGTTTCTTCCATTAATGAACTTGTCTAAGTGTTTTGTCGTAAAACCATCAAATTCTTTTAACCAATCCAAATGCCACCAGCGACGACGAAACTCTCCATCCGTCACAAACTTCAAGCCGTGCTGTACTTCTTTGGCAACCAATTTTGCGATTTGTTCATCCTCAATATCACGTAATTGTTCATATGTAACCTCATTATTATTAAATTTAGCACGTGCCTCTTTAATTTCTTGTGGTCTTAAAAAAGATCCTACAATATCATATTTAATATTCAACATTAGTCAATTTCCTCCAATGACATCATTTTATCATTTCTTATTGATTATTTATAATATTTAAAAATATGTACTTGTTATAGTTTTTATCTATAATCAAAAAGAAAAGAATGTGATAAAATACATTCTATGAACACAAAAGAATATATACTTAATCAATTTAAATTATACCCACAACTTGAATTACAAGACCTTATGAAGTTTTTGTACCAAAGTAGTTTTGGATGTGAACACCTTGTTTCTGATTTCTCTACCATCAAATCAAGTATTGAACAAGAACTACAAAATCATAAAGATTCTTCAGATTCAATTGAAGAATTAGATGGAGACTATATTCGTCTACATTTGAATTATGGTTTAAATGTAAATACACTAAGCACCTTATTTATACGATCATGCCAACAAGAAGAAAATGGAATCAAACAACTTGAAGATAAGATTCAAATTCTTTTAGAACTTATCTCAAATCATACGCTTCCTTTTTCTTTCGAAGAATCTAAGGATTTACTTTTAAAATGGAAAAAAGAAGGGTATCCTGCAATTCATCATTCAGATACGTTCAATCAATTGTATCATCCATCCTATCGCTTAATTCATAAAAAGTATGTTCCATTTTTAAAATTATTCCAATATATAGACAACAACCACCCTTCTATGGTTTCAATTGATGGACGTTGTGCTTCTGGTAAGACTACACTTGCAGACTTACTTAAACAAATATATGACTGCAACGTATTTAAAATGGACGACTTTTTCTTGCAACCTGATCAAAGAACAAAAGAAAGGCTTGAAAGTCCTGGAGAAAACGTGGATCATAAGCGTTTTGAACAAGAGATATTGATTCCATTATCAAAACATGAAGATGTGAAGTTGCGTAAATTCAATTGTTCAACGATGTCTATAGAATCTGCTATTTTAATTCCATATAAACCTTTCAATATTATAGAAGGCTCTTATTCTATGCATTCTAGTCTTCAAAAATATTATGATTTTTCCGTTTTCTTAACAGTCAATAAAGATGAACAAATAGAAAGACTAAGAAAAAGAAATCCAAAGATGTTGAATAATTTCATTCAACGCTGGATTCCTTTAGAAGAAGCCTATTTTAATACTTTTTCAATCCAAGACAAATGTGACATTCAAATTAATACATCAAAGGCCTGATTTCTCAGGCCCTTTTTTAATTTCTATTCAACTTGATCGTCTTCCATACTTACAATACGACCTTCTCTTTGTCCAAGATCATATTTTTCGCGATATTCAGCCAACGTCGTTTTATAGTCATCACCCTCAATCGCATATACTTTTGAATCGTGAATGTGGATATCTGTATCTTTTTCACGAATCTTGACCAAGGCCACCATACTACTTGCACAGTGTGTGGCAATACGGTTTAAACTGTTCAATAAATCATTGAATACTGTACCTTCTTCAAGTCCACAGTTTCCTTGAGATAAACGTTCAACGTGACGTAATTTCATTTCATCACATAGTCCACGAATGACAATTCCAAGTGGAGATACACGTCGAGCCAAATCTAAATCATCTTCTAGATATGCATGGTATGTCATATTCATCGACTCACGAACGGCTTCCATGACAAGGTTTAACTCATTCATGGCAGCCTCTGACATTTCCATACGATTTTCATTGATACTCTTTGACATCTCGGCAATATCTGCCGCGTGATCACCGATTCTTTCAAAGTCACTAATAGTATGAAGATATAATGAGGCTTGTCTTGTTTGTTCAGTATTTAATGCTTGTTTTGTAAGTTGCATCAAATAAGAACCTAAGCGCGCTTCATATTTATCAATCAATGTTTCTTTACGATGTACTTTCTCATATTTTTCAGGTCTAAATTCATTGATCAAGTTCATTGAACGATTCACATTATTACGAACCTTTTTAGCCATACCATTCATAACACGATGACATTGTGCAATAGCTAAGGCAGGATAAGGAATCAAACGTTCTTCTAATAAATCAAAGTCAGCCTGTTCTGCTAGATCTTCTGGACTGTCTTTGACAATACGCATCAATAATTTTTCAATTTGAGGAATGAACCAGAATAAAACTAATACATTTCCACAACGAATCGCTGTATTCATTAATGCAATATTTATTGGAGACATAACTTTATTCAAAAAATCATAGTGCATAAATAGATTTGAACCATAGAATAAGATAGACCAAATAATCATACCAAATAAGTCATTGATCAAATATTCTAATGCGGTACGTTTACCATTCTTATTTGCACTTAAGGCAGAAATCAAAACTGGACATGCAGCACCAATACCAATTCCTAAGTTAATTGGGAAGGCTGCCGCAAATGTCAATGAGCCTGTCATAGATAGCGCCTGCAAAATACCAATCGCAGCACTTGCACTTTGTAAAACAGCAGTAAACAAAATACCAACAAGAATACCCATAATTGGATTTGAGAACATTGTAAGCATACTAATGAATGTTTCATTTGTTCTTAAAGGTGAAACAGCACCACTCATTTGTTGCATACCTGTCATTAAAATCGCAAAACCAAGCATGATATTTCCAACATTTTTATGTGTAGTACGTTTTCCAAATGTTTTTAAACAAATACCAATAAACGCAAACAATGTTGTGATTGTAGCTGTTGAAAATAAGCTCGCAATACCACTAGATCCACCAACATAAGATAAACACAATATCCAACCGGTAATACTTGTACCAATATTAGCACCCATAATAATACCGATTGCTTGTCTTAGTTTCATCATACCTGAGTTAACAAAACCAATGACCATTACTGTCGTAGCACTACTAGATTGAATAACAGAAGTAACACCTGCACCTAGGGCAACACCTTTTAGACTAGTGTTTGTCATCTTGTACAAGAATGCTTCTAACTTATTACCAGCTACGCTTTTTAGTCCATCGCCCATTAAAGACATACCGAACAAAAATAACGCAATGCCACCTAATAGGGATAAGACCATTGTAACTATTTCCATCTTGAACTCCTTTTATAAAATGAATATTTTATTTTCAATTTTTTCACGCAAAAAATTCCACATTGCGACGTCTTTATTATGCAATAAAAATAATGTCAAAACAATATTAAATTTATGTTAATTTTTAGTAAAATGTCATTTTTTTAATGAAAGCGTTTAAAAAAAGATGACTTTAGAAACCTAAAATCATCTTTGCGATCATCTCAAAAAATTGAATCATATTTGAACGTAACATACCTAGTGGATAATCTAATAGACCTGTAAAAATCAAAAAGATAAATAAGATGTTCATCCATGGTGCACCATCAATAAATTTATAATACTTATCATCTGGTAAAAATGAAAATAATATTTTCGATCCATCTAGTGGTGGCACTGGAATTAAGTTAAAGATTCCAAATCCCGTAGAAATAAGTCCTGTATAGGTCAATGTGTTTGATACAAAATAACCAACACTTGTCATCATAAATTGAGGTGCAAATTTATAAAGTGCATAAAATAGGAATATACAAATAAAGCTTAAAAGAAAATTTGCGACAGGCCCCGCAAAACTAGTCCATATAATCCCTGTTTTTGCGTCTTTATAATATCTTGCATCAATCGGAACGGGTTTTGCCCATCCAAATCCACAAATCAATAGACAAACTAAGCCTAGCCAATCCACATGTTTAAAAGGATTTAGACTTAATCTTCCCTCTAATTTAGCGGTTGGATCTCCCATCCAATAAGAAACTAAGCCATGAGCTGTTTCATGAATTGACATAGATAGAATAACGGCAATCACCAAATAGACAATACTTTGTAGACTAAACATTAAATCTAAAATGCATTACATCGCCATCTTGAACGACATAATCCTTTCCTTCTAGACGTAAACGTCCTGCTTCTTTAATAGCTAATTCACTACCTAATTCATCAATATCATCAAAGCGATATACTTCTGCTCGAATAAAGCCTTTTTTGAAATCTGTGTGGATAATGCCAGCACAATCCGGTGCTTTCATACCTTTTTTGAATGTCCATGCACGACATTCATCTTCTCCAGCCGTTAAGAATGTACATAAATCTAATACGGAATAGGCTTCTTGAATCAATTGATCCAAACCAGAAGTTTCAACACCTAATTCTTCTAAGAACGCATCTTTTTCTTCTTTATCTAAACCAGACAATTCCTCTTCCATTTGCGCACACAAGGCAACGACTTGGTTATTTTGACTTTGTGCATATTCCTTTACTTGATTGTAGTAAGCGCATGAATCTGGATCCATAATACCTTCATCATCTAAGTTGGCAACATAAATCATTGGTTTTGCGGTCAATAAGTTATAACCCTTCATCAAAATTTGTTCTTCTTCATTTAATTCTAATGAACGCGCTGGTTTTCCTTCTTCTAAAACAGGTTGAAGACGATCCAATAAAGCAAGTTCATCCAATGATTCTTTATCTTTGTTTGTCTTAGCCTTACGTTCAATCTTACTTCTACGATTTTCAATTGTTTGAAGGTCAGCTAAAGTCAATTCTAAGTTGATAATTTCAATATCACGAATTGGATCCACACTATTTTCTACGTGTGTAATATCCGGATTGTCAAAACAACGAACTACGTGACAAATCGCATCTGTTAAACGAATGTTCGATAAGAATTGGTTACCTAAACCTTCACCTTGACTTGCTCCCTTTACTAATCCTGCAATATCAGTAAATTCAAATGTTGTATAAATCGTTTTTTTCGGATTGAAGATTTCAACTAAACGATCAATACGATAGTCTGGTACTTCTACAACACCTACATTTGGCTGAATTGTCGCAAATGGATAGTTTGCAGCTTCCACTTGAGATTTTGTGATAGCGTTAAATAAAGTCGATTTTCCTACGTTAGGAAGACCAACAATTCCTGCAGTTAATGGCATAAATTCAATACATCCTCTCTATTCTTCTTCATGTCGAATTACTTTTTTCAATTTCTTTTCAAATTTTTGTCTAGGCATCAAAACACTTGCTCCACAACCCAAACACTTAATTCGAATATCAGCACCCATGCGAATAATTTTCCATTCTGTGGACTTATGACAAGGATGCTCTTTTTTCATTTCAACAATATCATTTAATCCATATTCCATAATTATTCTCCTTGCGTATGCATTTTATATGCATCTAGCGTATTCGATAATAACATACAAACCGTCATTGGACCAACACCTTTTGGCACAGGACTTACATAACTTGCCTTTTTCGCAACCGATTCGAAGTCACAATCCCCAACAAGTTTTCCATTGACACGATTGATTCCCACATCAATCACGACAGCTCCTTCTTTTACCCAATTTTCATTGACCATTTGACTAACACCCATCGCAACAATCAAAACATCCGCTTGTGAAGCAATTTGTTCAATATTTGGTGTTTTCGAATGTACAATTGTAACTGTCGCATTGCGATTTTGAAGCAATAACGCGACGGGTTTTCCAACTAAATTACTTCTTCCACAAACAACAGCACGTTTTCCCGATAAATCTTTATATCCAATCGAATCTAACATAGCCATAACACCTTGTGGAGTACATGGAATAAAGCCTGGACGATTTGTCAATAAACACCCGGCATTCATGGGGTGTAAACCATCCACATCTTTTTGTGGATCAATCAATTCTAATGCGGCCGTTTCATCTAAATGTTCTGGTAATGGCATTTGGACTAAAATACCATCCACTTCCGGATCTAGATTTAGCTCCATAATCACATTACTCAATTCTTCTTGTGATACATTTTCATCTAAGCGAATCGTTTTTTGAAGCATTCCTATTGAAGAACAAGCCTTTTCTTTACCACGAACATAAGACATACTTGCCGGATTATTTCCTACAAGAACTACACTTAATAAAGGTAATCTTTTTTTTTGGGCACGAATGTCATCAATCTTTTGTTTCATTGAAGACTTAATACTTTCTGCCAATATATTTCCATATATAATTTCCATTAAAACAACTCCTTCGAATCCAATACAATTGTAACTGGACCATCATTCAACAATTCAATCTTCATATCGGCTCCAAAAATCCCCTTTTCTACATACATACCTTGATCTTGTAACTTCTGATTAAATTGATCATATAATACTGTAGCTAAATCTGGCTTTCCTGCATTTGTAAAACTTGGGCGATTTCCCTTTTTACAATCGGCATATAAAGTAAATTGTGAAATAGATAGAATACTACCATTTACATCTTGAATCGATTTATTCATCTTCCCATTTTCATCTTCAAAAATACGTAAAAATAAAATTTTATGAATCATTTTATCAATGATTTCTTCTGTATCCTCATTATTAAAACCTACAAAAATACAATAGCCATGATCAATTTGTCCTGTCACTTGCCCTTTAACTGTGCATTTTGCATTTTTTGCCCTTTGAATTACAACTCTCATCTTTTTTTCTCCAATATACAAACACTTAAACTCACTATGCCCTCTTCATTTCCTACAAAGCCTAGCTTTTCTCCACGCGTAGCCTTAATGGAAATGTCTTCCATATCACAATGTAAAACAGCTGCAATATTTTTTCGCATAGCCATAATGTGTGGTGCCATTTTCGGCCTTTCTGCCAAGATTGTCGCATCCACATTTCCAATCTGGTAACCCATTTCATTCATCATTTCATAGATATGAGCCAATAAATCTAAACTGTTCGCGCCTTTATATTTAGGATCCGTATCCGGAAAATGCTTTCCTAAATCCCCTAGTGCGAGTGCGCCTAAAATACTTTCACCTACCGCATGTACTAAAACATCGGCATCTGAATGTCCTAACAAACCTTTTGAATGTTCGATTTCTACACCGCCTAGAATGAGTTTTCTACCCTCTTGAAGTTGATGAATATCTACAGCTTGTCCAATACGTATATTATGCATAAATCACCTTAGAAGTTCTTTCAGCACGCTTGTCAAGCGTATTTGCACGATAACCTAAAATACAATGGCCAATTCCTTCATAAGATTCTGGTAAGCCCCATTTTTTCTTTAATTCTTTACCAAAGTCCGTTTCAAAAACTTCTTTAGCTCGATGGATCCAACATGAATCGACGCCTAAAGCATTGGCTGCATTCATTAGATTTCCCATAGCTAAGGCTCCATCATATAAATATGTCGGTGCATTTGAATCCGCAAAGACAATAATCATACTTTTAGCTCCATAAAAAGGATCTGACGATGAATTCATAACTTCTGCATTCATTTTAGATAACGCTTTAACTAACTCTTCATCTTCTACAACCACAAAAGCATAGATTTGACGATTCATGCCGCTAGGCGCAAATTGACCTGCATATACAATTTTTTCAATTAAGTCATGACTGACCTTTTTATCATTATATTTTCTAACACTTCTTCTTTCTAGAAGATTTTTATATGCTTCATTCATATATAATAGCCTCCAAAACTACCTCATATTATACAATACAACGACATTAAAAAAAAGCCTGGCAAATTGCCAAGCTTAAAAATTCAATTATCTTACTACACGAATATATTGTGGATTACCCATACCACTTTGATATGCATCAGATATTACAGTTTTACCATTATAGTTTCCATGTACAGCTTGTCCATTTCCAATATAGACAGCGATGTGGTCAACACCACGTCCACCGTTATTGTAGTAAATCAAGTCACCAGCTAAAGGACTATCTGTATAATATCCATATACACCTTGATATTGATCAGGCCATAATTGATATGCATCACTTACACCCGCATTTGCTAATGCTTGTTGTACAACTTGTGTACACCATAATCCATCCGTTACACCGACTAATTCTTGAGCTGATGAAGAAATACGATCACCTAAACTAGAAGCTGTTTGTTCTGGTGCAGGGGTTACAGTTTCTTCTGGAGCAGGAGCAGGAGCTGGAGTCTGTTCTGGAGCTGCAGGAGCTTCTGGAGCAGGTGTTGGATTTTGCTCTGGTGTTTGTTCTGGAGCTGCAGGAGCAGGTGTTGTATTCTGCTCTGGAGCTTGTGTTGTTGTATCAACACTAGGTATTTCTACTGGAGCTGCAGGAGCTTCTGGAGCAGGTGTTGGATCCTGTTCTGGAGTCTGAGTTGTTGTGTCAACACTAGGTGTTTCTACTGGAGCTGCAGGAGCTTCTGGAGTTTCAGTAGTATCAGTTGTGTCTGTTGTTGTATCTGTAGTTGTTTCTGTTGTATCTGTTTTAACTTCTTCAGTTTGAACAGGTGCTTCATCTACAACTGCTTTTTCTTCCGTTTCTTGTTTTACAGCTTCTTGACTAGCTGTTGTTACTGTTTCTTTCACTTCCCCCGTAATGTTACTAGAAACACTTGCTGTAGTAGCATTTTCTGTTTTTGAAGAGTTCACTGTACCATCTTCTGAGAAATAGTAAGATTTTCCTTCAATTTCTTGCCATCCTTTAGCTACAGTTTTATCTTCATTTACGTAACGATCGCCATGCCATCCTGGTTCTTCCTTAGCTGCAACCACTGTTGCGACAACAGGGAAAGCAGATGCTACACAAAGAATTGCTGCGACTTTTTTACCATTATTTTCTACAAAGTTCATTTTATTCTACCCCCTATTTAAAATAGTTCATGATTAGTTTACCACGAAACCACCTCACAAACAACCCTTAAATTTATTTTTGGTTAGAAAAAACTAAAAATAAAAGGCCTCAAAGAGGCCTAAATGATCATCAATTATTTTGTTTTTTCAATGATTTCTGTGAAGCTATCTTCTTTCAAACTAGCACCACCAATTAATGCGCCATCGATATCTGGCTGAGCCATATATTCAACGATGTTGTTAGGTTTAACACTTCCACCATATTGGATACGTACTTTTTCAGCAGCTTCTTCACCATACATAACTTTAACTTGGTCACGTACAATTTTACAGCAGTTTTCAGCAATTTCAACTGAAGCAGATTTTCCAGTTCCGATAGCCCAGATTGGTTCATAAGCAATTACCATTTCACCAACACATTTTGGACATAAGTCAGCTAAAGAACCAGCTAATTCTTCACGAATTACTTTTTCTGAGTTTCCAGCATCGTAATCAGCTTCTGTTTCACCAACACATAAGATTGGAGTGATTCCAGCTTTGATTAAACGTTTCGCTTTTTTGTTAACTGTTTCATCTGTATCACCGAACATTTCACGACGTTCTGAGTGACCGATAATGCAGTATTTAACTCCCATTTCTTCTAACATAGGAACACTAACTTCACCAGTGAAAGCTCCACTATCTTCAAAGTGGCAGTTTTCAGCAGCTACAACTAAGTTTTTAGCGTGATCCAATGCAGTTCTTAAATCAGTAAATGGACATCCAATTCCATAAGTAGCATTTTCGCTAGCAGCAACACCATCAACAGCTTCGAAGAAAGCTTTTGTTTCGGCGTTGTTTTTATTCATTTTCCAGTTTCCAACGATAATAGGTTTTCTCATTTTAAGTACATCTCCTTATTACTTTTCGCTGATAATAGCGATACCAGGTAATGTTTTACCTTCCATATATTCCAAACTAGCTCCACCACCAGTTGAAACGTGAGAGAATTTGTCTGCATATCCTAATTGTTTTGCAGCAGCAGCAGAATCTCCACCACCGATTACTGTAATAGCTTCTGGTAATTCAGAAATTGCTTTACATACTTCTTCAGTACCTTTAGCGAATTTAGGCATTTCGAATACACCCATAGGTCCATTCCATACTACAGTTTTAGCACCAGCTAAAGTTTTTCTGAACAATTCAACAGATTTAGGACCAATATCTAATCCCATCCATCCATCAGGAATTTGTCCAGCATCTGCAACAGAAGTGTTAGCATCTTCACTGAATGCATCAGCGATTACGTTATCTACAGGAAGAACTAATTTGTCTCCAGCTTTTTCTAAATATTCTTTTGCTAAATCTAATTTGTCATCTTCAACTAATGAAGTACCAATTGAACCACCAACAGCTTTAGAGAATGTATAAGCCATTCCACCACCGATGATAACTTTATCAGCTTTTTTCAATAAGTTGTCAACAACATCAATCTTACTAGATACTTTAGATCCACCAATAATAGCTACAAATGGGTGAGCTGGTTCATCAACAGCTTTTCCTAACATTGTAACTTCTTTTTCTACTAAGAATCCTAATCCGTTTTCTTTAATATTTGTAGGGATACCTACAGTAGAAGCGTGAGCACGGTGAACAGATCCGAATGCATCTTCAACGAATACTTCACCTAAGCTAGCCCAATATGCACCTAATTCAGGATCGTTTTTGCTTTCGCCTTTTTCGTAACGAGTATTTTGCATTAATACGATTTCACCATCAGCTAATGCATTTACAGCATTTTCTAATTCTTCACCACGAGTTACTGGGCAGAAAGTTACTTTTACATCTGGTAACAATTCTTGTAAACGTACGGCTACGCATTCCAAGTTGTTTTTAGCTTTGTCTTCTTCAGTCTTAACTTTTCCTAAGTGAGACATCAAAATAACTTTAGCTTTGTTTTCTACTAAATATTTAATTGTAGGTAAAGCCATTACGATACGGTTATCATCAGTGATAACACCATCTTTTCTTGGCACGTTAAAATCACAACGTACGATGACCTTTTTTCCAGCTACATCAAGGTCTTTAACAGTTCTCTTTGTCATGTATATTCCTCCTACTGTCATTTTTTTGCACATCCATTATAACACTACATAAATTGATTGACTAGTTTTTCACAAGCAAAATCTTTCACAAAAAGCGCTTACATCACTTACTTGTGATAATTACGACCATTATTGATCATAAAACCACGATAAATCTGCTCCAGCATCAAGACTCGCGTCATTAAATGTGTAAAAGTTAGATCCGATAATTTCCAACGATAATTCGCTCTGGAAACTAATTTTTCACTCGGTCCTAGACTTCCCGCAATCACAAAAACAATATTTGAATGCTTCATTTGCCACATATCCAAATTTTTCGCAAACGTCTCAGAATCAATCATTTTGCCGTGAAGATCAAGTAATACCACAAAATCTTGATCCGATAATTTTTCTAGAACACGATTCCCCTCTTTTTCTTTCACCAATAAAACCTCGGCTTCTCTAGAAACATGCTCATTTGCTTCATCCTTGACTTCGATTTCACTAAACTTACAAAAAGCCGACAATCGCTTCATATATTCTTTCTCTAAAGACTGTAAAGCCTTATCTTTATTTTTTCCAATCGCAATTAATTTAATCACAATACCCCTCCATCACTATTCTCTTGAATATCTTTCACAAAATAATCATACCGATCCAAAAATAATTTCATTGTTTGATAGCTAGACGTCGATTTATAATCCACTTCTTCTACCTTATCTTCATCAAACGATAAGATTTGTGCACCCGGAAATCCTAATAATATAGGTGAGTGTGTCGCAATAATAAATTGACAATTTTGTTTCACACATTCCTCAATCAAGTATAATAATGCCAATTGATTCTGACAAGATAAAGCTGCTTCCGGTTCATCTAGAAAGTATAATCCATTTTTATTTGTTTGTTTCATCAATACAGAAAAGAAACTTTGACCATGCGATTGATCATGATATCTTTCAGAAAAAACACCACTATATTCCATTTCCTTAGTTGCCACATTATAAAAGCTTTCTGCACGCAAAAAATACATCCAATCCGGTTTTCTAGAACGCCATAAACGCATATGTTTATGTAAGTTAGAATACGAATCATACGTAGAAAAATCATAGTTTCTTGTTCCACCTTCTGGATTTAATCCATTTTTAATCGCAAGAGCCTCCAACAAGGTGGATTTACCACTTCCATTTTCTCCACAAAAGAAAGTAACCGGCTTATTAAACATGAATTGATCTATACTTCGAATACTTTTAATATCGGCCACATAATCATCAATTTCATCCCGCAAGATGTCAAATCCATTTATAAACATATATATCACCTAAAAAAATAGTACTCTATCTGAGTACTAAATTCCATGATGATTCACATAATATACATAATCCAATCAAAAGAAATCCTAGTATCCAATTAAACATTTCTCTTTACGATTCCATAATAGATTTTTGAAGTTAATACATAAATCACAATGTAGACTAGCGCAAAGGCCACAAAACAGAATATTGTCGTACGAATATAAAGCCATGAATCACTCAAAAATAATAAATGAAGTAGCTTTTCAATCATTGGATACGCAAAACTTATATGAATACCCGCCACAAGTAAAGGCATAAAGAATACCGTTAACACTTGCGAGTGAATAGCCTTCTTTACATCACTTTGTTCAAGTCCTACTTTTTGCATAATCTCAAAACGATCCTTATCTTCATAGCCTTCTGTAATTTGCTTGTAGTACATAATTAGAATGGTTGCCATGATAAATAAAAAGCTTAAGAAGATTCCAATAAATAAGATGCCTGCATATAATTCAATCAAGCGTTGTTTCTGATCCGATTTATTCATCCAAATAAAATCATTTATATTCTCATTCTGGCCTAACTTTTTAATAACTTCACGCTCATTCGCATCACAATCAAATGAATAACTCGCAAATATTGTACTCGCGTTGTCGCCATACACATTTGTCTGATCTTCTTGCATCCTCTCTAAAGTCTTTTCTGAATCCACAATAATATAATAATGTTCTGTCACATTGGGATTGCTCTCATCCATCTTCAAGTGGTCCAATTGTTTCTTCACAACATATTCTTTTCCAAATAAAGATAAAGTCTTTTCTTTGATTGTCTCTACGTTGGAATACACATAGATTTCATTTGGCTTTAAAGACCCCTTAATATTTTCATAATCCTGAATATCCTTTAGTGGAAGGCAATAAAATTCTTGAATTTCATTTACGGCATTCATGCCCTCATTACTATAATCCGTAATCAAAGTTCCATTCTTTAAATATCCAGCATAGCTCAATTCTTTATACGCAAGAAGATTCTTTGGAACAATGCCCATACGAATCAATTCTTCATTCATTTCATCAAAATCAATATTGGCAGCTTCCCCATATCCATTTCCCATTACACTTCTAGGGTATTGCGAATCCACAATTTCATCAATACCTGACCACATACTGAGTGTTGTAGACAACATCACTAAAACCATTGTTGAAAGAATACAAATATTGGCTAGTCCTACGGCATTTTGTTTCATACGATACATCATGCCAGAAATACTAATAAAGTGATTCGTCTTATAATAATAATTCCTGTTTTTCTTCATTAATTTTAAGAAAGTGATCGAAATCGATGTAAATAATAAATAGGTTCCAATAATGACAAGTACTACAGCCACAAAAAAGACGTAGAGTGCGCTTAAAGGATTTTTAGTCGTAATTGATAAATAGTATCCAATGCCTAGACAAAGAATACCAATAATAGAAAGAACCCATTTGGCCTTAGGCTCTTTTTCGCCCATATGATCGGAATGAAGCAATTCAATTGGACTTGAAATATGAATACGAATCATAGAATAGAAATAGATCAATACATAAATCAATCCAATCACAAGAACGCATTGTCTCATGCCAAAAAAAGAAAAGTAGAAGCCGAGTACAATATCTGCACCAATCATTTTTGCGATGATTAAAAACATCGCTTTATCCAATAAAACACCTAATCCAATCCCTAAAATTAATGAAACAAGTAGAGTTATTAATGTCTCATAAAACAAGACGCGAGCTAAGTGTTTCTTTTCCATTCCTAATATAGAAAATAACGCAAACTCTTTTTGTCTTCTTTTAATCAAGAAACTATGTGTATAGAACAAGAAGATAAACGCAAAGATTTCAATAATCACAATGCCAAAACCTAATAACTGCTTTATAGATGTTCCTCCTACAATTTCATCTAAATGCGGATTAGTTGCCAAAGAAACGACCATATACAACATCATTGTCGTTAAGACACTCGTTAATATATAAGGAATGATGGTACGCGCATTCTTTTTCAAGTTATCTACTGCTAAATTTAAATAGAAAGCTCTACTCATGATGAACACCACCTGTAGCTAGTAATGTCAACGTATCACTAATACATTGGTACATCTGATCTAAATTCTTGTTACCCTTATAAATTTCATGGAAGATCTTTCCATCCTTAATAAATAGAACGCGAGACGCATGACTGGCAGCCTTTGTCGAATGGGTTACCATTACGATCGTCTATTGATTTTCATTGATGGTTCCAAACAAATGTAAAAGTTCCTCTGTACTCTTTGAATCCAAAGCCCCTGTTGGCTCATCCGCCAAAATTAGATCTGGATTTGTGATGATAGCACGAGCAACAGCTACACGCTGTTTTTGTCCACCACTAATTTCATATGGAAACTTATCTAAAATATCTTCAATCCCTAATTGTTTGGCGATTGGAGTCAATCTTTCTTTCATTTCCGGATATTTTTTCTTACTTAAAACTAAAGGCAAGAAAATATTATCGCGATTATTAAAATTATCTAATAAATTAAAGTCTTGAAATACAAATCCTAAATGTTCTCTTCGAAAGTTCGCAATTTCCTTTTCTGAAATATGCGTAATATCTTTACCATGCAGCAAGACTTGTCCACTTGTTGGTTTATCTAAAGCCGCCAAGATATTTAATAAGGTTGTCTTACCCGAACCAGATTCACCCATGATAGCTACATATTCACCTTTATTCACACTAAAATTCACATTACTCAATGCCTGTACTTGATTCTGTGTAAATCTTGTTGTATATACTTTTTTCAAATTTTTTACTTCTAATAATGCCATATTCATTACCTCCATGTACACCAAAATTCTACAAAGAATTCAAAAATGTAGCCATCGATTCAGCTAACACTCATCTTACAAGATTGTAAGATTACTCAATTCTTCCTTCAAAATGCGTAAGATCTAATATCACTCGAGTCCCTTTACCAACATTTGATTCAATTCTGATTTTATGATTCAACATATCTAAAATATTCTTACATAAATATAGACCTAGACCACTAGCTGTTTTATCACTACGCCCATTCATACCTGTATATCCTTTTTCAAACACACGATTTAAATCACTTGCACTAATTCCTATCCCATTATCTTCAATAACTAAGACATGTTTTGATTTCATATATATAGAGATCAAACCATTTTCATTTGTATATTTAAGACTATTCGAAAGAATTTGTTCCAACACAAACACAAGCCACTTTTCATCACTCAAAATAACATCCCCGGTTTCTTTAAAACTCAACTGAATGTGTTTACGAATAAATTCTGTAGAAAAGCGACGAATCGATTGTCGAATTAAATCATCCAATTCTAATTCTTTAAATAAGAAATCGGTATGCGTACTATGTAAGCGTAAATAGGCTAAAACCATGTCTGTATATTGATCCATACGTAAGAGTTGCAACTTAATTTCACTACGACTTAAGTTCTCATCTTCAAGTAGTAATTTCATAGCGGCAATAGGAAGTTTGGCCTGATGCACCCACATCGTAAAATAATCTTCTAAATCATGCATTTTATTTTCCGAAGAAATAACATACTCATCATGATCGTCTTTCATAGCCACTAAGATTTTATGATAGTCTTCTCCCATCAATGAAGAATCTTGAAGATCGCAAGACAAAGAAACATTACTATTGGATTGAAGTGTTACTAGTGTTTGGTGTTTCTTATAATATTTGTAGTAATCAAATAAGAAACAAACCACCAACAAAACACATAAAATCATAAAGGCATATGTAAAAGCTTCAAGTTCTAGATTATAGAGTTTAAATACACATAAACAGATCAAAACACTTACAACATAAATCATTATAAAAAACAATCGATCTTTTAAATAATGGCCAAATAATTTCATATCTTATATCCCAACCCTTTTTTTGTTTGAATAAAATCCACAATGCCAATACTCTCTAACTTTTTACGCAAACGATTCACATTCACACTTAATGCATTTTCATCCACATAAAAATCTGTCTTCCACAAATATTCCATTAAACGATCTCGAGATACAATCGTCCCCTTCTTTTCCATGAGCAGTCGAAGTATCTTCGCCTCATTCTTACTCAGTTCCATTTGAGAAGATTGATAACTTACTGTATTATCATCTAAATTAAAGCGTACACCTTGATAATCAAGAATATTATGATTGGATACAAAGTCATAGCTACGTCTTAATATTGCCGTAATTTTAGCAGCTAAAACATTTAAATCAAATGGTTTGCACACAAAATCATCCGCACCTTTAGAGATTGCCATCACAATACTCATATTGTCTGTAGCGCTTGAAATAAAGATAATTGGAACTTTGGATTCTTCACGAATCTTTTCTGTCCACAAATACCCATTCAAATAAGGCAGTGTTATATCCATTAACACTAAGTCTGGATTAAAGGAATGAAATGCATCCATCACATTATAAAAATCAGTAACTCGACAAACTGAATAATTCCAAGATTTAAGAAACGATTCTAATTTTTTTGAGATGAGTTCATCATCTTCTACAATCAATATTTTATACATATTCTCACCCATTTTATTATACTGCATAAACTAAGAAATCTTTCTAACAATGGTGTAAGATAAGAACAAAAGGAAGTGATAATATGATCTATCTTCAAATGGGAATTCTCATTCTAGAAATCGGATTATGTTATTTAATCAACAACGTATTAAAGGATACATTAAGCAAAAAAATACGATACGCCATCTGTATCGCATTACTATTAAATTGTTGAAATATGCGCACATTTCAAGCTATGTGAGCTATACATACATTATTCTGTTTACTTGTATTACCAGCACTATTCAAAAAAAGAAAACCAATCATCTGCATACTTCTTTCAGCCATCATGTCCACATCCATCGTTACTTTTGGTTCTGTGAATATGTATACCATCCATCAAACCACCTACAACATCACAACCACAAAAGAAATCACAAGCACCAAATTTCTATCTACTTGGCAAAGACTTCGTCTATGAATCCACATCCAAAGAAGATACGGAAATCCTATTTAAACAACACAAAAGACTTACTAAAGTAGCCCCTGTTTATTTTGTATATGGTAATCACGAAAACAAGACTAAGTTTGCAAGAAATAAGCTCAATCAAGAAATCACTTAAAACAACATTACCATTCTAAGTGATCAAGAAATACATTTAAATAACCTTATCCTTATTGGTGGAAAAGACTACACAAACAAAAGACTATAACCTTACAAACAAAACCTATAACATCGTCCTAGATCATCAACCTCAACTCAGCGGTCACACCCACAACGGTCAAATGTTTCCACTCTCTTATTCTTACCATTTACAACCTGACTTTGCCGGTAATTACGGAAAAGAAACATTTAAACACTACGCAAAAAACATTAGCTCAGGCCTTGTTGGTTGGGGTTTTCCTATAAGAACAGAGGATATATGTGAGTATGTGGTAGTTAATATTAAACAAGATAAATAAACGATATTCTAGCAAAAATATACAGTAACAAAATGGACTAAGTTTATTTGTATTGTATTTCCAAAAAACACATTACGTACCTTTTAATAAATCAAATATTTATATTCTTCCTTATTTAATTAACATTTACACAATAAAATGTAGGTGGGAATCCCCCCCTCTGCCCTTTCTGGCGGGGTGTCACTCCCTTTTTCTTTTTTCAAATCCGTTCTAGCAAAAATCCTTATGGTAACAAAACTTCCTGCACCCTTCAGCGTCCATGAGATAAGTTCTATTCTAGCAAAAATCTTTATGGTAACAAAACTGTCAACATAAGCAATCGGAATCCCCTTCGGTTCTGTTCTAGCAAAAATTCATATGGTAACAAAACTTGATACATTGGATGAAAAGACAAAGCAACGTTCTGTTCTAGCAAAAATTCATATGGTAACAAAACTTGCGATCGTATTGTTTTCTAAATCTACATGTTCTGTTCTAGCAAAAATTCATATGGTAACAAAACCGGTGGCAGTGCTGCCATCCTCTTTAGGTGGTTCTGTTCTAGCAAAAATTCATATGGTAACAAAACAGGTACGAGCATAACAATTCCATAATGCAAGTTCTGTTCTAGCAAAAATTCATATGGTAACAAAACAGTAGGTACTTGTAAATCCATCACCCACAAGTTCTGTTCTAGCAAAAATTCATATGGTAACAAAACATATATTACCACCGCGTATTTGTTCCTCTAGTTCTGTTCTAGCAAAAATTCATATGGTAACAAAACCCCTCTCACTTGATTTGACTCGGCATTAACGTTCTGTTCTAGCAAAAATCCTTATGGTAACAAAACTATGACGATGGTCGAGGCGATATCGACGCCGTTCTGTTCTAGCAAAAATCCTTATGGTAACAAAACCTATTCTTTTCTTTGTGTTACAATACAAGCGTTCTGTTCTAGCAAAAATCCTTATGGTAACAAAACTGCACTAATAGATTTATCCGAATCACCATAGTTCTGTTCTAGCAAAAATCCTTATGGTAACAAAACATTGTGGTTCGGGTGCTGGCGGTTCTCCGCGTTCTGTTCTAGCAAAAATCCTTATGGTAACAAAACCAGTTTCTTCTTTTGGTTCTAGTTCCTTTTGTTCTGTTCTAGCAAAAATCCTTATGGTAACAAAACACTGCGAATAGTCTCTTTCATAGCTGATGTGTTCTGTTCTAGCAAAAATCCTTATGGTAACAAAACCACCACCGGCAAAGAATACGACCTTCTCCCGTTCTGTTCTAGCAAAAATCCTTATGGTAACAAAACAGCCTTTTTTTATGTGTAAGACACATTTAATAAAACAGGATATAGACATCATTAATGTCAAATAGACTTGTACAATTT
>ERZ780223.1323-NODE-1323-length-24883-cov-5.211213_pt1 | contig 24883 bp, 16 predicted proteins | sample MGYA00511016_ERZ780223 | MGnify/ENA primary metagenome ERZ780223 (study PRJEB29588, sample SAMEA2159032) | human gut metagenome | biome: human gut; feature: human-associated habitat; material: faeces | place: Denmark | collected 2008/2010 ... | reverse complement strand
CTGCTCCACGGCGGGTCGCACCTGCTCTACCAGCCAGTCTTCGCCGCTCTTTTCCAGATCTCCGGTCAGCAGCATCTGAAAATCGCCCTGTGACAGGCGCAGCACCAGCGACGCATCGTTGCGATCCTCCGGCACTTTTTTCGCATAGGGGTGCAGGCAGGAGATCTGCAGCGCGCCATCGGTCATGTGCTCTCCCGCAGAAAGATATTCCACGGAGACGTTCGCCTCTTCGATCTGCTGCAGCAGCGTTTCCAGCACTTCATCCTTCAGCGCCACATCCGGCAGAAAAATGCGCCGGATTTTGACCCGGCTGCTTTTCGACCACTCCAACAGCTCCCCTACCGCGCTGATGTGGTCTTCGTCCCAGTGCGTGATGAAAATTCCTTCCACGCTCCGCGTCCCGATATATTTCAGCCATGGAATAATCTGGTACTGTCCGGTCTTTTTCTTCGACGTACTTCCGGCATCCACCAGATATACATGATGCTCCCGGGTTTCGATTCCAACGCACTCTCCCTGCCCGACGTCCAGCATCGTGACGTTCAGTTCGCCCGGCAGGCGGATCAGGAAAATCCCCATCAGACACACAGCTGCTGCAAGCCGGAGATGCGGACGGAGTTTTTTGCCTGACACAGCCAAAGCGATCAGTCCGATTGTATACACGGCCAGTGCCTGCCAGGTCGGATATCCGGTGTGCAGGATACTGCCCGGAAGCGCCGTTGTAAACCGGCACAGCTGCTCATAGCAGGAAAAAATCGCTTCGATGGCGGCGCAAAGAAGGTGCTGGGGAAGCTCCAGGCAGTGGGCAAGCGCAGTCAGACGGGCGACCAGCTGCAGTCCGATCAGGCACGGCAGCAAGATTCCCATCAGCGGAATGACTGCCAGATTCAGCAGTACCGACCACGGACTCCATTCATAAAAATGAATCAGCAGAAACGGCAGCATCGTCATGGTAATGCCCAGACCGGCAAGGATATTTTTGCGGAGGAGACGGCAGGCCCGGACGACGGCAGCCCGAACAAGGTTCCATCCGGCAACTCCATCGGTGACTCGATTGGCGACTCGCAGCGAGGGTGCTGCTTCCTCCCAACCATCCTGCAAAACCGGAATCATTACCGCAATCCCGATCACTGCCGAAAACGAAAGCTGAAAGCCTGCATCCAGAATCCGCTGCGGCTTGGGCACAAGCAGAAACAGCGCCGCCACCGCAAGGGAGGTTGGCAGATCGGGCGTGCGCTTTAGCAGTCCCGCCGCCAAAAACAGTAAAAACATGACAAGGGCGCGCCGGGTAGAAATGCCCATTCCGGTCAGCTGCGCGTATACAATCAGAATCAAGGTGGAAATTCCGGCGCTCAAAGCAACCGGAAGCCGTACTTTTTTCAAAAGTCCGAACAGTCCTGCACCGATTAGGGACAGGTGCAGTCCGGAAATTGCCAGCAGATGGCTGATTCCTGCGCCCTGGTATAGCGCTTTTACTTCGCTGTCCATTCCTTTTTTCCGTCCGAGCACCATGGCGGATGCGGTCGCACCGTTCTTTTCCCCCAGCAGCTTCCGGAACAATACCTCCGATTCATAACGCAGCTGTGAAAGAAATTCTTCCAGCCGTCCATAGTTTTTTGTCTGAGCGGTAATTTTTGTTTTTCTCAGCGCAAACAGGCAGTCTTTTCTCCGATAATAGGCTGCTGTGTCGAATTCTCCAGGATTCGTTGCCTGCAAAAATGGCGACACTTCGCCGAAAACCCGAACATAGCTGCCCGCCTTCGGCAACGCTTCGTTTTTCTCCAAATAGCACAACGCACTCGCTTTTTTCCCGAATATTTCCTGCATTTCATTGATTTGTGAGATTGTTTTCTGAGAAGAAATAAGAATTGACATCTGGTCCGCATCTGCCGAACCGGATATCTGTGACAGGTTATCGGTCGTTTCCGCCGAATCCCCTGAAAAAACAAAAGATGAGGCATCTGCCTCGATAGAAAGGTCTTTTAAAAGAAAGCTGGCGTTTTCCTGCGCTCCATCTACAGGCTGCCAGCAGTCTGTGACTTTGCCCGTCAGGCACAGGGTTTCGCCATCCATGGCTTCCAGCCAGGTGTCAAGCTGTGTAAGCGAGGTGCGTCCGCCAATGGGTGCTTTCTCTGACGTGTCTGTGCCAGCGTCCGTTCCCACCCACTCCGGCAGCAGACGCGCTGCCAGATAGAGGGTCAGGAAAATCACGATTGCCGCGCACAGCGGTCTTCTGCAATTTTTTATGATTGTAATTCCTCCGTTTCGTAAACCAGATCAAGGTTCCGGTCAAACACGTTAGACAGTGAAATTTTTTCCCGGAAAATCATATCTGTATTCCCGTTTACCGCAATCTGCACCTTGTTGATGTTCGACAATTCTACCAGAGAGTTGACAATGGAATAGATCTGAACCTCTGCGGAAACATTGTAGGTCTGTGTCAGGAAACCGTTATCCAGGTTTACATAACATGTTCCATCCTTTACCGTCACGCCCAGCACCTTTGTCGCAGGGTTGATGACCGGATAAAGCTCTTCGTTTTCTGCATCCGGTCCGGCAATCAGCCGCTCTACCACCAGCTTTTCCATGGAAATGTTGCTGCTGTATACAACCGGTTTTGTCTGGACGCCGATCAGGCGCTCGCCGCTTTCATTGGTAAAGTAAAGAAGCAGGCGCGTTTTTTCGTATGCATTGATTTCATTTCCGGCGTTATCGATAAACAAATCTGCCGTCATAGGGCCGACCACATTGCCGAGGCTGTCCGTCAGTGCTTCTCCACCGACCGTCACCGAGACATAGGAAATTCCCTCCAGCTGCGTCATCGTGCGCACAATTGCAGCCCGAACCAGCACTTCTGAGGACGGAGACAGCTTTTTATATTCCACACTCATGTCCAGCACCAGCTGATCGTCTTTGACATTCCAGCTATTGATCGTAAAACCGCTGATCGGTGAGCGCAAAGACAATTCTACCGGATTTTCCTTCAGTTGAGAAATACCCCATTCCGCCTGTTCGGAAAGGGTGTCGCCCTCCGGTTCTTTTTCCACTGCCGTGATTTTCGTTTCTTCTTTATTAATATAATAAACGCTGACCGTATTTGCAGGCGTCTCTTCTTTCTTCCCGCACCCGGCAAATATTCCGGTCAACAGCAGACAGCCCAAAAGCAGCGCAACCGCCCGCATTTTTCTGATCTCTGACATAATCTTCTCCAAATTTTCTGAAATCACTTGATGTAGGACAAGGGGATTTTCACCGTAAAGGTCGTGCCCTGTCCTTCCACGCTGCTCACTTTGATCGAACCGCGGTGCAGCAGAATCGCATTTCTGGTGATGGCAAGTCCAAGGCCGGTGCCTCCGATTTCACGGGAATGCGATTTATCTACTCTGTAAAAACGTTCATAAATATGCTCGTAATCCTGCTCCGGGATACCGATGCCAGAGTCGGAAACCTCTACTGTAAAAAATTGATGATCCGCATCCAGAAGCACCTTGACCCAGCCGTGTTCTTTATTGTATTTAATCGCATTTTCCACAAGGTTCGTGAAAATCTGAGATATTTTGACCTCGTCCACCTCTGCCGTAACCGGGCGCAGGCTTTCCAGAACCACCTCGATGTCCCGTTTGCGGGCGATGGGACGCAGGCGCTTTAGCGTCGTTTCCAACAGCTCGTTGATATCCACTGCGGAAATGTCCATTGAGCCTTCGGTTTTGTCCATTTTTACAAGGGAAAGCAGGTCGTTGATGATTTTATTTTCCCGCTCGATTTCCTCCGTAATATCCTGCATAAACTCCTGATACAGCTCCACCGGCACGTCCGGCTGCTGATTCAGGGAATCCGCCAGCACCTTGATCGAGGTCATGGGCGTTTTCAGCTCGTGAGAGACATTCGATACGAATTCCTGCCTGGAATCGTTGATGACCTTCATTCTGCCCAGCAGCTGGTTGAAGGCATCCACGATATGCTCGGTTTCCAGATAATCCGGTACGGAAATCGGCTCGTCCGTGAAACCGTCCTTGACCTCACTGATCGCCTGGGTTACGCGCTTAAAGGGCATAATCAGGATGTGCGAGAAGAAAAAGACGATGCCAATAATGATAATTCCCATCACGATTTCCAGAATCAGGGCTTTCCGGCTCAGGATGTCCAGCGTCGTCGCAATGCTGTCTGTCGATGCACTGGCCAGAATCACGCCGCGTACGATGCTCGTCTGCCCTTTTTCCCCGTCTACCGTCTCCGTAATCGGAACCGTCATCTCGATATAGCCGTTCGTCTTGTCGTAGCGGGTCGTACTTTCCCCGCGGAAGCACTTGATCACCTCCTCGGAAATCATCGTTTTCCCCTCGCTCATGGCGTAGGTGTCTTTCACAATGCGGAAATTACTGTTGATAATCAGCACACGGCCGTCATACAGGTTGGACATCTGCTCCAGCTCGGCATTGACGACATCGGAGGTTGGATTTTGCAGGTAGTTGTAATTGACCAGGTGGTTTGCGATAATCCGGTACTGGGACGCGACGTCCGAGCCGCGCAGATTCACCGCACGTTCTTCGTAATTATTCAGAATGCCCAGCCGCATGATGTCGCTGGGCACGATTCCGATGATCAGCATCAGGAGGAAAATGTAGGCCTTCAGGCTGCGGAAGATCGGAATTTTATAAGTGAGCCGCCGGAATAATCCGGGGGTTTTGCTGCTTGTGTTCATGGATACCTCCGGGGGAAGGGGTGTAAAAGGATGGGGCTGGCGTCCGGGACGTTACCGACGGGAAACCGGACCTTTTGCTTCGCAAAAGCCCGGTTCGCGTTGCTCACCGGGTCATCCGCTGACAACCGGCAAAATCTTCTGCAAGCAGAGATTTTGCCGCTTTTCATCGTCTGGTCCGGTTCTGCTTATACGCGGAAGAAGTATCCCACTCCCCATTTGGTGTGGACGTAGCGGGGTTCGCTGGGGTTGGTTTCAATTTTTTCGCGGAGGCGGCGGATGTGGACGTCTACGGTGCGGACATCCCCGGGATAGTCTGCGCCCCAGACGAGGTTCAGCAGTTTTTCACGGCTGTAGACTTTACTCGGATTGCGGATCAGAAGCTCCAGCAGGTCGAATTCTTTTGCAGTGAGATTGACCTCTCTGCCGGAAATGCTGACGCGGCGGCTTTCGCAGTCTACGCGCATATCTCCGCTTTCCAGAATGCTTTCCGGCTTTGCGATCTGTCCTCTCGCAGAGGTACGGCGCATGATCGCCTTGATGCGCGCCTTTACCTCAAGGATGTTAAAGGGCTTGGTGATATAGTCATCTGCGCCGTATTCCAGTCCCATGATTTTGTCCATGTCGTCGTTTTTGGCTGTGAGCATTACGATCGGAACATCCGAAAACTCCCGAATCTGCTGGCATACTTCGGTTCCGCTCAGTTTTGGCAGCATAATGTCGAGCAGAATCATATCAAATTTCTGCTCTTTCGCACACAGCAGTGCCTCTTCTCCGTCATATGCGCAGGTCACTTCCATTCCGTCCTGCTCCAGACTGAACCGGATTCCTTTTACAATCAGCTTTTCATCGTCCACAACCAAAACTTTCTTTGCCATGTTTCTCCCTTTTCCCGACCGGACAATCCGTTTCTCGCTGTTTGTCCGGATTCTTTCTGTCTATGATTAAACTGTAATTTTGTCTTTGATTTTTGAAAATGCAGCCTGCTTGATTCCGCTGATTTTCATAATATCCTCAATCTGTGCAAACGCTCCATGCTGCTCCCGATAGCTTATGATCGCCTTTGCCCGGCTTTCCCCGATTCCAGGCAGCGTCATGAGTGCAGCAATGTCCGCTGTGTTGAGGTTGACCAGACCGTTCTCCAAGGCCGGAGCGCTGTTGCTTCGCACATTTCTGTCTGTCGTTTGCATATCGCTGTCCGGCGAAGTCTGGATCCCGGCTTTCTTTTCTGTCTGTCCGTCGGCGCAGCTTTCCGATTTTGTCATGATATAAATCTGACAACCGTCCACGATTTCTTCCGCCAGGTTGCAGCATGCTTCATCCGCTTCCGGCAAAAAACCGCCTCCTGCCTCCACGGCGTCTATAATTCTGCTGCCTGCCGGAAGCTCATAGACCCCCGGAGCGGATACTGCTCCGCAGATGTGCACCACAAGGGTTTTTGCTTCCTCTGAGGAAGCATCGGAGAGCTCTGCCCGGTCTGTGCTTCCGGCACTTGGCTCAGCCTTGCGGTTTTGATCCGTGTCCCCGGCATTTGACTCAGCCTCGCGATTTTGATCTGTATTCCCGGCATTTGGTTCAGCCTCGCGGTTTTGGTCCGTGTCTTCGACCTTTGATTCTGCTTTGCGGTTTCCATCCCCATAGGCTATGCTTTCCTTTTCCGACAAAAAGAGCTCTTCCCGCTGTGCCCCACAGGCCCCTAGCGTCGGACATAGCATTGCCCACAGAATTCCCCATAAAACCACTCTCCAAAGCCGGTCTGTTCTTTTTTTCTGTTTCCAGGATCTCAATTTTTCTCCTGCGGCGCGGCATGCCGCAGCAACTGTTTGAAATATCGGCATTTTATCCTCCATTCCGCAGGCGCTTTGCGCCGAAGGAACCGCGAGCAGAACTTCCAGTTCTGCTCTGCGATCCTGGCTACTTTGTGACGCCTGCGGCACAAAGAGCTGTGTGAAAAATAAGCGATCACGCTTATTTTTCACACTATCTCCTTTTCCATGTTTGAAAAGGCCCCATTTCCTGCCGCATATCAGTATTGTATGTCAGAACCGGGTATTTGACAAGCCGGAAAGCTTTCCAAAAATGCTTCCGTCACAGCCCCTATTTCCTGTATTTTGCCAATACGGAAAGCATTTTCCCAACGTCCAGCGGTTTGGGCAGATGCTCATTCATTCCTTCCCGCTTCACCCGTTCTGCATCCTCCCAAAAGGCGTTGGCCGTCAAAGCAATGATTGGGATACTTTCGGCATCTGCACGGCCGCTGCTGCGGATCGCCCGTGCCGCCTCACAGCCGTCCATGATCGGCATCATCAGATCGGTCAGGATCGCATCAAAGGTACCTGCCGGCTGCTCCAGATAGCGCTCCACCTCTTCTTTTCCATTGTATGCCTTTGTGATCTGTACACCTGCATCTGTCAGAAAGGTTTCCGCAATCTCCATATTCAGCTCATTGTCCTCTGCAAGAAGTACACGCATTCCGGAAAGATCCGCGCTCTGATCCTCTTCTTCGATTTTCTTACATTCCTGTTCCTTGAGCCCTTCAAACAGGAGCGTGACCGTAAATATGGTTCCAACTCCCTTTTTACTCTCCACCGTAACGGTTCCGTCCATCTTGTCGATCAGATGCTTGACGATGGACATTCCCAGTCCGGTTCCCTGGGTTACACTTTTTTTATCGGTATTTTCCCGGGAAAAGGGTTCAAACAGATGGGGAAGAAATGCTGGGCTCATGCCGATCCCGTTATCCGAAATCACTGTCTGACAGGATATCAGGTTTTCCCCGATAGCCTTTATAGTCACCTGACACAGGACATATCCTCCGGCATCCGTATATTTGATCGCATTTCCCAAAATATTGATAAAGATCTGTCTGACATGCAGAGAGCTTCCAAGCACACAGCCGACTGCTGTACCTTCTGTCTGCTCTTCATACTTTAAAAGAACTCCCTTATCTGCTGCCCGGGGTTCCACGATCGTGATAATTTCCTGCCAGAGCTCTTTTAAGCAAAACGGCTCTTTCGTAAGCTGAAGGTTTTCTTCATCCAGCTTGTTAAATTCCAGTACATCGTTAATCAACTCCAGCAGATGCTTTGCCGCAACCTTTTCCTTCGCACGGTTTGCATCCACCAGCGCTCTGTCCTCCCTGTGGCGGTCGCTGATTTCGATCATTCCGATAATGCCGTTTAACGGTGTCCGGATATCATGTGACATTCGGGACAAAAATCCGGTTTTTGCTGCATTTGCACGCTCTGCCGCCTCCTTCGCCTGTTTTAACTCCTCTTCATTTTTATCAATCGCAGCGATCGAGCGCTCCGTAATATAAAAAATGATCAAAAAAGAAAGCACCAATACCAGAAACATGGTTGCTGCAACATAGATCAGATTTTGGTTCGCCTCTAAAATGCCGTAGGAAACTGCAAGATTATATTCCCCATATTTTTCATAGACCAGATACTGCTGTCTGCCACTGATTTTCACACTGGTCCGATACCGCTTTCCTTCCTGCAGGTTTCCTCCTTCCAGCCGGTCAGAATCCTGCAGCTCATAGAGCAATACATCCTGCCGCGTGGTTGCAAGCATTTTTCCTGTGCTGGCATTTAGCAGAAAAATATTCATTCCGGAGGTGATCGGCATCTGCCGAACCAGATTTTCCACGCTGGCACTGTTCATTTTTGCAAGCAGTCGGCTGGGGGTAATGCCAATCTGGATCATGGCCGTGCCGGAAGAATTCCAGACGATGGCATACATCATCATTTTCCCTTCTGCAGTGTTCGGCACCATATCCTGACACATGGAAAGCGTTTTATCTGTCAGCATGGGCTTAAAATATCCCATTTGTTCGCCGGAAGAAAAGCTGTAGCCAAAATACTCCGGATTTGTTCCTGCCACGATACATCCGCCCGTATTGATAATGTGAATTTCGTCCACACGCAGCTGTTTTGCGATCTTGCGGTACTCCTCTGTGGTCTGATATAGTCTTCCTTCCATTTCAAGGAGATTTGCCACTGTCTCTGCCCGCAGCGTATACTCTTCCTTCAGGGTTTCCAGAAGCGTCTGATAGCTTTCTTTATTTTCTTCGATCACATCCTCCAGCTGCTGCAGAATCATCTCGCTGGCGATCCAGGCATTATGCCGATTGCTCAGCATCTGAAGAGAAACGCTTCCTATCCATATTATAACAAACGATATCAGAATGATTCCGTAAATCCGTCTGGTTCGATTTCTATTTTTACTCATAAAGCGGCGCTCCCTTCGTGAACTGTACACTAAGTATAGCATTTTTTCGATGTTTTACATAGTGTCTTGTGTTTCTTTGCAGACAAGTCTATACTGACCTTGTGTAGTATTAAAAACGGAGGGTTATTTTACTTTATGAGTAAGCAGGCAGCACAAAACACAACAAATCAGATCACTGAAGGAGTCATCTGGAAGCAGCTTCTGATTTTCTTTTTCCCTATTTTATTTGGAACATTTTTTCAGCAGCTCTATAACACTGCGGATGCGATCATCGTCGGCAACTTTGTCGGCAAGGAAGCGCTTGCCTCTGTTGGGGGCTCTGCTTCCACGATTATCAACCTGCTCGTCGGCTTTTTCGTCGGGCTTTCTTCCGGTGCAACTGTTATCATTTCCCAGTATTACGGCGCAGACAACCGGCGTAGGGTCAGTGATTCCGTTCATACCGCTATTGCACTGGCAATTGCAGGCGGCGTTGTAATTATGCTGCTCGGTCTTGTTTCCGCACGCTTTGCCCTGACCGCGATGGGAACGCCGGACGACATCCTTTCCCTTTCCCTGACTTATATGAAAATTTATTATCTCGGCACGATTCCGTCCATGATCTACAACATGGGCTCCGGTATCCTGCGCGCTGTCGGCGATTCCAAACGACCGCTCTATTTTCTGATCGCTTCCTGTCTGGTCAACATTGTGCTCGACCTTTTATTTGTCGCCGTGCTCGGCATGAGCGTTACCGGAGCTGCGATTGCGACGATTGTGTCCCAGTTTTTCTCCGCGATCCTGACACTGATCACCCTGCTGCGCACCCAGGATTCCTATCGCCTGATCGTTTCCAAAATCCGGTTTCACCGCGATCTTTTATTTGACATCATCAAAATCGGTCTGCCTGCCGGTCTGCAGTCCGCAATGTATTCGATTTCCAACCTGTTGATCCAGTCCTCCATCAACTCCTTCGGAACCGATACAATCGCAGCCTGGACCGCTTATGGAAAAGTGGACAGTATTTTCTGGATGATTATGGGTGCTTACGGTGTTTCCATCACGACCTTCGCCGGGCAGAATTTCGGCGCCGGAAAATACGACCGTATCAAAAAAAGTGTCCGCATCTGTCTCGGTCTTGCTGCCGTGACCAGCCTTTTCCTCAGCTTTATCGTTTTGAATTTCGGCGGAACGATCCTGCTTTTATTCACACGCGATACCAATGTCATCAACATCTGCATCGGCATGATGCGTGTCGTTTCTCCCGCCTACATCACTTACATCTGTATCGAAATCCTTTCCGGTACCTGCCGCGGCTGCGGGGATTCCTTTTTCCCGATGCTGCTGACCTGCTTTGGGGTCTGTGTCCTGAGAATCCTCTGGATCACGATTGCCGTTCCCCTCAGACACGAGGTCGCAACAGTGGCATTTTCCTATCCACTGACCTGGACCATTACATCGATCTTGTTTATCCTCTATTATAAGCGTGGAAAATGGATGCAGAAGGATACCCTGCGCAATGCGCCGCAGGGGCAGGGAAAGGACGCGTAAGCACTTCCGTAAAAAAGAATATGTCGTGGCACTTTTGTCGCCTGGGATCGGACGTAAAAAACTCCCGGCAGAGCCTTTTTTAGGGGCTTTGCCAGGAGTTTCTGTTACAGAACTTTTAGCAACTGAATCAGTTTTTGCGCTTTCTTCGCTCTGTGATTCGTTTCTTTTACTGCAAATCTTTTAAATCCATTTTCCACTTCATAAAACTGCAGCAGATGCTCTTCATTTTCTGCCTCCAGAAAAAATACCATGCCTCCGGTCATATACTGTAATTTCAGAATGGTATCAACAGCTGCCTGAAGCAACTGCTTTCCTGTAATTTTCCGATTTGTCCCATTTCTAAAATTTTTTCCCAGCTGAGCAATCAGATACGCAGAAAGCGTATATGTAAGTTCATTTTCCCGTTGCTCACTGACTCTGGCTATTTTACGTTTCGTCGTGTTACTGAACTTCTCCGCACTGACGCAAATCGGTTTAATCGCCAGCGTAAAGTAGCCTACCAGCGAAGCATCCTGACTGTGGAATACCAAATACGTTACTGACTGATTCTTCTTTGTAAATTCTATCGCCTGTTCCTTTAAAAATCGTTCAACATCGGCGTTTTTACTGCAGGAAAATTCGGAGAGAAGTTCTTTCAATTCCTCCTCTCCAAATCTTCCATTTTCTGTTGCAGCCAAATACTCACGAATGTTTAACACTGTAACCTCGTTAAGCATTTACCTCTTTTCTCTTCGCCATAAACTTTCTGATGTCTTCTGCTCCGCGCAGATGGGTAATTCTCAACTCATTTTCCGTCTTTCTGCAGAGAGATTCCATATAGGAACTTTCAATCGCATCCGCAAACAATTCTGCCTGTTTTTCTCCAGAAACCAAAAAGTTCTTTTTAATACTCGAAGTTGCTATATTTAACACCTCCCCTTATAGTATGCCGCATCCAATTATCATATCTCTATTATATGCGTTTAAAACATTTTTTCAATACAATCCCAGCCGTTTACTCTGCGATTTCCGCCGATGCTTCTGCAGCAGTTTCCTGCTTCAACACTTCCGCTGCCTGCTTTGCTCCGTCTGCGTTGATCGTGATATTGCGGTTCACTTTTGCATCATAGGTTCCTGCTTTTACAACTTCCGCAAGGTCGATGCCCACGGTTTCTTTCATGGTTTCAAACAGCTTTGTCATCACTGCCGGTACGTTTCCTGCTACCTGGTCCACGCCGTTTGATCCGTCCGAACCGCCGATGATCGTGATCTTGTCGATCTGGGTCAGAGGCTCTGCGATCTTGCCTGCGATATCGGGCAGCACCTTGATCAGCATTTCCGCCATTGCCGCGTTGTTGTATTTCTGATAAGCCTGCGCACGTTTTTCCATCGCTTCCGCCTCCGCAACACCTTTGGCGCGAATCGCTTCTGCTTCGGCTTCGCCGACCATGCGGATACCTTTGGCTTCCTGTTCTTTAGAGAACAGATCTGCTTCCGCCTTCGCACGCTGCGCCTCTGCAGCCTTTTCCGTTTCAAATTTCTTTGCTTCCGCTTCTTTCTGGCGTTCAAACAGCTCTGCTTCCGCTTTCTGCTGACGTTCGAATTTCTCCGCTTCCGCTTTTTTCTTAACCTGTGCATCCAGCGATTTTTCCATCGTCTCTGCTTCACGCTGTTTTAAGAGCACCAGACGTTCCTCTTTTGCAATGTTGGCATTTGCCGCAGTTACTTCGATGGTCTTTCGCTGTTCCTCTTTCTGGATCTCATATGCCGCATCTGCTTCCGCCCGCTTGCTGTCCGCGTTTTTCTGAAGCTCTGCCTTCTGCATATCCAGCTCGTTGTTCTTGATGGCGATCTCTCTTTCGGAATTGATCCGCGCGTCGTTGGACTGACGATCCGCTTCCGCCTTTGCTACCGCGATTTCTTTTTCTGCCTCAGCCTTTGCAATCGCTGCCTTTTTCTTGATCTGGGAAATGTTGTCGATACCAAGGTCATCAATGACACCATTGGAATCCGTAAAGTTCTGCACATTGAAGCTGACAACGTCCAGCCCCATGGCAGCCAGGTCAGGCTCTGCATTTTCCTTTACCAGGTCTGCGAATTTCTGACGGTCGCTGACCATTTCCTCCAGACGCATGCGGCCTACGATCTCACGCATGTTGCCTTCCAGAACCTCTCTCGCTACCTGCGCAATGTACTGGGTGTTCTGATTCAGGAAGTTTTCTGCTGCCTGCTTTAATTTTTCGGGCTCGCTGGAAACCTTGACGTTAACTGCTGCGTCCACCTGAATGTTGATGTAATCCGCCGTCGGCACCGCTGCTTCTGTCTTCACATCGATCGGGATCAGCTTTAAGCTCAGCTTGTCAAGACGTTCCAGAAACGGGATCTTGATACTCGATTTCCCGATAATGATTTTTTTGCGCAGACCGGAAATAATAAATGCCGTATCCGGAGGTGCTTTCACATACCCGGAAGCGATAATTCCAAGCAGCGCGATCACTGCGATTATGGCAACAACAGCTCCTAAACTAATTCCTGTAAACATACTCATTCTCCTTTTCTCCACCGGTCTGGTGGACTCGTAAAGTAAATAGCTTCGGTCGCTGCCAGGCGACTTTTCCGGAAAAGTGCTTTTCCCCCGGAGGGTTTTGTTTCCTATGGACACCCTTTCCAACGAAACAAAAAAACGAGGCCTCTATTACAGCCTGACAGCTGCAATAAAAGTCTCGCGCGTTTCATTTAATACGGACATCTGCAGCAAATCGATTATCATCTGGCTGCTTGTCGGGGTGACGGTTTCAAACCACCTCTCGGTGCTGGCTACTCCCTTTTATTGTTGAAATAAATTATAGCACTTTTTTATATTTTGTCAACACCCTGTCGATATATCGTTCTATCAAAAAAATGTTTGCGTCAGACCGAATACATATTTTGAGGCACCGCATTTGGAGAATATCTGGGAATGATTTATGATTTCTATTGACATAAAAATCTGCTCTGCCTATAATAATAGTAGTAGGAAAAGCGTGCTTTTCCAGTGGGCTAACACTAAAATCTGATATGCTTGTCAATCCTGTGATTGACCGTTGGCGGACAACACTAAAATCCGATATTTTTACCGGTATTTTACCGGTCGTTGGCAGACAACATTAAAATTAGCCACAAAGAGGGAGTATATAGTACAATGGTGCTATTGCTCTCTCTTTCCATATCTATTATTTATGATCTTTCAGGAAAATCTATGTATATGTAGTCTAACCGTTATTCTTTATGGAGGATTTCCGAACTATTTATGAAGTTTACAAAAGAAGACGCACGTAAAAGAGTTCTGAATTGTGCGAAGCAATATCAACAAAACCTTTTGCATAAGAAGTTGCTTATCATTTTCAGAGAAAGACAGGATAATTCCATTCGGTTTATAGAAGTCATATTTCATGAGAGAAATTACCAACACCTGACCGGATTGGAACTGACAAATACAGAGGGCAAAATACTGCAGCATCAATCCAAGAACTTTTACAGAAAATGTATCGAAAACAAGCTCGGCTTAAATGAATTTCAGTTCAAATCCGATGGGACTTCCCATCTGAAACTCGCTGCGCTTCCCATATTGATGGATGTTTCAAAAATAACTAAAATCACCGGTGATTATAATAACCTCCGCCCTTATCTCCTCGTTGATAAAGTGATGGGCAGTGTAAATTTCTGCCTTGGTCTAAGCAGGGAAAATGACGTATTTATTCCCTCTTCTGCCCTTTTAGAAGATATCAAAAAGCTTACCTCCTCTCCTTCTCAGGTTCTCGCAATTTTCGAAAAAGATATCGACTCTGAGCTCTATTCCACCGTCAAACACGTTGCCAAAGGTCTTAATCTTCACCATTTAATTTTACCTCCGGAAATCAGCTCTAAAATCAGTCTGGAACATTATGTTTATCGTGGGAAATAGTTTTTTTCGTCTAAAAAACAATAGAATGCGCGCTGAGCGTGCATTCTATTGCTATTGTTTCGTTCCTCTTTTGCAAATTATTCCCCTGCAAGCTCCACGCCCATCCCGCTGCAAAGCTTCAATCCATCCGCAAACTCCAGCGTCAAAAATCCATCCGCATACGTCTGCACGCAGGGTGCTGCGCCTGCGGCGTTCTCTGCTGACGCACCCATAGTCGTCACCACCGCTTTTTCCATTCCGGTGCGGATCCCAAGCTGTTTTAACTTCATGCTGCCGCCCAGGCATTCGATACGGATTTTGTTATCCGCAATGCTCAGTTTGCCATATGCGCCCGGCACAAACCACGGCGCGGTGAGTTCAGGCAGGGCGGGCGAAAAGCTGAGCTTTTCTCTGGGCATATCTGCCTTTAGACCAGTCAAAGACTGTAACACTGCCCAGGATGCCAGCGCACGATAGTAGTGTTCCCCACATTCCTCGTGGTTGAAGCGTCTGCCATTCTGTGTGTGCCGTCTTTCGACCGTTTCCACGATCTGAGCTGCTTCCTTGTATCTGCCGTTTTCCAGCAGGAATGATGCGAAAGAATATTCGATGCCGGACCAGTTGCTCTCCATCTGCACATTTTTCCAGGTATACAGTGTCGGGGTTGCCTGCGCCGGATAGGAGGCGTTGACCAGACCGGATTCTGGGCGGAAGTTTTCTGAAAGAATGCAGTCTGTCGCAGTGTCGATCTTATCCTGGGGCAGAAAATTGCCAAGCCCAAGCAGACGGGCATACCACTGTCCGTCTATCTGGTCCGTCATGCAGCAGTCGTCCCGCTTGTCGCCGTCCGCCCAGAGACTGAAATATCTGCCGTTCCAGAGCTTTTCCACAAAGGCCTTGCTGCCCTTTTCCAGCAACGCTTCCCACGCTGCTGCACGATCCTGCGCCCCGAGATCCTGGGCCATGCGCACTGCCGCTTTTAACGCTGCCAGCCACAGGCTTGCGATATAAGCGGGCGTGCCCTGCATCGCCCATGCATCGTAGGTGTTGGCTCTCGTATCATGATCCGGCAGACCGTCCCTGTCGCCGTCCAGAAGCTGTGTGTTGTCCATCGCCTTTTCGATATGCGGCCACATCCGCGCAAGGTACTCCCTGTCGCCTGTCCAAAGGTAATCTCTGCACACCAGCAGCACAAACTGCGGATTCATATCCACACGATCATACCCGTTATCCACGCCGGATAGGTCCGGTGTGAAGAAATGGTGTACGCGTCCGTCCCCACGCTGGAATTTTGCGCCCATTTCCATCTGTTTTTTCTGAAGGTCTGGAAACAATGCCAGAATACCAAATGAACCCTGATAAGTGATGTCTGTCGTATGGAAGCCGCAGCTGCCGTAGCCCTCCCACATACCGAACTCGCCCCGCTTTGTCCACCAGGAGCATTTGATCAGCGTGCTCAAATGATCCGACCACGCGTCCGCCAGCTCTTTTGAAACATTCGTGCTTTTCAGTAATGTAGAAAATTCTTTCACCGTGGGAAGTATCGCATCGCGCTCCCGATCCAGATAGGAAACGACCTCACCTGCGTCTGCAAAATGCTTTGCATACCAGTGTCCCTCAAAACGTCCGGAATCGCCGAAATGATTCGGGAAATACCAGCCGACTGCAAACCGGATCTGTCTGCTTTCGCCGGGCGCAAGCTTACAGCTGCCGCACAGTGCGGAATCGCCCCAGTTTTCCTGTCCGTTTTCATCCGGAAAAATTCGCTTTAACTGACGGATGATCGCAAGGACGAACTCCCTTTTCATTTCCGGCTGTGTCAGCAGAGCTTCATCGAAACGGTGCACTCTGTCATAAGGATGTCTCACGCACGCGATCTGCAAAAGCTTTTCAAAAAGCGCATCCAGCTCCTGTTCGTCCATCAGGGAAATTTCTTCTTCCGTCAGCTCCGTTCCAAACTCCGGCAGCGTCTCCGTTCCGAGATTCGGAAGCTTTCCGGTATCCCGAAAATCAAACAGATAGGACTCCTCCGTTACGCCGAATCTGCTGTTCATGACATAATTCTTAAAATATGGTTCAAACTCACCTAAAATCCAACTGACCTCGTCCGCCGAAACGCTCCACGCAAGACTGCCATTGGATGCGTTCGCTTTTTTGGAATCGCTTTTCATCACGATCTGTGCACAGCCTTTTTCAGCCGTCAGCTGATTTCTCAGCCGTCTCTGCTCCATTCCGCGGTTGACCGGATTTTTCAATTTGCCTAGAATCGAAACCTCTGCTTCCTGATCGGAAGGATTGGTGATCGTAAATGTCACATAAAAGCCCGGCGTGCCTGCGATTGCTTCCTGTCCCGGCACAAACGGGGACGCAAACTCTGCCTGAATTTCTACCGGAAGCGCGCTGTCCTCATACTGCAGCTTGCAGACAGGAAAATCCGGGTTCCAGCGGATTTTTTCGATTTCTTTGTACCACGAATACATCAGCGACCGAAATTCGCCGTTGTCCCGGTCGTGGCAAAGCCTGCGCACAACAGGCTCTTTTCCGGCAAGCTGCGCCCGAACCGTAAACGGCAGCACATGGGTGTCATAATCATATAATTTTTTCTGTCTGCGCACATCCGGGCTTCCCCATTTTCCCATGTTGCAGATGTCCCATTCCCGCAGCTCTCCGTTCTGGCAGATTTCCACGCTTCCCGCGCCGATTCCCCCCAGCGCCATGCCGTTTTTCTGCCATCTGTAATCTAAAGTCCCCTCCATGATATTCCTCCTTTTGCAGGCAGCGCCCTGTCTGCTGTCTGGCATAATTCAATTCTGAAAGATCCCACGAATTGCTCCGCCGCAAAGCCTGACAGCGAAAAGGGACACCGCCCGGCAAAACAGCAGCCTCAAATCCCTGTTTGCCGATCCGGCATCCCTTCTCTTCTTTTCCATTTGCCTGCATGCGGTCAGTGGGACTCGAACCCACACGGTTGCCCATTGGCACCTAAAACCAACGCGTCTGCCAATTCCGCCATGACCGCTCACCCCTTCGGCAGCCGGTTGTTTCGACTGCCGAAGGTTTCTCTTTCGTATAACTCAATTATTATACCGAGCTTTTGAAACTTCCGTCAAGGGTTTTACGGCATCAGCTCATAGATTCCACGGTCCTTGTTGTCCCGCACGGACAGCCCGGAAGTTTGACAGTTGAATATAAGAAAAAATGCTCGCAGGCCTTATGGTACCTGCTTTTTTTGTGTCAACTTTTCTGTTTTATTTTATAGTATTCTATGGCATTATTTCCAGAAGTGTGATATACTATATCCAGGAGGGATTTGTCATGAAAGTAACTACATCAAAATCCAAAAATTCGGAATCATTTTACATTGCCAAAAGTTATATCAATAACAAGGGAAAAAGCACTTCTGTAAATGTACGCAAACTTGGTACGCTCAAGGAACTTTTGATCGATCATGGTCCAACACGTGACGATGTTATGAGATGGGCAAAAGAAGAAGCCCGCCTAGAAACTCTGAAATACAAAAAAGAACAGCAGACAAAAGCTGTCCCTGTCACCTTCCACGCTGATCAGAAACTTGATTATGACCAGCAGGTTCTGTATCATGGTGGATACCTTTTTCCGCAAGCTTTCTATTACCAGATTCAGCTCGATAAAACCTGCCGTAAATTAAGAGAGAAACATAAATTCAAATATGACATCAATGCAATCCTTTCTGATCTTATCTATGCAAGGATCCTTGAACCGACCAGTAAGCGTTCCTCTTACAAAACCGCTTCAGAGTTTCTTGAAAAACCTTCTTACCAGCTGCATGACTTGTACCGCTCCCTGGATGTGCTTGGAAAGGAATCCGATTTTATCCAGTCGGAAGTGTATAAAAACAGCCATCTTCTTGGAAAAAGAAACGACAAGATCCTCTATTATGATTGTACGAATTACTACTTTGAGATTGAACAGGAAGATGGTGACAAAAAGTACGGAAAAAGTAAGGAACATCGCCCAAATCCAATCATCCAAATGGGAATGTTTATGGATGGAGACGGCATTCCGCTTGCTTTTTCTCTATTCCCAGGAAATGCAAATGAGCAGACTTCCTTAAGACCACTAGAAACAAAAGTTCTTCAGGATTTCGGCTGTACTAAGTTTATCTATTGCAGTGATGCAGGGCTTGGTTCAGAGACAATCAAAAGAATAAACCATGCTGGTGAGCGCGCTTTTATCGTTACTCAATCCATCAAAAAGTTAAACAAGGATGAAAAAAAGTGGGCCTTAGATAAAAAAGGATTTAGACGTGTGTCGGATGATACGCCTGTGAACCTTTCTGAAATCCCAGAAGATGATAATGGACTGTATTATAAAGACGAACCCTATACGCCTCATACTTTGCATCAACGGCTGATTGTGACGTATTCCCCAAAGTACGCAAGATATCAGAAGTCCATACGGGATGCCCAGGTAGAACGCGCTGAAAAAATGCTCCGTATCGGTACGGTAAAGAAGGAACGCCGAAATCCGAATGATCCTGCTCGATTCATAGGGAAAATCGCAGCAACCGAAGACGGAGAAGCTGCAAAGATCCACAATTATCTGGACACAGAAAAAATCGAACAGGAAGCCTTATATGATGGGATATATGCAGTAACAACGGACCTCCTGGACGATGATGTAAAAGACATTTTGAAAGTCAGCGAAAGCCGTTGGGAAATCGAGGAATGTTTTCGAATCATGAAAACTGATTTTGAAGCAAGACCAGTATTTCTCCATGACGATATACGTATAAAAGCTCATTTTCTTATCTGTTTCCTTGCGTTGGTGATATATCGATACCTTGAAAGAGATTTGAAAAATGCGTTCAGCTGCGAGACCATTCTTGATAAATTAAGAACGATGAATTTCGCCGATATACAAGAACAAGGCTTTATTCCACTTTACACTCGAGACAAGTTAACTGATGCGTTGCACAACATTTGTGGCTTCGAAACGGATTATAAATTTATCACAAAAAGACAAATGAAAAACATTCAGAAAAAGAGTAAAGGTCGGGAATAAAATACTATATTCTAAAGCAATACAAAAAATCGCTGAACCCCAAGCAAAATGAAGGGATACAGCGATTTTTTTGTTTTTCAACTGTCAAAGACAGGATTGTAGCACTTTTTTATATTTTGTCAACACTCTGTCTCCCGCTGTCAGGGTTGTTTCATGAAGCGATAAATTCAAACATTTTTGGCTATTCAATTATTCTTCGTGAAACAACCCTGCTTATACAGGCAAGACATTTTATGCAACTTTTTTATGCTTCTTCCCGTTTATGCTATTGCTTTGCCGGAACATGAAAATAAAAAGGAATCTCCGGCGCACAGGAGCTGCACGTTCATCTAAGCTCCGGCCAGTACTTTACATTTGCTTCTATCAAATCGTCCAGTATTAACTTAGCAACCGCCGCGCTTGGAACTGTTTTAGACATGGTAATCGCCTGCCACATTTTTTGATAGCTTTTCTCAACCCAGGCGTCAACAACCAGCTTTCCCGCCGCTACCTGCTGCTCCATAAGCCCTTTTTCGAATACCGGTATTTTCCCGACCTTTAATGGTTCATATCCATTCTTCCCTACAATACAGGGAATCTCAATCATTGCGTCATAGGAAAAATTTTCAATCGCGCCATGATTGGGCACGATTAGCAACATTCTTTCCTGTGTGTTATATGCCAGCGCTCTTGCCAGATCAACAATATACTCCGCATGATTTCCCACTTCGAAGCCGCAATTTTCCACATTCTTTGTCTGAATAAGCCTTCGAGCCTCTTCAAACACCCGTTTTTCTCTCCCCTCCCTTACTTCATCTGTTCTTGTATAATTTAAATCTGAGTGCTTCACCACATAGTCCGGGTATAAATAATACTTTAAATACGTATTTGGAATGAAATTCGGGTCAACCGCATAGACGTCTTTCGCCTTATTATAAGTATCCGTCCAGCTTTTATCATCTGTATGCCCATCTATTTGGGAAGTGTTAAACCCGTTCTCTTTCACGTAGGCCTTAATTACCGGCATTAAATCCTTTCCGTTTTTATCCCTTATGTCACTCCACCAGCCAAAGTGATTCAGCCCAAAATACCTGGTAATCATCTCCTTTCGGGATTTCAGCCCGCAGATGACAGCCATTCTTGCCTCTATTCCAACGGGCATATCACAGATATTGATGATTCTTGCGTCCGGCCTGAGCCGGTTTGTTGCTTCCGCAACGATTGCCGCGGGATTCGAATAATTCAGCATCCACGCATGCGGAGAGTACGTTTCCATATAATCGATTAACTCGATTACAGGTCCGATGGAACGCATTCCATATGCCAGACCTCCCGGTCCGCAGGTTTCTTGCCCTACCACACCATATTTCAGCGGTATTTTTTCATCCTTTCCGCGCATCTCATACTTACCAACGCGGATATGTGCCATTACAAAATCGACATCAGTAAATGCGGTTTCCGGATCAGTTGTATATGAAAATTCAATTTCAGGAGCCTTATGCTCAATAAGCACGCCACATGCTTCGCCAATTATTTTCTGCCTCTCCTCATCGTTGTCATAGAACTTTATTTTTCTGATGGGAAACTGCTCTCTTTTTTCTAACAATAAGAGCAGAATTTCCGGAGTAAACGTACTTCCTCCCCCGGCAATCAGAATTGAAAATTTTTTCATTATCCCTCCTCCTTTTTTAACATAGGATCATTTTTATCAAAGCCATAAAAATAAGTAAGCAAAAACGTTACTACACACGCAATAAGAGCGCTGATAAAGAACAGGATAAAATTCTTAGTCCCGCCCTGGAAGAAGGAAAGCGCGTTTCCTATAAGGGGAAAGCTGGGTCCCAGATAGTAAACTACATCGGTAAAAGCCGCAAATAACCCGCCGCAAATTCCTCCGACCGCCAATGCGATTAATGTCTTTTTATATTTCATACCGATTCCGTAAAGCACCGGCTCACTGACACCTCCCACATTGTGGGTGATAAATAACTGGAATACATTCATTCGTTCTTTTTTATTTTTGATTTTCAGTAAAGCAGCCAGCTCCAACCCCAACAACGCCTGATTTGTAAGCGTCGCCGGAAGAACAGTCGTGTCATAACCTAAGGAATATAAATTAGGAAGGATAACCGCATATAAGATCGGCATATGCATACCGGTCAAGATCAGGAATGGCCACAAGCCGCCTATGATTCCCACCAATAACGGGGCGCTGTCAAGCATTAAAATAACCTGGGCAATCCCCTCACCGATTAAAGTTCCCAACGGGCAGAATAAACATAATTCCAGCGGTAACATGATAAACATTTCAATAAACGGCTTAATTGATGTAGACAACATCTGCGGAATAACCTTACTGATCAGCATATCTACATATTTTAAGGCAAAAACACTTAACAGGATCGGAAAAATTGTCGTTCCATAGGTTCCGAGCTTACATGGTATTCCCAGTATTGTAAACGCTTCGCTTGTAGTTGCAATTTCAACAAATTCCGGAACAAGCATCATTCCGCCAAGATACATTCCTAAAATAACGTTAAGCCCGAGTTTTTTCGCGGCGGTGTAGCCCAAATAAATCGGTAGGAAATAAAAACATGCATTATACGCAAAGTTAAACGTTATATACAAATCACTTGTCGTTTCCCATATCGCTAACACATCCGGACCGCATACTACGGCAACCGTTTTAAATAAACCTGCGGCACAATACGCCGGAATCATCGGTGACATGACAGCGGACATAAATTCAAATAACTGGGCAAAAAACTGTTTTATCCCTTTTTTTTCTTTTGGAGCGTCCAGATTCTCGGCAATTTCCTCCTGAGTTTCAAATCCCCCGTCCAGATTCTCGGCAATTTCCTCCTGAGTTCCAAATCCCCCGATTTCTACCACCTTTTTATAAAGCTCAGGAACAGCCTGCCCGATAATGATTTGATATTGTCCCCCTGACGTGACAACCCCTAAAACACCCTGGATCTTTTCAATTTCTTCCGTATTTGGAATACTTGAATCCTTTAATTGAAAGCGCAAACGGGTAACACAATGATATACATTAATAACATTATCCTTGCCGCCTACCTTTTCCAGTAAAGTAACAGCTAACTTATGATAGTTTTGATTCATTGAATTTTGCAGGAAAGACACCCCTTTCCTGATTCCTCCTCTCATTTTTTTTACAATCATTGAGGATATGCAACCACCCCACCCGGTATAAATGGAATACAGGTTCCTTTAAGCTCTATGCAGTCAAATCAGAAAATGAAATTAACTCAATCCCGTTTTCTAAAATAAAGTCCTTCATTTCTGTTGAAAGGTAGAATTCAAGATCTCTCATTCTCTCCAAGCTGCAGGACGATAATTTTAACAGATCAGCATCAACAAAGCCCGGGTGGCAGACAAGCGCCACATACTCAAATCCCTTTAGATATTCCAGGTTGTCAAAAAATAATTTCATCGGATCGCGGTTCAACTGTTCCATTGCATGAAACTCTTTTCCTCTGGTTGACAGATTCATTAATTCGTCATTTTTTATCGGCGCGTCACGAAAGTCTATGATATTATATTTTTTGTACAGATCATCACAAAACGGAACTCCTGTCTCAGCTGATAACGTCCGGTACGCTTCCTCCATAGAGCCGGTTTGAATGGAATGCCCACACAGATAGGCAGGCGCTCTCCCGCATAAATCAACAAAACGCTGATACTGTGCCGCTATTTCTTTATATACTTCATGAAACGGTAATAACTCATTCTGCCCTTCTTTCGTAGCCCATTTTGGATCATTCACTCTGATTTTTGAGCTGATAAAACGGCCATTTTCATCAACCAAATGTGGAATTTCCCTGTAATCTGATACGCAGGGACCGCAAACCAGATTAAAGTCTATTCCAAAACAGCAGGTTTCCCTTTCTTTTACAAATTGTGCCGCCCATGGGGCGATCTCCATATTCGTAAACATGCCCGAGCTTGTTAAAATCCCATGATCAAATGCTTCGATGATTCCATACGTAACACTTTTTGTAATTCCATAATCATCACCTTTAACCAAAAGCTTCATTTTTCTTCCTCCTTTATTGCAGATACATCGTTTTCGTAAAACAGCCTTTTAAATGAAAGCTCAAATTGCCTGTATTCAATTTTCAAGGAGCACTTAGCAAACCGAACGGCAGAAAAATATTGACATGTCAGTATTTCTCAGTACACTGATGACGCATAAGGATTACAGTGCGATACAGCTAATGTACGGTTCCTGCAAAAATAAAACCCCAGCACTCTCATGCTGAGGTAATGCCCTTGCGGTTACAATCCTCTCGTGTACATAACCGAGTAACATGTATCATAAGATACAGCAATTCGTTACTTGTACAGCTTTTCTTAAATTCTTTATATAAATATTGATCAATATTATATACGCAGTTATAGATATCGGGATAAGTATTTTTCATATTATCATACAGTTCATCAATATTACCGTCCATAAATTCTTCATTATTTTCTTTTCTTAGGACATAATATTTCAAGTGAATTTTAAACCTGAAATAATTGAAGTCATTTTTATCAAGAACAATGCCAAAATAATCCTCTATAATTTTTGTTACGTTTTTAATGATTCGGGTAATTTGACTCTGGTGCTGCTGATCATCCTGATTCGTTTTTCCTTCCAGTGCATTCAGCAAATGCATGGTTATACTTGTAACCTCCCCTTTATCCAGGCATACCTGATATTTTGCATTAATATTTTTGACGATCCATTTTGCCAGCTTTGTCAAGTGGGGATATTCAAACTCAATTTCATAAGAATAAGGTAGCGATATTTGCATTCCCTTACGATATCTGGTAACTGCAAAATTGATATGATCTGCAAGGATAAACACCAGATTAGGATTCAGATTACCGCCAATTTTACTCTCTATGGCATCAACGATACGGCTTGTAAAAAGGAACATGTTCTCCGGAATCTCCGACAACAAATTGTAATATCGGTAATCTATATCATAAAATGAACGCTCTATTTTTGACATATCATTAATACTATAAGGGAGTTCTCCAAAGCCGATACCCTTGCCAAACAAGACTACCTCGTGCCCGTTTCCGTCAACACCAATGGCTACATTATTATTGATTTTTTTGACAATCATCATGGCAATACCTTCTTACCCTTTCATTAGTACTCCCTTTTATCACTACGATTTCTTCCTGCGTATCAAGCTGTTTTCAACAGCGTCCTGTAAGTTGCTTTGAAAAACCAAGCAATAAATGTTTATAAAATAAAAAAAACTCTTTGCGCACCCATCCCCTTAGGTGATGCCTCAAAGAGTTACAATCCCTTGTTACACGTAAATGATATCACTATTTAAAACAGTTGTCAACCGGATTTTTTCTCCTGTAGCGCCTGACAGCGAAAAGGGACGCCGCCCGACAAAACAGCAGCTTCAAATCCCTGTTTGTCGATCCGGCATCCCTTCTCTTCTTTTCCATTTGCCTGCATGCGGTCAGTG
>ERZ780223.1295-NODE-1295-length-25264-cov-4.595422_pt1 | contig 25264 bp, 26 predicted proteins | sample MGYA00511016_ERZ780223 | MGnify/ENA primary metagenome ERZ780223 (study PRJEB29588, sample SAMEA2159032) | human gut metagenome | biome: human gut; feature: human-associated habitat; material: faeces | place: Denmark | collected 2008/2010 ... | reverse complement strand
GTGCTGCTGGCCACCGCCCCCAAATCCAACAGCGCCCACAACGCTATCATCGCCGCTATGGAGGATATTCAGCGCGGCGCGGTGGGGGACATCCCCCGGCACCTGAAGAACGTCCACGCTGACAGTGCCGGCGCGGACAAGGCCCCCGCCTATAAGTACCCCCATAATTACCCGAGTCACTATGTGCAGCAGCGCTATCTGCCGGAGTCTTTGGGGGATACGCATTACTATGCGTACGGCGAAAACAAGACCGAGCAGGCCGCCAAGCGGTACTGGGACGACATTAAGGGGAAGAACGGAAATGGACCTGCGGTTACATGATGTTTTAGAGCTGAAAAAGGAGCACCCCTGCGGCAGTAAACGCTGGCAGGGGCTCCGCGTGGGCATGGATATCAAGCTCCGGTGCCTCGGCTGCGGCCACGAGGTCATGCAGCCCCGGCGTAAGATCGAAAAAATGATACGGCGCATCGTGCCGAAGGAGGAATTGCAATGAGACCGAAATGGACAAGATACTTCGCTATGGGCATCGCCCTGCTGCTGGCCATCGTCATGGCCGTAACGCTGGTCCTGCCATATCTGGGACTGTGAGGCTGCCATGAAGCACTGTATTCTGGCAAAATTCACTCCGGAGGCCAAGGCGCAGCGCGCCGCGCTGCTGCCGCGTATCCGGGAGATATTCTCCGCCGCGGCGGATATTCCCGGCGTTCACGGCGCGGAGGTCATCCCCAACTGTGTGGACCGGGACAACCGTTACGACGTGCTCATTCGTCTGGATATGGACCGCGAGGCCCTTTCCCTGTACGATGTGTCCGCTATGCACCACCGGTGGAAGGATGAGTTCACGCCCATGCTGGAGAAGAAGGCCATCTTTGATCATGAATCATAACCACCAGTTTACTGGTGGTTATGATTTTCTATTAGCGGGAGAGCTGCCATACAGACAGCTGGTATGCTGCATGGTTTCTGTGCTGTCCTCCGCGCTGGCCCATACCATTCTTTACAGCCCGTGGGTCATCTATTTCCTCTGTATTGCTTTGGACAAAAGCTTTGAAGAATTATTCTATTTTTGGGAGGCCGCTATGGATAATGTATTGCTTTTGATTTTCGGTATATTTTTGTCGGTGCTCGGCATCTTGAATATCAAAGGGAATATCAGCACCATACATTCCTATAACCGCAGAAAAGTGAAAGAAGAGGACATCCCCAAATACGGTAAGGCGGTGGGGACGGGAACGGTCATTATGGGGGCGTCCCTGATCTTGGCGTATTTCGCCACATTCTGGAATGAGGCGGCAATAGATTATATCATCTTTCCGGCGATAACTATTGGCCTGGCCTTTATCCTATATGGGCAGATCAAATACAATCACGGTATTTTTTGACCCGTAAAAAACGCACCCTCGTGAGGTTGATCCTCATGAGGTATAGAAAAGGTGCCAATAAGGTGTCAACAATAGCCATAAAAGAGCAACAAAAGCTATATCAAAATGTATACCAAAATGTATACCAAAATGACGCGGAATGTCAATGAAAAGCGGTGACGGATGGATTATAAAGCGGTAAAGAACCGGCTACAAATGCTGCGGTGCCCGCCTGGTTGCGACGTTTTTTTTCGTCCCGCCGCTCTATAATAGTGGCAGCGAGGTGAGGCAATGACTGTGGTGTATCTGGACCGCGTTTTCCTGCTCAACAGCGTGGTAGACTATCTGCTTTTTCTATGTGCCGCAAGGCTTTGCGGCTTTCCGCTGCATCGAAGGCGGCTGATTTTTTGCGCGGTGCTGGGCGGCGTTTACGCGGCTGCGGTCTTTATTTCCGAGCTTGCATTTTTGGCTCACCCGGCGATCCGATTGGCCTTTGGAGGCTTGCTGGCGCTTGCCGCGTTTCGCCGTTTCCGCCCGGTCCTCACATTTTTTTTGCTTTCGGCCGCCCTCGCCGGCACCCTGCTGGCCCTCGGCCTGGCCTTTGGCTCGGTGGCGGGACTGGCACAGCGGTTGTATTACGCTGATGTTAGCTGGCAAGCGCTTATACTTGTCAGTATATTGTTTTACGTGCTTCTCCGGCTTTTTGCCGGTCAGGCAGCACGTCATGGAGGGGGAGAATTGTTGCAGATCAAAGTATCTGTCGGCGGAAGGATACAAACCGTTACCGCCCTGCACGACACGGGTAATACACTGAGGGATCCGGTTACCGGGTGTCCGGCGCTGGTAATGGAGCGCCGTTCCGCAGACGCATTATGGACACCGGCGGTGGCCGATGTTTTGGCAGAGCAGCTGTCTCCGGAAGAGAAAATGGCAAAGCTGCACCGAATAGGTTGTCCGGTACGGTTTACACTGCTGCCTTTTCGCGCGGTGGGGACGGCTGCAGGCCTGCTGTTGGCAGCCTGTAGCGATTACATAGAAGTGAATGGCAAACGCTATCCACGGACACCCGTCGCGCTGTCGGAGCAAGCTGTCAGTGATGGCGGCGGGTATCACGCCCTGTGGGGGGCAATGGAAGGGAGAATAGGGCATGGCAAAGCTTCTGATTTGGCTGAAACGCCTGTGGCACAGCGTATACAGGCCGGATAAGGTCATGTACATCGGCGGGAGCGATACGCTGCCGCCGCCCTTACCGAGAGATGAGGAGTCTGTTCTGCTGGAAAAGCTGAATACCGGCGATTTTCAGGTGCGGCAGACGCTGATCGAACACAATCTGCGGTTGGTGGTTTACATAGCCAGACGTTTTGAAAATACCGGTATCCATATAGAGGACCTGATCTCCATTGGCACTATCGGATTGATCAAGGCGGTCAATACGTTCCGGACAGATAAGAATATCAAGCTGGCTACCTACGCCTCGCGGTGTATTGAGAATGAAATTCTCATGTACTTGCGGAAGAACGGCGCACAACGGACAGAGGTCAGTTTCGATGAGCCGCTGAATACCGACTGGGACGGAAAAGAACTGTTGCTCAGCGACGTACTGGGGACTGACAGCGATGTGGTCATGCGGCCCATTGAAGCGGATGTGGACCGGCAGCTGCTGCAAACGGCGGTATCGCACCTCAGTCCGAGAGAGAGGGATATCATCACCATGCGGTTTGGCCTGGGCGGTATCAAGGAGCTCACCCAAAAGGAGGTGGCGGATCGATTGGGGATTTCGCAGAGCTACATATCACGGCTGGAGAAGCGTATCATCCTGCGACTGCGGCGAGAATTGCAGAAAATGAACTAAAGGCTGTGAAGGAGTACACCTTCACAGCCTTTGCGCGGTCAAATATTATTGTAAGGATAGGGCGGCCGGACGGTTGACCACCATCATATTGTAGTAACGCAGCAAATGATAATCATCCTTATCCAGTTTGATGGTGCCCAGCAGGCGGTCGTTTTCCTCCAGCGGCTCTTTAGAGATCAGCGCCTTCAATGCAATGGGTGCAAAGAACGGGGAGGAGCCGATACCGGATACCAGTCCCACGGCGGGCATACGGTTCTGCATGGGATTGAGCATACAGATATACATCTTTTCCGCCTCGTTGATCTGATTGGTCAACACCATGTGGGTGATGGTGTCGTAAGCCTTCATCTCTCCGGTGAACAGATGCTGGCAACGGTCCGGGTCGGAGAAGGACGCCACGCCCATATACAACGTGACCTCGACACTCTCGTGGTCCACTGACTGAGAAAACCGAAGAAGTGAGCGTACCATCTGGCGAATACGGCCATCATAGTAGTACATATAGGCCAATGTCTGATTGAAGTAGCTATTCTTAGGCAGCGCCGGCTCCGCATGGAACATGGGGGGCTGATAATCGATGAAGCATTTTAGATCAATATCCAGTGCCTGCGCAATCTCGTACAGTGTTTCGATGTCGATGGTAATGGCACCGTTTTCGTACTTGGATAGCGTCGCTTTGCTCTTATTGATCATGGCGGAGAATTGCTCGATGGTATAGCCGCGGCTCTTGCGGTATTTTTTGATGCGTTGTCCCACAAAATAAGAAAAAGAGCTCAAAAGCGACACCTCCTTATAATGGAGTAATGATACCAAACGTTTGGTAGGAAGTCAATAGTTTTTTTCTGTGAAGGAAACCTTTTTCACTGGCCTTTTCTTTTTAATAAACCATTCGGTGAAAATAGTAGCAAACAAAAGAAAGCCCCCGGCAACCATACGGATGCCGGGGGCCAAAATGATGTAAGAATGTATGAACGACTTACTTAGCGGCTTCCATGCCGGCCAGCAGAGCCTTCTTGTTGCCCTCCAGGAAGCGGGCCTTCTTCTCACCCAGCTCGATGCGGATAGCTTCCATCATGCTTTCCACGGAGGTGACGGGAGCCTTGGCCAGGGTCGCGCCCAGGATGGCCACGTTGGCACCCTTGGGGTTGCCGATGGATTCGGCAATGCCGTTGGCATCGCAGTACACCACGGTGATATCATCGCGAACCGCTTTGCGGTCGATGATAGAACTGTTGATGACCAGAACGCCGCCGGGCTTCACGTGTGCTTCAAACTTGTCCAGAGAGGGACGGTTCATGGCCACGATCACGTCGGCCTTGTCCACCAGAGGGGAGGCAACGGGGTCATCGGAGACGATGACGGAGCAGTTGGCGGTACCGCCGCGCATCTCGGGACCGTAGGAGGGCAGCCAGGAAACGTGCTTGCCGTCCAGCATGCAGGCCATGGCCACGAACTTACCGATCAGCAGCATACCCTGACCGCCGAAACCGGCGAAAATAAAGGTTTTTTCCATGTTACTTCGCCTCCTTGTCTTTGTAAACGCCCAGAGGATAGTAGGGGATCATGTTCTGCTCCAGCCAGTTCATAGCTTCCACCGGAGACAGGCCCCAGTTGGTGGGGCAGGTGGACAGCACTTCGATCATGGTGAAGCCCTTACCCTCCATCTGCAGACGGAAGGCCTTGGCAATGGCCTTCTTGGCCTTGGCGATGTTGGCGGTATTGTTGACCGCCACGCGCTCAATGTAGTAAGAACTGGGAACAGCGGCCAGCATCTCGCACATCTTGATAGGCAGACCACTCCACTCCTCGCTGCGGCCAGCAGGGCAGGTAGTTGCCTTTTGGCCGATCAGGGTGGTGGGGGCCATCTGTCCGCCGGTCATGCCATAGATCGCGTTGTTGACAAAGATGGTGGTGATCTTCTCGCCGCGGTGGGCGGCGTGAACGATCTCCGCGGTACCGATAGACGCCAGGTCACCGTCGCCCTGATAGGTGAATACCAGAGTGTCCTTGCCGACGGAGCGCTTGATACCGGTGGCAACAGCGGGTGCGCGGCCGTGGGCAGCCTCGTACATATCGCAGTTGAAATAGTCGTAGGCAAACACGGAGCAGCCGACAGGGGCCACACCGATCACCTTGCCGTCTAATTTCATCTCGTCGATGACCTCGGCTACCAGACGGTGGATGATGCCGTGGTTGCAGCCGGGGCAATAGTGGAACTGCTTGTCAGTCAGCAGCTTAGTCTTTTCGAACAGTACAGCCATCTTATTTACCCTCCTTCATGCTCAGGATCTTGGTGACGATCTCGTCGGTAGAGGGCATCTGGCTGCCGCAATGACCGAAGAAGTCAACGTGCTTGGCGCCATTGATGGCCAGCTTTACGTCCTCCAGCATCTGGCCTTCGTTCAGTTCAACGTCCAGAACGGCCTTCACGCTGGGCTGGCAGCAGGCCTCACGCACAGCGTCATAGGGGAAGGGCCACACAGTGATGGGGCGGACCAGGCCGACGTTAATGCCTTTTTCCTTCAGCTCGGCGATAGCGCTCTTGGCGATACGCGCCACGGTGCCGAAGGCAGTAATGATGTACTCAGCGCCTTCGCAGTTGTAGCTTTCCCACATCTGCTCGTTGGCAACGACTTCCTTGTACATGGCCTGTAGCTCGTCATTGTGGACAGCCAGGCTCTCGGTATCGATGTAGATAGAATTGATAATGCCGCGCTTAGCGGGATCATCGCCGGGCTTCCAGCCGGTGCAGGCCCAGGGCTTCTTCTCCGGGTCTACCTTGTAATCCACCATCTCGGGCAGCTCCACGGGCTCCATCATCTGAGCGATGATGCCGTCCGCCAGGAACAGCACGGGGATACGGTACTTTTCGGCCTTGTCATAGGCGATCATCATTAGGTCGATGGCCTCCTGTACAGAAGCGGGGGCGAAGGTCAGCAGGTGATAGTCGCCGTTGCCGCCGCCCTTGACACCCTGGAAATAGTCGCCCTGGGATGCCTGAATATTACCCAGACCGGGGCCGCCGCGCATCACGTTGATGATGACAGCGGGAACCATGGCGCCTGCGCAGTAGGAGATACCTTCCTGCTTCAGGGATATACCGGGGCTGGAGGAGGAAGTGATCGCACGGGCGCCGGTGCCGGCTGCGCCGTAGATCATGTTGATTGCCGCGACTTCGGACTCTGCCTGCAGGAAGCAGCCGTTTACGTCGGGATCAAACATACGAGCGGACATGTATTCAGGAATCTCAGTCTGCGGGGTGATGGGATAGCCGAAGAAATAACGAGCGCCAGCTCTGATGGCTGCCTCTGCAATAGCTTCGCTACCCTTCATAAGAGTTTTTGCCATTATAATTTCCTCCTTAATCCTTCTCGATGTGGATTACCACGTCGGGGCAAGTGCGTGCGCAGGATGCGCAGCCGATGCACTCTTCAGGTTTTACAACCTCTGCCGGGTGATAGCCTTTTGCGTTGATTTTTGCCTTGGAAAGTTCAATGCAACCCTTGGGGCAAGCTCTTGCACAGAGACCGCAGCCCTTGCACAGGTTCTCATTGATGGTTACCTTTACCATTTTGCTACCTCTTTTCTTTATTTTTGCTTTTTGCTAATTTATTTAAATCCGCATAAAGCGGGGTCGCGCAAATCAATGCTTGAAATTTTTCTGCGGATCGACCGTGTGCAGTCCGTATTTAATATACGAATCCCAATCACGGTGCATGTACACATCTATGGGGATGGGCTTGCCGATATACTTCGGATCGTGCCCTTCGGAAAGGAACTGTTCAAGCAGATCCTTTTTGCCTGTCGTATATGCCACGGGGATACCCGTCCTGTCGGAGACTTCCTTGAGCATCTTGTATCCGTCGCGCAGCTCCTCGACGCTTGTTTCCGTTGCAAGGTTTGCGTTGTTGATCATGCCTGTTATCTGGAGTCTTGAATGTGCCTGCATTCCCTCCTGAAGTCTTATGAGCTTCTCAACCGTGCCGGAAAGCGGTCTGCGGATATTGACGACGTTGAGCACCTCGAGCGAGCCCGGCTCAAGATCGACGAAATCCTGATGATATCTGCCGAGCGCCGTTGCGCCGACATCATCTCCGCCGACGTCGAACACTACCGTGTCCCATTCAAGGACGAATGCCGAAGCGACCTCCGCCGGAAGCGAGAGCGTTTCGATACCGGAGCATGCATAGTTAGGAGAGACAAGCCTTATCTCCTTCTGCTCGACCATCTTGCCGCGCTCGGTAAGTCTGAAATATGTGTTGACCATATCAAGGTCTATAAGTTCTGTCCTGTCTCCGCGTGCGGCGGCCTGCATTGCGAAGTTCAAAGCAAGCTCGCTTTTGCCGCTGCCGTAGTTGCCGATGAGGACTTTAACGTTTTTCATCGCCGGTAACCTCCGTTCATTATATGAACGCATTCAATTGTTTATATTGTAGCATCCTGCAATTTTTCCGTCAACAATTCTGCTTGTTAATTTCAAGATAATCGTACTTAATAATTCACAAAAATTGAGCATATTTTTTGTGGATTTAGTCAAATGAAATATTTTCTTAAAAGTTTTGAGCTGAAATCAGTGCATTTTTTGCTTCCTGCTTGCTTTTTTGCATCGGCAAGCGCGAAAATGCAATTTTGGCATGCTTTCAGATATTTTGATGCTTAAAATGTGCAGACACAGTTTTGTCTGTATCTGCACATTTTATCGTCGAATGCACTATTGAAGCATTCCGTATTTAATTTTAATGCGCCTGAGTTTGGAAAGCACGGGCTTTTGCAGCAAAAGCAGGAACACAACGGTTCCCGATGCATGGATAAGATTGAAGGTAAATCCGGAGGCATACATTGCAAGCAGCGCCTTCCAGCTCATCTCCTGCGAGTACATAAGAAGCGAGCCTGTGTCAAGCAAAACGCCGTAGATAATAAGCACGGAGAAGAAACCGTATATGAGCAGAGGAGCCGTTTTCACTTCCCTGTCGCGGAACAAAATTCCGGCAAAAAAGCCGACGAGCCCGAAGCCGAACATCTGCCACGGCGTCCACGGCCCCTGGCCGAAAAACATATTTGATATAAGCCCTGCCGCGGCGCCGGTGATAAATCCGGCCTCGGCATTGAACGCAATGGCCGTGAGTATGACAATGGCGCACACGGGCTTAAACTGCGGTGCCCAATAGAAAGCCACTCTTCCTGCCACAGCAAACGCCGTCATGACCGCAAGCAGCACTATCTCGCGCACCTGCGGCCGCCGTCCCTCAAAGCGAGTAAAAAACGGCAGCATTGCAAGCAGTATGATGATAACCGACGTTAGGTAGTATTTCCGGCTGCTCCACAGCCATGTTTCGACCGCGATTGCGGCGGCCGAAAGCACGATCACCGCAAGCGCCACGGTCACGCGGCTTTTTTTCACTGTTTGAGGCATTCGATCACCTCCCCGGTGAGGACCGCGTTTTCAATCATGCCGCGGCTGAGCCTGGCAGCCGCCGTAGTGTAAAAGAAATTGCCGGAGAAAAACTTGCGCGGTGCGCTCCGGCAGACAATTTCACCGCGAAACAGCAGGGCGCAGCGATCGGCGCATTGCGCGCAGAACTCGATGTCGTGGCTTACGAGGAATATGGTTTTGCCCTCGGCCTTCAGACGGGACAGAAGCTCGCCGAAGCGGCGCTTAAACTCACCGTCCATTCCCTTTGTCGGCTCATCAAGAAGCAGCACGTCGGGTGCGGTAAGCAGCACTTTTCCGAGTGCAAGGCGCTGCTGCTCGCCGCCGGATATATCAAACGGGTGGCGCGAAAGCACGCCTTCAAGCTCCAAAAGCTCCGTGATATGCAAAAGCAGCGCCTCTTCCGGATCAAGCTCTTTTAGCTCGTCGAGCACCGTGTCCTTAACGAAAAGCTCGCGCGGATCCTGCGGCAGCGCCGCCACATGCGCACCATAGGTCTTTACCTTGCCGCGATATGGTTTTAGCCTTCCCGACAGCAGACCGGCAGTTGTGCTTTTGCCCGAGCCGTTGCCGCCGAGGAGCGCGAAAATTTCGCCCTTATTAAGTGTGAGGCTCAGTCCGCGCAGGATATCCGGTGCGTTTTTTTCATATCTGAACCAGCAATTTTTCAGCTCCGCCGCCAACTCCGGGTTAGGCTCGGCAGACAGCTGAGCCGCTTTTACGGAAGCGTGCGTGCGCGATGCGATAAACGCCCTTGCATCGCTCACGGTGAGCGGTGCGTCGCCCTCGCCGTCAACGGCCGCAAATATCTGCACAGCAGCCGGCATAGACTCGAAAACAGCTCTGTTTTTCACCTGCATTACCGTTTTTTTCGGTTCGCCGAAGGCTATGAGCCGTCCCTCGTCGAGCACGGCGAGCATGTCCGCCATCGGCAGCGCTTCCTCAAGGCGATGCTCGGTCAAAATAACGGTCAGGCCGAGATCCTCGCTCATTTTGCGAAGAGTGCCGAGAAAGTCGGCCGCCGCAATGGGGTCGAGCTGACTTGTCGGCTCATCGAGGATCAGCACATCCGGCCGCAGCACGGCAGCGGACGCCAAGTTTATAAGCTGCTTCTGTCCTCCAGATAGCTCCGCGACGTTTTTTTCAAACAGCTCGGTCAAGCCGAAATAGCTTGCCATTTCAGCAACCGCAAGACGCATTCTTGCCTGATCCCAGCCGAGACTTTCGGGTCCGAAGGCAAGCTCGTGGAACACCTTGTCGGTGACTATCTGATCATCCGGGTGCTGAAAGACAAAGCCTATTCTCCGCGCCTGCTCGGCCTGGCCGACAGCATCGAGCGCTTTACCGAAAAACAGCACCTCGCCCTCGGCCTTGCCGTGGTCGGCGAGGCATGTCTTGAGTCTGCGCAGGAGCGTGCTTTTGCCGCTGCCGCTGGCTCCGCAGATAAGCGTGATCCTGCCCTCGGGTATCGACAGCGTTATACTGTCAAGCGCAGGCTTATTCTCGTTTGGATATGTAAAGCTCAGATCGCGGATCTCAAACGCCGCCATACCAGGGCCTCCTTTGCATCAAAAAGCTGCGGCAAAAAGCACAGAAGCGCAAACGCCGCCATACCGAGCGCCGGTATGCCGCCGGAGCCGCTTATTATTACCGACGGGAAATAGCGCGCGTATATGCCGCCGCTGACGACGCACGCTGCCGTCACACCGACGGCGAAAGCGCACAAAACCATCGTCACAGCGTCGCGCGCCGTGAATCTGTACAGCGAAAAGCTCATGCGCCGGGCAGCGCCGTAGCCGCGGCTTTTCATTGAGTTTGCCGCGGTAAGCGAGCTTTCAAGCGCCCATGTCAGCGTGACCGACAGAACCTTCATGCTGTTTTTTACGCGGCGGATAAATCCGCCCTGAGCGCTGCCCTGCCCTATCTGCGCACGGGCAGCATCGATGCTGCGAATTTTTCGTCCGAACTTCGGCACAAATCTAAGCGCCATAGACAGCAGAAGCGAAACCGACGGGCTGAGTCTGCCGAACAGGCACAGGAGCTTATCCGACGTCATAACAACGTTAAAGCACTCAAACCACAGTATCACCGCGCAGAACATCACCGAGGCGTAAAAGCCGAAGGTCAGCGCCTCTTTCGTTACGGCGTTGCCGTTTGAAAGATAAAAAAGCGGTGTCACACCTGCGTGGTTAAAAAGTGCATTGAGAACCGACATAAAAACGAGAAACGGCACAAGATAGATAAGCGTTTTTCCAAAATGCCGCGCGCCTTTGAGGATGCAGACATAGCCTGCCGCGGCAGTAAGGCTTATTATAAGCAGCACCGGATGCATATAAAGCATCGTCAGTGTGATCACGGCGGCGAAAAAGGCAAAGCTCGCCGCCGGGTGCAGCTGCGAAAATGCGTCGTTCATGCTCAGGCCACCATGCTTCCGCCGACGTCCGCGCCGAGGTTGCAGGTATAGCGCCACCTGATCACGTCACCGTCCTGCAGCGCATAGCGGCTGCATCCGTAGTTTGGAAACCATCCGTTGACGCTGTACATCCACCCGGAAAGCTCGCCGCAGTCAAACTCATACAGATTGTGTATGCCCTCGACATAGGCGCTGTTATAGCCCGGAGTGAACGTTGCTTCAAGGTGGATATTATTCTCGCGGCAGACGCGCTGCAAAACATCGAATACAGACTCGCCCTCGGAAAACTCAACTGTGACGGCGCCGAGCACAACTCCGTCCGTCGGAAGCACATCAAGCTTTGCCGGGTCAAGGTCGGAGAGATTGTTAAGTATCGTTGCGCAGTCGATCGATATCGTGCAGTGCAGCTTTTTAGTCGTATCAACATTCGATTTGTCGGGCTCGACCGGCTCGGGCTTGCCTGCAGGCACGGGGTCTGTGCCGTATTTGTCCTTCTCGGTTCGGCTTCCGTCGGAGAGATTTGCATTATTGCTCGGTTCCGGAGTAGGCCTGACCTCATCGGCGCGGATGATGTATGAAAAAACGTCCGCGCTGATCTTGAAGCTCAGCGTGGTTTTATCGCCGCCGGTAACGGACGCAGCGCACAGCTTTTTGCCGTCTGCATCATAAACGCTCGCGGAAAGAGCATCCCACTTATCATTGAGTGTGACCGAAAGCGTCGGCAGAAAGCCGAAGCTTTTGTCGCTTTTTAGCGTGATCTCAACGCTGCCGTCGGTTTTTTCCGTTATCGCCACAGCCATGCACAGATCCTGCGGATTCGTTACCTCAGTGCCGGGAACCGTCCATTTATAGCTTATCTCGCCGCTTTTTCCGCATATTGAAGCGATCTCGCCGCTGTCACGCAGCTGCGAAAAAACATCTTTTGTTATAACGCCGTCTTCGCCGAGGTCAATGTCCCCGGCGAAGTTTACGGCTTCCGCGTTCTTCATGCAGCCTGCAAGCAGGCTGCATATCATAAGAACGAGAAGGATAAGTGCAATTGATCTTTTTTTCATTTTTACGCCGCTGCGCGGTAGATAAACGTCACGATCTCGCCACGGGTGCACACTGCGCCGGGACGGAAGCTTCCGTCGGCAAAGCCAAGCGTAACGCCGTTATCGGCAGCCCACATGACTGCATCGTAATAGAATGCGCCGGTGTTGGTGACGTCTGTGAAGCCGTGTGCCTGATCGGCCTTCGGAGTGTCCATATAGCGGTGCAGGAAGGTAACTGCCTGTGCGCGGGTGCAGGTCGCATTCGGAGAGAACGTGGTTTCGGTCGTACCCTTTGTTACGCCCTCTTCGGCAGCCCAAGTGATAGCATCGATATAATTCTTATCGGTGACGTCCGCAAACTTGCAGCTACCGCTTACCTCGGGACTTCCGGCAAGTCGGTAAAGGAAGGTTACTATCTGCGCGCGGGTGCAGGGCACATTGGGAGCAAACTCGTCCGCACTGAAGCCGCGCACGATATTATTTGCGCTGCCCCACAGGGTCGCTTCGTAGTAATAGTCCGTTTCTTTCACGTCGGCAAAGCCATTTGCAGCCCTTACGCTTACCTTGCATACGGCAGGAATTATTGCGTTATTCTCTGCCGTAGCGACAACGCAGTAATCCCCTGCCTTTGCAAAGCTGATGCTGTACTCGCCGTTTCCTTTGGATACTGCCTTGAAGCCCTCTGCCTCGGTCTTAAGATCGGCCGTGTATGCCTTGAGCTGAGCTTTGTCATAGCCTTCAAACTTCGGGCTCCAGTTTTCGTCATAGCCGTTCTGAGCTATGAGCTTTACGGAAGCTGCGGCATAGGTCTCGCAATCGAAGGCCGGTGTTTCAAAATAGGAATATGCGTCGTTATTGGGATAGGAGTTTGCGTTTATGTAGGCATAGACGTGCTGGCCCCTGCCGACCTTGTCGCCGAGGCCCATTGCCATCTTGTCATCGACAAAATAGCCGAAGTTGCCGCTCTCGTCACCCCAAAGCTTTGTGATGTATGCGCCGTAGTCGCCGGTTGCGGATGCATAGCCGGCCGCCGCGCCGCCTTCATAATACTGCTCGTGCGTGGCGTACATGACCTCGTCGATATCGATCGAGCCGTCATTATTGCGATCGTATGCGTTTACGGCAGCGTAGCTAAGCTCAACGCTGCCCTTGTCGGCAATGCTGACGAGCACATCCTCGCTCGTGCGAGTGGAAAGGCAGAAGATATTGCCGCTGTCGTTTTTATAATAGAGGTTGCCGTTATCGTCGGCAACGAGGCTTGCAATGCAGTACTGCTCATAGCCTTTTGCGTCGTAAAGCTCTGTAAGCTCGGTCTTGCTGACATCGTCGGCCTTGACCTTGATGAGCGAAACGCCGCCGGGATCCATATTGTAGGTGCTGTAGAAATACAGATAACCGGTGCTCTTGAGATATGCCGTTGACAGAAGCATCTCGCACTGGGGATAGCCGAGCATGTCAACGTGGTTTACGACCTCAAGGGTGTTCTTATCGGCAATGACGAAGCTGCCCTTGGAGCCGCTGTCGGATATGCCGCTGCCTGCGCCGAAGTAGACATAGTTGCCAAACACAACGGGAGTAGACGTGCTCTGAGCGTTGAACGAAACGGTTTTAAGATCGCTTATCGCGCCGCTTTCGGCATTCACCGACGCGCTGCACAGATAGCCGCCCTTGGTGGTGAAATAAACCTTGCCTCCGTCAACGGTGATGCTGCTGCGCGCATCGCCGCAGCCTGCAAGCTCAACAGAGGAAACGGGCTTAACTTCCTCGTTTTCCGCATAGGTCTTTTTGAACACGAGCAGCGAGCTTGTGCCCTTGGTTCCGTTTTCGCCGTCGTCGGTGGCTACGACTACATAGCTTCCGACCTCGGCTGCGCCTGCCCAGTAGAAGCCGCCCTTAACGGTGTAGCTCCACAGCAGCTCTCCGGTTGCGGTATCGACGCAGACGAAGTTTGCGTCCTTTGCCTCGCCGTTCCAGAAGCCGGTGTATGCCTTGCCGTCGGCGCAGAGCACGGGCGAAAGCGCCTGACCGGCCAGCTCGTCGCTCACGCTCCACTTGCTCTCAAGCGTTTTCGCGTCGAAGGCCTCGAGCGTGCCCTTGCCGAGCGGCGCGATTATCTCGTCGCCGTTAACAACGGCAGGAGTATAGCCGTAGCTCGGGGAGGAGCTCATCTTTCCACTTGCGACGATCTCGCCGTTTTCAAAGCCGAGCTTATTTATGGTCGTTCCGACCATGACGATAACGCCGTCGTCGGCAACAGTCGGAACGCTGGGAGCGTTCATCCAGTCCGTGCCAAGCTTATTTGCCCACTTGAGCACGGTGTCGGAAGCGTCGGCCGGGGTCTCTGCGGACACGGTGTCGGCAAACGCTGCAGTGCCGGGCATAACGAGGCTCAGCACCATTAAAAGAGCCAAAAGCAGGCTCAGTGATCTTTTCTTCATAGTTATCCTCCAAGTAAGTATAGTTTATCGTCTTTCGCAGCCGCCCTACTCGTAGGTAATGTTGAGCGTCCATGCGTCCTCGCGCATATATCCCACCTCCTTTGGATTTCAAATGCGCTTTTGCGGCAAGTCTTCCGGCTCATGGGTCAATCTCGGGCGCGCCTTCCCATAAAAACAGTGGCGTCTGCGCCCTCGTCGCCATTCACGGCAGCGGGACTGCTTCGGATTTGCACCGAATTCCTTGTTAGGCCGCGTCGAGCGGCACCGCAAGGTACACTTGATTTAACCATATTATTATATCAGCATTATCGTTTCCGCACAACAGAAAACGCCCTTTTTCGCCAAGGAAAAAGGGCGCAAAATTCAGTTTTGATCGTCGACAAATTTTCCCGTGTTGATCTCTCCCCCGTTTTTGACCGTATCGGTCAATTCGGCGTCGGGGATAATGCCGAAGAATATTTTTTCCGCCTCATCGGGGCTTACATTGCTGCAAAACAGATTGAAAAAATACTCGTTATCCGTCCACAGGAATTCGATCTCGCCGTCCTCGTGACTTATCCTGACGACCTTATATCCGTTAAGCTCGATATGCGTTGTTTCGTTCGGCGACGAGATATCGTTCCTTAAGTCACTGGGCATAAGCTCAAAGCAGAGCGACGACACGGTGCTTGCCGAGTACAAGGACTTCAAGGTCACGCAGGGCATGGTGAACTTCCAAAAGAGAGCCGCAAATCTTGCCGGAGACAACACGAACATTGAGGCAAGCGATTACACAAAGGATGCCATAATTGACCGTCTGCTTATAGGGCGGATGCTCGTCGAGGAGGCGGAAAGCCGCGGCGTTGCAGCAACCAAGGCCGAGATGGAAGATAACCTCAGCTCGCTCAAGGCAAGCTACAACGATTATCCCGAGGTCAAAAAGCAGGTCGATGAGTATTGCTCCGGCGCAGGGCTGAGCATAGACGAATACTGGACGCAGGTTTATGACCAGTCGTATGACCAGATATCAAGAACAAATCTCCGTATCCTGCTCGGCAAGGATTTCTGCAAGGAAACAGGCTATGACGGCAGCGTTGACGATGCGCTGATGACCGATGAGTTTGACCAATACTATAACGACCACCGCGCGCAGCTTTTGAAGGAGCATCAAAGCGACGTGAAGTATTACAGCTGACGGCGTTGCAGCGGCATGTACGGTTTGATATAATACAAGAAAACAAGGAGGTAACGCCATGAGTAAAATATGCCCGTACTGCGGCGGTGAGCTGCTGACAGGATACATTCAAAGCCGCGACGGCGTTTGCTGGAGCGAAAAGAAAAAGCTTGTGTCCGCTCTGCCGGGGCTTGCAAAGGATGAACTGTATCTTCCCGATGGGCACATCGGAAAAGAGGTCACGGCGTTAAACTGCCCGAAATGCCGCGTTATACTTATAAATTACGAGGATTATCCCTATGACCACCCGATATTTCACAAGAATGATAAGGCATAAAAAATCCGCCCCGTGGGGCGGATTTTTCATACCTAAAATTATTCTATGCCGGTCACGGTATAGCCCTGATCGACAACGGCCTGCTTCAAGGCACTGTCGGCAACTGCTTTTTCCAGAGTTACCACTGCGGTTCCTGCGGTGTGGCTGACCTCGGCAGACTTTACGCCGTCGAGCGCTTCAAGAGCCTTTTTAACGTGCATCTCGCAATGATTACACATCATGCCTTCGATCTTAATGGTCTTTTCCATTTGTTTTGTCTCCTTTTTGATTGGTGTTTTTTTCTTCATTTTATGATCGTGCTTTGGGTCGTGTATGCGGACAAAATTCAGGCGCAGCGCATTGGTAACAACGCTGAAGCTTGAAAGACTCATCGCTGCCGCGGCAAACATCGGGTTGAGCTGCCAGCCGAGCACACTTATAAACACGCCGGCGGCAAGCGGAATGCCGATCGTGTTATAAATAAATGCCCAGAACAGATTTTCGTGAATGTTCCGCAGCGTTGCGCGGCTGAGGCGGATAGCGGCCGGAACATCGGACAGGCGGCTTTTCATCAGCACCACGTCCGCAGCGTCGATCGCAACGTCGGCTCCCGCTCCGATCGCGATGCCTATATCCGCGCCCGTGAGCGCCGGAGCGTCGTTCACGCCGTCGCCGACCATGATGACTTTTCCCTTTTCCTTAAGGCTGCGGATGACGCTCTCCTTGCCGTCGGGAAGTACGCCGGCAATCACCTCGTCCACGCCGGCTTTTGCGCCGATCGCCTTTGCCGTGCGCTCGTTATCGCCGGTGAGCATAACAACGTGTATGCCCATGTTCCGCATCTGCTCTATGGCCTGCGGACTGTCGTCCTTTATGACGTCGGCAACGGCGATTATGCCGATAAGCGCTCCGCCGCGTGCAAAAAGCAGCGGAGTTTTCCCTTCCTCGGACAGGCGCTCGGCTCTTTTTGCCGTTTCATCGGATACTGCTATCTGTCCGCTTATGAATTTGAAGCTGCCGCCGAGAAGCTCCGCTCCGTCAAGCGACGCGGTAAGGCCGTTTCCGGGCAAGGCTTCAAAGCGCTCGACCTCAAAAGCCGTGAGACGCTCCTGCTCTGCCCTTTGAGTTATCGCGCGAGCTAAGGGATGCTCGCTTTTTTTCTCGAGCGCGTAGGCTGCGGACAAAAGCTCGGTTTCGCTTATGCCGCCTGCCGGGATAATATCCGTAACGCGCGGCTCGCCGCGGGTTATGGTTCCTGTCTTATCAAGCGCAACGATCTGCGCCTTTCCCGTTTCCTCAAGCGATACCGCAGTTTTGAACAGAACGCCGTTTTTTGCGCCCATTCCGTTGCCGACCATGATGGCGACCGGCGTTGCAAGGCCAAGGGCACAGGGACAGCTTATAACGAGCACCGAAATGCCGCGCGCCAGTGCAAAGCCCACAGTTTCGCCTGCTATGAGCCATGCGGCAACGGTTATCGCCGCGATCGTAATGACCGCCGGCACAAATACGCCCGAGACCTTGTCGGCGACCTTTGCGATCGGCGCTTTAGTTGCGGCAGCGTCGCTCACCATGCGGATGATCTGCGAAAGCGTCGTATCCTCGCCGACGCGCGTCGCCCGGCAGCGGATAAAGCCCGAGCGATTCATCGTTCCGGCCGAGACCTGACTGCCGGCAGCTTTGTCAACGGGGATGCTCTCGCCGGTGAGCGTCGATTCATCGACGGCACTGCTGCCGTCGATCACCATACCGTCAACCGGGATGCTCTCGCCGGGGCGCACGAGGAACACGTCGTCCTTTGCGACCTGCTCGATCGGCACGGTCATTTCCGCGCCGTTTCTTTCGACCGTTGCGGTTTTTGGCGCAAGTTTCATTAAGCTTTTGAGCGCATCGGTGGTCTTGCCCTTTGAGCGCGCCTCAAGCATTTTTCCGAGTGTGATGAGAGCAAGTATCATGGCCGCCGACTCAAAGTAAAACTCGTGCATATAGCTCATAACTGCCGCCGCATCGCCTCTTACCTGCGCATCGGTCATGGCAAACAGCGCAAACGTGCTGTAGCCGAAGGCCGCCGTTGCACCCAGCGCGACAAGCGCATCCATATTAGGCGCACGGTGCCACAGGCTTTTGAAGCCGCTGATGAAAAACTTCTGGTTTATGACCATTATTACGATCGTAAGCAGCATCTGCAAAAGCCCCATAGCCACATGGTTTCTGTCAAAAAAGCCCGGCAGAGGCCAGCCCCACATCATGTGCCCCATGGAAACATACATGAGCACGATCAAAAAGCCGAGCGACGCTATAAGCCGCTTTTTCAGAACCGGCGTTTCTCTGTCCCGAAGCGCATCCTCATCGGCAGACTTTCTTGCGCTCGGCTCCTGCCTTAGGCGAGGCATCGTATCCTGCCGCGCGGACTGCCGCAATTATATCATCGGCGGAGGCCGTGCCCTCAACGCCCATGGAATTTGTCAGTAGGCTGACCGAGCAGGAGCTTACGCCCTTAACGCCCGACACCGCCTTTTCAACTCTCGCCGAGCAGGCGGCGCAGCTCATGCCGGTAACTGTGTATTGCTCCATTGTTTTTATAACACCTTCTTTTATTTCATAAGCTTCTGCAATGTCGCAACAAGCTCGTCTATGACCTCATCCTTGCCCTCGCGGATATCTCTTGCGACGCAGCCCCGGATATGGCTGGCCAGCAGCTCCTTGTTAAAGGCATTGACAGCGGCGTTCACCGCAGCAGACTGCGTCAGAATATCCGCGCAGTAAGCGTCCTTTTCGAGCATTCCGCGAATTCCGCGGATCTGCCCCTCGATACGGTTAAGTCTGTGTATCAGTTTCTTGCGCTCTTCCTCCGAGCGCTTTGTCGTTTTGCCGCAGCATGCACACATTTCTTTATCAGGCATTGTTAAGCCTCCTTCTATACCCCGTGGGGGTATTATATACCCTATAGGGGTATATGTCAACAGTACCATCGGTTAACAAGGGCAAATACGCCTGACAGCGTGCCTTTTCGGCGCTTTTTGTCCTTTTCGCCTTGACGGGCGCCAGCCCGCCTGCACCTCAAAAAACAAAAATCACTCGAAAATTCATCGCTGACAGGTGCAAGGCAGTTTTGCCGGAGCTCCAAATGCGGACAGACAAGGAAAGACCCGAAGAGAATACTTGCCGTATTGTCAAGGGGATTGACGCGGTATGGGCGTATTTCTGCCCGTCAAAACCGTGTCTGTCCTTGTCAACCGATGGTACGATCAAAAAACATGAAAACGGTGCAGCCCGTATGGACTGCACCGCAAAAATACGATCTATTCAATTTATATTCTGCGCGGAAAGCGAAAATATATTTGCTTTACTGCTTCCACCTTTTGCAGCGGTTTGCTATGCGCTTTTTCCGTCGCGCGTTATGTATGATAAAGTACGCGGCCAGCAGCACGACAACGGCACACATGCAGACGATCGCATATGTATCAACGCTGCCCTGCGTTTTGGCCTGGAGCCACAGCGAGTCGGTAAAGCGGCTGGTATCCTCGGAGAGGTTAATGAACGCGCGTCCGTTCGAGAGCGTTTCCTCAGTCGGATACGCGATCTCGCTCTCGGCAGTCTCGGGGTCCATATACTGCTTTGCCTCGGATATCGGCGTTGAGTAGCCGAGATAGTCAAGGTTTTCGCCCGATATCTCGGGATCGCACAGGAAGTTTATATATGCCTCGGCTGCGGCCTTGTTCTGGCAGCCCTTGGGGATGCAGGCAGCGTCGATAAAGAGGTTAAAGCCCTCCTTCGGGAAATAGAAGCCGAGGTCGGGATTTTCCTGCTGCATGAGCAGATAGTCACCCGCGTAGTACGGCGCTATCCACGCCTCCTCACGCTCCATCTTGCTGAAGATCTGATCCATGACATAGTCCTGCACGAGCGGCTTCTGCTCGATGAGCTTATATGTCGCCGAGCGTAGCTCATCCTGATCCTCGCTGTTTATATCAATGCCCAGCAGCAGCTCTGCTATGGCAAACGCATCGCGCGGATTATCGAACATGAGTATCTTGCCGGAATACTTTTCGTTCCACAGCAGATCCCATGAGCCGATATCGCTCTCGGAGACGTACTTTTTGTTGTAGATAACGCCGACCGTGCCCCAAGTGTACGGCACGGAGTATTTATTCTCCGGATCGTAGGACGTGTTTTTATACGCCTCGTCAACGAGCGCATAGTTTGGGATATTCGAATAGTCAAGCTCTTCGAGCATATCCTCGGCGATAAGGCGCGCTATCATATAGTCCGAGGGGATGATAACGTCATAGGTACTGCCGCCGGTCTTGAGCTTGGTGTACATGGTCTCGTTTGAATCGAAGGTCATGTAGTTTACCTTGATGCCGGTTTTTTCGGTGAATGCCTTGTTGACGTCGATATATCCGTCGGTCCCGTCGGATATGTACTGGCCCCAGTTATAGACGTTTATCGTCACGTCGTCGGCCTTCGCCTGAACGGGCAGCATTGTGAAGATCACGATCGCGCACAGCAGCAGCGGTACTATTCTTTTCATGCGCCCACCTTCTTTCCGCGGCGGAACGCACGGCGATTTTCGCGCGAGCGCTTGGCGTCGCGCTCCTGCAGGAGATTCATGAGCACCATGACTATGAGTATCGCGGCAAACAGCAGCGTAAACAGCGCATATATCTTCGGCTGGAGCGGCTTTTTGGTGTAGTTGTATATCTCCACCGGCAGCGTGACAAATCGCGGGCCATAGACGAAATAGCTGATAACGAAGTCGTCAAGGCTCATGGTGAAGGCCATGAGAGCGCCGGAAACGATGCCCGGCGTTATCTCGTGGATAACGACCTTGTAAAACGCCTGCCACGGCGTGCAGCCGAGGTCGAGCGCCGCCTCGCGCAGGTTCGGATCCATCTGCTTGAGCTTCGGCATTACCGAAAGTATGACATACGGCAGATTGAAGGTTATGTGCGCAATAAGCAGCGTTGCAAAGCCGAGGATGTTGTTTATCTTCATCATCGTTCCGACGAAGGCAAACAGCAGCGCGAGCGATACGCCGGTGACGATCTCGGGGTTAGTCAGCGGAATATTCGTAACGCCCATCGTGAAGCGGCGAAGGCGCGGCCCCATCGAGTGAATGCCGAGGGCTGCGCAGGTGCCGAGGATGGTTGCAAATATCGAGGACAAAAGCGCAACGATAACGGAGTTTAACAGCAGCGGCAAAAGAACGCTGTCGCGGAAAAGCTCCTTGTAGTTATCAAAGGTGAAGCTCTTGAAAACGGCAATATCCATGCCGCTGTTAAACGAGCCGACGGCGAGGACTATCATCGGGATGTACAGGAACAGCAGCACGATGACAGTAAAGACCTTGTTGAAATTCTTCACAGCGTCACGACCTCCTCTTCCTCATCGCCGAAGCGGTTCATGACCCCGATGCAGATGAATATCATAACCATGAGTATAAGACTCAGAGCAGCGCCGAGGTTCGGGTTGTAAGCGGTCTTGAACTGGCTCTCGATAACGTCGCCGATGAGCGTCGTACCGGAGGAGCCGAGCTTCTGGGAAATGTAAAACGTCGATACCGCCGGAACGAACACCATCGTAAAGCCCGAGATTATTCCGGGCACCGAAAGCGGAAGTATCACGCGTTTAAAGACGTTCACGCTGTTGCAGCCGAGATCCTGCGCGGCCTCGATAAGGCGGCGGTCGATCTTCATTATCACGGTGTACAGCGGCATTATCATGTACGGAAGATAGTTATAGACCATGCCGAGCACAACAGCGCCGTTATTGCGGATAAGCGGCAGCGGCTGAAGGCCGATAGCGGTTATGAAATTATTGATAATTCCGGTATCCTCCGTGAGCGCGACCCACGCAAGGGTACGCAGAAGGAAGCTTATGCACATCGGCAGCATAACGAGCATGTACAGAAAGCGCTGAGTCGTCTCCTTGCAGTTTGCGATAAAATACGCAACGGGGTAGCCGATGACGATGCATATAAGCGAGGAGATGAGCGCAAGCCATATGCTCTTTATGAGTATAGGCATGTAATTGCCGAGGTTTGCGATGTTTGCAAAGGTAAATTCGCCTGTGGCTGCGTCGGTGAACGCATAGTAGGCGACAATGGCAAGCGGCACTATCGTAAACAGTGCCATCCAGACAAGATAGGGTGCGGCAAGAGCTTTATTCTTCATCTTCGCCGCCCTCCGAGGCCTCCTCGCTCTCTTCGGCGTCTTCCGGATAGAGGTCGGGGTCGTCCATCTCATCGTACTCGGCGGAATAGGAGCTGTAGTCTCCGAACATGCCGGAGTACTCGCTCTTGTGCATAATGTGGATATCCTCAGGCTCAAGGCGGATACCGATATACGAGCCGACCTCGTAGAAGTCGGTCGTCTGGATGAGCCACTTAAAGCCCTTGAAATCAACTATCGTATCATAATGCACGCCCTTGAACGTTACCGAGGTGACGGTTCCGCAAAGGTGGCCGTCGTCCGGTGCGACAATGTCGATATCCTCGGGGCGGATAACAACATCGACAGGCTCGTTCTTTTCAAAGCCGAAGTCCACGCACTTGAATTTGCGGCCGAAGAATTTGACCAGTCTGTCCTCAAGCATAATACCGTCGAGGATATTGCTCTCGCCGATGAAGTCGGCAACAAATGCGTTCTTCGGCTCGTTATAAATATCCTCGGGCGTGCCGATCTGCTGGATGCGGCCCTTATCCATGACAACGACGGTGTCGGACATGGAGAGCGCCTCCTCCTGATCGTGGGTAACATATATAAAAGTGATGCCCATCGCCTGCTGAATGCGCTTTAGCTCGTTCTGCATATCCTTGCGCAGGCGCAGATCGAGTGCGCCGAGCGGTTCGTCAAGAAGCAGGACCTTGGGACGGTTAACAAGAGCGCGCGCAATGGCAACACGCTGCTGCTGACCGCCGGAAAGCTGCGATACCTTGCGGTTTTCAAAGCCCTTGAGGCTTACGATCTCGAGCATTTCGGTAACGCGCTCGTCGATCTCTTCCTCGGACAGCTTCGCAAGGCGAAGGCCGAACGCGACGTTTTCATAAACATCAAGATGCGGAAACAGCGCATACTTCTGAAACACCGTGTTGACCTTACGTTTGTGAGGCGGGACATCATTGATCCTCACGCCGTCAAAAAGCACGTCGCCGCCTGTGGGCTTTATAAAGCCGCCGATTATTCTGAGCGTGGTGGTTTTTCCGCAGCCGGAGGGGCCTAACAGCGTAAGGAATTCCTTATCATTAAAATACAGGTTAATATCGTCTAAAACGATCTCGTCGTCAAACGCCATTTGACAATTCACAAGGCGAATGAGTTCTTTGGACATTTATCCTCCCCCATTTCATAAAAAATACGAGAAAGGGCACTGCGGACCTGCGTCCGGCGTGCCCTTTGCATCGTGAACAATATACATAATAAATCCCTGAAAGTCAACAGCTTTCCCGATATTTTTCGATAATTTTTCAAATACCGTCAAGGCTTGCGATACCAAAGTATTTTTCTGCAAATTCAACGCCTTGCACGGTGAAGCATTTGCCCCTCAAGTACTCGAGAATACCGGCGTCGGTCGGGAATGCAAACTCGAGCTTATACGAGTAAAGCGCCTGCCCTTTTTCGCCGAAATTCTTATTGAACCGCTCGCTGCCGTATTTACCGTCGCCCAGAAGCGGCATGCCGGCATGAGCCATCTGCGCGCGTATCTGATGCGTGCGCCCGGTGAGCAGTCGGCACTCCATAAGCGAGAGCGCACCCGAGGTTTTGATGAGCCTGTATTCCGTAACGGCGGTCTTGGCTCCCGGCTCGGGGCGGTTTTTCACATAGACCTGATTTTTCGCGGCGTCCTTGAACAGATAGTTCTCCAGTCTGCCGCGCGGCTGCTTCGGCTTTCCCTGCACGGCGCAGAGATAGTATTTTTCTATCTCCCTGTCGCGGATCTTGTCGTTTAATATTCTCAGCGCCTCGGCATTTTTCGCCGCGATGACTATGCCGCCTGTGTTGCGGTCGATGCGGTTGCACAGGGCCGGTGCAAAGGAGTTCTCCCCTCTCGGGTCCCACTCGCCCTTCTGCGCAAGATACGCCTGAATGTTCGCAATGAGCGTGTTATAGTCCCACGCTCCCGCGCTGTGGCACAAAACGCCCGGCTTTTTGTCGGCAAGGATGATGTTCTCATCCTCATAGACGATGTTTATCCGCGGTTTTCCGACCTTGAGGTAGGCATTTTCCTCGCGCGGCTTTTCAAAAAACTCATCGTTTATGTAAAGGCTCAAAACATCGCCCTCGGAAAGGCGCGTGTCGCGCTTTGCGCCCTTGCCGTTTAATTTTATGCGCTTAATTCTTATATACTTTTGCAGCAGCGTTTCCGGCAGCAGCGGCACAGCCTTGCCGACAAAGCGGTCAAGCCGCTGACCTGCGTCGTTTCGCCTTACGGTCAGTTCTTTCATACGCGCTATTATACACGCCGAGGGCGAAAAAAATCAAGCCCCCGGAAAGGCCGGCTGACACAAGAAAACACACGCCAAAAAAGGCGGAGCAAGCACGAATGCCTTCGTTGCGACGGCTTGGTATACACAAAGTATGCCTGCGCCGCCGCGCCTTGACCTCGCACTTGCTCCGTCATTTTTGGTGCTTTGCAGTTTTGAAGCTGAGATTTTTTGCTCCTGCAAGGACAAAGTTGCAGAGCATACTGTCGTATTCTCAAGACTTTGGACGCCGCAGGGGCGAAAAAGATCGTTTCAAAACCGTTTGTTTTCTTATGTCAGTCGGCCTAACATCCGAGGACTTGATCACTTATATTTTATACTCATTAAGCCTTCTGCATGCCTCTGACGGTCATCCAAACCATGCCTGCGAGATATGCTGCTCCGAAAATACCGATACCTGCTACCATTGTTGTGCGCTCCTTTCAAATTTTAGGCCTTGAGTTGATTTCTCTTTGCATGTTTCATTATAGCTATTCCGCCGAGAAAATCAACTGTTTTCTACAAAAACGAGTTTCGCATTTTGTGCATGTTGCACAGTTTTTCTTGTTTTGCAGCCGCAATTTGAAAACTTGCAGAATTGCTTTTGCAGGCATTTTGCAGTTTGCATAATGCAAGGCTTCATTATTCGTTTTGGCTCCGTGTCGGCATGCGAAGACCCTCCTTTTTGCAAGTTTTTGTGTGAGTGCTATGCAAAATAGTGCTGCAAGAAGAAAATCGGCTTGCATTTTCCTGCGATTTTGACCGGCAAAGCATGCATTTTTGTTCCCGACTGCAAGCCGTG
>ERZ780223.1287-NODE-1287-length-25335-cov-3.936630_pt1 | contig 25335 bp, 22 predicted proteins | sample MGYA00511016_ERZ780223 | MGnify/ENA primary metagenome ERZ780223 (study PRJEB29588, sample SAMEA2159032) | human gut metagenome | biome: human gut; feature: human-associated habitat; material: faeces | place: Denmark | collected 2008/2010 ... | reverse complement strand
TTTAAATCTCCCATAGGCTCCTCCTTATGACCAAATGTACTGTTTGTTGAAATAGATACGGAGAATTTCGTGAACCGGTCTCGCGATCGCAAGCAGGAACTCGCGGTCATCCGGATCGTCTTTGTTTTCTTTTTGTTCACTCTTTTCTTTTTCGTCTGCCTCTCTATCCCCCATAAAACAGGAGACGGAGCCTAAGATGGCCTGGTCGGTTAACCAGCGGAGTTTATCCGGATCTGCCTGGTAGGACGAGAACACGTTCTGAAGCAGCCAGGTGACAACCGGCTCCATCAGTTCCAGGACGCGGTCAGCCGCTTCCTTTGTTCTGACTTCTGCCTCTGCCTCGGCTTCCGCATCCGGTCCATCTTCCCGGTCTTCATCCGGTTCTTCCTGATCCAGGCTTTCTTCATAGGCGCGCCACCGCTCGGTTAATTTTTCCCTTTCTACTGGAAGTGTCAGAAGCCCGGATAAGTCGGCAACCTTTTCCGGTGCCGGGTTCATGATCATGTCGGAAAGTTCATCCAGGGAACTGATCGGATACGCGCGGTATGTCTTCGGAAAGGCACGCAGCCCGTTGCTCACCAGGCAGTCAACTGTTTCCTGGAGCAGACGATGCTCATTGATGCGGATGATCTGCGGGAATGGGATATTTAAGGCTAAAAGCCTGCGGATCCGTCCGGACTGGGAAACGACCCTCTCGTATAAGCGATTTATCGCAAGCGGGATGAATGCTGGTTTCCCGCCTTCCCCTGGGCACCCCATGTAACGCATGCACGCCGGCATGACCGGGATGCAGTGCAGGATGTACGGTGCCTCGCTTAATCCCTGTTCAGCAAGGAGTGTTGCGACCGCTTCGGTTTCCGTCTGAAAGATCTGGTCTGTGTCCGGATGCTCCTCTTTCCATGCGGCAGCCTCTTTATCCGTATATGTCCTGGTTCCGCCTGTCCGGTCTTCTCCGGTCAGGATAAAGCGACTTCCATAGATCACGGATTCCAGGTCACGTAAGCTCATGTGGAGTTTTGCCGGAAGGGTAGCCTTGCGCCCCCTGGTGTACTGAATGTTTACGACCGGTTCTGCCAGTTCGATGTGTCCCATGCGGTCCGGATGGTCCCCGGGGATCATACCAAAGATTCTTTCATCCTGTAGGGTGCCGGTGAAATCCCCTGCGTCTTCTCCGTCTGTGGTCATTTTGTTTACTTCCCCGCGGGATGCCTCGCGGACCTCTTCATCCGTCACATCCGTCATGGATGCGAATTCTGCAGCGGTCGTACTGTACCATTGTTTGATCATGTGGTTCCTCCCTTTTGTATGTGATTGCTTTTTATGTTACTTTTTATCTTTGCTATTATCTTAGTGCATATTATTACTTCTGTCAAGCGTTTGATTACTTTTTATTTTGTCATAGTTATTTTGTTACTTTTTAGCAAAAAAAACAGACAGTCGTGATGACTGTCTGTCTGGATGTATCTGTTGTTTTCTTATTTGCTTCTCAGGTGCAGTGTATCGAGCCGGCTGCAGGCGAGGGCACGCATGAATCCGTAATACGCATCCTTTAATGCCTGCTCTTCTTCTTTTGTGAGCGGATCCTGCGGGGCTGCGTCATCGAAATGCATGATCTTCGGGTTTTTTAAGAGATCTGCCACGCTTTCCGCGATCACATAGGTGCGGTCTGATAATGGTACCAGATAGGTCGCAAACGGAAGAAAACGGTCGGCCAGGCATTTGAGCCATGCGGTCATCTGTCCGGCGTCTTTCGTCCTTGCGATCTCCCTGAGGTATAGATCGTCAGTCTGTTCCGGTCTTTCATGATCCATGACGGTTTTTAATTCGTCCTTATCGAATTCGCTCTGGTCTACCGGAATCGCGGTTGCGGAGTCTAAGTACTGGCAGAGCACGGCAGCGCCATGTTCCATGGATACGGCATAACCGCAGTTTTGCCAGTCTGCTGGCACAAGGACCGGAATGCTTTTCTCTTTTAATTCGATCTCGTCACACTGCATGTATGGAGCCGTCATATCGTACAGGCTGGTGTACATCCGCAGGGATTCCTGGTCATATTCTCCATTTACCGGTTCACCTAAGATTATGTTTTTCAGATCCTCCGGAAGCGCTCGGTTTTCCAGGCGCATGCATGGGGAATCTTCGATCTCTTGGTCCAGTTTGACCTCCGGGCAGGGCGCCCATACGTTGGTATCCAGATCGTAAAACCACCGGTTGTTGTCCTTATCGATCTTGATGCATTCTTTTGTCAGTGTGATCATCTCACTGAGCGGATCTGTCTCCCCGTCCTCCGGTACGTAAAACATGATCTGTTCCGGAGTCCATTTATCGGAATCCAGCTGGATGGAAGTCACGCAGACCGTTAAGGTGTATGTGGCTGATTTTGCCTTTTTAACAAACTGGAGGTACGGACCGTCCCATAATAATACCCTTTCATCCTCCGCATCAAATGACTCCCATGCATCATCGTTTAAAAAGTCATCCAGGCTTTCCTCTGCCAGTTTCCAATTACTTAAATCCATATGCATGGCTTTTGTTGTGGCTTCCGCTGCGGTAAAGATCTGCTGCGCGATCCGGTTCTTTAATGTGGCACTGAATTCCTGGTATGCAAGTGTATCCATAGCCCGCTCAAGCGACAGCAGTCTGGATGAGTCTAAGTGTGTTCCTGGTTTAGTGATCAGGGAGAGCAGATTGTCTGCTGTTGCTTTTTTGCCTTCCATTTTTGTGGCTGCGTTCTTCGTGAACCGATCCCCTGCGTGAATGATGGTATCGTTCTTCATAATTTTGTTTGTACCGGTGGCCCGGTACGTCCTCCTTTCGGTATGATATCTTCAGTATGTATCATGCGCAGGGTTCCTGTTTTTGCGGATAACACTTTTTGGTCAAAAAAAGAAGGACGCGTCACAACGTCCTTCTGATTGTTTTTGTAGAGGGGAGAGGAGTGCTCCGGGGTTTTCGTCCGGGGTTTGGCCGCTCCTCTTGTTTTCGTGCTTGTTATGGGTACAAATCTTACTGTGCCGCATTTCTCATCGCGGCCCGCACGACACTTACGATCGTTTCCGAAAGTTCCTCCACGGATGCAACCGTCCAGCAGTATTGTTCTTCTACCAGTTCCTCGTCTCGCGACAGGGCGACATGGAAATACCAGTCCTGGTTGATGTTCTGTCCCAGCCTTACGAGTAGTGTATGATCCTTATCCAGTCTGTGTGCCCACCCGGTTCTCTCGAAAGAGAGGTTATTGCCTCTTCCGTTCCAGCGCATAGGGTTTAAAACTGCCATACAGGATGCGGCCAGAAGGTCAGCTGTGTTCTTACTGATGCCGTCGGACGCCTTGAGCGAGACCTGTGCTAAAGCCATCTGAAGACCGATCTGCCACATGTAGACCCTGGCAGATAACCGTTTGCCAAACCTCAGGTATACGGAATGGCGCCAGTTTGGCTCCATTTCCTCTAAGATGTCGCATATCTCTTTCGGATAATCCGTGCTTGCGACCTCGTTTTCGGAAAACCATATACGAAGTCTTTTCACGGAATCCGTAATCGTATCACTCCAGTTTTCGTGATGTTTCTTTCTCCAGCATTCTTCTGCAAACTGAAGATCCGCTTCGATGTCCTCCGGCTCATAAGTAAACATGCACTCTCCGCACCGGATCTTCTCCGCAAAGTAGCCGATGTCGGAGACCAGTCCGCTTAACTGTTCAACCTTCAGTTGGTTCGAAAAGCAAGCAATGGCGTTTCCGCAGTCCCCGGTAATGATGATGTTTCCCTTCTCCAAGTCGATGATATATCGGCTCTGATAGGTACCGCTTCCATCCCGGTTCTTCCATTCCAATCCCAGGATCCCGTTTTCCGTGCATGATACCGCGCCATCCGGTCCCTGCCCATCTTTGCTCCATGGCAGGATCACCGCCTCAAAATTCTGGTACCGCCTCCTGCACATGTCCTCGATCTGTCTTTCTGTCATTTTTTCTTTCTCCTTTCCTTTTCTTACATTGTTTCGTGTTCAGTATGTAGACGGAGAGAATGGCGGCATGACAAATTCTTGAAGATCAAGTACTGGATTGGTCATTGTCGGTGGCCGGTCCTTCCTTTCCTTCCTGCTCATCGGTTAGCGTCTGGTCGCAGTCTGGTTCCTGATCGGGTTTTGGTTCTTCTTTCTGGTCGGCTTCGGCACCCTGTTCCAGTCCGGTCAATGATGTTGATGCTTCTGATGCGGTCGCTGTTTCCGGTATGGGATCCGTTTCCGCCGCGGGAGTTTCTTCCGCCTGCAGTGCCAGCCATTCCGTGCTGGTGCCCTCTGTTGCTGCGGTTGAAATGATGCCGTTTGCGAAAATGTTACCGCACCAGGAGACTCCGCCACCGTATGTCTTTTTGCTATCGATCGTGACGTACCCGTGCAGCAGGTCCAGCGCCATCTGCGGTTCGTACTGACGGTATCTCGCGGTCGTTCCTTTTTTGCGATGCCCGACATTCTGTTCCGCAAGGACGGTATTCCGGAGTGTATAGAGCCTGCAGATCATTTCCGCGTCTGTCAGGTCCGGACGGATCTCGGAAAGGTACAGATCTGTCTGCGTCCCGCAGTTTACATTGACCGAAAAGAATGCCGCCTGCACTGCAATATGGCGCGTGGACAGCTGATAGCCGGCTTCGTCCATGCGTTTTCGGAACACGTCCCAGTATCTCGTACGCATATATTCCAACTGGTCGGTGATGGCGGCTTCGTAAGAGCGGGCCATGGCAGCGGAGAACGCGTCCCGGAGGGCTGTGTTCCCGACGAGCGTTTCGTCGCCGTCCACAGCATTTAAGTACGCAGATAATTCCGCCCAGAGTCCCGGGTGTTTCCCGTAAGCATACCGGATAAAATCCGTCAGGTCGTACCGGTAATCAAACTGGCAGATTCCGTACGCACGTCCCCGATCCCCCATGATGATCTGTCCGCCGGACGTTTCCCCGGCGATGGATAGCATATAGAATTCGGCCGGCATCCCCGCGATCGTAAGGCCGGAAAGTGTCCCTACGGACGGATCCCCAGATGCGTCCCAGAGAAAAGCTGGCAGGGTTCCATCTGGCGGCATGAGATATCCGTCCGAATCAGCAGCCCGTCCGTCCGGTGTTGCCGTGTTCACGGCAAGCCGTCCATCTTCGTAAAAGTAAAAGCTGTCCGAATCTTCCTCATCTGGGATATCCACATATCCGGTCACCATCCCGGCATCCGTCATGTAGTACCATTCGTCATGGTACAATAACCACCCATCATGGAGGGCACCGTCCGGATCAAAATAATACCAGGTCCCATTCACCTGCTGCCAACAGTCTGATGCCATGCACCCGGACGCATCCATGTAATACCAGATTCCGTATTCCTGTTCCCATGTGTTTTTCACAACCATGCCGTTTTTGTAATAGTTCCATTTCCCGGCATGATTTTTGTGGAATCCGTCCGCGATATAGGATTGCGTCTGGACGCTTTCCGTTTTTCTTTCTGAGTCCAATGTTCCGGCTTCCGACACGGTCGCTTCTGATGCAGTGGCGGCTTTTGATATTCCTTCCGGCTGTATGGTTTCCGCAGCAATGACTGGCAAGCAGCAGAAACAGAGGAATGAAATTACGCCTGCTGCCGTCCGCATCTGAAGCTGTTCTATTTTTTCTTTTCTTTCTTCTTTTCCTGTTTCATGTTCGATTCCATATTCCGGCTCGGCTTCCTGTCGGTTGCGTTTAATCCCGACAATCAGATCCAAAGCCGATTTCCGGATCCGGCTGGGAAAATTCCGGATTCCGTTTTCTGATTCCGTTTCCTGTTTTTCTTCCACGGTAAGTCCTCCGTTCTTTTGATATGTCAATATCTTCTCCTATATGGGTGTTCCCGGGGAACACCTGGACGAGCTGTTTTTTAAGATACGTCCCGTGATGTTTCCGAAAAACGCTTTCAGTATGTGTGACTTTTCCATTTTTTCGTTTTGTAGAAGATATGGAGGATATCCGGAAGTGGTACGGAAAGACGTCTTTTTGCGTCACCCTTAAGGGTGCCACTTTATCTTATCCGCAAGGGGTACCGGAGGACGTCTTTTTGCGTCACCCTTAAGGGTGCCACTTTATCTTATCCGCAAGGATATCAGGCGTGGCTTTCTTTTCTTTTTTCTGCATCTTTTTTCGCAGATGTGGGGAATTTGTGGTGTTTTCCGCCGGAAAAGTCCGAAATACGTACTCTTTTCTATGGCTTCGATACGTGGATATCGTTAAACGGCAGCGGAAAATGGATGGAAAGAGAAAATACAGAGGGACGTATAACCGCACTACTCTCCCTGACATCGGAACTGGCTATTTTCCCGGAGCCGAAGGACGGGAATTTGCGTCGGTGGGGCTTCAAAGGTACGTCTGAACGTCTTTCTTCTATCACTTTGATGGATCGGACATACATCGGTATTCTTTTCGGGATTTCTTTCTGCATTTTCCTCCGGATCCTTATTGGATAAGGGGTTTTCAACTGAACGTCGGGCGGTACGACCGGTTTATTTTCGTGATTTTTGTCTGGATTTTATGGGATTGCCGGGATTTTGTGACGGGAATGAAGACAGGGTGCGTAGGACGGTTTCTTATGCGGACACTGCTTTACAGGCTCACGTCCAAGCGAAAGCATCTGCCGCTACCTAAGAACGCGATAAAAGAGAATAGACTTATCTTCGCGTCTTTAACTTCTCTATTCTTTTCATTTTTTATGCTTCTGTCATCCAGATTGTTTCCTCCACAAACAGAAAATCTCAGTCGCCACTTACGAAAATCGGAGATAAAAAGCCCTTATTTTCCGATTTTTGCCCTTCTTTTTTGCCGCATTTTGAAAATCCGCAAAGCATTTGCGACACTCTAATACGTAATATAAACTTCCATTTTTTGTATACCCCCTGAAAATCATTATTTTACCGAGGCTCTCGTCCATGTATAAAATATTTGCGACACTCTAATACGTAATATAGACTTCGGAAATTGTTTTACTGGGTTTTTAGCCTTGAATTTTTTTGGCCTGAAATTTGTGGCATCGATATCCATACTGTAGACAAAACGATAAGAAATTGCGAAAGGAGAAAATGTGTGATGACGAAATATGATATGACAGCGATCCGGTATCTGGAACCCGGGTTTTTGCCGTTGGCGAGAAACAGAAAAAGTTATATCTGTCCCAACTGCGGATCTGGTTCCGGTAAAAATGGTTCCGGCATGACTTCCAGGGATGGGGAGTATTGGAAATGCTGGAGCTGTGGGCTGTCGGCAAACAAAGTAGAGTTATTCCGGATTCAGAACTCCTTAAACTATGAGGACGCCTGCGCCGGGATCTTGAAATTTTACGGAATTGTACCAACACCAATCGGGGAAACATCAAAAAAATCCGCGGTATGGCTGAGTCAAGAAGAAGCTGACGCATTAGCTGTTACGAACACTGGCATGCAGATCGATACGACGGATGGGGAAAAGATAGTTAGCTTTTGCGGGCTGTATGAACAAGATCCACAGCTTTATTGTTCTTTGATTATTGCAAGAGCAGAGGAAATGACCCGGAAGTACCAAAAACTATACCGTGCATGCGGCAACAGACTGGCTCCGTATGCTGCAATGGTTTATGACTACCTGGGTGATCGGTTCGATGATTCCGCTTATCAGAAAATGCGACGCAGTCTGGAAAACAAAATACAGATTTGCGATAAACTGCGGGCGGTCTACTTAAAAAAGCAGGAATGGTTAACCAAACAGGAAGCGCAGGCAGGCACTATGCGAACGGGAAGGAGTCAGGCGAAATGAGAAACGGATTCCTTTATTACGAAAATGGGAGACCAGAACGAATCAGCATGCGGAAAGCTTACCGCATGTTCCAGACGGAAGTGTCCGAAGAACAGAAAAACCAGGAGACTACTTTTTCCACCTGGCTTTTCGAGATGATCAAAATGCAGATTTTCTGTTGACTTATGACTCCGGCAGCCTTATGCCGGGGTCGTATTTTTTGTTATGGCGTGAGTCTGGCTCGCAATTCGACCGGAAAATGATCTTTATATTTTTTAAGGAGTTCCCCGGGAACACCATTGTACAACGCTCCGGCTAATGCTCCCGTTAATGACGGTACGCTTTGTTTGTCGCACGGATATGTTTGCGCGGTGCGGATTGCGGATGTGAACCGGTCAGAATGAATCAGGTTAAACAACGCTTCCGGAACAACAATGATGCAACTGTTATCCGTAAGCTGATAGGATGGAGTTCCAAGCAGATCATCCATGGTCATATCGACGGTAATACGGCCATGCGAAAAACAATATTCCACCGGCGCAGTATCTTTTCCGTAATGATTACAGGCATATTGTGTGATCTCTTCGATTGTGGCTTGATGGAGTGCCATCCACACGCACACAGCTGAAACGATGCTGCCGCGCATACCCTCCGGATGCCAGGATGGATGGTAAGAACTCATAGCAGCCATCCGGATTACTTCTTTTGGGTCGTCCGAAAATGCCCCAGCTACGCATCCACCGACTGCCAACGCACTGTCAAAGCCAAAGGCATTATCACAGGGAACGTTATATTTTTTGACGCATTTTTTTATGGTCTGGCTGCAGATATCAGGCAGCACATCAATTGGTGCGTTTTTTCGCTTCAGTTCTTTTAGAGCCATCCAGGTAGCAAGTGCGTAGACGCTGCTGGCATTGCATTTTGCCGCGCGCTTCTGTTCCCAGCTTTTCTTAGCCATGCTATCGGACGTCATGCACGAGCCAAGAAACACCCCGGACAATACCTTTAGTCCGGTTTCCGGGTTGTCTCCGCACGGCTTATAATTTGCCGGCTGCTCCGGCAGAAACCGCATGGTATACGTCGTCAGAGTATCCTGTAAAAATAGCTCTTTACACATAATATCGTCTCCAGAATCCCTTGAGATATTCACGGTGCGCTCCGCCATTCTTTTGTTTCGCGGTAAGAAGAACAATGGCATGTGATTAACCTCCCTCTCATTTTTGTACAGTATGTGCCAGTTTTGCGAAACTATCTGTTTTTGCGGATAACACTTTTTGGCGCAAAAAAAAGACCGGAGCTTGATTAGCTCCGGCCTCTCTCAGGTCGCTTTCTTATTCTTAATCTTCTTTTCTGCTTCAATGCGTGATTCAGTCGCAGTTACATCAATGACTGCATCTGATCCTTTTTGTAGAACCCGGATATCATTTTTCTCCTCCAGACTGAGCGGCATCCATGTGATGATGAATTTAGAATTCACCACCGCGTAATCTTTGATTAGAAGTTTTTTCGATTTCATTTCCTCGAAGACTTCTGAAAATTTCTCAATCCTGGTTGCTTTACGTCTTGCATCCAGCCGGTACAGGAGCATCAAGTCAATGATGGAATATTCATGGCTATCGCGATTACACATGCACAGGTCTACGGCGCGATCCTTTTTGAGTGGTGCATAAAGTATTACACTGACTGGATTTTTTAATTCGGAGATGCGCGCTTTAATAACTGTAGATAGCCGATGCGATAAGATATCCTCGGTTAAACTCCATCCGATTCGAAGCGTGTAATAACCACCCTGTTTTTCGCGTTTCGAGGTTTCCGTTTTTTTGAGTGCGGGGTTGTCTATGATAACGCGGTCAAAAAGCTGTTGAATAATCTGTCTCCCGTCCGCTGTGATTGCTTCCAGTTTTGTATCGATCATGTTTCCGAGGCGGGCTTGGACTAAGGTGTATGATTTCTGTCCGTACGACTTTGCTTCCGGTGAAACCACTTTACAGAGTTCTCTAATCGTGCCTCTAACTTCCAGAGTTGGTTTTCCTCCAATGCCGCTTCTTAAAAGCTCAGTCACACCCTTTGTGCAGAGATACCCGAACAGATCCATATCTTTTAAGTCCCACGGCTTTTTAGAGATAATTTTTACGTGGTTAATTCCCTGCTCATCCGGGAAAAACGTGTCCCGTAAATACTGGGATGTTACAACTTCATATTCTGTATCTTCTTTTTTGCTGCGAATGACTTCGCCGTAAAACCCACGTCCAACGCTGTCCGCCGGATAAGCAACGTATTGATTGTATTTCGGAGATGTAGAACAACACAAAATAAATTCCTCAAGGTCGATGCGCAGGAATTTTTCAGCTTTTCGACGATTATCAGCCGACAACAACGTGAAGTATGGGTATTCGTAAAAGCCGTGGAATTCTATCTGCGTCTGAGACTTTTTTCCGTAATCCTGATCGCTTACCAGTTTGCGGAATGCTTCAATTTTGGATGCGACGATCTCAACACTTTCTTCTGTGGTCATACCAGTCGCATCGCACATGATCATCAGGGTAAACTGGCTGTACGGGGATCCAAGGCTCGTAGTTGGATTTCCACTTAACGCCTTCTCTTGGTCGTGGTCAAGGTCCTCGAACAGACGTTTTAATTGATAACGTCGTTTTCTTTCTAATGCCTTCATGACATTTTGTTCCGGTGTTTTGATTTTTTCGTAATAGGTAGAGTCCGTTAGATAGATGCGTTCCAGCAAATGGTCTTCGACGATTTTCGTGACTTCATCATCTACGCAGAAATAATCCTTGCACAAGCTTGCCAGCAGAATCGGGATATCTTCGCTGATCGTCTTAACAAACTGGTTTAAAATACCTTCGGTTAAGAATTTGTCCTCCACTCCTCACGCCTCGCTTTCTATTATTATATTGCCCTGTCGCTATTTTATACGAAGCCGACGCATTCCGTCAAGGCAGAAGCATGCGTTGCAGCTTTATATTTAGCAGTATGTGCGATATGTATGGATGCGATTTTTGCGGATAACACTTTTTGGCTTATTTGCCCTTAATTATCGTTTTGACTCATTTTTGTCGCTGAAAACGTGGACTTTTGAGGCAATTCTTTCTTAGGATGCTTGTATACCGTAATCCGTCGGATTTAATTGACGTAATTCCATCTATATTTTTGTCGCCAAAAATGTGGACTTTTGGAGCAATTTCGATAGAGGTTCGCGATATGGGCCATTGACCATACAGATTTATCAGGATTTTCGTATGTTTTATCGTTTGCGTTCATTTTTGTCGCCAAAAACGTGGACTTTTAGCGCAATTCTTTTTTACGATATCGATATACCATAGTTTGTTCGATGTGGCCTGGTGAATTCTGCCTGTATTTTTGTCGCTAAAAACGTGGACTTTCGGAGCAATTCCGATAGGAGTTCGTGATACGAGCTGCTGGTCACGCAGATTTACCGGGATTTTCTTGTTTTTTATCGTTTACGTCCATTTTTGTCGCTAAAAACGTGGACTTTTGGAGCAATTCTTTTTAAAGATATCGATATACCATAGTTCGTGCGATGCGCCCTGATAATTTCCACCTATATTTTTGTCGCCAAAAACGTGGACTTTTAGATCAATTTGAAGCATCCTCAGCCAGGCTGACTTAACCTATATCCGGCAATATGGTTTTATCCAGTTTGCAGAAGAATTTGGAAACTCATAATATTTGTCTTGAGATGAATGACGCTAAGCTTATTGTGTTTGACGGATCTGTTCCACGCCAAGGGACGTGCTGCATATTGTGCCCTGGATTTGGAAGATGAAAAATACAAGATGGGGAATCTGGATTAAATATTAAGTGGGCAGGTCATGGTCCCGCTTGATATGCGAAAGTGCAGATGGAAACGATGTTTCGTGATATTTAGTGATAATCACTTACTATCACACATTGTATTGTGCATTTTGCACAATGTCGTTTAAATTCTGGACTTGTATACTCACTTTTGTCGCTAAAAATGTGGACTTTTAGAGCAAAACGATTGTTAGGCGAATATTTGTTCGTAGACCATCCGTTCGCTCTATAGTTATTTTTGTCGCTGAAAATGTGGACTTTCAGAGCAAAACCCTGTTTTTGTCGCTAAAAACGTGGACTTTTAAAGCAAAACGATTGTTAGCGTCTGTTTTTGATATTGGGTGCTTCCTGGCTATGATCCCGGTAGGATTATCGAAACGATAAATTTCCATTTTTGTCGCTGAAAATGTGGACTTTTAGCGCAATTCGGATGTTGGTTCAGATCAAAAACTGGCTTTTTTGGGATTCGTCCGTAAATATGCCGAAATTATTTTTTTTTTCGAATTCGATTTCAAGAGCAGTACTCACTCAAACGATAAATTTGTCGCTAAAAATGTGGACTTTTGGAGCGAAACCCCATTTTTGTCGCTAAAAACGTGGACTTTTGGAGCGATTCGTGAAAAATGGGGCGATTTTTGGCGGTATTTACAAATCAAAATCGTTGGGATAAACTGGTGATACATCAAAAGGAAAGGAGGGATTCGCATGAAAACATTCGCAAATATCTCGAATGCGGCGGTAGCAAAAATGCTCGGGCTTGAACTTGTAGGCCGCGAGTGTACCATTCAAAAAGCTGAGAATGTACGTGAGAGATATCTGGTCTCGCAAGTAAATCTTTATCTTATGCTACAGTTTTATGCGAATTCCAATACTGGTCTCACGGATCTTTTATCTGTCCATGACCTTGCGGATCAGTTATCCTGCACAACGAAAACAGTATATCGCTCCCTTGATATCCTGGAACAGGGCAATTTTATTCAGGTAACCGGACGTCCGGAATCTGGATATGTTTCCGTGCAGATCTTAAACATTGGTGATATGTATAAGCGTCGCGGTGAAGGCGGCAAGGGCTATTTCGTTTGCAATCGGGACTTGCTGCAGGTTTTATTGGGGGCTAAAGCCATCGCTGTTTTACGTGCTTCACTGACCGCGATGATCGTTTTTGCAACCAAGCAGACTTTTAGCGCGTCCAAAATTGTTGATCGTGTACGCATTGGTCTTCATGAGATCGCTATGAGCTTTCCCATATCCAGCAGATTATGTGACATCAAGGCAGCCTGTGATGCGGACGGAAGCTTCGGGTCTTTATTCGAGCGTGTAAATCCGGATCTCAAAAAATCCATTTGTATTAAGTTACAGCAGAATTATGACGCAAAACAGATCAAACAGCAGGTTCGTATTAAGGCAAAACGGGCAATCTTTGATGAGATCGATGAAATCAATGACATCATTCGTGATATCAATACGGATATTTATCAAGATAACATGATCCATTCCTGGAATGCCAGTTATTTATGGCAGCATCATATCAATCTGTGGGATTGTCTCGACCCGATGCACCAGACCACGATGCTCCCTCTTTTAGATCTTACGAGCGATGTAAAAAATGATTGTCTGACCATCGCCCAGGATTTCGGTATTGATACTGTAATCGATGCGCTCCGTTTGTACTACCAAAATTACATGCTGTCTGATATGGTTAACTTTGTTGTTGATAAAACAAAATCTCTTGGCGGTATGATCCGGAAAATCGTCATGGAGCTGTGTCAGATGAAAACCGTAACCGCATAATTCTTCGTATGACCCGCGTCTCTCACCGCGGGCTTTTCTCGTGTTTTCTTTTCACACTTAATCCCCAAAAGAACATTTTTTCGGAACATTATACTTGTTTCTTTCATTTTGCGGCAACATACTGGCTGCTTTTTGTCCATTTATCTCTCTATCGTGCATCTCACGCCTGTGGATAACTTAGAAAAAAATCTGCATTTTATTCCTTTTTTCCACGTTTCCGTTTTATTATCTGCAATCCAATATTTTTTTATGCATTATGTGATTTTTTTATCCGTTTCCGAGAAGATTTCCTGCATGGCCGTTCCCCGGAGTCTTTGTGGTATCAAGGTTTCGGAAATTCATTCTGCCATGTCTTTGATTTCTTTTATGTCTTTAATTTTTTTAATCTCTTTCAAAAAAATAAGCTTCGCTCTCATTTTGCGTGTGCATATATAAAAAGAGCCCTGAAAAAACAAGGCTCTACGAAAGTAAAATTTATTAAAAAATCGATTGGTTTTGAGGCTCAATAACATTGATGATCTTATCTATTCGATCGCGAATTAGTTTTAGTTGTTCTATGGATTCTTCATCACAGGCTTTCATCTGCAATCCAACTGAATTAAGTCCGGCATTCATTTGGCGAATGGCATCTTTAATGGAAAGACAATTCTGAGCTTCTGTAGCTGATATTGGGGTTGACGCCATGCGTGAAGGTTCTTTTTCGCGCAATCTCTTTTGTATACCAGAGTGAATGATTTTTCCAGCATCAGCTTGTAGTCTGTTCAACTCTTTCCTGGTTTTCTCCAGGTTCTTTGTAGATCGCGTTAGATTTGATTTCGCTTCCTCCGCTTTACCAGGAGTCGTGGTATCCTGCGCACGACTTTGGTTAAGCCATTGCTGTTTTTCATGCTGTAGGGTGCGGACCTGTTTACGAAGTGCTTGTAATTGCTGCCTGTACGCTCCGTACTCTTCATTGACCGCTTCATGCGCCTCTTCGATGGAGCAATGTTGTTCCTGCATGTATGCATAAATTTCTCTTTGTACGTCTTCCGGCTTGGAACCAATGGCAGCGGCTAAAATGACGTCGGACACATCTGTAAACTGCTTTAATTCCGGAATGACACGCAGTGCACTCATGTAGCGCTGATATTGGCGTTCCGCAATCTTTAAATGATTTTTAGCCAGCTCTTTTAAAGAAAATCCAATTTTGGTTCCAGACGATTCCGCTTCGTTGAAGAGGGAAACTAATTCCTGCAATTCCTTTCTCTGCGTTTCGGCAGTACGCGCCCTGGAAGTTGCATTGGTGATTAAGAGCATGATTTTAATATCCACCGGGCTCATGTTTTCCGGATATACATGGCATGGAAGCCCGTTTGGATATAATCCGGCGGCTTTTCCATCCGCTTTGCTTTTTAAATAGCTCTGGTAGCGACGCTCACCGGCAACGATGTTATACTTGTCGGATCCTGGTTGACGTTGGACGACTAAGGGCTGAGCCAGGCCATACTGGTTGATGGTGGCACCAAGAAAATCCAAATCGTCAACTTCGTATACTTCCCGGTTGTAAGACATGGGCTGTAATTGATCCACTGGAATGTTAAGGATTTCGTAGGCATTCTTCTGGTCAAGCTGTTTCTTTTCTAACAGCGCCTGTTTTGCGGAAGGCATCGCACCTCCGGATACTGCGTTTAATCGATCCATATTGAATTGGTTTTTGATTTTTCCCATATCTATACCTCCTGTGCCGGTTTTAAGGCGGCAATCCTTACAAACGAATATTTTTCGCTTAGTGCACTGTCTTCTGAGCAGTACCGAATATTTCTAGTTGCGTCGCCTACGGTGAACAGACAGTGCTGGATGCGGTCGCATAATTCTTGTTGCTGGTTTAAGATATCCAGCATGGCGGAATACGTCATAAAGGGATGGTTTTCGTATGGAGCGCATGCATCGCTCAATCCGGATATCGGCGTGATGTGAGCTATGTATGGATTATCGTATGCACTGGATGGTATGTGTACCGCCAAATTTCGTTCCAGGATCTCAAAGGTCGTTCGCAACATGATATAGTCTTCATCTCCTATAATCTCCGTATATTTCATCAGCTCGATATAGTCGTAGATTGCTTTCCAGGAGCTGCCAGCCTGGTAATCGGATGATCCGAGTAGGTATGGCAGTGGGATCAGGAAATTGCATACGGCGGATACGGAACGGTCCAAGCGGACGCTCACGGGGATAAAATCGTCCCCGAATGTGTTTTGGTAATAGGAATAAAATTTGCGGTATGCGGCATTCCGGGGTTCTGCGCAAGTCAAAAAAACCCCAAGCAGCTGAAGTTCCGGGTTTAAATCTTCGTCTGATGCAATGTCCAGAACCTGATTGATAATGGGAGTAACGCCCTGGTAAGAATAGCCGTCCGGCTTTACCGGAATCAGAACGTAGTCGCTGCAGCAGAGTGCGTTCTGCACAGAACCACCGAGATCCGGATGTGTGTCGATCAAGATGTAATCATAGTGTTCTTCCACCTGCTTGATGGCCCGTTTTAACAATTTGTGGATCGCCTTACGTCCAAGGAGAGAATATAAATAATCATCCGTTCTTTGATGTTCCGGTCTGGATGGGATCAGATCAACTCCCTGATATGGGGTATGGTAGATGCAAGCGGCCACCTCTTCCGCCGTCGGTGTATTCATTCTGAAAATATCAACAATGCTTTTGGTGACGGACGCAATGTCCGGCAACAATGTCGCCGTGGTATTTGCCTGGGAATCGTTGTCGATCACAAGGCATTGGTAACCTGCTAATCCAAGCAGCGTTGCCATCAGGGTACAGCTTGATGTTTTCCCGACCCCGCCTTTTTGGTTGATGATCGTAATAATGTGGTCAGTTGGTAAACGCTTCTTCATGACTGCCTCCATTTTTCTTTATGTACCATATATTATAAGAAGTATTTATCGTTTTGTAAACGGCAATTCCTGTAAAACCGTCTGGAAGACGCATTTATATAAAGGGTTTCCGAAGCAATGGTGTATGCCGATGCGGGCTTGCGGGAAGTGCATAATTTATCGTTTGATAAAATGCTTCTTTATATTTGCCGTTTTGTTTCACGTGAAACTGATCCGAAGGGAGTGTGTTGAAAAGTCTGATGTAAGGTTTGGAAAAATATCACATACTGACATTGATATGCCCAAAAAAGAAAATACACACGGCGTAGCCGGGAAGGGAGATATTTATGATTATTTTAAAACAGAATCGCAGCGCTGCGTCATATACGGATTATCACGGATTTACACTGCAGCCCGGATACTGGTTCGGACATGATGATGAAACAGGGGAATATGTCGCAAGCAGCGGCTGGGAGGTAAACCATGACCTGGCGTTGTACCGGCGCAATCAGGTGACCGGCGAATGGGAAATGTCATGGGTTGACCAGGACGAAACAGAGATCGTCGCATCGGGGTTTGCTGTGCCTGACCTGGCAGCAAAAAAGACGTTCAAGCAGTGGCTGAAGGAGGATTATGGGGTAGAACCGGAAGACTATGATGAACATTACTGCGGCACCTTCGCAGATGAAGTGGAATCTGACTATGAAGATTATATCAATGACGGGTTGCCACTTTTTGCGCGCACAGCAGCAAATATGGAGCTGGCGGCAAAAGATGAAGGAACAGGCCTTGAGAATGCAGGCGTGGTGGGAACGGATAAAGTCTTTACGTATCGTGACGGATTCCGCCGCAGCATTACTCCGTATCTGGAAAAAATCAGTCATGGTAATTTGGCCGCTGCGGGTTCGGCCTTCCAGGCGCTGAACACGGACCGTGGTATGATCGATGCGGATATCCGCAGCAAGAAAACAGAAAACCTGCACAGCGTGTCCGAGAAAGCCGATACGCTCCTCTTAAACTGCTATCAGTTATTGCGTGGAAACGGGATCGCAGCTCCCAATGCAAGAAAAATCGTAGAGGTTTACTTAAACGATCCGGACTATTTTGAGCATTCCAGAAAAATGGCGTCAGATGAAACAAATAAAAAAGAATTTGAATCCTTTAAAAATGGCTATGCGGAATTTAATGGCGAGGTTTACCCTTCCGTGATCACGGAGGCGATCAATGTTTTAAGCATGGGGGTGAACGCAGAGCAGATTAAGGCATCCAAACAGATTGAGAAGGCTGCTGCGCTGGAGGAAAAGGCTTACAAAAAGGAATACATGGAAAGCATCATGCAGGTGTATAGCCTCGGACGGGATTGCGGACTGTCTAAGGAAGCGCTGATGTCCGTATTCTCGGTAGATCCGGAGCATTCCGGTATCCGTGATATGGATACGTTCTTTAATGGGTTGGAATCTGTATATAGCAGCAGACACAAAAAGGCGGAACAGCGCGCGATCGCGGAGAATGCCATCGCACTGAACGAACAGTTTATGAGAGAACTGGAAGCATTGAAGGAAGAATGCCGTGAAAATGGTATTGAAGAAAATACGCTGGCTTACGAACTTCGCATGGAGCATCTGTATGAAAAATATCAGATGGACGAGATTCATACCGGCGAAGCAATAGAAAGCCGCGAAACGGACGAGCCGGAGCGCGAATAGCTCAAAAAAGCGACAAAAAACCGGCGGAAGCAAGTTATCCGCCGGTTATGAAAAACGATGTTTGCCTTTTTGCAGGCAGGTGGAAGCAAGTTATCCATCTGCCTGCAGTTTTATCTGGGAGAGCGGATCAGCATTCTGAATCTTCCATCCGGAAGACTAATTCTTCCAGACTTCCAATCCGTCTCGCTGCGAGTACCTTCGCTGTGGCAGCGTATGATTTGAACAAGTCATACACTGCTTCAGCGCGGTACAGCACACAGCTGGATCTCGAACCCGGTTTGTACCGAATGTCAGGAATTGCTTCCAATTTCCTGATGAATCCAGTCATGCCAGTCCCGCTTCCAACTAAATATCGATACGATCTTTTGATTGCACCGAGTTGGTTGGGGTAACTGTATAACTCATCACCCCATTTCACTAATTCATCATTTTTCATTGTTCTTTCTCCTTTCCTTTTCTTTTGTTTTTACCCTTTCAGTATGGGAATGTCGCCGCTTCAAAGTAATATAAAAATCAAGTTGGCGTCCGTTAGGCGCTGGAGATAAAAAATCCGGCAATTGTATTGGAGGATGTATTGCAAATTTTGCGTACTTTTGACCAAAAAGTGTTATCCGCAAAAACAGCCTCAGATACCATGTGACATACTGAGAGTAAGGAGGTCATCATGAAGACATTGAATAATTTTTTATTTCAAGACCGTGATCTGACGCATGACGTTTATCTGCGCAGCCTGCACCGGATCACACAGGTGTATTTATTTTTGATGTTGCTGGTATTCCCGTTTTACAGTACAAATTGCTACTTTCATATTCTACGGGATCGGCGAAATTTCTTTCTGTGCGTGACCGGCGTTTATTTATCAGGACTCCTGCTTACGCTTTTATGTCGCATTCCAAGGGAAGAGCGCGGCGTGATCCGACAAAGATGCCGGCTGATGAAAACGGACTGGCTACTACTGATCTTTCTTTGCAGTGCCACTGTGGGAATGATTTTATCGGGGAATGTGAAAGTCGTCTTTTTTGGGACGGATGGCAGATATCAGGGACTTCTTATGTGGGTCCTGTATGGGATTACGTATTTTTGCATCAGCCGGTTCTGGCACATGAATCTGGTTCCGATCCATCTGTTTTTATTGGGCGGTATCATTTCTTCGGTATGGGGAATTACGGATTTTTTCGGTATGGATATCTTCGGCTGGATTGGCCGTGTAAAACCGGAACAGCAAACCATGTTTTCTTCTTCTTACGGAAACATCAATACTTATACCGCTGCCATTTTATTGGTCGCAGGTGTATCAGCTGGCATGACTGTTTTTGCCGGGACAATGCCGCGTAAGGGCGCGGATGGCGCCGGATCCTGTCATAATACGTGTTCCAGGATCCTATACCCGGCCGTTTTTTTTGTTTCCGTGCTTGCATTGATTTATGGCAGATCGGACAATGCGGCATTAGGACTTATGATGTTGTTCCTGGTTTTGCCATATTGGTCGTGGCGTACATCCGGCGGATTGCAGGCATATTGCATGTTGCTGGAATGCGTGGTTGTGGCACTATCTTGCTCCGGGCTTTCCCTGTCAGCATGTCCGGATCTTCCGGTGGATGTGACCGGCAGTATTCTGCTAAGCCTTAGCCAATTTCATTCGTATTACTCTCTCCCCATACTACTGTGTCTGACGTTTTTAATGTACTGGTCCAGCCGGCATGAAGATGGTTCATGGAAATACGGATCATTATGCGTCCGGATTTTCTATTGCTTGATTGCCTGCTTGGCTCTGACCGGTGCAGGACTGATCGCTATGGCGTTTGCCGGCAGGGATTTTAGCTCTGTACCGATGATTGGACGGTATTTTGTCATGACGGATGCCTGGGGTGCACATCGTGGCTATATCTGGCGTGCGGCTTTGGAGGAATACAGGCATTTGAACTGGCTTCAAAAATGCTTCGGGACCGGTCTGGAAACATTTGGCAATCTGATGCGGTCAACCAGATACGAAGACATGATCCGGTCTACCGGGGTGTTCTTTGATTCTCCGCATAATGAATTTTTGCAATACTTGGTTACGGCCGGTTTACTTGGATGCTGCGCTCTCTTTATCTGGGTATTCTCGTGTTGCGCGCGAGTGTTGCGCTCTGGTAAAAACGGGATATCATCTGCATGCGCGGCCGGGATTTTAGCGTATTTTGCTGCTTCTTTCGTCAATATCTCTGTTCCGATTACGCAGGCAATTGTGATTGTGTTAATGGGTATGATGATGGCGTCCTATGTGGATATCGAAGAAAAAGCGTCTTGAAGACGCTTTTCCGTAATTTATTTCATCCGTCAATGGAAACAAAATGAGAAATTATTTTCTTATGTTGGATTTTTGCAAAAAATTTCGTATAATATCTTTAGAAGGAAAAACGATCGCAATACAATCATCAAGGAGGGTTTCATATGAAGCGTATGCCTGAGACTTTTGATAATACATTTGATTATGAGGAACTGGATTTAGAGATCCACGGAGCAAAAGATAAAAAGGACGCTGATAAAACGGCGGAAGAATTTGCAGAATGGGCCGTGAGCCAGAAACACAAAACAAAATCGTAAGAAAAAGAAGGTCGGAAATATTTCCGGCCTTCTGTTATATTTGTCCGTACGGTTAATCCTGGTCAAATACTGGGTAAGCATTTTCCAAGTAAAACGGGTACTGTTCCCGCTTGGATAGGAAAATGACAAAACGGCTTACCGGGAAGACCTGATTGAGTGCGTCATACCGGCACGCTTTAGCGGTAATACCATCTGGCAATCCGTAAAAGTTCAAACCGAGCCATGCGCGTTTGCTATAATTACACCATTTCGCAATGTACTTGGCTTCACTCTCCAACGCTCTTTGAAGCAGGTCCATGATCTGCCGCCCATCTGTCTCGTCGTAAAATGACGAGACGCTTTTAATAAAGTGATTATTTTCCGTTGTACCTATACGGCTCAACAGAGTCTTTTCCGGGATATTGACGTGCTTTTCTAACACGTGGCTCCCGTAGTTTTTGCACCAGATATCCATATGAGTCCGGATATGCTGAATTACCTGTTCTTCTGTGATTATTCCTTTTGCCATTTCGACAATCTCCTCTCTTAGCGATTATGCGTATAAATACTGCAGGATTTCAGCCTGTTCTTCTCTGATGAAAAAACAATGCGTAGCGAACACATCCTGCAGATGCCGCATGGCTTTGTTGCTCCTGAATGTGCGGATTGATACAACCGGCAGATAACAGGAATTATCCTGGCCTTTTTCTGTCTGAAGCTGATATTTTGCATCCTGCACAATTTCCGCCCAGAGAGCTGACGGCGCATTAAGTGTGATGACGCTATAAGCACCGCACTCTTCCAACTGGTACGTAATGTCACGCTCACGTAAATTTTCAGTCACATAAGGTTGTAACTGGCTGTCGATTTTTTTCTGTTTCATTTTTTTTCTGCCTCCATTTCTTCTTTTGCTTGATTCAGTGTCAGTATGGAGACGTGGGTGTGGCAAAAAAGATATATTTTTTGACGGTTGGGGTGTTCTCCGGGAACACCCCTCATCTGTCTCTGAACAGCAGATGTACAAAAACGGGCCGGGATCGGTACTTAAGTAAGCCATACTGAAGGTGTTGTTATTGATAAGGCATTGCGAAAGGAGTAAAAAAATGGAAAATGAACGAAAAGAAAGGGTAGTGGATATGTATCTGGTAGAAGTGGAGGAAAACGCATGCATGACGAAAGCGGATATCCGACGGATCCTGGATCATCTGGCGGAAGACGAGATTTTTCCTATGGAATGTTTTGCGAGAAAAAAACATTCCAGCGCGATTGGATTCATTAGTGCGGGTTTTGCAAAACATCTGCAATTTGATTACGATGAGTTGGAGAATTTTGTCGCGTCAATCTTGGATACAGAAGGATGCGGTGAAGCTGACGGCTATGCATACCACGGATATCGGATTTTCGTGGAGAAATTGTAAAAACGTCTGCAAGACGCTTTTATAAGAAAACAATGGGGGTGTTCCCGGGGAACACCCTTCTGATTATGTTTAACAGCAAAGGAGAAAATTATTATGAGACCAAAATTACTGATACTTGATGGATCGGCTATGATTAGTACAGCTTACTATGCCGTACTTCCAAATGAAGTAAAGTTTGCAAAAACGGAAGAAGAAAAGGAAAAGTATTTCCATAAGATCCTGCACGCACCTGACGGCACTTACACCAATGCGATTTATGGAATGGTGCGTCAGATGAACGGGTTGATCGGCGGCTGGCATCCGGATTACCTGGCTGTAGCTTTTGACAAAACAAGAAATACGTTTCGTCGCGGAATGTTCGCGCAATACAAAGCACAGAGGGAAGCAACTCCGTTGCCATTAAAGCAGCAGTTTGTGACCATGCAGAATTTGTTGCAGGATGCAGGCATTCCAGTGTTGCTTAGTGATACGTATGAAGCGGATGATCTGGCTGGCACTCTGGCAAATATCCATAAAAACGACATGACGGTCCGTATCGTAACGAAAGATAAGGATTATCTACAGTTAGTGGATGATGCATGTGATGTGCGCGTCTGGTTTTTACCGACGCCAAAAGACTTGGAGGAAAAGGGATCGATGTTCGATCTGTACAGCGGAAAGGACTTTACCGCAGATATGTGCCAATGGCTGAAGAATTACTTGGAGTATACAGAAGTTGCAGTGATCGCTGATCAGGGAGTAACACCGGGACAGATTCCGGATTTAAAGGGAATCGAGGGTGATAGCAGTGATCATTACCCGGGTGTCAGGAATGTTTCTTCCGCGGCGGTACCATTACTTAAGGAATATGGAAGCATTGAAGGTATTTATGCGGCTATCGATGCATGTGGGGGAGACTCCAAAGAAGAAAAAGCGCTGGCTGCTTTCTGGAAGGACGGTCTTGATATTAAACGCAGCCCGTTAAACGCCTTAAAGGCAGGGCGTGCGGATGCCGCGCTTTGCAAGGATCTTGCCACGATCCGCTTATACTGCTTTTCAGAAGATCTTTTAACTGGAAAGGAATACCAGACATGTAAGATCGCGGAGTTTAATAAAAAACTTCTGAACCTTGGAATTCAGTCAGCATTTCTGCCGGAATTCTAAGAAATCATAGGCCGCCGTATTTGCGACGGTCTGTTTTATCGAGCATAATACATAATGAGGGAAGAAAGTGAAAAGGAGAAAATTATGGTGGAAACAATCTCATCCGTAGCTCAGGAATTCTTACCTGTATGTCAGGCATTTTATGAAGCGCATCAGTTCCAGATCTTTACGGTTCTGTTTGGAGTCGCGGCTGCGGTACTTGTCATGCATATCACGAAAAAACTGATTCATGCGGCATTCACCCTGGTTGTGTTTGTTTTGCTGTTATATCTTCGTGGCGCTTTGCCTGCGATTTTGGCAAATTTCCATTAAATGTGACCAAAAAGTGTTATCCGCAAAAACAAGGTTCTATTAACACACGGTATACTGTTTACAAAAATAATAAAGGAGAATAAAAAATGTATCGATTACCAAATGGTGGAAGTGGCAATGCCCTGCAAAAAGCAATTTCAAAGGAGCTTATCAATGCGTTTACGGTTGTATTCGAGATTACGATCTCAGAAAATGATATAAGTTTGGACCGGACGCATCTTATGGACTTTTTGGAGGAAAATCAGTTGCTGAATACTCCTATGGTCTCAGATGAAATGTGGGAGCTTAGAATAATCAGTATGCTCCGCGAGTTATCTGATCCAAGTTATGAATATACTTTTGATTTGCTGGGTGAATATATTTTGTATAAAGTACTTTGTGAGGTATCTGAGTTTGATGATGAATCATGGCAAACATCCGTCACGGCGGAGGAAATGATAGAATTATATTCAATGATTGCCTGCTCAAAAACGATCGCGTGCATGGAAGTCTGCGAAGTGGATGAACTTTCAGAGCTCAGTCGTGTAGAGATGACCGAACTAATGGACGAAATTACAACCACAATCCGGAATATCTTGCGTGCACCGGAATATCTGCAAATCCTGGACGAATACATTATGTGGGATTGCGATTACCTGTTATTGGAAGATATCGGAGTGGAAAATATGCTGTGTTTGTTAAAGGAACCGGCTTTTGTAGATGAACTTGGCCTCGTCGAATCGAGCGATCAATGTGAACAAATTACTGGCAGCATCAAACGTGCAATTTGTGAGCAGAAGAAATAACGGATGGTTCATTCCTTGCTCGTTTTGCTTCACAGTGGCCAAAAAGTGTTATCCGCAAATAGTTGCATTGGAGGGATGTGCCATACTGTAACTGATCAGCGAGAAAGAAGGTGTCAGTATTTGCGCAAGGAATTAACAGAGCAATTGAATACAGTAGAGGTCGAATACAGTTCGGATTTTTCAGAATGCGAAGTATATGCGGCCAGCGAAGCGGACGAGCCTGGGAAAGCAGAGCTTTCGCAGGAAGAACAGGAAGAGGCAAACAAAGAACTGGAACAGCTGGATGCGGATGCGGATGAAGATTATGTGACTGACTTTTACACGCGGACGTTCCGAAATATCCCCGTCCTGACGCAGGAAGAAGAGCATCACTACGCAACCCTGTTAAAAACAGGCACACCGGAAGAGCGAAAGCAAGCAAAAGATACTTTGGTTTATCATAACATGCGTTACGTTTTAAAAATCGCCGGGAGATACATCGGTCAGGGGAACGACTATGACGATCTGGTTCAGGTTGGTCTGATTGGTCTGATGCGTGCAATCGATAAATATGATGTGGACATGGGTTACCGCGTGACTACATATGCCACCTGGTGGATCAAACAGGCCATCACGAGGGATTTGGCGGACAACAGTCGAACGATCCGGCTTCCGGTCCATATCCAGGACAGCGTCAAAAGAATCATGGCCGCAGAGCGCGATCTTCAGGCAGAAGGGTTCTCCGGTGATGAACTTATCAAACAAATTGCCCGGAAGACCGGGTACCCGATTGAAAAGATCGAACAGGTCCGGAAACTAAAAATACACTTGGTATCACTTGACCTGAAAATTGGCGGGGAAGGGAATAATGACGGTGAGTCCGTCCTGGGGGATTTCGTCGCGGATGAGCGTACAAAAGGCCAGGAGGAGATCATTGAGCGTATGGATATGCGCGAGGAGCTGACGCATTGTATGGATTCGTGTCTGACTGGCAGGGAAAAAGAAGTGATCCGCATGCGGTTCGGGCTGGATGACGGACGTCCGATGACTCTGGAAGAGATTGGAAGTGTGATGGCTGTCACACGGGAACGGGTCCGCCAGATCGAGGGGAAAGCCCTGCACAAGTTGCGCAATCCAAAATATGTCAAATATTTAAAAGTATATCTGGAATAAGAAAG
>ERZ780223.1276-NODE-1276-length-25463-cov-76.904361_pt1 | contig 25463 bp, 12 predicted proteins | sample MGYA00511016_ERZ780223 | MGnify/ENA primary metagenome ERZ780223 (study PRJEB29588, sample SAMEA2159032) | human gut metagenome | biome: human gut; feature: human-associated habitat; material: faeces | place: Denmark | collected 2008/2010 ... | reverse complement strand
TGTATTAGGATTATTGACAAAAACTCAAAGGGGTGTTATTGCTGAATAGTTACAAAATTTGTCCCTTATACAAAAAAATCTTAACTTTGTAGCTGTATGCCAGTTTCGAAGCCACTAAACGGCAAGGACGACACGTTCGACCTCTTGATCCCCCACGAAACACCATACTAAAACAATAAGAACCAATAACGACGAATTTTATGAAGAAACTCACCACCAACTCAAAACTGATCGGGTGCCTGATGGGCCTCAGTATCGTGGCGTTGGGCACAGGATGTACCGACAGCGACTACGATTTGTCCAGCGTCGATTCCACAATCGGCGTGGGCGGCGAGGGCCTGGAGCTGCCAACGAGCAGCACGGAGAACATCATTCTCGACGACGTGCTGAAACTAAACAACAGCGACTTTGTGAAGATAGCGGCCAATGGCGACTACATGTTCAACAAAGACGGCGACGAGGCCACGCCCTCCCATCCCTACATCAACAAGATCTGGGTGGAGAAGGCCAACGTCAACAACAACTTCCGCTTGCACATCACGCTGCCGAGCCAGAGTGCAGGAGCACGCAGGGCGAAGCTGAGCAACCCCGTCACGGCAGAGGGCAAGCTGGCCGAGTTCCACTACACCGGTGCCGCCTCCAACGACATCCGCGAATTAAAAGAGGCCAGTGTGTCGTCCGACGTGGAGATCAGCGTGGCCGTCAGTGCCGATTTGAAGCGTGCGGTGAAGACCTTCAAGACCCTCACGCTCACCGTACCCTCCTATATGCGCCTCGACCTGCGCCAGTGCTCACCCTCCCAGCCCGACTACGATGCGGCCACGGGTGTAGTGACATTTCACAACGTGAGCAGCACGGCCAACATCAAGCTCCGTGCCGCGGTCAAGACCTTGGACTTCCAGAAGCCCGCCACAACGGACAACAAGCTGCGCTTCACGCCGGGACAGAATGGCAAGGATGGTCAAGTGGACCTCAATGGCGTGCTGAATGTGGGTATCTCTTTCGACGAGATCGATTATGCTCAGAGCGGTGGCGACCTCTACCTCTCAGCCAATATGTCGATGGGATCCATCACGGTGCATGAGGCCACGGGTAAGTTTGATCCCGAGATCTCACTCCGCGACCTGGGACGCACCACCATCGGCTCCGTGCCCGACTTCCTGACCGACGGCGAGGTGTCGGTCAACCTCTACAACCCCCTCATCGACATCAATATCCAAAGCGACATCGACGTGGCGGGATTTGTCTCCGGCACACTCTATGCCGAGGATGCAAACGGCCAGGAAATGGCCAGGGTACGCATCCCCGAGTTCTACATCCGTCCGGATGGCTCCACCCATGTCTGCATCTGCAAATATGCTGAGGGTGTGGATGCCTCCGCCTACGACCAGGTGGTGGCCGTTCCCCAACTCTCCGACATCATGCGTCGCATTCCGAAGACGGTACGCTTTGCCGCCGAGGCCCGTGCCGATGCCTCCCGCGAGGGCACGATGGAACTTGGCAAGAGCTACACCATCCAGCCTGCCTATTCCATCATGGCACCGCTCGCCTTCGACGAGGGCGCACGCATCGTCTATAACGACACCATCGACGGATGGACTGACGACCTGGAGGACATCGACCTCATGGCGGGCAGCGCCATCGAACTGACGGCCAACGTGGAGAACAAGATTCCCGCCTACCTGACCGTATCAGCCACCGCCATCGACGTCCAGGGCAAGCCGATTCCCGAGAACCGCATCAAGGTAGAGGTGTCCAACGTCATCAATGCCTCCGAGGACGGCAACACTCCCGTCGTCACACCGCTCAAGATACGACTGACCGAGGGCGAGCCGGGCAGCGTGGCTCTCGTTGATGGACTCACATTCCGCATCGAGGCAGCCTCGGGCGAGGAGGGTGCCAAGAGTATCGTAGGCCAGACCATCAACGCCTACAACCACACGCTGAAGGCGCGCGACATCAAGGTGCGACTCGTCGGCAAGATCATCGTAAACAAGGACTGATAACCACTTTTAGACCCAACACAACATCATGAATAGAAGCAAGAAATATATGATGGTCGCCGCACTGGCCACACTGTCCTGCGGCGCGATGGCCCAGGGACTCAACACGGGCTACTTCATCGACGGATATACCTTCCGCCACAACCTCAACCCGGCGTATGGCAACGACCAGAACTACGTCTCGATACCCGCTCTCGGCAACATTCAGGTGCGCACGCAGGGCAATTTCGGCCTCGGCGACGTACTCTTCGACAACCCGCGCTATGGCATCGACAGCGACAAGAAGAAGACCACCTTCATGAATCCTTATATCGCTGACGGCGAGGCACTGAAGGGCTTTGCCTCGGGCAACAATCGCATCAATGCCGACGTGGACATTACGCTGCTCTCTGCGGGCTTCAAGGCCTGGGGCGGCTACAACACCATCTCGCTCGATGCCCGCACCAACGTAGGTCTGTCGCTGCCCTACGAGCTCTTTGCTTTTGCCAAGAACACGGGCAACCAAAGCTATGACATCGGCGACATCCACGCCCATGCCCAGTCGTTTGTGCAACTCGCTTTGGGCCACTCACGCCAGATCGACGACCGCCTGCGTGTCGGTGCCAAGATGAAGTTGCTTTTCGGTGTGGCCCGTGCCGATGCCGAGATCAAAGACCTGCGTGCCGACCTCAGCGGTCCGGACAAATGGACCATGACGGGACAAGCGATGGCCAATGTGTCGATGAAGGGCTTCACTTATAAAGAGGAGCAGAAAGAGTACAAGGTTGATGGACAGGGCACCTACCGTCGCGTGAACGATGTGGATGTCGATGGTGCCAGCCTGGGTGGCTTTGGTATGGCCTTCGACTTCGGTGCTACTTACAAGATCGACGACGACTGGACGGTGAGCGCCGCGCTGCTCGACCTTGGCTTCATCGGATGGAGCAACAACATGCAGGCCGTCAATCGCCAGACGAGTTTCGAGTTCAACGGCTTCCACGACGTGGCTGTCAAGAAAGAGGACGCCATGGGCAACCCGAAGGACAACAGCTTGGAGTCGCAGGGCGACCGCTATGCCGACCAGATTGCCGACTTTGCCAACCTCTCCAGCGATGGCGACAAGGGTAGCCGCAGTACGGGTATCGGTGCGACGATGAATTTCGGATGCGAATACACGCTCCCGGCTTACCGCCAGCTGAAGTTCGGCTTCCTCAGTTCCACCCGCATCAATGGCAAGTATAGCTGGACCGACGCACGCCTGAGTGCCAACGTAGCCCCGCTGTCATGGCTCGATGGCGGCATGAGCTTCTCGGTCAATAGCTTCACGGCCAGCATGGGATGGGTCATCAACGCCCATCCGAAGGGTTTCAACTTCTTCATCGGCATGGACCACATCCTCGGCAAGACGAGCAAGGAGTTTATCCCCCTCAGTTCCAATGCCAGTCTGAACCTCGGTATGAACGTCACCTTCTGATAGTCAGCTACGGTTCGCCCAAACGGCGACCTGGCATGATTTCCCATAGCTGCGCCCGCCATCAGCCCCCACAGGCCGTTGGCGGGCGCATCCTTTCGTCAGCGATTCCATCCTTTTGTCCCGTCTTTTTCGTCGCGATCTTCCTCCAATTTTCCATCATTTCCACCGCCATTTTAGTCCCTTTGCCGCCCCGTCACGGCACCCTGCTGCCTTGTCCCCAACATTTCTCCCTCATTTATTTGGTCGTTTCGGAAGAAAACTGTAATTTTGTCGCATATTTTAAACAATCTCCTGAAACAAGACGAACATGAAAGATGTAAGAATTGTAGAGTGTGTCCCCAACTTTTCCGAGGGCCGCAACATGGACGTGATTAACCAGATTACCCGCGAGGTCGAGTCTGTCAAGGGCGTCAAGCTCCTCGATGTCGATCCGGGTGAGGCCACCAACCGCACCGTGGTGACGTTTGTCGGCTCGCCCGAGGACGTCTGTGAGGCTGCTTTCCGTGCAGTCAAGAAGGCTGGCCAGCTCATCGATATGCGCCAGCACCATGGCGCACACCCCCGCTTCGGTGCCACCGACGTGTGCCCGCTCGTACCTGTAGCCGGCATCACGCTGGAGGAGTGTGCCGAGTTGGCCCGCAAGTTGGGTGAGCGTTTCGCCAACGAGTTGGAGATTCCTTGCTACCTCTACGAGGCCGCCGCACAGACCGAGGAGCGCAAGAACCTCGCCGTCTGCCGCCGTGGTGAGTATGAGAAGCTCGCCGAGCGTCTCGGCACGGAGGATGGTCCCGATCTGGGCAACCGTCCCTTTGACGAGAAGGTGGCACGCACGGGCTGCACCGCTGTCGGCGCACGCGACTTCTTGATTGCCGTCAACTATAACCTCAACACCACCTCTACCCGCCGCGCCAACGCCATCGCGTTCGACGTGCGCGAGAAGGGACGCCCCATGCGCGAGGGTGGTAGCCTCACGGGCAAGATCCTCCGCTACGAGAATGGATCACCCATCATGCAGCCGGGCACGCTGAAAGCCACAAAGGCCATCGGATGGTTCATCGACGAGTATGGCATCGCACAGGTCTCGATGAACATGACCAATATCAATGTCACCCCGCTCCACAAGGCCTTCGACGAGGTTTGCCGTGCCGCCGCCGAGCGTGGCGTCCGCGTGACGGGTACGGAGATTGTCGGTCTCATTCCGAAGCGCGTGCTCATCGAGGCTGGTGAGTATTTCCTGCGCAAGCAGCAGCGTTCCACCGGCATCCCCGAGGAGGACATCATCAAGATCGCCATCCACTCCATGGGTCTGGAGGACCTCAAGCCCTTCAACCCGAGAGAGAAGGTCATCGAGTATCTCCTGGAGGATGAGGACAAGACGGCGAAGCTCGTCGATCTCACGGTGAGCGAGTTTGCCAACGAGACTTCCCGCGAGAGTCCAGCACCGGGTGGTGGCACGATCGCCGCCTACATGGGTGCGCTCGGAGCTGCCCTGGGCACGATGGTGGCCAACCTCTCCGCCCACAAGCGTGGATGGGACGAGCGCTGGGAGGAGTTCTCTCAGTGGGCAGACCGTGGTCAGGATATCGTCCGCCGCGCCCTGCACCTCGTCGATGAGGACACCGAGGCCTTCAACCGCATCATGGATGCCTTCGGCCTGCCCAAGGGCACCGAGGAGGAGAAGGCTGCCCGCAGCCAGGCCATCCAGGACGCCACGCTCTATGCCACGAAGGTGCCTCTGGAGACGATGAAGACCGCCTATGCTGCCTTCGACATCTGCCGCGCCATGGCACAGGAGGGCAACCCCGCCTCTGTCAGCGACGCAGGAGTAGGCGCACTCGCCGCCCGCTCGGCAGTGCTCGGCGCATGGCTCAACGTCCGCATCAACGCTGCTTCTCTCAAGGACCGTGCCACTGCTGACGCCATCCTGGCCGAGGCCAAGGAGATGGCCGAGAACGCACAGCAGCAGGAGAAGGAGATCCTCGCCATCGTCGATACGAAGATCGAGGGATAAGACACCATACCGAAGCCCTTTGGCCAAAAGACGCCAAAGGGCTTTCACCATTGAACAAAAAGTAACAAAATAATGACCTTAGCAGAATTTCAGGCCGACATCCGTGCCGGCATTCCCGCTGAGCTGCCGGCATTGCAGCCCTACGACACCACCATCAACCATGCGCCCAAGCGTAAGGATATCCTCACCCCGGAGGAGAAGAAGCTCGCTCTGCGCAACGCGCTCCGCTATTTCCCGAAGGAGCTTCACGCACAGCTCGCCCCCGAGTTCGCCGAGGAGCTGCGCCAGTACGGTCGTATCTATATGTACCGCTACCGTCCCACCTATGAGATGAAGGCCCGCAACATCTCCGACTATCCCCATCGTTCGGAGCAGGCCGCAGCCATCATGCTGATGATCCAGAACAACCTCGACCCGCGCGTGGCACAACACCCGCACGAGTTGATCATCTATGGAGGCAATGGCGCCATCTTCCAGAACTGGGCACAGTATCGTCTGACGATGAAGTACCTCTCCGAGATGACCGACGAGCAGACCCTCGTGATGTACTCTGGCCATCCCTTCGGCCTCTTCCCGTCACACAAGCGCGCACCGAGAGTGGTCGTCACCAACGGTATGGTCATCCCCAACTACTCCAAGCCCGACGACTGGGAGCGCATGAACGCCCTCGGCGTGAGCCAGTACGGACAGATGACGGCTGGTTCCTATATGTATATCGGCCCGCAGGGCATCGTCCACGGCACGACGATCACGGTCCTCAATGCCGCCCGTCGTGTGATGCACGATCCCGCCCGTGGTGCCAAGAACCCCATCCCCCTCTTCGTCTCCTCTGGCCTCGGTGGCATGAGCGGTGCTCAGCCCAAGGCTGGCAACATCGCCAAGGTAGTCAGTGTCGTGGCCGACATCAATCCGCTCGCTGCCGAGAAGCGTCACGAGCAGGGTTGGGTCGATGAGCTCCACACCTCGCTCGACGAGTTGATTCCCGCCATCCGCGAGGCCGTGAGCACCAAGACGGTGAAGTCAATGGCCTACGTCGGCAATGTCGTCGATCTCTGGGAGCGCTTGGCTGAGGAGGATATCGAGGTCAATCTCGGTTCCGACCAGACCTCTCTCCACAATCCGTGGGCCGGTGGCTACTATCCCGTGGGTCTCACCCTGGAGGAGAGCAAGCGCATGATGGCCGAGGATCCGAAGGAGTTCAAGGCTCGTGTCGAGGAGTCTCTGCGCCGCCAGGTGGCTGCCATCAACAAGCTGACCGCCCGTGGCATGTACTTCTTCGACTATGGCAACGCCTTCCTCCTGCAGAGCTCACGCGCCGGTGCCGACATCATGGCTGCCGACGGTCACGGCTTCCGCTATCCGTCCTACGTCCAGGATATCATGGGTCCGATGTTCTTCGACTACGGCTTCGGTCCGTTCCGCTGGGTCTGCACCTCTTGCGATCCCGCCGACCTGGCACTGACCGACAAGATTGCCGAGGAGATCATGATGGACGAGCGCAGCCATGCCACCCCCGACATCCAGCATCAGCTCGACGACAACATCCACTGGATCCGCGAGGCAGGTCCCAACCACCTCGTCGTCGGTTCACAGGCCCGCATCCTCTATGCCGACTGTGAGGGCCGTACCCGCATCGCGCTGGCCTTCAATGAGGCCGTCAAGGATGGCCGCCTCAAGGCTCCCGTCGTCCTGGGTCGTGACCACCACGACGTCTCCGGTACCGACTCTCCCTTCCGCGAGACCTCCAATATCTACGATGGTTCTCAGTTCTGCGCCGACATGGCCGTACAGAACGTCATCGGCGACTCCTTCCGTGGCGCTACGTGGGTGAGCATCCACAACGGAGGCGGTGTAGGCTGGGGCGAGGTCATCAACGGTGGCTTCGGTATGGTAGTCGATGGCTCCGAGGAGAGCAGCCGCAACATCCGCGAGATGCTCTTCTGGGATGTTAACAACGGTATCTCCCGCCGTGCATGGGCCCGCAACAAGGGATCCATGGATGCCATCCAGCGTGAGATGGACCGCACGCCCGACTTCCGCATGACCATGCCGAACCTCGTCGACGACAACATCATCGACGCTGCGTTCTAACATATTGTCTGGGGGCTGCAACAGGCTCCCAGTCAACCTGTTGCGCGATATGTTTTCAAGCAACGATAAAATCAAAACATCAACCCATCGGGCCTTCACGGGCCTGACAACACTTTAAGAAAGAAAAGAAGCAATGGAACGTAAAATCCATTATATCAGCGCAGAACATCTGACGCTCGATACCGTCCGCGCCATCATCCGCGAGGGCTATGAGCTGCGTCTCTCCGACGACGCCAAGGCACGCATCATCCGCTGCCGTGAGTATTTGGACAAGAAGATTGCCACCGCCGAGGCACCCATCTACGGTGTGACGACGGGCTTCGGCTCCCTCTGCAAGGTGAGCATCGACGAGGACAAGCTGTCCCAGTTGCAGATCAACCTCATGATGAGCCACGCCTGTGGCGAGGGCGACCGCGTGCCGACGGATGTGGTCCGTCTGATGATCTTCTTCAAGATCCAGTCGCTCTCCTACGGCTACAGCGGCATCAAGCTCGACACCGTGGAGCGTCTCATCGAGTTCTTCAACCACGGCGTGTGCCCCGTTGTCTATCAGCAGGGTAGCGTGGGCGCCTCTGGCGACCTCGTGCCGCTGGCTCACCTCTGTCTGCCGCTCGTCGGCCTCGGTCATGTAGAGTATGAGGGCAAGATCATCACGGGTGAGGAACTCAACGAGAAGATGGGATGGAAGCCCATCCACCTCGCCTCCAAGGAGGGTCTCGCCCTGCTCAACGGTACGCAGAACATGCTCGCCTTCTTCGCCTGGAGCGTCCTGAAGGCACAGGATCTGTCGAAGTGGGCCGACCTCATCGCCACGATGTCTCTCGATGCCTTCGACGGCAGAATCGAGCCGTTCCTGCATCCTGTCCACGCCGTGCGCCCCCATCGCGGCCAGATGGAGACGGCAGACCATATCTACGAGTTGCTCCAGGGTTCTGAGCTGATCAAACAGCACAAGACCCATGTGCAGGATCCCTACTCATTCCGCTGCATCCCGCAGGTGCATGGTGCGTTCAAGGATACACTCCATTATGTGGAGGAGGTCTGCACGACCGAGATGAACTCCGCCACCGACAACCCCACCGTGGTGCCCGAGGAGGATATGATCATCTCTGCCGGCAACTTCCACGGCGAGCCCATCGCCCTTCCGATGGACTTCCTGGCCATTGCCCTCAACGAGCTGGGCAGCATCTCCGAGCGCCGCATCTACAAGTTGGGCGACGAGCAGCGCGGTCTTCCCTCCATGCTCGTTGCCAAGCCGGGTGTGAACAGCGGATTCATGATCACCCAGTATGCTGCCGCCTCGATCGTCAGCCAGAGCAAGATGCTCTGCATGCCCAACTCAGCCGATAGCATCCCCACCTGCCAGGGTCAGGAGGACCACGTCTCCATGGGTGCCAACGCCGCCACGAAACTCTATCGTGTGGCCGAGAACACGGAGCGCGTCCTTGCCTTGGAGCTCTTCAACGCCGCACAGGCCCTCGACTTCCGCCGTCCGCTGAAGTCCTCGCCCGCGGTAGAGAAGTTGCACGCAGAGTACCGCAAGATCGTCCCGTTCATCGAGATCGACCGCGTGATGTACCCGCTCATCGCCAAGAGCATCGACTTCATCGCCAAGAATCAATTCTAAACGTTTTATCCCCATCGATCGTTAGGCGCGGCCTCATGATCGATAGGGAAACTAAAACGATAAAAAAGTAAGATCCGTGCGGGGGACGGCAAGGGTGTCCATGACGGGCGCGCTTGCTCTCCCCCGCACTTTTTTTATTGGTATCATCATTATTTATATTATACGAAGACAATGAGAACGATATACACCAACATCGCCCAACTCTGTGGCATCACCCACGGAGAGCTGCGCAAGGCGGGACAGGAGATGGCCCGCGTAGAGACGATGACGGACGCATGGATCGCCGTCGAGGACGACAAAATCTTGGATTTTGGCACGGGCAGCGTACCCGCGCCACTGATGCAGGACGCCAAGGTCATCGATACCAAGGGCGCCTTCGTCATGCCGCGCTTCTGCGACAGCCACACCCACCTGGTCTGGGCAGACAGCCGTGAGCAGGAGTTTGAGGACAAACTCCAGGGATTGTCCTACGCCGAGATTGCCGCCCGCGGCGGTGGCATCCTCAATTCTGCCGACCGTCTCCACGAGACGAGCGAGGAGGACCTTTTCGAGCAGACCATGCGCCGTGCCGAGGAAATCTGGCAGAAAGGCACAGGATGTGTGGAAATCAAGTCTGGCTACGGACTGACGACCGAGGACGAACTGAAGATTCTGCGTGTCGCCCAGCGCGTAAAGGCCCATTCGCCACTCCGCATCGTGACCACCTTCCTCGGTGCCCATGCCGTCGGCCGAGCCTACAAGGGACGCCAGTCAGAATATGTCGATCTCGTCATCAACGAGATGATGCCCCGTGTGGCTGCCGAGGGACTGGCCGACTTTGTAGACGTGTTCTGCGACGAGGGTTTCTTCACGCCAGAGGAGACCGACCGCATCCTCGAGGCTGGCGAGAAATATGGCATGAAGGGTAAGATTCATGCCGACGAGCTGGCCTTCTCGGGTGGATCCCGTGTTGCCATCGCTCATGGTGCACTCTCTGCCGACCACTTGGAGGCACTCCCCGAGGAAGGCATAGAGCAGTTCCGTGGTGCCGTCACCATGCCCACTGGTCTGCCGGGTACGTCCTTCTTCCTTAATATGCGGTTTGCCCCGGCCCGTGGCTTCATCGACGCTGGCCTGCCCATCGCTCTCGCCTCCGACTACAACCCAGGCTCCACGCCGTCGGGCGACATGAAGTTTGTCTGGTCTCTGGCCTGCACGAAAATGCGCCTCACACCCGAAGAGGCATTCAATGCCATCACCCTCAACTCCGCCGCCGCCATGGGCTTGTCCGCAGAGTATGGCAGTGTGGAGCGTGGCAAACACGCCTCCCTCCTCTTCCTGCGCGACGTCCCCTCGTTGGCATGGCTTCCGTATCAATACACCACGCCGCTGCGCCACGCTACATTTTAAGACCAAGCGCTTCAACGTCCGCAAAGAGGCCACACACCGTTGCACATAGCAGGGTAGTGGAGACTTTATACGATAGACAAAGCCACATTCGCAAGGGAGAAACCCGTTGGAATGTGGCTTTTTGCATCCCCATCGGGATGCTGCAAAACACTAATCAAACACAAAAAAGCTTGTGTGAGGAATGGCTGGCGACCGTGAAGGCAGAAGCTATGGACAGCATCTCCATCTTCTGCGGTAGCCTACCTCAGTATATCTTTGAAGGCGAGGTTGGCCAGCAGGGCTGTCGATTGACTGAGCATGCGGATAAACTCCTGGGCCGACGACTTCATATAGGAGTCGCGCAGCAGGTGCACACAACCGTCCATCTCGTTGCCCTCCGCATCGATAGGGATAGCCTTCATACCTGGCTGGGTGAGCGTGGTGGATTCCGAGAGGATGGAGACAAGCGAACTGCGGCTCAGCAAGTCAAAGATGATATTGACATTGTTGACCTCCACCATGATTTTGAAGTTGTTGTCACGCCCCTCCAGCAGGTGCTCGAAGGCGTTGCGCGCCTGCAAGCCCTTGTAGGGCAGAATGAGATCATAGCGTTCAAGGTCAGCGAGGGTGACGCTCTGCTGCCTTGCCAGCGGATGGTGATCATTGACGATGGCCGCCAGGCGATTGCTGAAAATCGCTCTGCTGTCTATCACCTTGTCCCGTTTCAGCGGCTTGAAGGCCAGCACGAGGTCCAGTTCACGCTTCTTCAGTCCGTCCATCAGTTCCTGCATGGAACGATAGACGATGTTGAGCCTGACGTGGGGATAGGCGTGGATAAACGCGATGAGCGTCTCGGCCATAATGTTGCTGAAGGAGAATGTCACTCCGATGTTGAGTTCTCCAGCCAGCATCTCGCGCAGGTCGTTCATGTGGTCCGCACAAGCCCCGGCCGCATTGACCGTCTTTTGGGCGTAGGGCAACAGTTCTTTTCCCGCCTCCGTGAGATACACCTCGTGGGAATTGCGCTCAAAGAGCGGCATTCCTATCTCCTGCTCCAGATGGGAAATCTGCTGCGACAGGGTACTCTGCGTGACGTAGAGCTTCCGCGACGCCTTGGAGAAATTGAGCGTTTCGGCCACCTGGAGGAAGTATTTCAATTGTCTGATTTCCATTCTTATCGGTCTAAATCCGTTTGCAAAGATACTACAAGAGTTTCTATTCGTGCGTATCGCGGGCATGATTTTTTTCCTTTCTTGTCCTTCTGTGTCCACCCACTCTCGCTCCTACGGCATGGGGCGTGACAAACTCTCCGTTGCGCTTTTTCCGTTCCACGAGCATGGCGAGCAACTTCCGCTTGCGTGTATCCTCGATGAAACGGCGGAAAAAGAGATTGGGCACAGCCACGCCGAGGGCGATGCAGATGATAGCCAGCGAAGCTTTGATGGCATTGTTCATGCCCACCGTGACTTCACCGACGACACCGTGCATCTCGATGAAAGCGAAGAGGGCGCGATACATCAGCACACCCGGAATCATCGGGATGACACTCGGGATGGTGATACACTGATGGGGCACATGAAACCAGTGGCGCGCCTTGATGACAACGATACTCACCGTCGTGGCTCCCGCCAGCGACCCGATGGTCAGTCCCATGTCCAGGCCGAGGTTGCCATTGCTCGGACCGAGGTTGATAAAGTTGCGCACACACACGGCGATGATACCACCCACGGCCACGACGGGCAGCAATCGCCGCGGGATGTTGAAGATGGTGGAGAATCCCATGGCCGACACGGCGGCAGCAATGGCATACTCCCAATACTCATGATGGGGTGTCATGGTGAGCGTCTTGGCAAAATTGTCGATGCCGCAGACCTTGATGGCAAAGGCGATGCCGAAAGCCATGGCCAGCACCATGAGCAACGTATTGACGGCACGGATGAATCCGGTCTCGATATAGCCGTCGAGCATGTCGCTCACAAAGTTGATGAGCGGCACACCAGGTACGATGAATAGCGCGCACGCCATCAGTGGGTGCCATGGCGTAGTGGAGATCATCCACGACGGCATGCCCGCCATCATCGCTGGATCAGTAGAAAGGAGTGCTGTCGCCCAAGCCAGCAGCGTGGCCACGAAGGCCGAGATGCCGATAGCGACGTAGTTGTTGCAACCCATCGTGGGGAGAAACATCCGCAGGCGGAAACCCAGGATGGCCGCCAGGGAGCAATAAAAGAATGCGATCCAGTCGCAGCCAAACTGGATGCAGAAGCCACCGCAGGCAAAGCCGCCACCTATCGCCACCTGCCAGGGGGTGAAGCCACGTGGCGCATCGTGGATGTCGTCGAGGGCCTTCTCATACTGCACGAGCGAGAAGTCCTCGCGGATGGCCGTCCAGGTGAGGCGGCTCACTTTGGCGATGGTGGCCAGGCTGATGCCGTGACGCTCGCAGCGCTGAAACTTCGTAAACGAGTGGAGCTCATCGCTGTAGTTGACCATGAGCACGTTCCAGTTGACATAGAGGTGTATGTAGCGCTCGTCCAGTCCCAGGAAGGCCATCGCGCGCTTCATCGTCCGCAGGATGCGCGAGGTGTCGGCCGCACTCTCCATGAGCAGGCTTCCTGTGCGTAGCAGCAGGTCGAGCTTGTGGCAGAGTTCCGTTTCGGCCACTCCGCGCCGCCGCCTCGGCTCTTCTACTGCCGAGGGGCGCACTGAAGGGTTCTCTGTTTTGACGTTTCTCATTCGTTTATCCGAATACAAAGATCAGTATCTGAATCGTGACGATGCGCAGGAACATAGCGAAAGGATAGACCGTGGCGTAGCCCACGGCGGGCGCGTCAGCAGAGGTCTGCTCGCGGACGTAGGCCAAGGCTGCCGGATTGGTATGGGCACCAGCGAGCACACCGAGCATCGTGTAGTAGTTGATGTGGAAGACATAGCGGCCTATCAAACCACCAACCAGGATGGGCACCATCGTGATGGCGGCACCATAGGCAATCCACTGCGCGCCCTCACCCGTGGCAAGGGTTTGTACAAAGGGCGCTCCCGTGCCCAGTCCGACACAAGCCAGGAAGATGCAGATACCCACCTCACGCAACATCAAGTTGGCCGAGATCGTATTATAGGTCACGAGGTTATATTTCGGGCCGAAGAAACCGATGAGGATGGCCACCACCAGCGGGCCGCCGGTGAGTCCCAATCGCAGGCTCTCATTGATACCGGGAAGGAAGAAGGGGATGTTGGCCACGATACAACCGAGCATGATACCAAGGAAAATAGGGATGAGGTTGGGCGCGTTGAGCCGCTTCATCTGGTTGCCAAGGAGTTTCTCCGTATGAGCAATAGCGAGCTCCGTACCCACCACCGTCACACGATCACCAAGCTGCAGTTTCAGATGCGGGGTAGCGATGAGGTCCACACCGTTGCGGTTCACTCGCGTGATATTCGTGCCAAGGCTCGTGCGGATACCCATCTGGCCGATGCTCTTGCCGTTGACACCCGGCTTCGTCACAAGGATGCGACGCGTGATCAGATCCTTGCCAAAGGTCTCGGGCGCCACCTCTACCTTTTCGCCGACAAGGGCCACGATGGCCTCCACGGCCGTAGGATGGGCCACCACCTGGAGCAGGTCGCCCTCGTTGACTACCGTCGACCCGTTGACCACTTCACTCTTGCCACTGCCGTCGCTATGGATGATACGCGAGATCATGAAATCGCGTTTCAGCACTTCGTGGATCTGGCGCACCGTGTCGCCAGCCACCATTTTGTTGGTCAGGCGCACAGAGAACGTGTGGAGCGTCATCTCCTTCAAGTGGCCTGCGCCCATCTTGGCAGCGTCCTCCTCATGGTGTCTGTCGATGCGCAGGGCATAGCGGAGGATGACAAATGAGAGGATCACACCCAGCACACCCACAGGGTAGGCGATGGCATAGCCTGTGGCGATGGATGGGGCGTCAATGTGGCGCAGGTCGCTGAACGCCTGCTGTGCCGCACCCAGTCCCGGGGTATTGGTCACGGCACCCGAGAGGATGCCGACGAGGGTCGTAGCGGATGTGCCAGAGAAGGAATAGACCACGAGGGTTGTCACAATACTCAATGCCACAACTACAATACTGAGGATATTGAGACTCTTGCCACCTCCACGGAAGGAGGAGAAGAAGCCTGGGCCCACCTCAAGGCCGATGGAATAGACGAAGAGTATCAAGCCAAACTCCTTGAGGAAGTGGAGCAGATGCTCGTCGATGGTGATGGGAAGGTTGCCCATCAGCAGACCGATAAACAACACCCATGCCAGCCCGAGCGATACTCCGCGCACCCGAACCTTGCCCAAGCACAGGCCGAGCGTGATCACCAGGGCCAGAATCATCACTGAGTGGGCCACGCCTCCTCCCCACAACTCGGGGAATCCGTAAAACAACTTTTCAAGTATTTCCATTTGTACTTTATTATTTTGACTAATTTCCTCTGCCTTGCCGCAGCGCCACACCTGTCGGAAGTGGCATCCGCGATTTTCGATTGCAAAGGTATAGACAATAACGAAAGCCGCAGACCATCGGCATTTAAAAAGCGCAAATGCAGCTATAAGCATTTTCGATAAGATGATTTCTGCTTGTTTCCTTTCCGATTTGCTTTTGTATATCAACAAGTTACACACCACTCCCACGCCGTCTCACTCTGATTCTTACCACCCCATATTCCTGCTGACTTTCATCCATACATCAGCCATCGCATTCTAAAAAAATGATAGCCGCATACGGATTTACTTTCTTTACTTGCAAATTCTTGATTCAAAAATCGAATGGAAAAGGGTAGATTGGATGGTAAAAACGCAAAGAGGGGCACCACGATGGGTGCCCCGATAAATTTGATACATATATATATTGTGTCCAGTAAGTAGTGCCCGCAGTCGCTGCGGGTGTGCCGTTCCGCTACGGCAACTAATCGTGTTTCATATATTAATGAGGAGAAAAAGGGGAAAGTAACCCCTGTTTTGAGAAAAAAATCAAAAAAAGTTTGTTTAGATTTGGTTATGCGATTTTGTTTACTACGGTTTTATCTTGGATACCAGCAGTTTAACGGGTCTTTTTCGTAAGTTCTCTTTTTTATTTCGTAGATGCTTTTTCTGCGCCTTTTTGTTCGTGAAGCTATCAGTTTGGGTCATGAGCAAGGGGGTAGGGGATAGATGCAAAACGGTGGGAGACGACCCCGACTTCACAGTCGACATTCGTCATCCCACCGATAGAATGAAATTCATAAAGGGAAACAGCTTACGAGATTTTCACAAACCTCAGTAAGCGTAAAAACCCCAAACGAAGTTATACTTCCAAGGTTGTTTCCTTGAAGTCAGAATGATGAGAAACCGATCGTAGCCCCGTTGGGGACGGGGCAAGTCTTTTGATAATACTGGAATCCAAACAACAGGCAACGATGCATGCGCTGTCCATTTCACCTACTTCGCCGACTGCGCTTTGACTTCCAAAGACCTTCCAAAACATCGAGAACTGACTTCTCCGGTTCAACTGGAATTGATTATATGGTAAACTCTTTTACCATAAGGCTGGCTCTAAAATCAGACCGATAGACCTTTCACCCTCAATGGTTTCGAAAGTCCCCGAACTAATTGTTAGAACCAGCCTTAACAAGCATTGGTTACTTGATATATACTTTCTTGACACTTCCGTCAACATGACGGATCATATATATGTTGCCCTTGCAAGGAGCCTCGACCTTCTGGCCGCCGAGCGTATAGAACGTTGCGCCCTCGCTCATCAGCCTCTGGATGGAACCGATGCAGTTAGCCTCTGCCGCAGCCTTGGCATCAGCGAGCAGCTGCTCGATAGCAGTCTTGATAGTCTCCAGGTCGATGGTGCTATTCTCGTCGAGTTCCACGGCCTCATACAGAGCCTTCAGCTCATCCTTCTTCTTGTTGATGTCATACTGGATGCTGGACTCCACACCGACAAACTGTGCGGCTACGATGGCGTAGTCCTTCTCGATAGTGGCCTTCACCTCGTCGAGGCGAGTCTGTACAGCGGCAATCTCGTCGCTCAGGCGCACATAGGCAGCCTCATTGGCTACGAGCTTCGCATCGGCGACCTTTGCATCAGCGAGAAGCTGCTCGATAGCTGCCTTGATGGCCTCCAGGTCGATGGTGCTATTCTCATCGAGCTCCACGGCCTCATACTGAGCCTGCAGCTCTGCCTTCTTCTGGTCGATATCACCCTGGATAGCGGCCTCGGCATCAGCAAACTGTGCGGCTACATTGACATAGTCCTTCTCGATGGTGGCCTTCACCTCGTCGAGGCGAGTCTGTACAGCGGCAATCTCGTCGCTCAAGCGCACATAAGCAGCCTCGTTGGCCAGTTTCTTCAGATGCTCTGCCTGGGCGGCAGCAGCATCCTCCAGATATTTGGCGATGGCCTCATTGACACCCTTCACGGCCTCGGCGTCCAGCGTAGAAGTCTCCGTGAGCGCACAGTCGGCGTTCTTGGCATCAAGGTCTGACTGGATGGCATTGATCAAGCTCTGAATGGTCTCCACCGTCTCAGCGTAGTTTCCGGCCACATCCGGGCACTCCTCGGCCACCTTTGCCTTGGCGTCGTCGAGGGCCTTCTGCAGGGCAACCACTTCCTCGGTAAGGCGCGCATAGGCAGCCTCGTTGATGGGCTTAAGACTCGTCACAGCGATATGGGCGTCCGTGATGTCGAGCGAGTACTCCGTCGTCTCATTGGCAGCAAGTACATTGGAGAACACGATGGCAGAGTTCTCGTCCGTCACAAAGTCCGGGTCGGCCACGACATTAAACGAGAAGATCACACCGTCGCCATCCTTGTAAGGCTGAATCTTGTCAATGGGCAGAGAGGAGAGCACGACACGCACGATGCCATTCTTCTCAATGGAAGAGATGGCGAAATTGCTTGACAAGCGCTCACTATACTGGAAATTCATTTTCCCGTTGCTCTTCTTCTCGATATGCAATCCCTCAGGCAGCGTGATGTCGGCCTGAAGACCGCAGAAATAAATATCGTTCTTCAGCACAACGTCCACCTTGTGGGTACCGCCAGGCTTGATAGAGAACGCCTGCTCGCCCGTGCAAAGACTTCCCACCATCGGCGTGATAGCCTGATAAGTGGGGCAATCGATGAGTACCTTCTTGCCCTGACGGTCGCCTCCACTGCAAGTGGAGAACCAGATCTGTGCATTATCAGCAGAAGAGAAGTTGGACGTAGCACGAATTTTGAACGTACCCAGTGCGCCCTCAGTGCCCGCGATGGGGGTGAAGTCCTTGGTAAGGAGGGCGATACGCCACTTCATATCAGGCTGCTGGATCATCGTGGCGATAAAGCACTCACGATCTATGCGCTCCTCGTTGATTTTGAAGCTACCCGGGACAATCTCGACCTGCGGGGACGTGAAGTCCATATCAAACTGCATTGCATAGATCACCTCGTCATTGACGAGGTTCACAGTGATCTCTTTCGTCTCGCCCGGCTTGATGGCAATGGGACCACCGTCGTTGAGCACAAGTCGGTTGCCAGCAAGGACAGAGAGCGTCCCGCTTATGGCCAAGACCATCATCAAGGCCATTCTTTTGAAACTTGTTGTAATCTTAAACATAACTATTTACGTTTAGAAGATGTATGTTGTCGTTGTTGTTATCAAAAATAGGCGCGGCTGTCACATACGTGGCAACCACGCCCTCGTAATTGAGAAAAAATTACCGATGTATATGATTATTTACCAGTAACCTTCTGGGTCTTGCCGTTGGCGTTGCGGACAATGTTGATGCCCTGCTTCACCTTATCCAGCAACTGACCGCCCACAGTATAGATCTTCTGCTTCAGGCTGCCCTCGGCCTCCATGCCGCTGATGCCGGTCGCATCACTGCCCGTGATCGTCGTCTCACGGCCGTTGGCCTCGGCAAAGATAACCTTGTCGAGCGCCACCTTGTCGATGCTGCCGCCCTGCACGTCGAGGTAGAGGATGGCGGAACCATTGGTGAAGCTGTTGTTCTCTATCGTAGAGATGACTACGCGGTGCACACCGTCGATGTCCTTGGAGTAGAGTGCGTGGCCGTTGGCACGGTTGCCCACGCTCTCACCCACCACCGTCATGCCTGCGGGCAGGATGATGTCCATCTGGCAAGCCACATAGTCCTTGCGGTTTTCGAGATTGATGGCGATGCGCTGTACGCCGTTGTTGTCTTCTGCCGAGACGGTGAGGTTTTCGGATCCCACCATCGGAGCGTTCAGACTGCCACCCAGCGACGGCCAGAGACCATTGGTTACCTTGGCCGCAATGAGGGTCACATCGGCGATGGAGATCTTGCCGTCGCGGTTGACGTCGGCAGCAGCAAATACCTTGCCACCCTCCAGGGTCTCCGGATCGAGCAAAGCGTTGAGCACGGCGAGGTAGTCGTCGGTCAGGACAACGCCGTCCTCGGTGACGTCGCCGAGCACATACGTATTCTCCTCGATGGAAGTTCTGAGAGCATTCATCGACTCGACCAAAGACTCAGACGTAGCAGCGACCAACTTCACGCCATACTCCTCGTCCTTCGGATAATTGATCGGCTTTACCGCAGCTACGCTACCATCAGGATTCAGCCATGCATTTCCGTTGATGTCCTTCGTGGGAAGGATAAGGTCAATTTGGCCCATCTCGCCGAAAGCGAGATAATTGTCGAAGTTTTGCTGAGCGATCTTCAAGTTATCAAACTGTTCGCGCAGCGCACCGTCCTCGTCATAGATCTTCGTTCCTGACTTATTGAACGACTTGTCCATGTCGTAGAGAGCGCTGAGAACATTGAACTGATACACTTGCTTTGTCTCATACCAAGCTCCTAACACCTCTAGCGTTTCAAGCTTTGCATAGGCATCTTTAAGGCTACCGTCCTTGTACGACTCCATCTGGCTGTCGGTCAGAATGGCCGACACAGGGCCTTCCTCCAGCGTCTTGGCAGCCTGCTCAAGGACGCCGCTGACCTCCTCGGCCTTCTCACTGGCCACATTGAAGAACAGCTTCTCGTAGTTCTCCATGTAGGACTTGCCGCGCTCAAACACGAACACCTCATTCCCTACCTGTTTGTAAGATGACTCTTCAAGCACTGTGGAGCTATGCTGGTAAGACGCTATCAGCTCCTTCACCCTGGTCTGCTCAGCCACCAGAGCGTCATAGGCATTCTGAAGGTCCTTCATTGCCTTGGCGTGGGCAACATAGGGCTTGTTGGCCTCGATGATATCCATGCGGGTAGCACCCATGCGGTCTATCAACACGTTGAGGAGGTGGATGATCTTCGTCTTGTAGGTCACAATCTCGTCGCCATAAGAGGTGATGAGGTTTTTCACGCCATCGAGTTCCTCGCGGCAAGCGTCCAATGCAGACTTGTACTCCACCTTCACGGGCGTATATACTCCATCGTAGGTAGTGTTGACATCGTCGTATGTCGACTCAGCCTGCGAAACCAGTGTACCCAAGCTGCTGGCTACACCCTCGATCAGTTCGGCATTCACGAGTTTGATGAGCCCCATGCGAGCCTGCGCCACCTTCTTCTCCAGAGCCAGCAAGCCAGCGTCTTTCTTCGCCTCTGCCGGGGTAGCGTTTTCGTCAAACTCCTTAAGCAGATCGTCAAGTTCCTTGGCGAGGTTCTTGCAATGCTCGTCATAGTATGCCTTGACCTCGTCAGCAGCCGTTCCCGTGAGGTTGTCCAAAGCCTCGCGCTTCTGGGTCTCGATGGCAACAATGTCGGCCTTGATCGCATCGACCTCGGCCTGGTTGGCCGCGTTGTAGATACCATCGATGCTGAGGATCTTGATGCTGTGGCAGTCGTACCACTGCTTGTCCTCGCCGATAGTCAGACCATAGATGCGCTTGCTCATCTCCTGCGAGGCGTTCTGGCGTGTGAGGTCAGCCTGCCAACGCTTCACCTGATTAAATGCTGAAGCGATGTTGGCCTCTATGCGGCTGCTTGCCACATTGAATGCGCCATAATACTCCTGCGCAGCCTTGATGCGCTCCGTGACGGTATTGTAGTCGATGGTCAGCTGGTCGAAGTTCTTGATATTGGCATCGTATGCGTCAGCCTTGGCCTTGGCGCTGGTATAGACAGCACCTACCTCTGCGTAGAACGCATCGATATAGCGCTGCAGGTCAGCGATCTTGCCCGTGAACGTGCCGTCGGCAGCCTTGGCAGCCAATTCCGTGGCCGGAGTGAGGTATTTGGCGACGCGGTCCTTGTAAGACTTGAGATCGTCATCCTTGCCCTCATAGGCGAAGCCTTCCAGGGCGGCAAGCCACTTCTCGTTGTCGGCCTTGGCACCAGCGTAGCGGTCGTCGCCCTCTGTCAGCGTGCCGTCCACACCGACATAGACACCCTCGTAAAGGGCTTTCCACTCGTTCTGTGCAGCCTGCTCCAGGTCTGCGACGAGCAAGTTGGGCACCATGCCAAAGAAGCTCCAGTCAGCATCGAGGTTGCTCACGAGCAACTGCGACTTCTTGTAGTCGTCTGCACTGACTCTGTCGTAGAACTCCTGCACGTTTGCAAAGGCGTTGTCGCGCACGTTCTTGTCGAAGCCAGCCACCTTCTCCTTGGCAGGAGCGAGCTGGTTGTCGTTGAGGTTGGCCAACATCTCCTCCAACTTGGCTCTCACAGCCGTATTGACTGCCAAGTCGAGATCCTTCTTGTAAGCCTCGATCTGAGCCGTGTACTCCATGGCTTTCGCAGCGTTGGCTTCGTCGATATCCCAAAGAGCGGGCGACGTGGTCTTCGCGTAGGTGGCAGCAGCATCGTCCTTCAAGTTCTTGATGAGGGCGGCATACTTATAGATGTTCTCCTGGGCAGCGATGATGCTCTCCACATTGACCAGCTCCTTGAGCTCCTCCGTAGAAATATTCTGGTAGCCAGCAATCTGGGCCGTACCCTCACCATACTTGTTCTCCGTCTCCTGCACCTTGGCACAGAAGGTATTGTAACGGGTGAGGTTGTCTCCAGCAATGACAGCGTTGTAGTCGCTATTGCCCTCGATGAAGGCCTTCAAGCCGTCGAGTTCGAGCTTGATGGAACGGTAAGCCTCGCTGACCATCGAGTTGTTGGTGGTCGTCAGACCCTCGGCATAGTACTTCTCCACCAGCGCCTTCTGCTCCTTGATGCGCTTCAGGAGATCGCCGAGCTGACTGAGATAGGGCTTCAGCGTCTCAGGACGGAGATCGGAAGCGTTGAACAATCCGTTCACCTCATCCCAAAGTTCCTGTTTCTGGTTGAGTTCGTACACCTGGGTTTTATAGTTGGTGCAGTCGTCATAAGCCTGCTTGGGAAGCATCTTGAGCACGTTGGAAAGATCCGTCATGCGTCTGACAATCCCCGTATTGAGCACCGGCTCATACTTATAGCTACTGTAACTGTACTCCAAAGAACCCGTCCAGGCTTTACCTGCCTTGTAGGCATCCTCGATGGCCTGCCTTATAGCCTCGCGCTCCTTGTAGTGCACGCCGTCGGGATAGGCGAGCAGTCCGAGGTAATAGGCTGCGTTCGTACCATCCGTCTTTTGGTTGATACGCGTCCACACCGCGCTGAAAGCACTGTCGAAGCCATAGTGCGTGGAATAGTCATTTCTCGCGTAATAGCCAGAGCCATAGGTATAGTTCCAAATATCTATCTTCTGTCTGTCAAAGTTTTCCTTCAGCTTCTGGTAGGCATTATAGTTGGCCGTGGAGTCGGTGGCCATTGCCTTGAGCGCATTGGCCTCCAGCTGCAAGTCGTTGAGACGACTGGTGATGCCCTTGACGACATGGCCCTCGGCATCATAGCTATCCTTGCATGATTCCTGGAGGATCTCCTTGGCGCGCGCCGTAGCAGCCTCCGCCTTCAGTGCTTCGAGCTTGGTGGTCGTAGCCTGGATCTGTGGGTCGATGCTCTCGCCAGGTATCTTGAACGCGTCCTTTGCCTCCGTCAGCGTGCGGCTGACCAGCCCAGCACCCGTCGCGTAATAATAAGACTGATTTCCGATGAAGTTGGTATATGCTTGCGTCTCCGCATTGACATGTGCTTTTTGGGCGTTCACACGCGTCAGCAACTCGCTCAGTGCGTCGTTGATAGCGTCAACGTCACCCTTGATGACGCTCAACAAAGACATAGCCTCTACTGCGTTGTCCTCGGTGATATCGTCCTTGGTGGCTGCTACAGCCTGGATCTTGGCCTTCTGCGTGTTGGTGCTGGCCTCGATATCATTGAGATCCTGGAGCAACTCGTCATACTTCAGTCCGAGGTTGTCCTCCGTCCACGTCACATTGTAATACTCATAGGGCACGCCCTTGTACTCATCGATATCAGCCTTGATGGCATCGACGACTTTGCTGGCGGCATCATACATCGCCTTGGCAGCCTCTATCTTGGCAGTCTTGTCGGAATTGACCTTGTCATTGGCGAAGGCAGCATTGAGGGCCTGGGCGTCGGTGAGGATGGTCTCCTTGAGTTGCACGGCCAGCAAAGCGGCAAGAAGGTCTGCATCGAGCTTCTCCTTGGCGGCACTGAAGTTGCCTGCCACACGGTCGATCTCTGTCTGGAGCTTGGTGATACGCTCGCCGTAGGTCTTGCCTGTGACCTCCGTGGCCGGAGTGGCAACGACGAGCGTCTTCGGGCCGACAGTCGTACGCAGCGTCTTCAGTGCGTCCTCGTAGTCCTTAATGGCGGTGTTCACCACATCGTAGCGGTCCAGAGCAGCCGTGGCGTCATCCTGATACTTGACGACGGCCATAGCAGCAGCGTCTATCTGCTGCTGGAAGTCCCCGCGCACCGTCTCGGTCAGCGTCTTCTCCTGATAGCCCTTCTCGACGGCGGCCTTAATCTCGTCGATGGTCTTCTGCAGGCCGGCAGCCGTCTTCTGGAAGTGGGCAGCCATATCATACGTATCGCCCTCGGCGGCTGGCTTCATCTTGGCCACAGCAGCCTTGGCGTCGTCGAGCTTCTTCTGCAAGCCCGTCTCTGTGCCCAGCGCCTTGAGCAACTTCTGATAGTTTTCGTAGTTCTGGATGATGGCACCAGCATCGCTGCGCAAGCTGCTGATCTTGGCCTGGATGGCATCGCGGTCGGCATCATAGCTGGCCGTGCGGATATTGTGGGGTGCCTTGTAGTCCTTGTCCACCTTGTCCTTGAGGGCATTGATAGCGGTACGGATCTCCTTGACGCGATTGGCATACTTCTGGTTCACATCATCGCTCTTCTCCAGATACTGGAAGTCATCCTCCAGAGCGGCAAGGAGCTGGACGGCAGCAGCATACTTGGCTTCGGCATCGGCATGATTGGCGAGATAGTCGTCCTTCGTGGCATTGATGACCCCCACCTGTGCTTCCTTCAGCGTGCGGAATTTCTTCTCCTCCTTAGGAGCCTTCGTCTTGTCGGCATCGATGTTCTTGTACAGGTCGCTCACCTCCTTCCATGCCAAGCGCATGGCGTTGAGAGCCTCTGCGTTCCAATCGGCATAGTAGCCGTCGTCCGGCATCTGGGTGTGTATCTCCTCCTGAGCTGCATTGAAGACGCGCAGACCGTCCTGATAGACGTCATTGATATTTCTCCAAGCGTCATCAGAAGCACGAATGTTGGTCTTCAACTCATTCAACGTGCGGTTGAAGTTTTCCGTAAACTCATCCGTTTTCAGTTCCTTGGCCGTGCCAGCGTTGTACTTCTGCCGTGCCAGCGCTTTAAAGTCGTTGATGCTTTGCTGTATCTTGTTGTAGTCTGCCTGATAGGTAGCTCGGATTTCTTCGGCTACAGTATACCACGTCGAAGAGAAACCACTAAACGTCCATTCAGCAGCCTCGTAGGCGTTCTGTGCACTATGGTAGGCATTCTCGTTGTCGTTGGCTTTCTCTACGACCGTGGCCAGGGCAGCAATACCATTGGTCAGTGCACGAAGCTCGGGGCTGTTCTCTCCCTGCCAAAGGTGGTTCTTCACATAGACTTCATAATCACCCTTCTCAATGATGTCAAGCTGGCTGGCATAGTCGGCCACCTGCATCTCCAGGCTGGGCTTTTCGTCATTGCCCTTCTTCCAAGCATCGGTTGTACGGAAGTATTCGCTGGTACCGCTGACGATTTCGCCGAGCTGCGCACTGAGCTCCTTCACCGGAGCGGCGAAGTCGAAGATCAAGATAAACTTGACACCGGAGAACTTGAATTCGCCCGGGGTCACGGCACGAACCTTGACTTTTACTTTCGCTGGCGCATCACCATCGATAGTAAAAGCGACGCCGGGGGCATACTCCTTGCCCTTATAGACAGCGACAATCTTGGCATTGTCGGTAAACGTGGCTGGCTGCAGCATATACTTGCCAGGAGCCAGCTCTTTCTCGATGGAAACTTCCTTTCCTGTGGAGACGGTTACGGAGCCGTCTTCCGATACGGTCAAATCATCTCCTGTCCATGCGGTCTTGTCGATCACAACATCGGCGTCGGCCAATGCTGCAACGGGGGCGCCTGTGATGGCAAGGAGAGAAATCAGTACATCTTTTCTCATAATCTTATTTAATTGTACAAATTAATTATTTTCTTTTCAGCTGCTCTTCCCGTATATATAATAAGGTAAAGAGACTTTGATAGACCACTTTTTGTCAGTGCAATCGTGTACAAAATTATACATAATCCATGGAGTCATACGAAACCGCAATGGTCCTTTTCGTGAACCATCGTGTTTTTTTCGTGAATGAAAATACGCCACAAAGGGTGTCCCACATCTCACACTATGGGAAATGTCCATTCAATCCACGGATGGGGGGGGTAAATCCACACCCCTTTCCTTCGTCAGGATCGTCGGGCTCATCCGACGGCAGCGTCGCATAAGAGCTACGCGCGTCCTGCATCAAGCTTTTGAGCGCTGGTTTCGATACATTGAGTACGACCACCTGCCCATTGGAGCCGTAGAG
>ERZ780223.1265-NODE-1265-length-25524-cov-13.649613_pt1 | contig 25524 bp, 45 predicted proteins | sample MGYA00511016_ERZ780223 | MGnify/ENA primary metagenome ERZ780223 (study PRJEB29588, sample SAMEA2159032) | human gut metagenome | biome: human gut; feature: human-associated habitat; material: faeces | place: Denmark | collected 2008/2010 ... | reverse complement strand
GGCTGTTGCGAAGCAATTAAGAATCCATGATGTTAATTAATAGACGCTAGCGAAATTTTGCCGAGTTGGGTATACGAACGAACATTACAAAATCAAAATAGAATATTTAGTTCCAATATGCTAATATAAACGCACTCTATGGTTGGCAAAGACGGGAGATAAGATAAAAGGGTTTTTCACTGGGGAGAAAGAAGAGGATGATGCAGAAAAGATAATTCTACAAACGGAGGATGGGCAGAATGTAAAAGGCTATCCGTGTACACCCTGCATTGTGGGAACATGGAAGGATGTATATGAGTCAGAGAAAATTGTCCGGAATCATACGGACGGAACAGACGAGGGAGACCGGCTGTGCGCGCTGACACAGAGGTCCTTCCTGGTCTGTGCCTATGGCGGGTTGATAGAACCTATTTCGTCAGGTCAGGAAGAAGAATAGGAGAAGGCTTATGGCAGAAGGAATACAAAAGAAAATTGAATATGCCGATTTACAATTTATCAGTTCCTTTGCCATGGAAAAGATCCTTGATTTTCAGATATGGGAGGAGCCAGGGGAACATGCCAGAGGAAATTTTCGACTTCTGTTGTCAGAAAATGAGACAGGCATAAACAGCATGAATGCACCCATACAGCTTTTGGGGTAGGGGAATACTGCGGGAACACTGTTCAGCGGATATCCGAAAAAGGTGGAAATCAAAGAAGAAAGAGGATACAGGATTGCAGACATACAGGCTGTGTCAGGAACAATTCTTTTAGATCAGAAAAAAAGTAACCGGGTATTTCAGAAAAAAGTACAGACTTATATGGGGATTGCCAGTACCGTAACAGCAGATACCGAGCACAGTGCCTGCATACTGCCAGGGAGCGACATGCGGACCGGAGGGACGCTGATACAGTATCAGGAAACAGACTGGAGATTTCTGAAAAGAATGGCGTCCCAGCTTGGGCTTCCATTAGTGCCGGATACCAGCTATTATTATCCCCGCTTTTACCTTGGATTGCCGGAAGGTGAAAAAAGGGAATTGGGAGAAATCATTTCCTGTGATTTCTGTTTTGATGGGAGATATTATGCGGTCAGTGGAAAATGCCTTGTTGATAGGGAAGATTTCATTTGTTATGATGTTGTTACGAGGACAAGCCTGTCGCTGGGGGACAGAGTAACATATGAAGGAAGGGAGCTGCTTGTTTCTCGAAAAAAAACAGAACTGGCAGGAGGGGAGGTCATCTTTACATACCGCCTTGCGGGAAACAGTTATACGTGGGTTCCATGGGAGGATAACCCGGATTATACGGGATTGCCATGCAGGGAATGTCGGATATCATGGCATTGTATGCAGAAGGGGCATCCAGTCTTTGTGTGAACGGCAGTGTGGATATGCTGGGCAGGCTGGCAGGAATATCAGCCAGTAAGTATACGGGGTATCCGCCCTATGATGATGCACCTAAGGAGGGTGAATTTGACTGGGAAGGATTTACGAGAAACCTTGCAATCGGTCTTGGAGTAGTTGCAGTATGTGCCATTGGTGCCGCAATTAGTATAGCAACGCTTGGTGCTGGAAGTATTTTAGCCGGGGCGTTTATAGGTGCGGGTATTGGTGCATTATCTACGACAGCGATGAAAGCAGGAGAGGAAATTTCGACTGGAAATGTCCGAAGTGCGAAAGAAGCTTTTCGGGATGTAGGAATATCAGCTGCCAGCGGTTTTATAACGGGGGCATTTGGAGCAAAATTTCCAGGAGCACATCGTTTGGTTGAAGGTGTTGTAGATACGGCGGTATCGGCAGGTGAAAGATTTTTATATGCAGTTTTTGACGATAGCATGTCATGGGAGGAAAAGAGGGCATATGCTTTTGATCCAGGACAGATGGTGGCAGATTTTGTGACAGGTGGTGATTGGCATAATTATTTTAATGAAAATTATGGAGCAGATAATGTTACTTGGGAAAGTGCATCTATCCAAGATATCATAGATATGCCAAGTAAAATAACTGATTTTTCGCCGAAACAGATTTCAAATTTGGCTAGCAGAAATGGATGGACGGTCGAACCTTTAGGCAAGGGAAGGTTAGCAGGAATCCCATATGAACAAGGTGGAGGGATAAGTATGCATGCACCAAATGGAAGTTCTATATATATTCAGTATCATCCAGGTAGTGGTCATCATGGAGTAATGCCCTATTATAAGATTTCATCTGGGAAAAATGGAATTGTAAGATATTATATAAATGGAGAGAGAGTACAATAATGGGAAAAGATATAGAAGAACTAATGCAATGTTATGATAGATTTGTAGACATTGTAAAGCAAATATCTATGAATGCAAATGAACAAATTGTAAAACTAAAAGGAACAATTGTTGCAGATGAGCTTGCGAATGATTTTTCTGAAATAGGGATGATGTATGCGAAGGAGTTACTGGAAAATGAATGGATAACTCAAGAGCAGTATACTATTGCAAAAACCATAGATGAGATGCTGGTAAATATGTCTAAAAGAAAAGAACTGTGGTCAGAAGAGGCTCTATTTAATGCTGAAGAATGGGATGAGTGCAGAAAAAAAGGAAATTTGCTCTTGAAAATGATGGAATAATTTTATGAACCATAAATTTGAATCATGGAAGGAAGTTTAATGATAGTATATGAGTTTAATGGTAAAAAAGAGTGTAATAATTTAATCGAATTACAAGAGGTATTAAAACACAGGTCAAAGGGGAATAGTAATGAATTTGAGTTGAGGACAGAACTGGAATATCCATTTCTCACAATATTGATAAAAGAAGAACTAGCATGTGTGCATTATTTTAAAGATGAAAATGATTGTGGTCATTATGCATATACAGACAATAATGGACTAGAAGAAGAGTATGTTATTTTTAATATTGGCTCTGAAAATGCGGAATCAGAAATATCTAAAGATTTAGTGATTCCTGTTGAACAAGCGTATATTGCAGCAATAGATTTTTTTGAAACATGTGAAATGTCAAAAAGAATGAAATGGTTTGAATTGTAGGTAGATTTAAATTAACCGTAATACCTCCTCCAAAGAAAGGTTAGTTGTGAAGATTAATTTAGAGACCTTTCTAGGGTGAAATTTGCCATTTGGGTGCAATTAAGTACATTCGAAATCAAAACTTAATATTGTTTCATCAAAGATCCAAAACACATTGTTTTCATGACACTTAGTGCTATGAAGACAATGCGTTTTTCTGTATGGTAGATGTAAAAAATAATCTCCTTAAGCGGTATGATGTTGTATCATAATACTTGACAACTCTACTTCACGGATTTACAAAAAAATCATACAGAAGTGGAGGGCGAAGATGATGCAGAAAAAGTTTATGATAGGGAATTCAAAATTCAGGCTGTAAAACTGGGCAGAGAGATCGGTTTTGTTATGACAGCCGTGGAAGGATCAAGGGGGTTGTAAACGGCAATGGCAATGAGACGGGCTATGACCTGGACGCATGGGGACGGATCCAAAACATCCGCCAGACAGACGGCGGGGAGGAAGGCTGTACCTATGACTTTGCGGGCAATGTCACCAGTACCAGGGATGCCAACGGCGGCGTGATCACCTACCGCTACAACAGTCAGGGAAAGGTCTGCGAGATCACCGACCAGGAGGGCAACAGCGAGACCTTCCGCTATGACCGTGAGGGGCGCATGGTACTCCATGTGGACCGCAACGGCAATGAAGTCCGCACTACCTACAACGTGGACGGGAATCCGGTGCTTGAGACCGGAACAGACCGAAACGGGGAGAACCGTGTCACAAGAATTTTTGAATACGACGCGTTAGGCAATGTAAGGAAGGCAGTGGCAGGAGGCTTCTGCTACACGTATGAGTACCGCCCGGACGGAAAGCGTCTGGAAAACCGGTATGATGCAGAGTATCTGCGGGCAAGGTTTTACAATCCGGTGCTGGGAAGGTTTGTGCAGGAAGATGTGTACCACGGAGACGGGCTGAATCTGTATGCGTACTGTAAGAATAATCCGGTGGTGTACTATGATCCGAGTGGGTACAAGGATAAACGTCAGACCCCATGCAAGGAAGAAACAAGTGTGGGGGAAAGTGGTGCTTCAAGAGTGGTAGTAAGGGTGGTACAGATGTAAGAAATAGACAAGGAAGACCGGTTTTGGCGACGGAAAAAACTTTAGATATGGCATTGGATCCTGAAACATATGCAAATACCATAGCAGAAAAATACGGAATAAATTTGATAGGATCAGGTCAGAGCATAACTATCAAATATAATGCAGATCTAAGGCCAGGCATATATGGAAGAACAACAGCTGCCAATCCATATGTTATAGAGATTGGATCAGATGCTTTGGTGAGTGAAGAAGAACTTGCAAATACAATTGCACATGAATTAAACCATGCGCGTGATTTTATAAGAGGTGGCATTGCGCCTGAATCTTCAGCATATAGTTCTGGTAATGCATTATCAGATTACATTATGGGAGGAAGATAAATGTGGAAAGATAATGATGATAAAATTATGGGGATTTTGGATAGTATTGAAACTCAAAATAAAGGATGCTTTCCGGTAGTTTGCCCTATTTGTGGGGAAAAGGATGGACATCTATATTTTCACAGAAATAGAGATGGAGATGAAAAAGGAAGTATGTGGGTATGGTGCGGTAAATGCTATCATTTTGCACATGCTTTGTGCCGTCTGCCTAAATGGTGGAAAAATCTGGATAAAATAAATTTTGAAGAGTTAACAAGCTATCCTAATCATTTGGAAGAAAATAAGTTTTGTATTGATGAATGGATAAATAAACTGAATGCTTTATATAATCATTGAAAAATAAAATTATGAAAAGTTGTAGAATATTTATTTTGACTTATGCTGCGAGTCTGTGAAACTTTTAGAATAGCTGAATTGGATAGTGTACCATTTAGGTGGGCGACAGATGAGGAAATAGCAGGACAAATGTGGAAAACGACCACAAAAACAAATGGAACTTCTATCAAATTGAAATTAGGAAATGGAGAAAGTATAACAATACAATAGGAGATAAGCAGATGGATTTTAATAGTATAATAAATGGTGTTAACTCTAAAGAAGACTTTATGAATTTTTTGGTTGAATTACGACGTGATAAGGAACAAAAGAGTGAAGAGTGGGAAAATAATGAGATAACATCATATCTTGAAGGAATATGTTCTTGGGTCGATGATATGGAGGGATATTTTGATAATATGCATATTGATATGCCAACTAACATTAATTGGAGGTTCATTGCAACTTTGTTTTATGTAGGCAAAATATATGAGTAGACGTTGGTATTAGAATAAATGCAGCGATATAAAATTGTGTAATTATTTTGTCTCAAGATAAGGACGTCCAACTTCAAAACTCAATTCGGATTAAGTGCCGAACCTGGAACAAAAAAGGCAAAGAAAAACATAAACTGGCGAGAAGCAGTTCACGAGGCATTAGACATAGCAGGAAGTATAACCGGCTATGGAGATATATGTGATGCAGTAAATGCAGTGCTATATCTTACAGAAGGAGATTATATAAATGCAGGACTTAGTGCATTAAGTATAATCCCCTGAGCCGATGCCTTTACAAAGACAGGTAATGCAAGCAAAGTACTTGGCAACGGAATAGTTGAAAGCGGACTAAAACACCTTGACAACGTGGCAGACGGAATCAAGAAGCTTGTAAAGAAAGCAGACGATGTAATAGACCTCGAAAAACACCTGCCGAAGAGACTGCTGACAGAAGAAGCTGAAGCATTTGCAAAAAAAAGCAGATAAAGTGGCGGATGATGTAGTTGAGGATGCGGCGAAGGCGATAAAGAGTGGTAGTAATACCAAGACGTTATTTAGAGGTGATAGAGCTAGTGTAGTTCCAGATGACGTATTCAAAAATGGCTTTAAACCGAAAGGAACACATAATGATGCATTGTTACATACTAAAAGTAACACAACCGCTGGAAATTTTGTATCTACTTCTGGAGATATAGTAATTGCTACAGAGTTCGCTGGTAAAAATGGTTATGTATATGTAATACGAACTAATAATTATGTTGATATAAATAGCATATATGGAGCAGGTGCATATTTCCCTGAACAAATGGAATTTTTAATACCAGGTGGAATAAAACCATATGAAATTGTTGGTGCATATAAAAAGCAAGGCGGAAAAATTATAGGGGATTTTATTCCTAATCCGAATTTTGGAGGAAATTAATGGAAAAAGAAATATGTAATGTTATATGTATAGAAAAAGAACAAGATAGAAAAGCAGTAATTGAATTAACGGAAAATCAAGATAGTGTTACAATCAAGTTTTCTCTAGGAAAATTAGTTTTGAAAAAGGAAGGAGATAATTATTTTGATACACTAATTAAATTAAGGGAAGAACTTGAAAAATTGAATATTAAATTGTTGTGTAAAGGCTGTTGTAAAAATGTTTATCCATCTGGAATGTTATTATGTATGGGTGCAGGACGAAATGCGTATACATTAATATATGGAGAGCAGGCGAAAATGAATTCACTGGTTGATATATTTGATTCTTGTTCAATAGATGAATATGCAACAATACAGGAACAATTAGAATATTTTGAAGAATGGACATGTAGTTTAAAGGGATAACAATATGACAATATATTTTTACAAAACCAATGAAAAATATGGCTGCTTTTCAAATTTTTCACATTATGGATTTGAGTTAGATGAAAAATGGTGGATGACAAGCGAACACTATTTTCAAGCACAGAAGTTTTATGGAACAGAATATGTAGAAATAATTCGTTTGTTAGACAATCCTATGAAAGCAGCCAAAATGGGAAGAAATCGCAATTTACCAATAAGAGAAGATTGGGAAGAGGTTAAAGATGATGTTATGAGAAAGGCAGTATATGCTAAATTTTCTCAGAATATTGAACTAAAAAACATATTACTTGACACAGATTCAGAATATATTGTGGAGAATACATCCAATGATTATTATTGGGGATGTGGAACAAATGGCTCTGGAAAAAATATGTTAGGGATTATTTTGATGGAGATAAGAGATAAGTTGAAACTTTTGTAAGGTTGATTATTGATTTAGGTTTCCACATAAGGATGTTCAAAGTTCTAAATGAATAGGAAATATAGGAGCCAACTGGTTGTTCATATTTTATCAGATGGCTCTTATATTATATAAATATTCTCATCCATATCCATCCACTGGAACTGTGTTTTGTAGATAGTCAGTCACTTTCCTGTAAAAAGTCTAATTTAGCAGAGTTGGGTTAGAAAGTACTATATGACGATTTAAGAAGACTGGAACAGGTGACAAAGGCAGACGGAAGCTTCCAAAAGAACCATTATGATGCAGAAGGACTGCGTGCAGAGATGGAGGAAAACGGACAACTGGTGAAATTCCTCTACAATGAGGACAGGGAGGCAGTAGCCGAGGAGGAATCCGATGGCAATGTGATCCGCTATATCCGCGGACTGGGGCTGATCTATTACCTGAGGGCAAGATATTATAATCCTGTCATTGCCGGATTTACACAGGAAGACACTTATTATGGGGATGGACTGAACCTGTATACCTACTGTCAGAACAACCCAATCCTCTACCATGACCCGACAGGACACGGTACGAAGGAGAACAGCCCGTACAGCAGGAATGAACAGCAGTATATTGACGTGGGAGCAGATCCGGATACCGCCAGACTTGCAGCACAGTGCTACCCTGATGCGAAGTCAAAGCAGGATCTGTATAATAAGTACAAGAAACAGGGCTATAGTGCATAGGATGCCAAGAAACTGGCAAACCGTGAAATCATCCATGGAGAAGAAGCAACAAAGAAGTACATAAAAGATAACAATGTAAAGAAGAGCGGCCCTGGCTATACAGCAACCTCTCCAAGAGATAATGTTAACACCGACTGGAGAACCCAGGAAAGAGTGAATGCGCAGAGGAATGCCGGAGCTGGTAAGGGGAATGAAAGCGGTAATAAGAGTGGTAGTTTTTCTAAAGGAGTCGGTAATCCAGTAGAAGTGGTCGGAAGAGGTAGCACTGGACGAACAGTTCCAAATACATTAAATGAACAAATGGCAATGCATCAAGTAATGTCAAATCCATTGGAGGGAGCAGTAGACATGAGTCAAATGAAAAATCATCCTGTAATAATGAGTGATTCAAGATGGTTGGCATCTGAAGGCTGGGTAAAAATGAGTAATAATGTTAATGGAGTAGAAATTCACTTTGTATATAATAAAATAACAGGTGCATTTGACGATTTTAAATTTAAATAGGAGAATAATGACATGAATGATAAAATATTGTACAAGGATGGTGTCAGTTTATTGTCTTTTGAATCACTGTATTGCATTGGTGGATATGTTACATTCGAGATATTAGTTTCTACTAGTGGATTCGCTGGTAATTGTAACTTTTGCATCGGTGAAAAAATTATTCAAGATTATACTAATTGTTTGGATACCATGATTAGCTTATTGGACGGCGAAGTGATAGTAAGAGACTGTGAAAGCGATGCATTTTTAAAATTCTATTTTGAAAATAACATGAATTTATATGTATTAGGGCAGATAGGAGGAAGCCATGAGGACAATATGCTAAAATTTAAGATGAAGGCTGACCAAACATTGTTATTAGGATTAAAGAATTTGCTTTTGGATTATTAATTGTATAGTATATTGTTTTAATTATGTCTCCACATAAGGACGCTCATCCCCTAAAAATTAAACCATTGTCTTTAAATTAATCGGAATGGCTCTCACCGAAGGTGATGTAATCCATGTAGATTAATTTGAAGACCCTAGGGCGAAATTTTCCATCTGGGTGCACATAAGGACATCCGAATTCAAAACATAATATTTAGTTCCAAAATGCTGATATTAACGCACTTCTTATAAAACAAATTTTTGTTGCGAAAGAGGTGCATTTTTATGCGTGTAAGAAAAATGAATCAAGTTGACGTGAAACTACATGATTTAAGGATGTAAATACTGCTATCTCTCATCGTCAGGCAAAGCACCGTGGTGCTATGTACCGTAAGAGTGACAGTGATGATGCGGAAGCCATTGCTCTGGCAACTTTAAATATGCTTGACAAACTTCCGGATGCCTGCCCCAATGATGCGTACAGGTCACTTGGTCAGCTGGTGCATCGCAGGGACAATATCATGAAACAGCGAACCAGACTGGTTAATCAGTTGCACGGGCAGTTGTGTATTGCGTATCCGTCGTATAAGTCATTTTTTAATGACATCAGTAGACCCACTGCACTGTACTTCTGGGAGCATTATCCATCCAGAAAGTATCTTAGGGGTAAGTCTGTGGAAGATTTACGTAAGGAACTTGTTCCCGTCAGCCATAACAAATGCTCCACTAAAACCTGTGAGAAAATCTTGGATGCGGTAGCCAGTGATAAAGTAAAAAATATTGCTTATCAAGATGCCAGAGACATGGTGACACTTAGTATTGTCAGCTATTTACAGCACTATGATAGCCAGCTTGCGGAAGTAGACAAGATGCTGGAACAGATGTATAAGATGCTTGGCTGCACACTTACAACCATTCCCGGTGTAAATGTCATCACAGCAGTGAAGATTCTTGCTGAAATCGGTGATATCAAACGTTTCGCTAATGCTAATAAACTGGCACAGTTCGCCGGGATTGCACCACTTCATTTATCCTCCAGTGGTAAGGGGAAGGATGTAGCTACCAAGCAGGGAAACAGACGACTGTAGGCCAATTAATCAGTATCATTTATGGAATGTTAAAGAACGGTACGGAGTACCGCATGCCGGTAGTGGAAAATGCTGGCGGAAAGTTGTAGAGCAAATGTCAAATCAAGCAATGGGATTATTAGAAACACCAGATGGTTATGTGTGGCATCATTTGGATGATTATAATGTTGAAAAAAATACAATTACAATGGAATTAGTAATGGATGAAGCACATAATGCATCGAAACCACATTCGGGAGGTTGTGCACAGTATGATAGTGTTAACGGACCGACATATAACAAGAAAAGGAGATAGATGTACGGATTTGTAAAAGAAAAAAGTGAAAACACCCATATTTCAAGTTGTGAGGTATTGGAAATTGAGAATAAGTATAATATTAATTTTCCGACAATGCTTAAAGAATATTATTTACAACATAATGGTGATAAGATTAGATTATGTATTTTTACAGTTGATGAAGAAGAATTTGGGGTAGCAAAGATTGTTGAATTAAAATATGGAAACTGTAGTTTTGAAAAAATAGTAAAAAATGACAGAGAAGATGGAATTATAGATAAGCATCTATATCCATTGGCAAGAAATGAAGGTGGTGATTATTTTTATTGGGATGTAAGAGATGAAAATGTATATATGATATATTGTGATGATGTGGAGAATCCAGTTTGGGTATGTGATTCTATTAAAGCATTTTTTGACTTAATGGAAAATAATCAAACATAAATGATTGGCTATATAATTTTTTGTTAGATTCATTAGATGGTGAACAAATAGAGGTGAGCAAAGAAATGCTTTCAAAGCGGATTATATTTTGAAGCTGGAAAAACGAGAGGAGGAAAAAGCAAAAAAAGAAGCAGGGCAGGGAGAAAATATACCGGATAATCTGATTACATGGGTATTTCAGGATGACTTTATTCCCAGAGGAAAAATCACCAAGGATGGGAATTACAGTATTATAAGTGACTATCTGGGAACTCCAGTGGAAGCCTATGATGAAGAGGGAAAGAAATCTGGATATCTATGGGAGTGTAAAAACGGAGGAAGCATTAGGTGAAAAGAATTTAATTCCATTCCGTTTTCAGGGACAGTATGAGGATGAAGAGACGGGATTGAAGAGAGGAAGACCATATTCAAATGCTGTTTCGTCTAAAGAGGTATTAGTTGAAGGAAGAGTACCTGCAAATAAGTTGACAATAACGTGTCCAGGTTAACTGAAAATATATTACTGAATGTATTTTTAGTATGAAATATTAGAGAAGTTTACAAAGTAAAAAAGAAGAGTATGTGGAAATTTGATTATGGTTAAATTCTTATAAAAAGAGGTAATTGTTTTATGAATTTATAAGAAATAGAAGAGTGAGTTACTATATTTTATAAGTATATAAAATGGTTGAAGTTATTGAAGAGTGTGATTATAGAGATTTCTAAAGGAGTATTTTTATGGATATAGAGCAGGCTATAGAGACTATATATACTGGATTGGTAAGTGAGGAATCTGTTCCAGTGAAATTAAGAGCATTTCGAGAATTGGACAGGGAAATGCTAGGACAAGTGCAAGAAGCACTTTCCTTTGCAATAGAGTATTACAAAGGAAAGTCATTAGTACCTAAAAAATTAGCGATGGCAATGGTCGATATTTTTGGTGCGTTTTGCTTTAATAGTGGTTTTAGTGAAAAAGAGCTGAGAGAGCTTGAGGATATTGGAATGAAATTACAGGAACAAGCATTAGAGCTTTTTGATGAATAAAATAGCTAATCTTATAGTTGGACTTGAGTGAATGTAGAAACTATTTTAAAAAAGTAAAACTGATAAAAAATACATTATATGATGTCTCCGAATTCTGATTGATTATGCCAGCGAAACTCTGGCATTGAAGTTTGACAAGTAAATATTATCCGAACTTGATTCTTGTTTTCGAAATTTCAACACCATCATGATTCATTTTTCTTCCAGTTTTGCAGACAGGGATAACGGATAGATTTTAAGCTGTACAATCCAGTCAGTCAAAGATGTAATTATCGGACAATAAAAATCGCCTTCAATCAAAAATTTACCGGCTGTGCTAGAACAAATATGCTTTCTGATTAAACAGGCGCAATGCGCCGCATTTTTGAGGCTGTTTATCAAGTGTTTTTTGATAAAAAATGGGGGATTTTAATAAAAATGGAATCTGAAAGCCTTATGTATAGTGGCTTGGAGATACCGAGAGATTATTTTAATATAAAAGGAGAAGTGCTATGGATAGGATTTTAAGTACATATAGTTATGGTATTTGTTTATTTTCAATGGAAGTTCTACAAGATTTTTTGAAAAAAGAAAAAATTAGATCAAAAAAATTATTACATAAATTTCAAAAGGATAAAAAATTATATTTAGCTATGCAAAAAGAAGGGATTTGGTTTCCTATTTCGAAAATAAATTCGGGACAACATCTTATTAAACTGGAAGGATATGATAATACATTTAATGATGAGTGGGAACAAAAGTTTGAGATTGAAGGATTTAATTTAAAAATAGAAGGTGGACTTTGGATTTCAGATATAGGTTCCTTCTATACATTCAATGAAGCTGAATTTTGTGGGGAAGCAATATCGTTTAAGACGGGGGATGGTGACATACAATATTCAGATTTTAAATATGATGTTCCTGCCGGAAAATACTTATTATCAGTAAAAGGTTTTTTGAGAAAGGAAAAAAAAGGATTTCCTAATCCAAATTCAGGATTTTTATTTTCTCTTGTAAAAGTTGATGAGTTTAGCGGATTTAAAAATCCAAGAGAGGACATTTACAATTTCAATGTGACTAATATGTAACACCTTATAAATTAGATACTAAGACTTCCCATACCTAAAATGGGGTTCGTACCTTGAAAATTCAATATTTCAGCTAACAAAATAGTAATTTATGCCATTGCAATCTCTGGGTGGAGTGCATTGCGCAGATATTCTGGTAATCTTGCTTCAAAATCAGCAGTAAAAGCAGTCATTAGTCAAGAATTGGATACAATTAGCAGGCTTGCTAAAGAAAACAATTGGGGAAAGAGGAAAATTCAAAAAGAAATTAGAATGTTACAAAGCGAAGTAAAAAAAGGAGTGATAAAATGTCATTAAAATTATATAAAATAAATACAACTCTAAATCATCCTGATTGTATGGCAGGATTTAAAAAAAATGATGATGAAATTTTTTCATTTTTTAGATTGGACATAGGAAATGAAGAAAAAATAAAAAGAAGAAGATTGGAGTTTGTTGCGGGCACTGGTTATACACTGGAAAATATTGAGAAAACAGATTATATTTTTTGTCCATCTGCATTGTTGTTTTCTAAGCGATTTGTTGAAAAAATTGGAAATTTATTGAGAGAAGAAATGAAGTTTTTTTCTTGTAGATTAGTTTGTCAAGACGTTAGTTTAGAATGGTATGCCGCTAAAATCATACTACGTATACCTATAATAGATAAAGAAGCATCAACATATCGTACATTAAGTGATGGTGAGAGAGTGTTAAGTTTTATAAAGTTTAGAAGAGATATTGAAGAGGAATTTTTTATTGCGAAAGATAAAGAAAGTATTACAGATTTTGTTGTAAGTGAATTGTTCGTAGATATATGCAAGAGAAATGGTTTGTTAATTGATTTTAAAGAAGTATAGGTAAGAAAATAAATTACCAGTTAAAGAGGTAGAATTCTGTAAAGGAGTTAAGTTGCCCTCTTGGTTATGAACAGGTGGAACGCATGGAGTTGTGCATCGAATAAGAGAACAAATACTGGGAAAAATGAGACCGCCAAGTAAAGGATGGTATACACATGATGAACAGATACGAGCAGAACTTGATAATTTGAGAAAAGCGTTAAATGAGGCAAGAAGTAGGGGAATGTCAGATGTTGTTAATAATAAGTATCCCAATATTAATAAAGTATCAGAACTGCAACCTCCAAAATCGACAGATGCAAAGGTGCCGAAAATATGTCAATAAAAGTTAAGAAGCCAGAGGTAAAAATGAATCTTTATGAAACAGATAAAGATGTGTTGAAAAGCTTTATTACAAATGAAAAAATAGATGGGGTATTTACGGAAAAATACTTAATCCTACAAAATTTTGCGGATGATTGTAGATTTTCATCAGATATTCAGCCGGAATTAATGGAATATTATGTTGAACAGACAGTGAAACGGATGGAAATGGGAAATAAAACAATACTCGGTGACATTTCTTTGTTTAACACAACAATTGCATTTGATAGAAATAATATTGTAAAGTTATTTGATAAAATTTATGGAGGATCTTTAGCGATAAAATATTCATTCTTTAAGTATATTTCAGTTTTGCTTTTTAAGGAAAGCGATAATTTGCTTGCAATAAATGAAGAAAGGCCATTTTGGACGAGTGAAATATGGGATTTTGATGCACAGTTTTCTGACGCTTTTTTTTGGAATCAGGAAATTGTTCAATATTATGAAAGGCATGTGACAAGACAAGAGATTGAGGAGGAGTATATCCTATGGAGGGAAGGAAAATAAGTTTTGTGGTACTGGCTATGGCAGGTCTGCTGACAGCATGTGGCAGCCGTGTGTGGGGTGATGACAGTGAAATTTCCACAGCACTAGCCTTCGGAGAAGCAGAGGAGTGTACGCAGAATGCCAAAACACGGGAAGATACGATTGTTAAAATATCAGACTGCCTTTCGGAACAGGTGCCGGAGATTGATGATTGGGCTGCTTATGTAGATCTGAAGAGTGATGGGCAGGCGTATTTATATCAAACATATGATCTTGAAACAGAGGAAGTATACAAAGATTGGGCGGGAAGTGAATATTTGGGAGAGTATTATTCCGTTCATGTGAGCGAGATGTGGGAGGATCACAGTGTGAGCTGGAGCACGTTTTATGTGAGTGTCAATTTTGATAAGGTTTTATGGAAGGATATGGTAGGACTGGCAGACAGTGAGTTTGAAGTGTATACATTAGAGGAGTGGAGAAATTCGTCGTATTATCCAAGCCTTGATGACTAAACGGCGTTTTGCATAGATCCTGGGAGGAAAATAATATGATAAAAAATTTTCTTTCATCCATTGTAGTAAGCTTGTTTTTGATCCTTCTTGTGATTTTGTGCAGTGAAAATGATAAAGAAGAAAGCAGACATGAGCCTCAAAATACATGGTTTTATATGCCGACACAGAAAGAAGTAGAATATGAAGGAGAATAAATGCAATGTCAAACTTAGTAAGATTTGAAAAGGTAGATAATGAATTGAATATTTTGCGTATTGGAGGAAAAAGTTTTTTACCTCCTGATGTAGAGTGGCCTACTAATCCTAATGGAGAAAAAATGGTTTTTATTTTTAATATACCTACAAATTTTTTAAATTCAACTCTTCAATTTAATTATCCGAAGGATCAGGTTATTTCTGTATTTACTACTTATAATAGAGAAGATTATTTTTTGGACTCGATCGTTTATAACGGTGATATAGAAGAACTTCAGAATATAAAAAACGGATATACAAAAGTAATTTTACATTCTGTTGCTTCTCCAAGAAATGATGCGGATTTTTTGATTTCAGCAAGAGAAATAGTAATTGATAAAGAAATGAATGAATTTGATGATAATTATGGCTCTCTTTTTGGTGCAAATCCTGTATTTTTACAAGAAGAAAAGTTAGAACTTGCCTCCTATCAATTTTGCATGCAGATATATGGAGGAGATTTTCCAGAAGAATTTCAAGATATCTTCTATTTAGATGATGCAATAGGTTATCTATTTTTAAGTAAAGAGGAAAAAGCAAATGATGTTGGAGTATTTTTTGTGCAATGCACCTGAAATGGTAGTGGGGTGCGATTTATAAAGAAATGGAATCTCTTCATATAATCAAGGGTTTGTGGAATTTATCAAATATCGGGGCGGAAAATTCTGATACAAGGATAAGGCTGGAACGGGATTCTTTGGGCAGAGCGGTAAAAGAGTGGCAGGATGCGCATTGGGATGGAGTACAATGCGCTGGGGCAGGAGACGAGCCGCCTAGTTTCCGGCGGTGTTTACAGTAGCTGGGAATACTGATACAGCATCAGGAAACGGACTGGAGATTTCTGAAAAGAATGGCGTCCCAGCTTGGGCTTCCGTTAGTGCCGGACACCAGCTATTATTATCCCCGTTTTTATCTTGGACTGTCGGAAGGTGAGAAAAGGGAATCGGGAGAAATTCCCTCCTGTGATATGTGTTTTGACGGACGCTATTATGCAGTCAGTGGTTTTATAACAGGGGCAATTGGAGCAAAATTTCCAGGAATGAACCATTTGGTAGAAGGTGTTGTGGATACAACGGTATCAGCAGGTGAAAGACTTGCGTATGCAGTCTTTGATGACAGTATGTCATGGGATGAGAAGTGGGCATATGCTTTTGATCCAGGACAGATGGTGGCAGATTTTGTAACAGGTGTTGTCATAGGAGAAATCCTTGATGGGATAATGGCAGCAATACAGAATAGGTTAAGAAGTATTTTTGCAAATTATGATGCTGCGATGCGTGAGGCTTTTGAGAGTGGTAATTACTCTAGCTTAAGAGAGCTTGATGTTACCAGAAGAAGTTGCCAGGTATGACGAGCATTGGCTTGATGTTGCAGAAAAGATAAGTAATGAGGCTCTTGATAATCAAATTGATTTTATTAAAAATGGTGGAATAACTAAGCCGGGAGGTGGTGCATATAAACCTGCGAAGATAAGTGCTGCTGTAGATTTAAATACTGGTGATATATATTTTGGATATAACGGTGCTAATAAGTTTAATCCTTCAATTCAAGAAATACATCCAGATTTACAACAAAGAATAAATAGAACTATGAGTCTGGCAGGAAATTCAATTGATAATGAATATGCAAGTAGAATGAGCTTTGAAAAGTGGAGTGTAGATAATTGTGCAGAAATATATTCTGTAAACAATGCATTACAAAATCAAGCAACGTTAGATAATATTTTTATTAATACAAAATATTTTAAAGATGGAAAATACGCTTTGCCGTGTCGAAATTGCCAAGTGACATTTGAAGGATGTTTATTCCCAAAACAATAGGAATGTTAATATTATGGAAAAAGTGACAGAGGAGAGACTAGTAAAAGCTGGTTGGGATGAAAAAAGAACAATAGATATATCTAATATTAAAGATGTGTATCAGAAGCTTGGGCTTGTCATGCCGATGAATGTAGAAAAATTTTTGACGGTATACGGTATGCTTGTTTTTGAAGATGATGAAAGAAAAGAAAATTTGGAGTTTATCCCAGAAAAAGCACTGGGATGCAATTTGGATAAAGTATATTTTGAAGAGTTACTGGAAGAATATGATATTAATGAAATAGTATATCCTATAGGGGTTGCGTGTAGAGGAAATTTAATGGTGTTAATGACGGAACAAGATGTGTTTTATTGTTATACAGATGGGTATTTAGAAAAAGCAGGAGAGAATGTTGAACAAATGCTTGACTGTTTAGTAGGAGAATGCAATGAGGCAGTAGTAATAAGTTAAAGATGTATCAGCGGTATTTTTAAGGCTCTTTGCTTGGTGCTGGAAGTATTTTAGCCGGGGCGTTTATAGGTGCGGGTATTGGTGCATTATCTACGACAGCGATGAAAGAAGGAGAGGAGATTTCGACTGGAAATGTCCGAAGTGCAGGTGAAAGACTTGCGTATGCAGTCTTTGATGACAGTATGTCATGGGATGAGAAGTGGGCATATGCTTTTGATCCAGGACAGATGGTGGCAGATTTTGTAACAGGTGTTGTCATAGGAGAAATCCTTGATGGGATAATGGCAGCAATACAGAATAAGTTAAGAAGTATTTTTGCAAATTATGATGCTGCGATGCGTGAGGCTATTGAGAGTGGTAGTACAACCGCAGATATTTACTCTTTTGGTAATAAATCAGCGCCAAGAGGAGCAAGACCTCAACAGGACTTTAATGTTGAAAACTTTGATAGTATTGTAGGCTATAATGAGTTTAATGAGTTATACAAATCATTACCATGGCAATACGGAGGAAAAAAATGACAAATATGTATGAAACATGGTTGATGGAGCAAATACATAGTATTGCTAATTTTCCATATGAAGATATAAAGATATTGGATAAATATCCATTGGATGTGTCAAAACAAGTTCTTAAAGTTTTAATTGAGAATTCATGTTTAGGACAAAATTATGGTCCTATAGATATTAGTCGTAAAAAAATCAATGAAATTAATAAAGATTGGCTAAATCAATTTCTTCTTGAGGTTGCGAGCACGTGTATTGATTGTTCAGATGAATGGGAATATAGACGATTAGTTGAATTAGTTGTTCTTGTGCTTCCTGAATTGAAGCAAGAAGTATTAAAATTGGGTGCACAATCTGAGAATGAAGAAGTGAGAGAAGTAGTAGAAGATTTTCAAAATTTGTGAAATCTGCTTATGCAAAAAAGAATAACAGTTTTCGTACACATACACCAATCTTGGATCCATATCAAAATTGAATTAGTGGGTGATTAATGGAGGTGTTAAGGATATTGGATGAAAAAAAATTAGAGGAGTTGGTCTCCAATATGGATGATAGAATTAGAATGCACGATTATTCCAAAGAACAACTTTTGTTGTTAATTGAAGACTATGTAACAATTAATTTTCAAGGTATGAAGTATCAGACAAGAGAGGCAATATTGAATATGATATGTGATGCTGTGAATTATTATGATATAGGAAAAGATTTAAATTGGGAATCAATTATTGCTATAAGGGAAGATTTGGAAGATGATTTGAAAGAATATGTTGATGAGATTATTTCTATGCACCACAATTAAGCCTCCTCATCAGCCGCAGCATCTTTGATAGAAACATCTTTTTTATGGTAAGTTTGTTGTGGCTCTTATCTTTTATAATTTCAAAGAGCTCATCTATTGGGGCGTTCTGAATGTTCTCAGGGGTGAGGTACTTTGACCGGTGGCTTCCATGCCAAAGACACAGGGGGAATCACCGATGTTTTTGAATATAAGAGTGGTGACGCACACCTCTATCTATTGCAGGATGATTGTGATATAGGAACGTAATAAAAGCAATAGATAGAAAAAGACTGCTTAGAAATTCTCAATTTCCGTATTATGGAGGCAATAAATAATGGTTAGTTTAGTATGTATCGAGAAGAAGCAAAATATCAAATTCCCAGAGGTATATACGAAATTGTATCAATCAAATTTTAAAGGCATAAGTAAAATGAAGATCCAAATAGATGAAGATTCTATAAATATCAGAAAATTTTTAAATGCAAATGAAATTAATGATGTTTTAGATGAGTTTTATGATTATTTTGGATATGATATAGTTCCGATTGCTGAAGTGGAATACGAGGATTTTATATGCTTGGATTTTAGAGTTAACAAGCAAAATCCAGAAATAGTATATTGGAACTATGAATTGGCATTAGAAAATCCAATAGAAGGAATAACACTATTGTATAGTAGTATGGATGAATTAATAATCGAACTGAAAAAAGGATGAAAGATTATTTTTATTATTATGTCTCCACATAAGGACATTTGAAATCAAAAAAGAATAATGTTCCATCTGAATATATGTCTCAGCATGGAGTGGGAAAAAAAGATGGTCTATGTATGAATATGGAAATGCCTGAATTATTTGAAGGTGCATTACAGGCGTTACATATGAGCATATCGATTGATGATATTGCTGACATATGTAAAGCTTTTTGCGATGATACAAAAGATGATGAAGTTATGTTTGGAATTATTCATCTAATTGAACAATTGCAAGGAGAGGAATATTTAAAGACGATTGCAATATGCACACCAGATATGAAGGATGCTCATGATTGGGCAATGACGTTAAATAAACGAATAATTAATAGTCAAAAATATTTTGAAAAATACATTGAGATTATTGGCGAGTTAGAAAAGGACTATAAGGAAAAAATATTAAAATTGTTAGTTGATGTTAAAAATGATAATCCTAAAAGATTTGGTAACAAAATAGATATGCTGATTGAACGGACAGAATAATGACTTTATTTATGTCTCCACTTAAGGATGTCCACCACCTAAAACTTTACCCACGGTCTTTAAATTAATCGGAATGGCTCTCACCGAAGGTGCTGTAATCCATGTAGATTAATTTGAAGACTCTAGGGCAAAATTTGCCATCTGGGTGTACATAAGGACATCCGAAATCAAAACTTAATATTGTTTCATCAAAGATGCAGAACGCATTGTTTTCATGACACTTGGCAGGAGAGGAGATTTCGACGGGAAATGTCCGAAGTGCAGGATAGGAGAAATCCTTGATGGGATAATGGCAGCAACACAGAATAAGTTAAGAAGTATTTTTGCAAATTATGATGCTGCGATGCGTGAGGCTCTTGAGAGTGGTTTAGATGCTAATCTATTAGATGACATGGGGGAATTTACGGAGGAAGTGCAATGATAGAATTAAATTCTAAGATTAAGAATGCTCTAATAAAAATAGACTTTATTAAGCGATATGAAGAATTATCTAATAAATTTAATGCTGAAAGAACACCTTCAAGTAACCGGTTAGTTTATATTGAGGGTAAAGAAGTTATGGAGACAATTCAAGCTTTAGGCTATTCTCCGCTGTTTGATGCAAAAGAAAAACTATATAAAATCAAGGAAGAACAAATTGGAAAGATTACTTTGGGAGTTCATATTATTCTGCAAGATGGAATGGTTGATTTAGTTTGGGTAGTCAGAGAGAATGGAGAATTGCTTCTTGGGGCTCCTTGGGGGACATATTCAAGGAGACTAATTGATAGCAGTTACAGGATAAAAAAACCAATCATAGGAACATATGAGGATTTAGAAGAAATTTTGAAAATTACATTTAAAATGTATGAAGACTTTAAGAATGTACTAACTGGTAACTAGTACATTGAATAATAAATAACTGCTAATTATTATGAACCTCATAGATTTATTATTGAGGTGAAAAACAGCCATGAAATACAGAAAGAACGGCGGACCATTAGCCTGTAGGTAACCAATCCACGTATAACAGAGTGACCAACTGCCGGGGACTGTTAAACTAGGGCTCTTTTCCAATGCTGTCAGAAAAACAAATGTGACTGGAGTTAAGAAAAAATTTCCTGAAATTAACCCTTGACAAAAGTCACTTCATAACAGGAGATAGACAATGAATACAATTTTTGAGTTTACGGATAGAACCAGTGTTTATAGTAAATGTATATTTGCTTCTATTTGCCATGCAGTAATGGTTGGAAAATATACATTGTTGTCAGATGAAATTTCTTGGGATGGAACTAGTTTTCTATTCCAAAATATGGAAGGAACTAGAGGCGTTATATCCTTTTCTGAAAAGAATTTTTTGTGTGGAATACAGAGTGAAGAAAATTATTTAGAAGGGGAAAACAATATAGAAAATACATTGTTAAAGGATGCTGAATTAGATATAATTTATAGAGTAAGAGGAGAAATATTTCCATATTTGCTTGTCGAAAACGATGGTGATGATATTCCAGCTATATCTGCTATTTTTTGGGGAGAAGAAGAAAAAATATGTTCAGACATGAACGAAAAGGAGTTTATGCATAAAAGCGATAATATTTTATTGCCATATCTTTATGAAGAGAAAGATATGAAAAAATATTGGAGAGATTATTATGAAATGAATCAGGAGCATGAGCAAATTGTAGAAGAATTGTATCTAAAAAAAATGACAAATGATAGTTTTTTATTGGATGCTGTACAAAAAGAAAAATTAATGGAATGGTTTGGCGAAGAAATAACATATTGCAAACAATCTTTAGAGGAAATTGGAATTATGTTTGACTAATCTAAGGATTTTTAATTATGGTTATACTTTCGGACTCCCAACAACCTACAACTCCTGCATGTCTATTAATTAACCATCATGGCTGTTGCGAAGCAATTAAGAATCCATGATGTTAATTAATAGACACTAGCGAAATTTTGCCGAGTTGGGTATACGGACGAACATAGCGAATTTAATATGCTAATGTAACGCAATCTTAGCAACAGAATGCTGCGAAAGGGTGCGTTTTTCTGTGAAAGTTTACTATAAACGGATATAAAAATTGGTCAAAAAAGCGGTAATTTAGACTCAAATATTGTTTCGAAAGGCGGTAAATTAGGAGGCATTATGTCAGTAGTAGATAATAAAACGGTAGATGGAGTAGCATTAACGGATGATAAGAAAGGTATTATTTTATTAATAACAGACCATTTAGAGTGAAAAGATGAATATCAACATTTGATAATGCTACAAGCAAAAATTAATGCATATATTTCATTTTTAGAGGAAAAACAATATAAAGATATATACCAAGACATGAGTATTATGTATGGAATTATAGAAATACATTTTCTACATTGTTTAACTAAAAATGCGGAAAAGTTTTTGCATTCAGTTAATAATCAATTAAACGAATTGGGTATAAAAATACAATATTCTGTTTTGCAAGGAGAAGATAATGAAGTTAGATAAAGAACAACAAAAGCATTTTGCTGAAGCAATACGCAATGCTTCTAAGAAGAAAGGATTTAAAGTAAAGGGCTGTTCTATATATGATGACATTTTTTGGAAAGTATTACAAATGCCAAGTAATAGTAAACAAGCTGATTCACTAAGAGCAGTTGGGGCATTTAAAGCTCCGTCAATTTTAATAGAAAAAGGTCAAGATATAAAACAGGAATTACTTCACAGATATAAAACAATATTACCTGATGAATTAATAAAAATATGGGAAGATAATGGATTGGCAAGATTGATGGGAGGATATCTAAAAGTAGTAAATCCAGAAGATTATCAGGAACTGCTTAAGGAAACATATTTTAGAGGAAATATTTCGATTCCGATACTAGTGACGGCTTTTGGGGATATAGTAACATTTGAAGAAGACCAATATATTGGTATGGTGAAGTACAAAAATGGTAATTTCGTCATGCTCGCAAAAAATTTTAAACGTTTTATACAAAACCTTGGAGATGACTATTTTTTAGAAAAGTATTTTCAGATACCCCAGTATATAGAAGCAGTAAATAAATTAGGTAAACTGGAGCAGGATGAGTGCTTTGGTTATGTGCCATTATTGGGATTAGGTGGTAGCGAAAAGATTCAAAATCTGAAAAAAGTAAAAATTAGAGAATACATTGAATTAATATCACAGCTGGTGGGAAAAATTGGAATGTAGTAATGTTTATAAAGGAAAAATAGTTTAAAATAAGTATTTGATCTAAGTTCCGGGATATGGTCTCGTACGACCTGACGACCTCAATGCCCGAATACGCAGACGGAACGAGGGGGATTACGCAGGAGGATGTGGATGAACTGAACCGGATACTGTGGAAGTATGAGATAAACACGCCCAACCGTATTGCACATTTTTTGGCACAATGCGCTGTTGAGTCGCAAAGAGGATATGGCAGGGTGGAGCAATATAACCCGCCCGATCCGATTACTTATTTCACGGGAGAATATGAAAATAATAATAGAGCAAAGAATCTTGGCAATACCGAGAAGGGAGATGGCCCTTTATTCAGTGGAGCAGGGGCAATACATATTACCGGAAGAGCAAATTATCAGGCGTTCAGTGATTATATGGGAGATGAGCGCATTATCACGGATGGAGCGCTTTATGTAGGGCAAAACTATTATTGGGAATCCGCAGGGTTTTACTGGAGCATTGGGAAACCGAGGACAGCGAATGATGATAGGTATGATTTAAATAAGAAATGTGATGAAAATGCGAGTGTGGAGGTAATTACACGCATTATCAATGGAGGAAAATCGAAGCTGGAGGAAAGAGAAAAGGCATACGCATATTTTTCGGAGGTAATTCAATGAAAACAATCCAAAAAGCAATAAAAAAAAGATGGTTTTTTAGAAATAATGTGGTTAATAAATCTCGCACCATTGGTGCGAGAAATGGAGATGGATATGGAAAAAAGTGAAATTGTGGGATATGAGCCGTTGGTCAATGACTTAAAGCTATTGATAAATAAAAAGCAATATCATGTTTTGAAAATGATAAATGCGGAGACTATTAATTTATATTGGGAAATTGGAGAAGAGATTTATAAACAACAAGAACAAAATGGATGGGGAAAATCTATTGTACAAGTATTGTCAAAAGAATTACAGAAAGAATTTCCGGGAGCAAAAGGTTATTCAGCCGCTAATCTGTGGAGAATGCGTAATTTTTACTTGACTTATCGTGATTCTGAAAAACTCGCACCATTGGTGCGAGAAATTAGCTGGAGCAATAATATAATTATCATGGAGAAATGCAAAGATGATTTACAAAGAGAATTTTATATTCAGATGACAAAGCGATATGGTTGGACAAAGCGTGTATTGACTAATTTTATTGAAGCACAAACATATGAAAAATATTTGTTGAATCAGACCAATTTTGATTTAACATTAACCGAAGAGAGAAGAGTACAGGCAAAATTAGCAGTAAAGGACGAATATACCTTTGATTTTGCGGAACTCTCACCGGAATATTCAGAACACGAGCTGGAAATGCAGTTAGTAAACAATATTAGGTCATTTTTGATAGAAATGGGTGGTGATTTTACATTTATTGGAAATCAATACCATTTGATGATAGGAAGCAGGGATTTATATATTGATCTATTGCTTTTTCATAGAAGGTTGAGAAGTCTGATAGCCATAGAGTTAAAAATAGGTGAATTTGAAGCAGAATATGCTGGAAAGATGCAGATGTATTTGACGGCATTGGATGAACAAGTTAAATTGCCTGACGAGAATCCATCTATTGGTATTATTATTTGTAAGAGCAAGGATAAAATGTATGTAGAATATGCCTTGAAGCAAATAAATGCACCGATTGGGGTGGCTACATATCAGTTACGAAATACACTACCAGAAGAGATGAAAGCAATGTTGCCGGAACCGGAGGAGATTGTTAAGAGGTTGAGGATATTTGAGAAAGAATGAAATGAGAAAAATGTTACATCCTTAGAATATTGTGATATACAAAAATGATAAAAATTGGAGACATGATAATGAGGATTTTACTAGTAGAACCTAATTATAAAAACAAATATCCGCCAATGGGATTGATGAAGATAAGTACATACCATAAAGGGCGTGGGGATGAAGTGACTTTTTACAAGGGGGTTATGGATTCAGCGGAATTTTATGGAAAGCATTATGATAGGGTATATATAACATCATTGTTTACGTTTTATTATAATCAGACTGTAAAAACAATAAAGAGTTATGAAAAACTTATTTCGCCAGAGATTAACTGATTCAAGCATTTTGGGGTTAGGTGATTCTGTAAATATTGATATACTTCCGTTAGACTATTCCATTTTGGATGATATAGTATATAAGTATCCGGCAGGGGATAATTATTTTGCTTATATTAGTCGAGGTTGTACAAACAAGTGTAGCTTTTGTGCAGTTCCGATACTGGAACCTGAATTTTGTATGACTAATAATATAGTACAATAAGTTAAAACAATAGGTGAGGAGTTCGGAGAAAAAAAGAATTTATTGTGTATGAATAATATTACAAAAAATAGATTGATTGATTCAGGTTGGAAAGAACAACGAAAAATTAATACTGACGCAGAGACCATATACAAACAGCTGCGTGAAAAAGAAGAGTAGCTGGCAGCGGTTCTTCCACAATCGTGAGTTCCATAACGTAAATTGCAGATTCTGTGGTGCACTCCATAACGTTGATTGGGCAAATATAAGCGTCCTCTCACAAGTCATCCATAACGTAAATGAAAGAAA
>ERZ780223.1241-NODE-1241-length-25814-cov-10.067355_pt1 | contig 25814 bp, 26 predicted proteins | sample MGYA00511016_ERZ780223 | MGnify/ENA primary metagenome ERZ780223 (study PRJEB29588, sample SAMEA2159032) | human gut metagenome | biome: human gut; feature: human-associated habitat; material: faeces | place: Denmark | collected 2008/2010 ... | reverse complement strand
TCTGTATCTTATTTCCTGAATTAGAAAAGTTAGTTCCAACACTTCATATGGCATCGGTTTACGCAATGCTTTCTGAATTTCCTAGTGCCAAACAAGTAGCAAGTGCTCATCTTACCAGACTTACCAATCTTCTTTCTGAAACCTCAAAAGGTCGATACGGTAGAGAAACAGCAATCATATTTAGAGAAGCTGCAAGAACCTCTATTGGTTCAAATATGCCGGCAAAATCATTGGAATTAAAGCATACAATTAAGCTTATTCATGAGCTCACCTCTGAAATTGATGAAGTCGAAAATGAAATCAAAATCATCATGGATGAAATCAATTCTCCGATTCTTAGTATCCCTGGAATCAATTACCGTATGGGAGCTATGATCATTGCCGAAATCGACGATTTCAACCGCTTTAATTCTCCTTATAAAATCTTGGCTTATGCTGGTTTCTCACCATCTACATACCAATCCGGACAATTGGATGGTGCTTACTCACATATGGAAAAGCGAGGCTCCAGATATCTACGCTATGCGTTATACAAAGCAGCCAAATATGTCTGCCATTGGGATCCAACCTTTGCTGAATATCTGGCCAAGAAACGAGCCTAAGGTAAACATTACAATGTAGCTATATCTCATGCCGTCAAAAAGCTAGTTCGAGTCATTTATCATCTCGAGAAAACCAACCAGCAATACATCAAAGCTGCTTAAATTTTTTCTAATTCAATACCCCTTTTTGAGCACCTGTAACGATGCTCTTTTTGTCATGCAGTTTTCAAGGTTCAAAGAACTCTAACCGAGTTCAAAATATATCTAAAATACATTTCTGTACTTTATTCAAAAAACTTCATTTTAGGTCTTGACTTTTAATAGTTAGTCTTTCCTGCCTTGGATTGATATTATTGGGATAATATCCGGGCATGAAAATAGCCAGGTGATTCCTTGAGTTGGAACCATCTGGCTATGTAAGGCACGTATATTCTTTTTTAAGTATTTAATAATATTTCTTCTAACCGCTTAATTTCTGCATCAATCTTATTCATATCTGGACTGCGTAATTCAAGGTTAAAAGATACTACTTTTTCTCCAGAAATATCCTCTAAACCATAAGCTAATTCATTAATTCGTTTATCATAATCATCTATAAAATTCTCAATATCTTCTATTATAGATTTGCTCAACTCTGATGTATATTCTATCAATTTTTCGAACATTTCTGAAACACTAATACATTTAAAATCTAATGCCCAAAGATGATCGCTTTTATATACTTCAATCAATTTTTCTGCTACATAAATTATATACTCAGCATTTCCTGGCGTTCCACGTTCACCAAGTGCTTCTTTAAGAGCCTTATTAAGTATAACACAAAGAATATCATTTTTCCGAATAAGTTCTTTACTTTTTGCCTGAACATAATCAAAAATTTCTATAGGATTTTCAAAACAAACTGTTCTTTCAAATGAAATACCGTATTTCATATCATATCGCAAATCATCCAGTTTATTCAAATTATCTTTTAATACCTCTGCAAATAATAAGTACTCCCACAAAGCCGGTTTTTCAACCACTAATTCAAATACACGCCCAGAATATTTTAACACCTTAGGCGATACCCTTTCTTTTGAAAAATGTTTTCTTAAACATAAACTATCATTAACCAAATAAGCCAATTGATTTTTCAGACATTTTATAATATCTTGACCTGTGTTAAACTCATATACCCAATTACTATCTTTGTTTCTTAAAGTATCTACAAATTCAAATATTTTTTCCGAATCTACAATATCTGAAAAATTCATTTCTTTATTTTTCTTCCAAACAGGCAAAATATTACTTACTTTTTGATCTATAAATACAAAAATCGGGATACCTTTTGCTTTTGCCCGTAAATACTCTAAATTAGTAATTGATTTTTCTCCATGATCTGTTATGTACCCATATCGACTGCCAACGATTAGTACCATTATATCAGCTCTTTGTTCTACGACTCGAAGACAGTTATTTATAGTATCTTTATCCGGATCTATTGGAAAAGAATTGTATTCAGATAATATGGCTTCATATCCTAAATCCGCTTCAATAAATTCTCTAATATCTTGCCTAATCTGTTTTAAATCATAACATGTAGAACTTACAAATATTGATGGTTTACGTGCCTCTCCTGAAATATATTGCATTTTCACGCCCTCTTTCTATTATGACTTTTTTCTATTTTTTATTAGTAAAATTATTGATAAAATATCAATATATACTTGCTTACTAATCTGTTTTAAAAATCAAATGCATGTTTGAATGACGTTGAAGTGAATTTTTATCTTTTTCTATGTATTTCCACGTTTCTTTATATGTTCCTTCAACGGAAACTGATTTATCTGAAATAAAATCTATAAACTCCAAAACTTTTCCTTCATATTTTTCAGCAAATTCATCCGAAAGTATTTCTTTCTCATCATCTGAAAAGTCTTTAAGTTCATTGTATAAAACATGTTCTAAATTGCATGAATTAAAATATAACCTATACGGAATATTGCGGATTTTTCCAGTTGTGTACAACTTAAACATAATCTCTGATTTATGTGCATTTCTTTTTTCAACCTCTTCAATGTCAAAATATTCCATATGATCCTCATAATATTGAATATTTTCAACTTCTGCTTCCTTAATGCAATTTTTAGTAAATGCACCATCTGTGTCAGCTATATGAATAATTTTTACAAAATCTCCCCAATTATATCCGTACTTACTTTTGATAGTCTCTATTAAAGCACCTACTTTTGACACTACGTTTTCTTTTGTTGTACTATAATTAGATGTTATATCTCCATGAACAACTGCAAATTGCACTTCTTCCGAAGAAAAAAACTCTTTCAATATTCCACCTATAGCATTTTCATCACTAGGCCCCTCAACAATAACCGTAACTACCTTTTTTTCATTCACTTCGCAGTCTCCTTCCTGCTTTTCTAAATGCTCTCGCAATTTTCAAGCTGTCAGTTTCTTCATATATTTTTTCTTCCTGTCCACCAAGAGTAATACTTCTAATATACATACTTCGGAGATTATTAGATCCTTTCACATTTTTCATGTGAATATATCTATTATTTGGATTTGCAGTAGAAAACATAATACTATCTTTATCCAACATCTCTAATGCACGTAGATTGTGAGACGTAAAAATCAATTGTCCTTTTGCACTCTTATTGAAAATATCTAATAATTCTCCTAACATATACTCAAAAATTCCAGCATCTAATTCATCAATAACTAAGCAGATAGAAGAATTTCCAAATGCTTGAATTAGAACATTTAAAATAGATACTATCTTAATAATACCTTCAGATTCCATACGAATCGGAATCGTTCTTTTTCCTTCTCTATTCGACATAAGCTCAACTTTCCAGCCTTCTTCACCAGAATCTATTGCTTGCTTTCCATAATCTTTTATTTCAATACTCATTCCCGGAATAATTGTATATAAAACAGTATTGATTTGATCTACAATCTCATTAAGAATATCTTTCTTTTTAATATCTAAAATAACTGGTTCCATTAATGGAACTGCAAAATCCCCTTTCATTCCTGTTTTTTCCTTTTCAATGCGAAAAGCCATTGGGAGCAAAAAATTTGCAGAAATCAAACCGGAATGAGAACTTCTAATAACAAACAAATCTTTAAGTGCAAAATCAAACAATGCATGAATAACAATGGAATAATTCTTAAATTCACTATTTTTTTTAAAGAAAATTTCTCTACTATCTTTTCCAAAAATGTAAGAGCAATTACTCTTTTCTGCTATTTTTCGTGCAACAATAAGATCCATTTTTACATTTTTATCTTTTCCAACTAATTCTTCAACTCTTTTCAATGGTTTAAAAACAACATCTGTCTGAGTTCTTTGATAATCCATAAAAACATTCTTATTCGTTCTATTGCCATCTTTATTTATTGCACAATTCAAATATTCTCTTTCAATAATAACGCCATCATCTATTTTCGAAAAAATAATATGATAACCTACCTCATACAGTACGTTATCTCCAAATATTTTAAATTCAGCATTTATCTCTGCATTTGTTGAATCTGTATCGATATAATCTATAATCCTTTGATCTAATTCCTCACCAGTAATAATACCTTGTAAAAAATAAAGTGCATCGACAATTGCTGTTTTACCAGATCCATTTTGTCCATAAATTCCCAAAATCTCAGCTCTACTACATTCAAATTTTCTTTCATTAGCAAGCGGCATTATAATAATACCATTCTTTACATTTTTAATATTTTTTAAAGTTAATGATGATAAACGAACAACAATATTTCTCATAATTGCCTCCTATAATCCATTAAAATCGCATTTATATTCTAACACAAAACATTTGATTTTTCAATTTCATTTTACATTTTGGTATTTTTTATTCCATATTTAAAATTATAGTATTATTTATATTGTTTTCATTTTTTCATTATTTATTCGCTAAAATTATTGATTTGAGCGATATTATCCAAATAATACCACTCAAATCAATTACTTTATTAGATTGATTCTTCTAAATTATATATATATGTTTTATCTTTCCATCTCTCCCATCCTTCCTGTACTGTGACTGCTCCTATACTGCTTTACATATTCCAATGACAATGCCACATCTTCGATCTGTGCAGCACTCATACTGGCACTTGCATTGTGTCTGGTTTTATATCCATTTTTAAATCCAGTGTTAATATCTACGCAATAGGCTGTTTCGCCCTCTACTCGCATGTGGCCTTCATTAAACGTAGAATGAATGGTTCCATCATTCATCACATGTTCAATATATCCGACTCTCTCTGAGGATTCCGTCCAATACTGTGTTTCCGCTGCCTGAACCGATGTAGTCGGTAATGCGGTTAAAATCGTGGTCAGGGTAAGAAGTCCTGTACACACTCGTTTCCATATCTTCTTCATTTTCTACAATTCCTTTCTTTTCAATCAAAAAAAGACGTCTGTCTGGAACACCTGCTGTTGCTTTATGCTGTTTGCTCCCTGCTGTCATGCAGGATATGGGAATCTCTGACTTGCCGAAAGAAAAGAGGTTCCCGGCTCCTTATTGTCTTTTCGGCTGGTAATCTGCTGGTAAACCAAAGGGGTAGGGTGTGGGGAGGGGAAACAGAAAAAGACTGATTTCTCCTCAAACCAAAAGGATAGACTTTTCCCTTGGTGTCAAAATGCCTATCGTTCCCTGCTTTTTTCCCGTTTCCGGTATAATTCCAGTGCTTTGATAATGGTTTCTTCCATTTTCTGCTGTGTAGTTCCCAATGGAAAATATTTTTTTAGCCGGTTCTTCGGGATTTTCCACTGTTCTACCTGATTTGGCTTCTCTTCTGACATAATCGATAGCAAAACATCTTCATTCAACCTACCCTCTGCTGAAAATTTGCGGATTTTAATTGCCTGTGCATGACTTGGGGTACAAGCCTCCGACTCCATGGTGTCGTACAATATCTCCTGTTCCTCTTTCGGCAAATAAGACAGCTCCACCGCCGGACGCATAGAAATCTTTTTGTCATCAACCATTTCAAGGATTTCCGGGATAAGTTCTGTAAGGCGGATATAGCGGCGGATTTGGTCTTGGCTTTCTCCAACTTGTTCACCTAATATTTCTCTTGAAGTCTTTCCACGAAATTCCTGTGCCACTGGCACAGAATTTTTTCTTTGACGTCCGGCTTGTCTCTTCATAGCCTCTAGCTTCATTTTATAAGCAAATGCCTTTTCGGATGGTAAGATTTCTTCTCGCTGAAGATTGCTGTCAACCATGACAATGACTGCTTGGTCATCACTAAGATTTCTTACAATACATGGCATTGTCTCTTTTCCTGCCAGTTCACTTGCCATTTTTCTGCGGTGTCCGGAAATCATTTCATACCCACCTGTTGGCTTTTCCCTAACAAGTGCTGGAACTAATACGCCATGATCACGCACGCTTTCGATAGTTTCCAACATCTTATCGTCCATCTTTACCTTAAACGGGTGATTCGGGAAATCTGTAATTTCATAAATAGAAATATCTTTTACATATTCCTGATTCTTCTGGTCTCTTTCTTCCTGCGTCGTAAAAAGGTCATCTACTGAGGGAAGATTCATGCTTATTTCTCTGCTTTTCGCCACACTGAATCACCTCCCTCGTAAATTCTGCATACGCCTTTGCAACAGTTCCATTCTTGTCATACTCATAAATGCTCTGTCCTGTCGCACTGCTTTCTGCCGCTGTGATAGCCACTGGAATAAGCGTTTTAAAAATTTGAATATGTTTCCCGTAATTTTCTCGAAGGCTATCCTCTGTTGTCCTTGCAAGTTTTGTTCTCATATCTGCAAGTGTCAGCAATACTCCATCAATCTTCAGATTAGGATTTAGCTGTCTTTGTACCTTACCGATTGTTTTCATGAGCTGTGTCATACCCTTTAGTGGAAGATAATGAGCCTGCACCGGAACAATTACACTGTCTGCGGCAGCTAATGCATTGATGGTCAACATTCCCAAACTAGGCATACAATCAATCAGGATATAATCATAATCCTTTTTCAAATCTGCTAGATACAGCTTTAAAGTCTGTTCTCTGCTCATGGCATTTACCTGTGAGATTTCCATACCCGATAACTCAATGTTGGTCGGAATAATGTCTACTCCTTCTTCATGGTGTAAAATACCTTCATTATACACAAACGGTTCGTCTTGTAATATTTTCTTCATTTGCGTATCCAATGTAATCGGAAGATTATCTGCATCAGTCCACCCTAATGCGGTTGTTAAGTCTCCCTGTGGATCAGCATCAACCAATAATACTTTTCGCCCCTGATGTGCAAGACCAATTCCAAGATTTAATGTCGTTGTGGTCTTAGCTGTTCCTCCCTTCTGATTTGCAAGGGCGATTACTTTACACTTGGTCATATGGTTTCCTCCTTCCTCGAAAAATTTAATAGCCAATCCTTTTTACGGGACTGGCTATGTATAAAAATGAGCATGAAAAAGCCGACTGACTCGTAATTTGAATCAATCGGCTATGTATATTTATAAATACTGATTTATATCTTCTAACAAGCCTGATTTTATCTTTCTCAAACTTATTGGATAAGATCTATACTGCACAGCATTCATCGCATTTAATATGTTTTCAATCTTTTTTATAACCTTCTTTTTTTTAATCAACAATTCTTTTGAAGTCTGTTCATCGGGCATCATATTAAAATACGTATAATATTCTTGACATATTTTTTCTGAACAAACCAAATCCATTTCCAAACAATACTGCATGCAATAAAATTTGTATGGCTTTAAAGCATTATAAATAGTATTATATACAGTCCCGTTCAATGCATTTAACACCAAGTCCTTTTTCGCTTGTGTTGTCAAAAGATCATTGATTATATTAGACTCATTTAATTCCCTTTTATATTCAGGAAAACCTGTTTGATTATTTCGGCTTTTTTCCAGTTCATCATGTAAATATGGCGTAAAAAAATCTCTATCTACCACTACAGAAAATGGGATTTTCAATTCTTTTAACAAAAAATATGGATATTGTAATCCTGTTACTCCATTTAAATCTATCATACTTATGTAAGACATTTTCCATCCTAGTTCCTTACTAATCAAGTGCCTAATTACTTGTGAATCTGTCTTGCTTTCAGTTATAATGACATACTTAGAAAAGAAAAAATCACTGTTCCTATATCCAAAAAACTGCTGATAATTAAACTCTTGTAAATCAGCATTTTGGAAAAAACCTTGTCGAATTTGTGTTACAACTGAAGTATATCTATTTTTGTTATTATTGTATTCGCGTCTTACTAAAACGATATCTTCATGACTTAATTCATCAACTATAACTGTTGAATGTGTCGCCATTACTAATTGAACTTCATTCTCCATTTTTCCATCTTTTAAAGCTGCAATAAATTGTTTTTGCATTTGAGGATGCAAATTCGTCTCCGGCTCCTCAATTCCTAATATAATATTTATATTATTCATAGCTGCTAATGTTCTAAAAATAGCTATTATTGTTAGACTCTTTATTCCACTACCATATTGTTGAATCGGATAAGCAATTCCTCGTTCACACGTTGACAATACAAGGTTGTCCAATAATAAATTAAAATCTATTCTATCCCTATATTGTATATCAAATTTGTAGTTCTCACTGATTGGAAATAAATTTTCTAATTGTCTTTCTATTTTTTCTAATATACTTGAATGCAATTTACTTGCAGCATTTTGCACATATTTTGATACCGTATCTCTACTCGAAGTATATAACTTTGAAAACTCTATAATCAATTTTGAAAACAAAGAATTTTCTCCCCACGTCAATTCCCTATCTCCCCTTGTTGCTGGTATGTATAAATAACTGACGTTTTGTTTTATATTATCTAATACTTCCTTTTTAACAGGAATTTCATTATGATTATACCTTATATAAAGTGTTCTCTTATGATTTTTATATTCATATTTCATACCCACAACAAGTTCTGTATTCTGAACATATTCATTATACAATTCATTATATGGAACATCTTTAAATACTATTTCTATTTTTGTATTATTTCTTACGGCAAACTGATGCATATTATTAATAAAAAAATATTCTTCTTCTTCAAAATTAAAAAATGCATTTAATGCTCTTAATATGGTTGTTTTTCCTGAATTATTTTCTCCTACAATTGCCATTATATCTTTAAATTCAATGTCACATTTCAATATTGCTCTGAATTTTTCAATATGCAATTCTTTTATCTTCATATTTTTTTCTCTCCTATGTGAGGTATTTTCCTTCCTTTAACATTCCGGTTCACAATTTTTATCTCTTATATTTCTTTTTACATTCTTCAATATATTTCAATCGTTTTTCTATTTCTTTTTCATTTTTTATAGACATGTGGCATAATTGAGCTAAATATTTCTTTTTATCATATTCTGCTTGAGTATACACACCGCATAATTCTACACTTGTATTCTCTGGCCAAATTTTTTCTATAATATTAGTTTTCAAGAAATTGCTTAATATATGTTGTCCTTCATATTTTTCTTCCATTACTATATGAATATCAACAGATCCCATCCGATAAATCCCACCAACTTTTATTCCTGATTCAACAAGTACAATTATTTCTTCTCTATTATACTCTATCCTCCCTCCCACAAATTCACGAAATTTTTTATTAAATAAATAAGCCTTTCCAGGAATTAATTCTTTCCCTTCACTTAAATCACATTGTTTTACAAGATCAAGTACTTCCTCATTTTTCATACACCTATTTCTCCCTTCAATGCCTTCATAACTCCAATTTCTCTACTTCAATAAATTTCTCTGTCCATAAACAATGATGTTTTCATATATTAAAAATATATAAGTGTGGAAAATTCATTTTTTGCATGCACCACAATATTGATTACATCTTTTACATTAATTATACCAACTCTTCACCTCTCATACACTAATTTTTTCAAATTCTATAATCAAAAAGCAGGCAATGAAAAGTCACAAAACCTCTTCATCCGCCCACTTTTTACCTATACTCTCACCACTACCACTTCCACAACATCTGGATGTTCAACCACCGACATACTACAAAATACCACCTGCTTTTCGACCTCCGTCTACTACGAAACAAAATATTCAACAGCATTATTGGGAAAAAATTCCTTCATCTCGCCGTAAAGCTGTGCAGCAAGTGTCTTATTATGTGAAATAATAAGCGTAGGCTTCTGCACTTTCTCAATAATATTAGCCATTGTAAAAGTCTTTCCCGAACCGGTTACACCGACAAGCGTCTCAAACTGATTGCCCTCAAGAAATCCATCTGAAAGCTTCTTAATTGCCTGTGGCTGGTCGCCGGTCGGCTTATATTCAGATACCAACTCAAAATGATTCATACTGTTCTCCTGATTAAGATTAAACTATGTGATATATCTAAAATAATAAACTATTCCTAGTATGTTACCACTATAGTATATCATTCAAAATAAAAAAAGTACAGAACAAATCGAATATTTGTTCTGTACTTTTAAAACTCTTAATTCATTTTTCCTTTAATATAGTTGACAGCTGCCTCATACTGGACGTCACTTACAGCATCATCCGGAAGCGTAACCTCAATATCAGGTGTAACGCCATTTCCGTGAATATCCTGTCCCTTAGGAGTAAAATATTTGGCAATCGTATACTTTACAGCACTTCCGTCTGTCAGCGGCTGTATTGTCTGGACAATACCTTTACCGAATGTCTTTGTTCCGATAATCGCACCTTTTCCGTAATCCTGAACCGCACCGGCAAATATCTCTGAAGCACTTGCACTGTCTTCATTTACAAGAACTGCAAGAGGAACTTTAAGTTCATTGCTGTTGCTTCCCTTATATTCCTTACGTGTTCCGCTCTTAGTCTCTGTATACACAATCAATCCATCCGGAAGAAGCCCATCAAGAATATCAACAACGCTGTTTAAAAGTCCACCAGGATTTGAACGTATATCAATTATAAGTCCGCTCATTCCCTGCTGCTGCAAATCTTCTAATGCTTCTTTAAACTGCTTTGTCGTAACTTCATCAAACTGTGAAACTATAATATATCCAATATTATCATCCATCATTTTATGGTCAACAGTCTTTACATTTACCTCTGCTCTTTCAACTGTAAAGGTAAGTGTCTGTGAACCCCTTCTTATTTCAAGATTAACAGTTGTTCCTTTATCCCCCTTTATAAGTGCAACTGCGGATGATAAATCCATATCAGTTATATCTGTTCCGTCAACTTTCACAACGCAGTCGCCCTTCCTTATTCCCGCTTTGTATGCCGGAGCATCCTCATATGGGTCTGCAATAAGAATCGAACCATCCTCATTTTTCTGGCATACAGCACCTATTCCATAGAACTTGCCGCTTGTCGATTCAAGGATTGCCTTATATTCATCAGGAGTATAATAAACTGTATATTTATCGCCATAGGAATCAAGAAAAGCCTTGTAAATATAATTTTCAGCCTTTTCATCATCTGTTCCACCAAAATAAAAATTCCTGTCAAGAAGCGAATCAATTGCATTAAGCTTACCCTCAACATCACTTCCTATTCCATCTGAATCATCAGTTGAAGTCTGCTGCACATACACCTCTCCATTTGCACCAAAATGAAGATATCCTTTTCTCTCAAAAATCCCAGCTGTAATTCCCACAACAGAAACCGTTGCGAAAACTCCTGCAAGAATGCCAGCCACAAGCCCTTTGCCAAACTTTGACTTATTTTTATTTTTTTCTCTCCTATACGATGCATACGCATTATTTAAATCATTGTTCTGCTGATTTGAATTGTCCATATTATCCATCTGTTTTCGCCTTTCAAAAAACTTAAATCAGAACAAATCCGTATTAAGACCCGTTCTGATTTATGTATAAAAAATATGTCTTTCTACCTTAAATATCCCCAAGGATTAACATATGTACCGCCATAACGCACACTGAAATGAAGATGTGCCCCTGTCGATTCACCTGTCGAACCCATCAGAGCTATTGTATCTCCTCTGTTTACTGTCTGGCCTACAGAGACAAGGAACTGTGAACAGTGCATATAAATAGAATAAAGTCCGTTGCCATGGTCTATCCAGAGCCAGTTACCCGCTGACCAGTTATACTCAGCTCTTACAACTCTTCCTCCGTCAGCCGCATAAATAGGATCTCCCCATACGCCCGGCGTAGTTGCTCCTATATCAATTCCAATATGCGGATTGTTTCTTCCATCAGTATCGCCATAATCAGAAGTTATTCTTCTTGATATTGTAGGCCATAGAAATACTCCCGTACTTGGAATACCTGTGCTTCCGCCACTATTTCCGCCATTATTATTGTTGTTATTTCTGTTCTGTTCCTCAAGCTCGCGTTCAATACGCTCTATCTCACTCGTAAGTCCGCTGATATCACTAGAAAGTTCCGTTTCCTGTGCCTTTGAGGATGCTATGAGACTGTTATAATTGGCAAGTTCGCTCTCTTTTTCAGCCTGCATCTGTGCAAGCTCATCACGCTGTGATTCAAGCTGTGACTGTGTATCAGCAAGCTCAGTATAATCATCCTCGAGCTGCTGTTTTGCCTCAGCTATATACTTAATAGTCTCTTCATATTTTGTGAGCATATCCCTGTCATATGACGAAATTTTTGTAACATACTCGGCACGGTTTAACATTTCACCCATACTCTCAGATGTAAGAATCAAAGCAAGATAGCTCTCTTCATTATGTTCGTACATAAATTTAATTCTTAACTTCATCATCTCGTACTGGCTTGCTGCATCTTCCTGTGCCGCCTCAAGATTCTGTGTTGTCTCATCAATCTGTGTATTCAGATCTTCCATCTTTATCTGGAGTTCATACAGACTGCCATTAAGTTCTGACATCTGTGCGTCAAGTATTGCCATATATTCTTTTGTATCTTGTGCACTGGCCTTATATTCGTCCATTTTCTTTTGAACATCTTTTCTTTGCTGTTCCTTATCTTCTTTTTCCTGTTTTACGTCATCAAGGTCAGAAGCCGCGACCTTTTTTGCCGCAAACAATCCGTTAGACAAAGCCATAACAGAAGATGCACATAATGCAAGGCACAGCAATGTAGCAACAAATTTTAAAATTGTCGTTTTTTTCATACGGTGCCTCTCCTTTCCCAATACCATCCGATAACGGCACATTTTTTTAACATTTTTCAAACCGGCATTTTATACATTGGCATGCTTACGTACCGCAAAGAAGCTTCCGAGGAAACCAATGCCGATTCCGAGGCATATTGCCACAGGTGCAAGAACTCTGAAAACATCTGACATCGGCATAAATGCAAGAATATTGCTGAGGATTGAGAATTTACCAAGAACGTAGCTGATAACCTTCTGATAAATATAGCTCAGAATAACAAGCGGAATTACTGAACCGATAATTCCGATTGTAATACCCTCAACAAAAAATGGAGCATTTACAAATCCATCAGTTGCACCAATAAATTTCATAATTGAAATCTCGTCTTTACGAACTGTAATACCAATAACAATTGTATTCGTAATAAGGAAAATTGATACTGCAAGAAGTATGATAATAATTGCTGCAGCAACATATCCTACAAGCTTTGCTGCACTTGCAAGGCTGCTCGCAGTAACCTCTGAACGGTTTACCTGTCTTACGCCGTCAAGATTCTCAAGATATGTTACAAGTGTACCCTGCATGCTTGCATCGCTGAGATATACCTCATAAGATGCAGAGTTGGCAAGAGGGTTATCATTCTTAAATCCTAATGCAAGTTCAGGATATTCCTTAAAATATTCTGTCTTGAATTTAGCCCATGCCTCTTCAGCAGATGTGTAATGTACTGAAGAAACTTCAACTCTTTTTGAAATAGTATCACCGAGCTGCTTAATCTGTGTCTCTGAAAGTCCCTCGTCAAAGAAAACCGTAACACAGACTTCATTTTCAGCCTTTTTAACCATATACTGGAAATTCATTACAAGTGAATACAAAATACCAAAAAGAAATATACATGCCGCTATTGTTGCTATTGAAGCAAGTGAAAACAGACGGTTGCGGTATATGTTCTTGAGACCGTCTTTTATATGATAAAATAATGACCTAATCTTCATAGAAATAACCACCCTTTTCCAAATCGCTTATAATCTTACCTTCACTCATTGTGATAGTTCTCTTCTTCATCTGCTGCACAATTTCCATGTTATGTGTAACAACAAGGACAGTCGTGCCAAGCTTGTTAGCCTGATTAAGAATCTTCATAATCTCGGCAGAATTGGCAGGGTCAAGGTTACCTGTCGGCTCATCACATAAAAGGATAGCCGGTCTGTTTACAAGAGCTCTTGCGATTGCAACTCTCTGCTGCTCGCCGCCTGAAAGCTCATTCGGATAAGCCTTATATTTGTCGAGAAGCCCAACCATTGAGAGCATAGAAAGGACACGGCTCTTAATCTGTCTTGACGGAGCTTCTACAACCTTCATTGCAAATGCAATATTTTCATAAACATTTCTATCCGGAAGAAGCCTGAAATCCTGGAACACAACACCTATGTCCCTTCTGAGATAAGGAAGCTTCTTTCTTGTGATTTTGTTAAGATATTTCTTGTTAATATATATCTTTCCTGTTGTCGGATCTAACTCTTTAAGCAGAAGCTTTATAAGAGTTGATTTACCCGAACCGCTTTTACCTACTATAAATACAAACTCACCCTTCTGAACATGCAGGTTAATACCATTTAAGGCAGGTGTACCGGATGAGTATGTCTTTGTGACATTTTCTAAGATTATCATCAGTAATCTCCTCCATTAAAATGTATCTTTACTTTCCATATACTTCATATATTTCACAACCATAAGTGCAATCTTGAATGTAATCGCATCATCAAATACACGCAAATCAAGACCTGTGCTCTTCTGGAGCTTATCAAGTCTGTATACAAGCGTATTTCTGTGAATATAAAGCTGTCTTGATGTCTCTGAAACATTCAGGCTGTTCTCAAAGAACTTGTTAATTGTTGACAATGTTTCATCATCAAAATCGTCAGGCGACTTACCGCCGAATATTTCCCTTATAAACATCTGACAAAGTGGTATCGGAAGCTGATAAATAAGACGTCCGATTCCAAGTCTGCTATAAGCAACCACATTCTTGTTGCTGTAGAAAATCTTGCCTACATCGAGAGCCATCTTAGCTTCTTTATAAGAACGCGAAACCTCTCTTATATCACCCACAATAGTACCATATGCAATATGTGCTGAACTCATTGCCTCAGTATTGAGCATGTCAATAATAACCTGTGCGGTCTTGTCGAGTTCTTCATATGTCTCATTGCCTTTAACTTCCTTAACAAGAATTATACTCTTCTCATCAACTGCTGTAATAAAATCATGCACTTTTCCCGCAAATAAAGTTCTTACTATCTCAAGTGCATTAGTATCTTTTTCGTGTTTCGTCTCAATTATATAAACAACACGCTTAACATCCGTCTCAATATGTAACTTTTCTGCTCTTGTATACATATCTACACGTAAGAGATTATCTAGAAGAAGATTCTTTATAAAATTATCTTTATCGAATCTTTCCTTATAAGCCACCAAGAGATTCTGAATCTGAAATGTCGCAAGCTTACCAAGCATATAAACATCATCGCTTGTTCCCTTTGCAAGAAGAATATATTCAAGATTCTGTTCGTCTATAACTTTAAAAAACTGGTAGCCGTTTACAACCTGGCTCTCTGCCGGCGAATCCATAAATGTCAATGCATCTGCAACACAGCCTTGAACATCATCAAATGTCTTAGCCGCAATCTTGCCGTCTGAATCTATAACGCACAAATCCACCCGTGATATTGCTTTAAGTCCATCAACAGTTGTCTGTAATATTTGATTTGATATCATAGTGAACACCCTTTCGCTTTTAGTCCTTTTTAGGTCCTTGTTTTATTGTAATGCAAAATGACGAAAAAAAAAAGAGGAAATGCATAATTTCTATACATTTCCTCAAAAATTACATCATTATTCCATTCAAAAAACCCAAAACCAAATGATATTGGCTTATTAACTCAATTAGTGAGTGATAATCTGCTCTGTCTCTTTATCAAATACATGAAGTCTTGAAATATCCATAGCAAACTTAACAACATCACCAGGACGAGCTGTTGTACGTGGGTTAACCTTAGCTGTACATGTTGTATCAGCAATATCATAGTGAAGGTTAACTTCAGCACCAAGTAATTCGTATACCTTAACTGTAGCTTCAAATGTTGTAGCTGAATGCTTTGTGATGAATTCTTCATCATCCTTGATATCCTCTGGACGGATACCAGCAACAACTGTCTTACCAACGTAACCACCATCAATGATAGGTTTGCTCTTATCAGCTGGTAAAGCGATAGAAACTGTATCACTAAGCTTTAATGTTACACTTGAACCATTGCCTACTACTTCAGCATCAACAAGGTTCATCTGTGGAGAACCAATGAAACCAGCAACGAAGATGTTGTTTGGTGTGTTGTAAAGATTCTGCGGTGTATCAACCTGCTGGATAATACCATCTTTAAGAACTACGATTCTTGTACCAAGTGTCATAGCCTCTGTCTGGTCATGTGTAACGTAGATGATTGTTGTCTGTAATCTCTGGTGAAGCTTAGAAATCTCAACACGCATCTGTACTCTTAACTTAGCATCAAGGTTTGAAAGTGGCTCATCCATAAGGAATACCTTAGGGCTACGAACGATTGCACGACCCATGGCAACACGCTGTCTCTGACCACCTGAAAGAGCCTTTGGCTTACGATCAAGAAGATGTTCGATATCAAGAATCTTAGCTGCTTCATGAACTGCCTTATCAATATCAGCCTTTGGTACTTTTCTTAACTTAAGACCAAATGCCATGTTATCATATACTGTCATATGTGGATACAAAGCGTAGTTCTGGAAAACCATGGCGATATCTCTATCCTTAGGTTCTACATCATTAACGAGTTTGTCGCCAATCCAAAGCTCACCTGAGCTGATTTCCTCAAGACCAGCGATCATACGAAGAGTTGTTGACTTACCACAACCAGAAGGTCCAACGAAGATGATGAACTCCTGATCAGCGATTTCAAGATTAAAATCCTTAACAGCAACGAAACCGTTAGGATATACTTTACATACATTCTTAAGTGATAAACTTGCCATTCTTAAAAATCCTCCTAAATTAAATAGGTGCAAAATAATGTGTCATAATATAATAGAAAAACATCAGTTATGTATATCTTTGCACTCTTATTGTGCCTTCAGCTTACGCACGGCACTTTTTTGATGTAACAATCATACAATAATTTGATAATAAAAGCCATATCTCAATTTCACAAATATATGTCTCGTTTTTTTTGCAAATTTACTACATGTGCTTATTTCATGTGAATTTTTCACAAAACGCCGGCACAATTCTGCACTATTTTAACCATAAAATTAGCGTTTATAATAGTTATAACAATTTTTCTGCCGTTTTTTCAAAAAATGTGTTGCATTATTACAACAATTGCACTATAATCAATACATAAACAAAAACAAGTTACATTATTTTAATATTTGGAGGCTGATTGATATGGATATAGCTTCATTGTCAATAGCACAAAGCACTATTAATGTTGCCAGTGATGTTCAAGTCGCTGTTTTAGGTAAGAGTCTTGACACCATGGAGACTTTAGGTGATGGGATGAAGAAGATGTTGGAATCTTCCGTTACTCCTCATCTCGGACAGAATATTGATTATTTAGTTTAATTCGTTTTTTCTTATATTTTTCCTTTCTCATTTTCTTTTCAGTGGATTTATCCACGAAACAAAAAGCTTACCGGGTAATCAACCGGTAAGCTTTTTGTTTTATATTTTCATATAATATTGTCAAACCATCATGGTAAGTCTTGTTATTATTTCAGTAAATATCATATAACCAAATGCAAGAACCAATGTAATTATAAGTGGTATTGTAACAAACTTCTCTCCGTTTCTTCTCACATGTCTTAACTCAAAATCACGTCTGATAAATCCGGCTTTTCCGTTTCTCTCGGCAAGCTTTTTTAATATAAGTATCGAAAGTGCCAGAAATCCCATTGCAATCGCTCCAAGTACAATCACCTGAATAATCGTTGCAATAAACATACTTCCCGATGAAAGCTGCTGTGTCTGTCCTGCCATCGCATTTACATCAACACCGGCGAGCGATAAAATCTTCATTACAGTAATTGAATAAGTATTTACAGCAAAGTGTGCTATCATTGATGACCACATAGAGCCTGTTACCTCGACAAGAAATGCAAACATAACTCCAATTACAAAAGCATAACAGAGCTGATTAATATTAAGATGTGTAACACCAAAAAGCAGACCACTTAACAGTGCTGCTCCACAGATTCCGTTTTTCCTGTATGAATGATAAATAAGTCCCCTGAATATAAACTCCTCTACAACAGGCGGTATGACTGCAAGAAGAATTATCTGTATTATAAACGGATATGAAGTAAGGTCAGAAACCGCATCATTCATATAATTTGTTGATATAAACTGTGTAAGTACATTGATAAACAAAACTACAGGAATAAGTGTATATCCGAATACAAGTGAAAGAAATGCATCTAACGGCTTAATTTTTCTATATGGAATACACTTATATATATTTATCTTATTGATAAATACATAGATAAATGCCGGAATAAGCAGTATTGCCTGGCTTATAAGGCACTGTCCCCAGTAAGGCAGGTCAATCCCCGTCGTTCCTATCACCAGTCCGGCAGCCATTGAGCCAGCCACATAAAATGCAAGAAAACACGCAAAAAATATATTAATTCTTTTACACATATGCCGTAAAAATCCCCTTCTGCATTAACTTTTTTGCATTTTACTTAAATGCTATAGCCTCTACCTCTAAAAGAACATCCTTTGGAAGTCGTGCAACTTCAACACATGAACGAGCAGGGAATGGTTCTTTGAAATATTTTTTATAAATCTCATTGATAGTTCCGAAATCATTCATTTCTTTAATAAATACTGTTGTCTTAATGATATTCTCAACCTTTGAACCTGATTCTTCAACAAGATTACAAAGGTTCTTAAAAGCCTGCTCTGCCTGTGCTTCAACACCTTCTGCAATATTGCCTGTTGCAGGGTCTACAGGAATAACGCCTGATGTATAAACCATACCATTAACTTCGATTGCCTGTGAATAAGGTCCGATTGCTGCCGGTGCCTTATCTGTACTGATAACTTTCTGCATAAAATCCTCCTTGTTTTTCTTCGCAAAACAAGAAAAACATGAAGTTTTTCTTGTTATCGCGGTATTCGCCAAGGTTTTAAGCAAGCTTAAACTTTGGCTCATTACTCGCGTAAATCCGAACCCTCTGGTGAGGAGAGGATTTAGCCTCCTTGTTTTGCGAATTGCTAAAATGCATTATACCATTTATTTCATATTAATTGAAGTCTCATTTATAACAATTTTTCCTTCTTTAAGAAGTCTGCCCACCGCACGCTTAAAAGCATTTTTACTCATCTGGAAATGTTCTTTTATTATTTCAGGTGACGCTTTGTCTGTAAACGGAAGACTTCCGCCATTATTTTTAATTGCTTCATATATAATAGAAGAATCTTCATCCATCTGGATATATGCTTTCTGTTTAAGACTTATTGTAAGTTTCCCGTCTTCTCTTACCTTTGAAACTCTTCCGTATATTATGTCACCTATGTTAATTTTTCCGAACACTTCATTTTTAGGAATCATTCCAAAATATTTGTTATCTATGGCAACATAAACACCATAATCAGGGTTTATCTCAATAACTGTACCGCTTACAGCACTATCCTTCACATAGTTCTGTGCATTTGTAAGATAATCATATACTCTCATTGTTGCGGCAAGTCTGCTGCTCTTATCTATATATAATGCCACAAGACATTCATCGCCCTCCTGGACATGTTTTGTCTGTTCTTTAAACGGCATAAATAAATCTTTCTCAAGACCCCAGTCAAGAAAAGCTCCTATTTTGCTGACCTGCGAAACTTTAAGAACCGCGAGCTGGCCAAGCTGCACCTTAGGAGTCTTTGTCGTGGCAATAAGTCTGTCACTTGAATCCCTGTATACAAAAACAGTAAGTGCATCCCCGGCTTCTATATCTTCAGGAACCATTTTCTTTGGAAGAAGCACCTTATCTTCCTCAGTTCCAAGATAAACGCCAAAATCAACTTTTTTAACTACATTAAGACATTGTGTCTTTCCTAATTCTATCATATAATCTCTCCATTTCTTAAATAAACGGGTGTCATACAAGCACGGATTTCGGCTCGCTGTCAGCATAAAAAAAGCCCTCGCATATATGCGAGGGTAAGCTGGGCTTGAGGGACTCGAACCCCCAGAATGCTGGAATCAGAATCCAGTGCCTTACCATTTGGCGAAAGCCCAATATCGTGACGACATATGGTATTATATCTGATGTTTTTAAAAAATGCAAGTGTTTTTTTGAAATTTTTTTAAATTTTTTTACAACACTAAATGCAATAAGTACAACGCCCGAAAATATCAGCCTTTAAGCCTTACCGTACCATCCGCATCTGTACCAAGATTTGCCGGCTCAACGAAATATGTATATTGCTCAAGGACAACTTCCTTTTTCATATCATCTATCGCTTTGTCTATATCATCCTGATTAAACTTAACAGATTTTTCTGTAAAGTCAAAACCATTATTCTTTTTTATATTAAACAGTTTCTCAGGGTCAGAAAACTTAGGTGCATTGTTTCTGCTGTTATGATTATCAGCAAAATCCCCCGGCATACTATTGCTGTTATCTGAAATTCCATTGCTTCCAGAATCTATACTGCCGTTTTCTTTCGCAACATTCAGTTTATCGCTGCCATCAATACTGTTTATATACATCTGAGAACCATGCTGATTTATTCCATATATTGCCATAGTATGCATCTCCTTTCCCAATTATGCCATAGTCATCTGTAATCACTTTATATATCGGATTATATAAAAAAACTTTAACCTCATATTAAGACTTTTTTCTACATTTTTCAAATAAAAGTATTACTTTCGTACCATAAGTACAGGAAAGCCCTCTTTATAGTCTTTTATTATAAATGGATGTGTTTTGGCATAATCATAAATAACATCACCAAGTCCATCATCAACGAGCTTTTGCAGCTCATCTGACGGTTCTTTTCCGATTGACGGACATGTAGGCGTAAGTGCAATTACATACTCATCGTCTTTTTTCATTATTCTTAAAGGCCATATTTTACAGTCAAATGGCTTATCTTCGTATGACAACGTACATCCTTTGTCCGGGTCAAGGAAAAAACATGGTACTTCCTCATTTTCATCATCTGTATTATATGAGTCCTGAAGATGCATCCTTCCATATTTGCCATTGTCATCATTCATATCAAACTGATAACTGCCATGTCTTTCAAGTTTTTCAACTGTATTTTCCGGGAAAAGCGGTGTCTCCCACAGACTGCATCTTCTGAATGAACAGCAGAACTTACATTTTGCACATGTCGATTTTTCTAGAACTTTTGATAACATAATATTCTCCCTTCCGCTTGTGTACGGATTATCTTAACAATTTTACTCCGTTTAAAAGCTTTATTTTTCAACTGCACTGTATTTTTTCAGCATTATTTTAGGCCTGTAAGACAGCTTTGCCTTACGCAATCCCTCAATTCCTATATCTTCCTCCCTGTTAAGCCATGTCACGCCGTCAAGTTTTTCGGAAAAAAGCTTATTGATGGCTGCATATCCGCCATTTAATGCATACTCACCAACCGCTTTTTCAAAATGGACATCAACAGTATTTTCATTTATTTTTGACGCAATAGTCATGGCACAAGGGCTGTCATTAACATATATTATTCCGCCTATAAGCCCAAGTTCTTCAAAGTTTTCCAAAGCTTCCTTTATAGCCTTGTACTCAGCCAGCTGTGATGCATCCTCATCCTGCAGATGCTCGTAATACCACGCATCCGCAACTTTCTGTGCATCATAAATATTACATGCACCAATCTCATAGTATTTATAATCAGGATACGTCCTTACAAATTTTGAAAAATGGTTTTTCTTCTTATGGAATGCTTTTCCTGAAAGCGAAGCCAGTTCGCTTCTCAGATATATATAATCACTGTCCCCGGCATCACTGCTGTAGCAGAAACGTGCCGGCATGGCATTTTCAAGAACTTCTTTTTGTTCTTCTGTGACAAATGCAAACTGCAGGCGTTCACCACACTCTTTTGCATCCTTTTCTATCTCGGCAAGTGCCTTTGCGACATCACCTTTTCCAAGCGGAAATGTATAACCACATCTTGCACCTTTTCCAGAATACTTTCTTATTATAAAATCTTTATAACGGCTTATCTTTGTACTATATTTATTGCGAAGCAGATAGATATTGGCAAATGAAGCGTCGCTTGCCATTGTGCCTGACACAGCAATACAGCTGTTTATCCAGTCTTCATCTTCCGCCTCCGGTATAGACCATTCAAGCATAAATAATCCTCATTTTCTTATTTTTTGTTCATCGCCTGTATTAATTAACGGCGATATTGTAACACACTGATGTTTCAAGTACAATGTATTACTATAATGAAATTTTTATAAAGTAATCTATTTTTAAGTTGACCGCAGTATCTATATCCTCTAAAATAATTTTAGTGTTTTTGCATATTGCATGGTAAAGAAATGGAGGATTTTAACAATATTATGAACAAAAAAAATATATCTTTTATTCTGGCAGGCTTTTTACTGCTGACTCTTCAATTCAACGTAAAAATCGGTTCTGTTTACATTGATATTTTTAACGACATACTTGCAGCTGTGCTTATTACAGCCGGTGCATTTCCACTGGGCGGCCGCAATGTCGTATTCAAAAAATTTCGTATCTTATCTGTTGTAAGCATCATTTTTATAATTCTGGGACAGGTAATTAATTTCCTTATGGTTATCACGGGAGGCGACAATGCTTTAAAGGTTGTATCCGGTGTCGCAACAATATTTAACATTTATCTGACATACTATTTTACTGAAGGACTTATCCTTGAAGCTAAATTTCAGGATAAATCAGCTCTCACACGTTCTCTCAGATTAGTATGGGCATTATATGGCATTCTTATTTTCGGTAATTTCATCGCACTTATGTCAGGAATCGCACTTGTATCTACACTTGTTCAGATTGTATGTGTAATATTTTCTATTTACTACTGTTCATCTGTTTTTACTTCATGCAGCCAGCTCTACATGGAAGGGCTTCCAACAAAACATATGGATACAGAAAAATAATCTAACTGAAAGGATTTTGATATGAAAAAATTAGAAATAATCATCCGCCCTGAAAGACTTGACGATTTAAAAGCTATTCTCAATGAATGTGATGCACATGGTCTTATGATTACCAATATCATGGGATATGGAATACAAAGAGGTCACAAACGTGAATATAATGGAATTGATTTTGGTGGCAATCTGCTTCCAAAAGTAAAAGTTGAGACTATTGTAAGTGACGAAATTTCCGAGGAAATCATTAATCTTGTAATTGATAAAATCAATACCGGCACATATGGCGACGGCAAAATTTTTATCTATGATGTAGCCGATGCCGTAAGAATAAGAACCGGCGAACGCGGAGTTGATGCACTTTAAAGTCTGACCTATCGTTCTATATGACAAAATCCAAGCAAAAACTATGAGAAACACGCTCTGCGAGTTTCTCAAGTTATCGCGGCAGTCGCCAAGGTCTCGTGCAAGCACGGACTTTGGCTCGTTACACGCGTAAATAAACCGGCATGATTAAGCCTGAAATAAGGTTTAATCATGCCGGTTTTTAATTTATGTAAAACAGCTGACTGCCGGTATTTATTTTTCTTCATCACTTTCTGAACTCTCTGATGATTCCTGCTGATGTCCGTTTTCTATATCTTCAAGTGCCTGTTTTACTGCATTTTCCTCCTGGCTCTTCTTAACATAAATAAGAAAAATTCTTGACAGGACATAGCTGTCTATATAAAGAATCAGAGGTATTGTCACTATAAATGCCGTAAAGTAATTAATTGAAAATACTATAAGACCATATGTTATAAAAAGCATTATAAGTGTCTGTGGCAGATGATGCATACAGAGCAAAAGTGCATTTTTAAGTATTCCTATTACTGTATTTTCAAACTTTGAAAGCATAGGAAATGCATATAGTGCAACTGCTGATAAAACAAGAAGCAGTCCTATTGCCGCAAACATAAGAAGTCTTATCGGAACTCCGCCATCTGCTTTTGCCCACATATAGCATATTCTTATATCTGCTATAAGCAATGCTGCAACTACGCCAATTATCAATTCTATCAGAAATCCCTGTTTGAAATTCTGCTTAAACGACTTGATAAATCCTTTAAATACGTATCCTTCTTCATCTCTTACAAGTTTCATGCCAACATAAAACATTGCAGTAATCGAAGCCCCCATTGTTATAACCGGAATACTGAATACAAAGCCCAAAAAGCCAAGTATCAGAAAATCTCCCGCTTTAGTGAGTGCCTTAAAAAACTTTCCTTCTATACTAAACATATGTCTGTTTTCCTTTCAGTGTACTTAGTTGCTGTCAAAATAAGATTATACTGTAAAAACCATAAAAAGCAAAGAATTTTTAATTAAATAATCCCCTGTTTTTATTAAATATTTATAAAAGTATGTTTTTTCGTCTCTGATTATGTTAAACTCTGTATGTTTAACGACACACAAATCAAGGAGGTCTTTATGGCTCAGAACAAAAAATCAAAGAAAAAAATGCCGAAAGAACAGCAGACATCTTTTAAGGAATTATCTTTTTCCGATAAAATCCGTTACATTTTCGGCTATTATAAATATTACATGCTTGCGGCTGTTATTATAATTGCCGCTGCCGGATATACCATCTACTCTTTTGTGCAGAATAATTATGATATAAAATGCAATATTGTAGTTGTTGACGGTAAGATTACAGGATATGATACATATTCTGACGATATAACAAAAAATTTCACCAGATATATTGGTCTTGACGGAAAAAAAGAACGTGTTGAACTCGACTGCCACTATTCTTTAACAATAAAGCCTCTCGACCAGGAAGCTAACATAAGCCAGAACAAAATTTATATTCTTGCATCTGTCGGCTCTATTGATGGTTACATGGCAAATCGTGACTATATCGATTATTTTTCAACTGATGCCGAGACATTTTTATATGATTTAACTGAAATTCTTACTGATGATGAGCTTGCAAAAATCGGTGAAGAAAACATAATTTACTATACAACAGCTGATAAAACCCGTATTCCTATCGCTGTTGACCTCACAAATACGAAGGTAAAGACTGATACCGATCTCACACTCAAATCACCTTGCTACGGAGTTGTTGTATCTGCCAAAAATCCTGAAAATGCTATTGCGTTTATCCGTTATGCTTTTGATTTGTAATTTTTTGCAAATGCAATTTATCCAAATACAAATTTATATAAATCCGGGCCGCCGTCTGTCTGTGCATAAAGTTCAAAGCCAAGTTTTTGTGCCAGCTTTCGTGACGGCTCGTTTGTTTTGTCTATCACAGCAAACATTTCCTGTATCCCAAGCTCATCTGATGCATATTCAAGAATTGCCTGACACGCTTCATATGCATACCCTTTATGCTGCATATCTCTTCTTATCAGATAACCTATCTCGCAGCATGTAACACCGTCTATTTCCCTGTTTTCAATGCCAGCTCTGCCTATAAGTTCTCCAGATTTTTTTTCAAATACAAGCCACAGACCATACTCGAAAAATCCATACATATTTTTTATGTAATTTTTTGTAAATTCAAGTTCTTTATCATAATCGTAAAGCTGTTCAATGTACCGGCAGTCTTCAAGTGTGCTGTATACAGCATACAATTCCGGCAGATCTTTTGTCGTCATCTCCCTTATTAATAAATTTTTTGTCTCTGCTACAACAAACGGTTCACCTGTAAGGCGTGCATATACAAGCCTGTAATAAGAAATCCCCATATCAAGTGTTCCGAATACATAAGAATACCCCTCTCCCGGCTTTGTGTTAAACCCTGCAGCCTTTACCTCACAGCTGTCTTTTCCACACGCCTCAGCCTGCATCTTTAATTCATTTTCCGACACATCAGTAATAACAAGTGAATCTTCAAAATCAATTTCTTCAATACCATCAGGAATGAAAAGATTAACTTCTTTATCAAGATTTTGTTTAATTATATTAAGTTCGTCGTTGCTAATTGTAATATATTTTATA
>ERZ780223.1217-NODE-1217-length-26111-cov-4.373657_pt1 | contig 26111 bp, 19 predicted proteins | sample MGYA00511016_ERZ780223 | MGnify/ENA primary metagenome ERZ780223 (study PRJEB29588, sample SAMEA2159032) | human gut metagenome | biome: human gut; feature: human-associated habitat; material: faeces | place: Denmark | collected 2008/2010 ... | reverse complement strand
ATTTAGCTCATAATTGTTTCTCTTAATATCGTTTTCCACTTCGCTTATTTCATTATTCAATCTGTTTCCAACACACTCGATATAATATACATCTCTAAGATATGGAACTAAAAAATCTCTATTGTATCTCGCCATACTTCTCCTCCATTTAGTACATATTTTCTAATGTGATTTAACAAACACTCCCACCCACATTAATTTTAGTCTCTCTTGTATTACACTGCTAATTTACAAACAGATGGTCTCTCTTTTTGTAATAAACATTATTTGCTGAGACCATTGCAGAACAAAATATTACACACATACCAATGTCTATCGTATATTGCGTTATAATATCACCACCAAAATCTGTGCCCACTATAATCATTGCCAAAATCTTGGCTAAGCAATTTAATGCTGCAACTACAATTATAGAAACCAAGTATTTTTTCCAAGCGTTTTTCTTTTTTTGAAGCATTTCTCTCCATATATAAACAAGAAATACACTCAAAATAACATTTAAAATCACAAATACTATATCTATAATTTTTGCACTAGGATAAAATCCATAAAATATATATTGCTCTCCACCTTCATCAAACATTTCTATGATAGTTCTTGCAGCATTTCCTAAATTAATAAGTATTGAAAGCAAAAATCCTGCATAGACCAAGAAATTATGCCATTTCATCGGCAGCTCCTGCTGTCCGTTATTCATATACATATTTACATTTGGATTTATCTGCTGCGGATATTGTCCGTTGTTTATATACATATTCCCATTTGGGTTTATCTGCTGTCCCTGCTGCGGATACTGTCCATTGTTTATTTGCATATTTCCGTTCGGATTTTGATACGGCGGCTGCTGGTATGGCTGTTTCTGTCCGTTATTCATTTGCATATTTCCGTTTAGATTTCCCGATTGTCCCTGCTGTGGGAACTGTTGCTGCTGATACGGCGGCTGTCCCTGCTGTCGGTTTTGATTATTCATAATGTTATTATAATTTCCTGCCTGTATTTTTTTTGCCGACTCAATTCCTAATCTGCTGCCACAATTAACACAAAATCTTGCACTTTTTTCATTTTCATATCCACATTTTAAACATCTCATGTTTTATTACCTCCTTTTATCTTATGAATAGGCATTTTGAAACTATCATAAAACTTGATTAAATTGTGCAGATATAACACAACATATAATTATTTTCACAATCACCTATATCTTATGAAAATAATCCACTTAAAAGCCACCCACCTATACCGCTTATTGAATCTGATATTGCCTGCTGGATAAAATAACCTAAAATCTTTCCAACTATCAGACTTACTATAAACAATACAATGTGCATTACCAGTATCTCATACAGTTTTACAGATGGCTCTCTTTCAAGTACTTCAAAATATCCGTATAAAAAGATAAAGTTTGTAAACATAACTATAGGTATCACAAGCAACATTACTATCAGCATTATTATTGCTCCAATATCTGAATTAAATATCTTTGCGACATACATCATTGCTATAAAAAATATTATATATGCTGTGAAAAGTATTACTCCAGCCAATGTCTTTACGGCTATTACCGCATAGGTCTGTATGAAAGTTATATTTTCATGGAACAGATATTTGCTCACGACAAACATTACTCCTGCAACAAGCAGCCCCCACAAAAACATCCCAATCAGTATCAGTATGGCATATTTCATTACACTATTGAGCATATCTTGAAATACACTTCCAAATATCTGATCCTCTAAATTTGCTCCTATTATCGCACACGCTATAAGCAGTTCAATCAATAAGACAAACATTGATATGCCTGATATTATAAGCGACTCAGCTATTGAGTTTGAATTTCCAAGATTTTTTACGGCATTTAACGGTGACCTGAATATATCTACTGCAGTAGACAATATTCTTTTTCCAATTCCCGATGCCATCTGGGAGATATTACCCTGATTTCCATTTGGCTGCGGCACCTGATTCCAACTGGAATAACCTCCGTTTATCGGCTGTTGTCCCGGATACCCTCCCGGATAATCTCCGTTTATCGGCTGCTGTCCCGGTGCTCCTCCCTGATAATTTCCGTTTATCGGCTGCTGTCCCGGATACCCTCCCGGATAGTTTCCTCTTATCGACTGCTGTCCAGGTACTTCTCCCGGATAGTTTCCTCTTATCGGCTGCTGTCCCGGTACTTCTCCCGGATAATTTCCTCTTATCGGCTGCTGTCCCGGTACTCCTCCCTGATTATTTATTTTCTGGTTCTGTTCTTTTTGTTTCTGCATATAATACTGTTTTCTTAACTGTTCCTGTTCTTTTGCGAACTCAATCTCACGCTTTTTGCTCTGCTCGCAGTTACATTTCTCACCGTTTTTTAATTGCTTTCCGCAATATCTGCAAAATGCCATTTTTATCTCTCCTTTCCGTTTGCCGTTCATCGCTGCCATTCTGTCAGCAATGATTACATTCACTCTTTTTCTTATGTTTATCTAAGCTTATACAGGTTGTCCTCATTTCCCATATACAACTCCTCTGCTGATGAAAGATAATATTCCTTTTCTCTTTCAAGCCTTGCTCCGTTTCCTAGAAATGTTCCATTTTTTGAATAATCCACTACACGATACTTATTTAATGCTCCTACATATGTTATCTCGCAATGCTTTCTACTCACCTGTGCATCTGTTATCGCATATGTGCATTGTGTCGCATCCCTGCCAAATATCACCTTTTGGTCACTTGGCAGAGGTATCAGCTTTCCGATATGCGTTCCTCTTATACATATCAAACCTCCCTGTTTATCCTCAGATAAAGCAAGGCTTCTTGTCACCTGCATTGTCAATATGTCATTTTTCAATTCAATCCCCCCTATAATATTTTTTTGATTTCTTCCTGATAGCGTCTGCTTATCGGTAATACACTTTCACCTACTTTTATCTCTGTTCTCGAACTTCCCGTTATATATTTTTTGTTTACCAGATAACTCTGATGACACCTTACAAATCCATACTGTTGAAGCATTTCTTCAAGCTCGTTCATTTTGGCATAAAAGCTTATACTCTCGCCTTTCTGGTATATTTTTATTTTTCTTTTTTCGCCTTCAAAATAATAGACTTTATCAAGAAGTATCTGCTCTTTTTTTCCATTTACCGATATATGCAGGCAGTTTGTGCATTTCGACCGTTCTGTCATGTACCTGCCTATTTCATCATCTAGACGCTTTTTGTCTACAGGCTTTAATATGTATGAAAATGCCTTATAAGTATATCCGTCAAATATATGCTCCGCAGATACAGTTATAAATATAATATCCACATCAACATTGTTTTCCCGTATATATTTTGCAGTATTCAATCCGTCATATTCCGGCATATTTATGTCTAAAAGCAGCAGGTCAATGTCAAATTCTTCTTTTTCTATATCATCAACCACCTGTTTTCCCGACATATAATGTACTACCTGTGCATCGTCATAAGAAAATATTGAATGTATCACTAAATCATGTATCTTTTCTCTATACTCTCTGTCATCATCACATATTCCTATCCGTAACATATCCTACCTCATACTTCACCCTGACTGTTCATCCTCCGCACCAGTTTTTTGCGTTACCATCCACACTGTAAATGTGAACAATAATGCTTTGCTTTTGCGGCTGATAACTTTATCCCAGTTTTATTGCTTCATGTCTTCCTGCCATATACAATATTGTTCCCGGTGCAACACTTACATACTGACCTTTTATTGCTTTTGTTCCATCCGAAAATTCAATTCCATTTGATGAATAATCTATAACATAATATCTTTGCTCTGTACCGTTATATCTTATTCCACAATGTCTTCTGCTTATCTTCGGATAACTAAATACAAGTGTCGCACACTTCGGATCTCTGCCAAGTATCACTTCATCTCCGTCATTCATCACAAGTTCGGAAGAACTGTATTCTCCCTCCATTCCATATAAACATCCAGATTTTGGAATCATGCCCGGTGTAGGTTTATATCCTCCCGGCTCTGGCTCTGCACCAGTGCCTATATCATCACCTGCAACTGTCATATCTCCTGCATAATTTCCTGACACAAAATCCACCGGCGGCATTCCCGTCATATAATGCTTTCCGTCTTCACCAACATAACCATCCGGATTTGGTGACATCGGCGGTGTTAAAATTTGATTTTTTCCATCATCATGCTGTGGCGGTATCGGTGGTATCGGAAAATCCCATTCTTCCTCTGACTCCTCCTTTTCCATTTCAGGTTTTAATGCCGTCATAAAGAGTATTCCTGCTACAATGAGAAACACTCCTGCCACAAGTGTTACATATACACCTGCTCCCGTGCAGTTGCTCATTATTTTTGACACGGCATATTTGCCTACACCGTCTATATCAAACAATCTTGCATCGACAAGCGTGATACTTTTTACATAATCGTCTATCTTGTCCCATATCATTCCCGGTATCATAAATGAATAAATAAGCCTTGCAACAACAGTCACTGCTCCCGTGGCTATCATCATTATCTGGTTTGTCTTTCCTGTGACAGCAATGACTATAAGCGATGCTACTGCCAAAAGTACAGGAATTAACAATAATATTGCCATAATCTTAAATACATTCTTTACATCACTGTCACTCAGCTTTTTTGCCGATTTTTTAGTGGAATTGCTTTTTTTAGCCGTCGATTTTTTTGCCTTATTTTTACTTTTTGAACTTTTCTGTTTCGTTGTTGTCTTTTTGGTTGATTTCTTTGTTGACTTCTTTGAAGATTTTTTCATCTTTGCCGATGCTTTCTGTGCCGAGAGAATACCTGTATTTTGGGCACTCTTACTGCCTGATTTTTTTTCACCGGCTTTTTTTGTTATTCCCTCTATATCGTCAATCTCATCATCAGCAGTAAAGAGCCATTTGACTAACATTATCTGTGAGATAGAACTTCCTTTGTCTTTCTTGTCAATCTTATCATCAAATTCTTTTACCTTATCATCCCATTTACCTGTATTTTCTTTGTATTTGTCTATGACTTTTTTATCAACCTGTGCCTTTTTTGCTGTTTTTGAGTCCTCGTCTTTTGCATACTTATTTATCTGTACTGCCGTTTTCAGATATTTTTCTCCCGAAATGCTCATTGACGGCAAAAACAGTGATATTATTATGATTATCATAAAAACAGCACCGACACACATCTGCCATTTAAAACCTTTTTTCTCCATATGTACCTCCTAACTCAATTCATCAATTCTTTCTAACACCGTATATGACTCCTGTATCCTCTTTGTCCTATCAAGTTCCATGCAGTCACACGCCAGTTTTATCCACTTTTTTCTGTCACGGAGCTTAAATCTGTGTTCTACTTTTATCTTATCTGTTCCGCTTTCAAGTCTTTTTATCACATCCGGTGCTTTCTCTAATGTAAGACAATGATACATTGTCGCACCGACGGCATATATGTCCGTCCATGTCCCCTCGTTGCCTGCCTTGCCCGATTTTGCTGTCTGATATTGTTCAGGAGCGGCATAATCCGGCTTTAAGAATGACGCCGTAAATGTCATTTTCTTATCATATATATACTTTGCCGCCCCCATATCTATAAGAACAATCTCACCGTTTTTCTTCCTTATTATGTTTGCGGGTGATATGTCGCAATGTATCATTTTCCTTTCGTGCATATTAGAAAGTGCTTTTAATACCGGAACAAATATCTCTTTTATCTCCTGCGTATCATACAATTTATTTTTTCTCTTTCTAAGCTCTCTGCCTATGCTCTCCCCCTGTATGTACTCCATTACCATGTATGCAGTATCATTTTCAAAAAAGGCATCGGTTACCGTCACGATATTTTCAGTGTGTATAAATTTAGCTGTCATTTTTATCTCACTGACAAAGGATTTAAGTCCGTATTTAAACGGCTCAACCATGCCCGAATGTCTTATTGATACATAATTTTGTTCTCTCTGAACCCACTGTTTAGGAAAATATTCCTTAACGGCTACATTTCTCAAAAGATTTATATCCTTTGCAAGATAAGTAATTCCAAATCCGCCAATCCCTACGATACCTAATATCTGATACCTGTCATTTAAAAGAGTATCCGCAGGCAATATATCATTTTTATCTGTATTTCCATTGTCAATATGGGATATTATGTCCTTTTCGCCCCAGACATTTTCTTTTATGCAAAGCTCATCTTCCTTAATATCAGTTCTGTCTGCCGAAATACATAAAACTTTCCTGTCAAGCACAATCCCTGCCGACAATATCTTAAAATCAATGTCATTTTCTTTCGATAAGACTGCTATATCCGAAAGAGCCATGTCGCTGTCATCATTAAGCACGAGCAAAAAGCATTTTATCTCCAGCACACTGTCCCATGCTCTCCATATCGTATATGTATCGCTTTGACTGAAACGGCATCCCAAAAGCCACCTCTTTTCTATGACCGCACCCTGACACCATTTTTGAACTTCCCTCTTTATGGTTTTGTTGTCAAATCCACATATGCTGCATACCATGGTATCGTCAGGCAGTTCCTCAAAGCATCCCATACAAATCTTTGTCTTTTCCATATCAATCCTCACTGTGCTGTTTTAAATATTGCATTGCTGCCTCTTCTCTTGTAATATCAGGTATTGGCATTATCTCAGGCATTGTCTTTGGCAGCACTGCCCTTGCAGTCGGTTTTTGCGGCTTTTCTCCCGGCAGATACTCATGATAAAGTTCATAATACAACTCTGCCATTGACTGGTATCTGTTCTCTATCTGCACATTAAGACCTTTTAATATCGCATTTGCCTGATAATCTTCTATTTCTATATTGAACATATTAAGAGGTATTGTCTTATCTTCTGCAACACGCTCATATGCCTTTTGCAATTTTATCCCCGTCAGCAGATAATACATTGTGGCACAAATACTATACACATCTGTCCACGGTCCCTGATTTCCGTTTCTGTCATACTGCTCTATAGGTGCATAACCATGTTTCAGAAAAATGGATGTCTCCTGTCCTGCTCCACTGTGTTTTGCAGCTCCAAAGTCTATCAGTTTTGCCTTAAATTTGTCGTTGAGCATAATATTGTCAGGACTTATGTCCCTATGTATCACACCAGCCTTGTGCACGCTGTTCAATGCCTTAATAACATCTTTTAAAAGTTCAAACAATATATAACTCTGTAAAACTCCACCTGAGCTTTTTGCAAACTGCCTGAAATTTATCCCGTCTATATATTCCATAACTATATATGCCGTCTTGTTTCCGTAAAAGAAATCCCTTACGGAAACTATTCCCGGCATACCATAAAATTTTGAGAGTGTTTCTGCTTCTTTTATATATCCCTTAAGACCGCCAAGATAAGCAGCCTTTTTTGTATTTACCGTAAACACATCCATACTGTATGTACTATATTCCGTGGAATAGGTTGTCGTCTGTTCTCTCTTTGCCACGCCTTTTGGAAAATATTCTTTTATACACACCTTTTTACTCTGGTAAAAATCCCATCCTATATAGGTAATGCCAAAACCACCTATTCCTATGACCTTTCCGACAAGATATTTGCCGTTGAGTATCTCGTACGGTGGCATACCATTTTCCGGCTGTTGATAATCTTTTAATGAAAATCCGCATTTTGGACATGGCACACCGGTGTTTTCCAATAACTCCATACATCCCATACAAAGCCTGTTGGGGTCAACAAGTGTTTTGTCCATTTTTACCACCTCCTTCTATATTTAAAGATATTTAATAAAGCGTACATTCGCAATCTGCCTTATCCACCGCTTAATACTTCACAAAAAGTGGGTAAATTCTTATTCTACATTTAAAAATCAAAGTCACTGTCATCACTTACAAACTCATCAGCTCTTGAATTTTTCTTTGTTTTTTTCTTGTCTGACTTTTTACTTGTATTTTTTTTCTTACTGCTTCCGTCCAAACCCGAACGATTTACTTTCGACTTATCCGATTTTTTGCTGCTGTCAGGCTTCGGTGCCGCAGGTGCAGGCGGTTCAGTAGGTGCAGGGGTAGGTGTCGGTGCACCGAGACTTACCACAATACTTACTTTTTTAGGAACTTTTTCCTTTTTAGGGATATTTTTGTCTTTGCTGTTACTGTTATATTTTTTTCCTGACTTTGGTTCTTGGCTTATTATGTCACCCTTAGCAACACTTTCGCTTATAACCTGGTCTTTTGTCGTAAGTTTTATCTTGCACTTATACTTTTTATTCAGCTTATCTATAACCGATTTTGCCTCATCAAGATTTTTATCCTTTAAGTTTGGCAGCTTGAACATATACTTGTCTTTTTTGCCCCATGATATATAAAATTTAAGTTTGTCTATATCTTTTGATGAAACATCGCCGCTCTTGCTCTGTTTGAAGCACTTGTCTTTTGAAGCCGAATTGTAGTCATATTTAAAACTTATGTCTGATGTGACACCTGCATTTTTAAGGTTTGTCTCTATCTCACTTTTTGACATTTTAGTCATTTTTTCTATGGTGACTTTCCCGGCACTTCTGACGGTCACTTTTACGACTTTGTCATCCGGAATATCTGCTCCCTGTCTCGGCTCAGTGTCCTCCACTTTCTCGCTCTTACAGGCTTTATCATATATATATGTAACTTTTGCCTTGCAGCCTGCATCATCCAGATTTTTCTTATATTCTTCCCAAGTGGTGTTTCCTCTCTGATATGCTGCCATCTTTTCAACATTTGAACCGGAATTGTCACCTCTGTTTTTATTTATGACTCTGTTTGCAACACTTACACCTGCAAATACCGCACCTGCACAAACAGCCATGCTGCCTGCAAGTATTGCTGCCCTCTGCCATGCCGCCATCGCCATAAACTTCTGCTTCAGACGGTTTCCGACCGTGTCCTGGTCGTCCTTTACTTTTGGCAAAATCCATTCCGGCTCATATACCGGAACGAAATTTTTGCCATCGAGTGCCTCCATGAAATCTTCCGCACATTGAAGCCTGAACTGTGGTTGTATATTAAGGCAGGTCATTATGGCAAATTCTGCCTGCTCCGGAATATTTATCCCGACCTCCGACAATGTAAGCAGCTTATCCTCCTGTGTCCTGTCATTTGCAGGCTGAGGTTTTGCCCCCGTCAACATTCTGTAGAAAAGTGCCGCTACCGCATACAAATCCGTATATGGTCCCTGCACTGCTTTTCTTCCATACTGCTCGATAGGTGCGTAACCCTCTTTAAGCACAATTGCCGTATTTTCATTTTCAACACGCTCAGCATATTTTGCCGCTCCAAAATCTATAAGTTTGATAACACCTTCATTTGTAACAATAATGTTGTCAGGTGCTATGTCCCTGTGTATTACACCACGCTTATGTATTTCTTTAAGAGTGTAGAGTATAGTAAGCACGACTCGTCTTGCCCAGTCATACTCCACTCTGTTGCCCTTAAGTTTAAGGATATGTTTTACATCCATTCCCTCAAGGAACTCCATCACGATGTAACCGGTGTTGTTTTCCTCAAAGAAGCTGTAAACCTGAACAACACCTTTTACATCCTGCAGGTTTGCTATACTTCTCGCTTCTTCAAGGAAGTGACGCAGACCTATCTTAAAACGCTCATGCCTTACGCTCTCTGATATTACCGATACAGTGCCCGTAGTTCTCTCTCTGCCGGAAAGCTGCTTAGGAAAATACTCCTTTATGGCGACTTTGCATTGCAAGAGGTTGTTCCAGCCTATATAGGTATTTCCAAATCCGCCTGAGCCAAGCAGTTTTCCTACTATAAACTTTCCCTGCAATACCGTACCCGGCTTGAGACACATATCAGCATTGTATTCTATATTTAATTTTTCTTTACAATACGGACAGATATCCTTTGCATTGTCAGCTATCTGCCGCATACAGCTATAACAAAATCGCATATATGTTTCCTCCTGAAAGATTTATTGCTACCCACTATTTTTTATTATTTAAACTGGTTATAATCATCTACACCATCATTTTTGCTACCGCCTCTCGAACTTCTATCAGGCTTTTTATGTATGCTGTCACTGCCACTATTACCACTTGGTTTTGTAGCTGTTTGAGGTTTCCTTGTCACTACCGGTTTTGGCGTAGGTTTCGGCTCGGCAGAAATCTTAAGCCTGTCACCCTGCTTAAACTCAGTAACATTTGACTTTCCGTTTACCCATACTTTTTTGACGATATAATTGTCAGGATATTTTGTTCCAAGTGATGCACCGGCATTTGAAGCATATCTTTTCAGTCTTGCAACGGTAAGTGAACTGTTTATTGATACATGGTTTCTGACCGTGGCAAAAAGCTTTCCGTCACCGTTTTCAGAATCATCATTTCTTCCGTCATAGCCCTTTTTATTTTTAAGACTTTTAGAGAGAACTTTTACAATAGTTCCCATGCCATATCTGAAACTTACATACGCACTTGAATATTTGTCCGACGACAGTGTACGAAGTCTTGCCCTGTTGCCTGTTTTATGGTCTTTAGGATTTTTGCTGTAGACAAACTTAACTGACGATATACTCTTTCCTTCAAATGTACCGTATCTCTTGCAATTTGCTTTCGACATTGTGTAATATGCACCGGTATGGTATATAAACTGAATCTTCTTCTTGGAAGTATCCATTCCGTTTATCTTTGCAGTCTGTCTCTTTATCTCGCTGTCAGCTTTCGCCGTATCAGAAGCATATTTCTTTCTTATCGCATCAAGGTCTATCGTATTTTTGTCATATATTATCTTTGACAAAGTTCCGTAAGCCTGTGTATCATCACCCTTTTTCAGGCTGACTCCGTCAGGTATATAACTCTGCATATATACATCTTTAGATGCTTTTATACGCTTTTTGACAGACGCACTTTGAGCCCATCTTGTGTTGGTGCAGTTTTTAAGCCATTTTTCTGAAAATGTTACATTCTTCGTACTTGCGACTATGACATTTGCATATACCGTCCTGTTTTTCTTTATGTCTGAGTTCACTTCATCCAAAGTTCTTCCGTCCTTAAGCACATCATTTGTCATATCATTGTATTCAAGTACCGTACCCTCGGCATTGTTTGGGTCATATCTGTACTCAACAGTCCTGTTTCCTTTTTTCAGACCAAAATCAGTCCACTCTTTATCAAAATCAGCAAGCGTCATGTCACCGCTTTTTACTTCGCTGACAATCTTAAATTTTTCCTGTGTCGCACCCTGGTTGCTGCTTCCTCCGTCATGCAGTCCTTTTATCACAACTGCGCCTCCGGCTATAACAGCTACACCTACAACTGCGACAAGACCTTTCACCCATATAGGCATTTTTCCCGTATCACGCTTTGCACGCTTTACTTTGCGTCTTTTTGTATCAGAGGAATTAAGCTCTTTGTAAAACTCCTGTGCAGTCTTTGTCCTGTCATCCTGATACACATTTAAGGCATTCATAAGTGCGTTTTCCATCGACTGGCTTATACCTGTGTTTAATTTTGACGGCTCTGTTATCTCATCAGATAATGCTCTGTCTACAGACTCAGGCGGCACTTTTCCCGTTATCATCCTATACATGACTGCCGCAAGAGCATAGATATCCGTCCACGGACCTCTTTTTCCCTGACTTCTGTACTGTTCTTCCGGTGCATAGCCCTGTTTTAATATGATGGCAAGACTTTTTGAATTTGCCGTCGTTACATATCTTGTTGCACCAAAGTCCAACAGTTTTACTTCACCCTGCTCTGTTATAAAGATAGTTTCCGGTGCTATATCACAATGGATAATGTCAAGCGGATGCACTTTTATAAGTCCGATAAGTATCTGTGATATAAACTGTTTTGCCTCCTCAGGTTTATATACCTTTCCCGTATCAAGCACTTCTTTTAATGTTGTTCCCACAAGGTACTCAGATATAACATACCCTGTATCATTTTCAGCTATACAGTCATAAACTTTTGCAACTCCCTGTGTATCGGCAAGCTGCTGTATCTTGTTTCCCTCATTTAAAAATGTTTCAAGACCATGTGAAAACTGTTCGTACGCATCTCCTGAATATATGGTGACTTCACTCTCTCCGTCAGAACGGGTTGAAAAGTCACTCGGAAGATACTCGCTTATTATGACTTTATGCTGTGCCTCGGCATCAAAGCCGAGGTATTTTACCGTATATCCGCCGTACTCCAACGCTTTACCTACGATGAATTTTCCTCCGATAATAGTACCCGGATCCAGATAATATGATTTTTCCCTGACATTCGACTGGTCATATCCGCAAGCCGGACATATTTTGTCGTTGTCAGAAACCTGGTTCATACAACCCATACAAATTTTCATAGCGTTCCCTCATTTCCGTATATATTTACATAAACTTGTCGGTGTTTAACAGGTCATACAGGCAGATATCACTCTGCATATAAACATACATTACTTTCTGCTTTTGACCTTTACATTATTTCTGCTTAACTACATTGGTTTTAGATTTTTTATTGTGTTTCCATGCCTTATAAGTATCAGCATTTGTGTTTAATAAAAATTTCATTTCAAAGTTGGTTATTTTAACCGTATATCCTTTTATAATCACACTGTTTTTCTTTTTCTTAATAGGCAGTTTAACCAGTTTATAACATCTTGAATTCCAATGATTGTTACCTTTTGCCATAATATATACATGGCTTAGATTACTCATAACAAAGCGGTTAATTTTTACTTCCAACTGCTGTTTTTTCTTTGAATATGTCGCCGTATATTTAATCTGTGGAATCTTAGATTTCACCGTAATCTTAATCTTATTTTTTCCAATGACATATGTGACAACAGCCTTGCCTGAAAAATATTTCTTCACACTTATCTTTCCGTTCTTTGCATTTACAGAAAGATTTTTCTTGTATTTTGACGGCACTGTGATTTTTTTAACATTAGGGCTTGTTCCAAATATTCCCTTTGAAGTAGCAGAACTTCCCCATGCAACCGTAATTACAGACTTATAAACTATCACCGTAAATTCACATTTAACAGTCTCATATCCATCCGCTGATATTTCACAATAGTAGGTGTATTTTCCTATTTTTGCATTTTTAGGTGTCTTGTAGCTGCTCTTTTCAGACAATGATTTGTCACTGCCTTTTTTGTACCATTTATAAGTACACTGAGTATCTGTCTTTACAGTTACTTTTAAATTTAATGCCGTACCGCTTTTTACATATTTGTCAGAGTTGTCATAATTTACTGAAAGTTTCTTATCAGGAGTTTTTGATGGCTCTACTGTAGGTGTCACCATTGGATTCTGGCTTGGCTCTGTCGTCGGATTCTCCGTTGGATTCTGACTTGGCTCTGCAGTTGGCATCACTGTCGGGGTTGCTGTTGGCGTTGCCGTCGGACTCTGGCTTGGCTCTGTTGTCGGTGTCTCCGTTGGACTCTGACTTGGCTCTGTTGTCGGCTCTCCTGTCGGACTCTGACTTGGCTCTGCTGTTGGTTTCCCTGTCGGACTCTGACTTGGCTCTGTTGTCGGTGTCTCCGTTGGGGTAACATCTGTTTCTTTTGCTATCTCGATAATATTTGTGTGCAGATAAGCAACCGTTCCAGTTTCATTCGTGTCACTATTTTGAAATACAAACTTCGCATAAATAACTATATTTTTTCCTGCATAATCTGATAATGATATTTTTTGATTGTTATATTCAATCCAATGTGCAGCAGTACTACCATCTAAACTTTTCAACTCATTTAAATCTTTTACTTTATAAGCATCATCATTCATTTCATCTATGTAGTAATGGAACTCGTTTGTCGTACTACTATCATCACTACCTGTAATAGTAAATGCAGCTTTAGATACTGCATCTGTTTCATTTTCTGCCGTATCACTATATTCTTTATATTCTCCGCTCCAAGGCTTTGCAGCTTCACCGGCTACACTACCGATTTCTCCACTGACATTTATCGCACATTGTGATGCTGCTACAATTCCTTCTAGATTTGTATCTTCTGCCTGTGCTTTTCCTGTCCCAAAGTTTATCCCGGTAAATAAAGAAAAAATCATTGCTATTGCAACCAGCATTGCCATATTTTTTTTATTCATGTCTTTTACCTCCTATCGTGTATCTTTCTTAAGATTTCTAAGTACAATTACACTTATCACTCCGCATACTGCCATCATTAAAAATAATATCAGCCATGTATTAGTCAGATGTGATGCTCCTCTATTGTATAAATCATTATGTTCATGTGGCATTCCTGTCACTTTCATATTCAGTTTATTTAAGTTTGTGATATTTCCAAGACACTCCATAGACCATCTGCTGACAGTAATGTAAGATATTTTGTCTGCTGCACCTTTTAGCTCAAATAATACGCCTGAGAATAAAAGCTGTATTATAAGTACAAACGGTGCAAGTGCCATAGCCCTGTCACTGTTTCTTACACATGATGACACTATAAGTCCCAATGCTGCAGACGCATATATCGTAAGGAATATCGTGAGCCATATCTCAAGCTGCGGAGTTGGAAGTACCTGTTCCTTTTTAGGTGCGTGTTTCATAAGCACCAGAAACAGTCCCGTCAATATGGTAGTCTGCATAAAACATACAACCGCCTGCACTATATATTTTGACAATATATATGTCCATAGTCTCAGATTTCCCATGTATTCACGCTTCAGTATAGGTCTTTCCTTACATACTTCCTGTATCGTGTTGAACAAGCCTATCCATATTCCGGAGCAGGCAAGTGCAAACATTATCGACTGTGTCGAGTCATATATCTTAAAAACATCTTTTTTTGCCACTACTTTTAACAAAAGAGCGATTATGAACGGCTGCAATAAAAGCAATAAAAGTCTTTGTCTGTCATTAAAAACAAGTTCAAAATATCTCTTTGTGAGAACTCCAAGCTGCTTTAACGGTGATGTTTTCTTTCCTGAGTCTTTTATCATGTCTGATATTTTTTCATTCTCATTTACTTCAGGTATCTCCGTGTTCTTGTCAAGATGCTGCTCTTTATAAAGCATAAGATATTTCATATTCCACATATCAACATTCGAAGCAAGCTCGCTATACACATCCACAAGACTGTCTTTTCCAAAATATTCATACATTTTGTCCGGTTTGCCACAGTAACAGATTTTTCCTCCCGGTCCCATAAAGATAACTTTGTCACAAAGGTTTATGTTCTGCACTGTATGTGTTACCATGATTATTGTCTTATTCTCTGTTTTTGACAGTTTTGCAAGCGTGTTAATAAGACTTTTCTCTGTATCAGGGTCAAGACCTGATGTAGGTTCATCAAGGAAGAACAGTCCGGGGTCTGCGAGAAGCTCAACTGCTATACTCGCTCTCTTTTTCTGGCCTCCACTGAGTTTTCTTATATATTCATTTGCTCTTTCCTCAAGTCCCACCATCTGTAAGACTTTTTGTATTCTCTCGTCTCTCTCTCCCTTTGTCGTATCTGGCGGCATCTTTAACTGTGCCGTATATTCTAACATTCTTCTCAATTTGAGATTTTCATATATTATGTCCTGCTGCGGCACAAAACCTATAATATTTTTAAGTGACTGAAAATTCTTTCTGAGGTCTATTCCATTGCAATAAACTTTTCCGGAAATGTCATAGTCAAATCCACTCATCGCATTCATAACCGTGGTCTTGCCTGCTCCCGAACCACCTATAATGGCTACGAACTCGTTGTTTCCTATGTCACAGAAAACATGATTTAATATTTTTCTTCTGTCATCAGCCTTGCCGACAATCTTGTTTACATTGTGCAGCTCCAATGATGCTCCGCCTGCCGCCTGCTGGTATATGACACTGTTTTCCGAGAGGAACATAGTTATGCCGGCAATCTGTATTATGTCGCCGTCATGTACTTCCATGCTGCCTGCCCTTTGCACGATTTCGCCGTTTACATAAATACTGTTCACGCTGTTGTTGTCATATATCACATAGCCGTTTGCACTATTTACAAGAAGTGCGTGTTTCCTTGACACACCCGGATTTTCAAGCACTATGTCATTGCGGCTGTCACGCCCTATCGTTGTCTGAGGTTTTGTAAGTTTTTTTGTGCTCCAGACTGAATTTCTTGAAATACTTGAAAATACGAGTATTACATTTTTACTGCTGTAACTGCTGCTCCCTGCTATCCTGATAAACATATCACCCGGCTGTTTTACATAATATTTTTTTGCAAACATCGGATGGTAACTTCTGTCACGATACAGATACATTTTTCCACTGTCATCCAGATCCCCGACATAGACCATATCATTTACAAGTTTTATTTTTCCCTGTATTTCTGAAATCACCGGGTCATTTATAACTATGTCACACTGCATCGAACTTCCAAAAAACAGTCTGTCTTTTTTCATCCCGGCAAGGTCATACTCTGTTATCTGTCCGTTACTCAAAACGATAAGTTTATTAGAAGAACCGTAATACTTTGTGTTATCCACATAAACCGTTGATTGTAATCTGTCACTGTTCTGCATAAGCCTTTTGTCCTTTTCAAATATTACTTTTCATTTATCTTCCCATCATTTGTATTTAACATAATGCAAGGTGTCTGAATTTCTTTTATCATTTTCTCAAGACTTCTCTGTCCTGAGATGGCTGTTGCCGCTTCAAGTCCGTTTGAACTTAAAACTAGCGGATAGTTCTGTATCTCACCATCTTCAAAATCATCCTGTGCTACCATGTAGTACAATAATCTTTCAGATGCAAGCTTTTTGTCTTTGTCATCATTGTCAAAGATTGAGAAAGTTCCCGTATATCTTACAAGCATCTTTCCGTCAATAACAGGTATAAGCAGTCTGTAGCCATCACTTTCTGCCGCCTGTGTCTTATAAAGTTCCTTGCGGTACTCTATTCCTGAAATGATATTTATTCCTTTCAGATAATTCTCACTATTACTTTCAAACTGCTTTTTTCCGTAATTATTTTTATCTTTGAGCCATGAAACTGTATCCGCTGATACATCATCAAACTGCTTTATGCTGCTTTTTATATCCTCATCCGATGAATCCCATGTTCCGTCACTATTTACATCAGTGCTGTTTTGATAAAGTGAGAGTAATGTGCGGTATTTCCTGTCAATATATACCGACTCACTGCCACTTCCTGCATTTTTCAGTATCTCATCAAGCTCCACAGTCTTACAGTTGTCATAATCTCCATCTTTGCCATACCATCTGCTCTCCATAAGAGACTTTTTGTCCCGGCTGGTCTGAATATCCTTTAATGCATACATTAGGACAATATCAAACGATGTCGGCATCTGCTTCATATCAGGATAATATTTTGAATAAGCTGACATATAGCTGTAATCTCTGAGGTTGAGCATCGCATAGACATTATCCTTAAGTGACACCATTTTCTTTTCACCTGATGTTATATCCGTAATATCATCCGTCTGTATCATGTCAGGATATTTTTCTTTGCCATCTTTTGCAGCCTTAAGTGCAGCATCCATATCTTTGTAACCGCTGTTTTTATCACTTATGTTCTTTACTTCCACGGTAATCTTAGGATTTTCAGCTTTCTGCTCTTTTGTAAACTGACCTCCGTCTGAAGTTTTTGTACTTTTTACGGCAGATTTAACTTTCATATTTGCACGGGATACAGTCTTTTCAACCGTATCTTTCATTTTATCGTTATCTACCCATACAACTATGTCAGTTGCCTTTTCTATCTTTGCATTCTCGTTATACAGTTTGTCACTATGCTTTATTTTATTATTGAAAAATAAGCCGCCAACCCCTATTGCCGCAAGTGCCAGCAGCGACATACAGGCAACCATTATCCTCTTTCTTTTCCTTATACACAGTTTTACTTTTGGATATTCCGCTTTTCTCTTGCCGTTTATCGCATCATCAAACTGCTGTATTCCCTGAAATCTGAGTGCCGGCTGCACCGCCAATGCCTCCATTATTGCCCTGTCAAGATTTGGCTCTATGTCAAAACCAAGTTCTAACGGTGATTTGAGTTCGTCCTTGTATTCCCTCTCGGTAGACTCAATAGGCTTTTGTCCCGTTATCATCTGGTACAGTATCGCACCTATCGAATATATGTCAGTGAAATATCCCTGCCCGGCACTGTCTCTGTACTGTTCCGGTGCGGAATATCCTACCTTTATGACTTTTTCGCCCTCTTTTGCTCCGCTTTCGTCATTTAATATCGCCGCACCAAAATCAAATACTTTTACCGAGTCCTCACCTGCAATAAATATATTGTCCGGGCTTATATCCCTGTGTATAATCCCACTTGCGTGTATCTTTTTTAAGGCTTCAACTACCGGTTCTATGATAGTCATCGCTATATCCGGCGACAGTGCACCCTGTTTTTCAAGATAATCTTTGAGAAGTACACCATCTATATATTCCATGACTATGTATGCCGTATTGTTCTCCTCAAAATAATCAAACACGTTTACTATGTCATTTGCTTTTCCAAACTGTGCGATACTCTGAGCCTCCATAAGGAAACGCTTTATCTGATTTTTATACTGCTTCTCCTTCTCACCGGACAAAAGACCTACTTTCATCTCTCCCGGTGACCTGTTTACAAGACCTACCGGGAAAAACTCTTTTATCGCAACGATGACACCAAGTGTCGCATCATAACATTTGTAAGTTATTCCGAAACCACCGACACCTATTGCCGTTCCAACAATAAAATGTCCTTTTAAAACTGTTCCCGGTCTGAGATAGTGCGGCTGCTCCGGAGGTGTTCCCTCCACATAACCGCAATAACGGCACACCTCATACGGTCCTTTGACACTAAAGCAGTTCATACATAATTCATTTGCCATAACCTGTCCTCATTTCTTTTTTACTCTAATCTGAAACGATTAGTATCATCGCCTATGTCAAGGATAGTTCCGACTTTCAGTCTGATAGGCAGATTTTGCGGAATACATTCATCCATCTCATTTATGAAGCATCCGTTTGAAGAATTGTCAACAATATAAAATTCCTCTTTTTGTGCATCCCATGTTATGGTACAGTGAGTACGGCTTATCTTGCGTGCCTCCGGGAATACAACATCATTTACATTGTCTCTGCCAAACTTTAATTCTTCGCCCGGTTTAAAAGGTATCTCAGCTCCGGCATACATTCCCGTAATGCCGACCATAACTCCTCTCGGTCTTCCCTGACCTGAATTATCCGGCTGTGCTTTCTGTAAATTTTCAATATTTTGTACCGTACCCGCATCGTGTGTGACTTCACCGCTTTGTACCTGCTGTGCATTTTGAACCTGTTCTGCTGCCGAAGTACCAGCCTGCTCAGGTCTTGCTTCGTCGATAAATTCATATTTTGGTTTTATCTGCTCCTGATGTATCTGCTCAACATCAGGTATCATATTGTCTTTATCCTTGTTCTTTTTCGCCTTTGCAGGTTTTGTTATGATTATAAGTATTCCGCAGATTATCAGTATCACTGCTAATACCATTATCATATTTAGTCCACGCAATCTTACTATATCCTGATACTGTTTTTTATAAATCTGACCTATACCGGTTGCTTTTGTTGTAAAGACTATATTTAATACCGCCGTAACTATCGCCGCAAATCCTGATATTATCTGCCTGCTTCCTGCAACAATGCTTACTATCATAAAAATAGCCGAAAGAAGTGCAGGAAGAACGATAAATACCATTATCTCAAGTGCCTGACTGCCCGAAATCTTTAATCCCGACTTTCCCATTATAAATTTTGAAAAGGTGTCCTTTATAAAATCTGCCTGACTGTAAATATCAGTCGGATAATTCTCCTGAACAGTTTTTATCACAGGCATAAATAAAAATCCTATGTCTGCCAATAACAGAAAAACAACTGCTATCCTGAAAAACTTAGCCAATTTGTTCATATACAACCTCACATATCTGACTTACTGTCTGTTTTGTGTTAAATAGTCCGTCCAGTTAAACTTCGCACCACACAACGGCATAAATAAAAGTTTTACTTCACCGACCGTGATAACATCGTATGCCTGAAGCTTCATAGGACTTAATACTACTTCATCGTTCAGATAGACAAGTTCGCTTGACTCTCCCGGCTGAACAAGATATAAATGCTGTTTTGGTTCATAGACAAGTATTGCGTGCTTATTTCTTGAGACACTCTTATCACCCACAAGTGCTATATCCATTGATGCATCCCTGCCGACAAAGTTCTTTCCAACCTTAAGTCTGAAATCCTCGCCCAGATGATTTCCGTCAAGTGCAATGACCCAGCCTGTGCAAGGTGTCGATACTGACCTTTTTACCGGCTCTTTTGCCACGGTTTCCTTAACAGGAGCCGTATCAGCCTTGCTCGTGGTCGGTGATGAAAAAATATCATCATAAAATGCTACCGTATGGTCATCATCCTCTTCCGTGACACCGCCCGGTGTTATTTTTTGTACCTCCTGAACAGATGGCTTTCTTGGCTCAGTTCTTCCAATAAAACTATCCGGATTGCCGCCTAAAGTCTCTGTCGCGTCAGCCACCTCTTCATGTCCGCCTCTGCCAAAATTATTCATCATATTTTGTTCTGTCTGTATGTTATTTTGAACATAACCTCCTGCTTGCGGCTGCTGAGGAGGATTGTTGTAAGTCAATGGCTGTGTTGCCCCTATATCATTTCCCTGACTTTCATCAAACACTGAGGTAAGTCCGTCATCATTTCCTGCTCCCTGTGCACAATATGGGCAGGTTGGGAATTTCTCCTTATCATAAAAATGTCCGTTACTACATCTGCTTAAGTTCATAATTTATCTCTCCTTTGTTATTTTAGTTTCTATATATTGAAGCAGTGCAACTGATGTGTTGTCCTGGGAATGTGTATTTTCCCTCACTGCTGCCTCAACCAGTATCTCTGCTTTTTTCTGCATTGATACGGCATCATTCTTTAATATCATTTTTATCCTGTCTTTTGAAAGTGTCTTTGTGACACCATCACTGCACAAAAGAACCATGTCCCCCGTCTGCATCTCAAAAGGCTTGTCGATAACATCCATAAGTTTTACATTGCCTATTCCGAGGAAACTTATAAGTGCCTCTTTCTGACGGTGTCTCATTGCTTCTTCTTTTGTCATGCTCCCATTTTCAACCATCTGCATAAGACGGAGATAATAGTTGTGATCTCTTGTGACAAGCTTTATCTCATCTCCTCTTAAAAGATATATCCTGCTGTCACCGACTGATGCCCAGTAAAGCCTGTTTTCCTCAGTTATTACTGCAACCATCGTCGTTCCTGAACCTTTTTCTCCTTCTTCATGGAAATCATGTATAACTTTGTCTATCGCTTTTATCCCGCTCTGAAAAAATAACGGTATATTGACATTAGGGTCTTTTTCTATCTTTTCAAATCCGTCTTTTAACATTGTTATGGCTGTGCGGCTCGCTTTCTCTCCGTCTGCCATTCCACCCATTCCGTCACACACAGCCGCCATCACTCTTGTTTTCCGGTTGGCTGCTATTTTTTTACTCCCCGAAACATATACCGCATCCTGCTGGTATTTTCTGTTTCCGGTTGCTGAGTATTTGCAGGTAATTATCTCCGGCACTGTCCTCACTACAGTATGGGAAACATTTCTCTGAATATTAATTTCAGGTTGTGGTTCTTTTTTCCTTTTTCCAAACAAAACTATCTCACCTCCAAATAAAACTTAATCTGCTCGTCCACAAGCCAAAACACATCTCCGGTATTTAAAATGGCACTCCTGTCTCTTCCGATAAGACCATTTTGGGTATATGTTCCGTTTTTAGACAGATCCAATATCTTAAACTGATTTGATATTGCATCATACATCACTTTACAGTGAATCCTGCTCACATCACCTTCCTCAACACATATATCACAATCATTTATGCTCCTTCCTATGGTGACGCATTTATCAGGCATAAACTTCCATTTTCTTGTTTTTCCATGCATTTTCATAGTGATATGCGGATAAACATCAACAGGAATATCTGCACTGCCTCTGTATGCAGTTTCAAATTCCCTTACAAATTCCTCCATGTTCTGTATTCTTACGGAGTAGTCAAGTTCCAGTGCACAATCTATAACCTCGCTCAATTCTTCCGGCACATTACCATTTACGCTGCTAAGGGACAACTGCTGCTCTCCGGCACATCTGTCCACTGCAGTAAGTGGTCTTTTACCGGATACGATAAAATAATAAGTTGCAGCAAGTGCATATACATCCGTCCACGGTCCCTGCTTTCCTGTTCTGGAATACTGCTCCATCGGTGCAAATCCCGGTTTTATCATAACGGACATATCCGTTGTTTCGTTTAATGCATATTGCCTTGTTGCTCCAAAATCTATCAATTTTATGCTGCCGTCCTCTAAAAGCATTATGTTGTCCGGACTTATATCTCTGTGCAGCAGTCCGAGCCGGTGAATTTTTGACATTGACTTTGCAACACTTATGATTATCACTTCTGCCATATCAAGCGGAATGATGCTGTTTTGTTTTTGCATATACTGAGCAAGTGTGCAGCCCTGTATATATTCCATGACTATATATCCTGTGTTGTTTTCATAGAAAAAGTCCTTTACATCTACAACGACATCATCTTCTCTCAGATTTTTCAGTATCTTTGCTTCATTTACGAAAACAGATAATCCATGTTCATAAAAACTTCTTTTTGTTTCATCGAAAGCCCTAAGTGAAATCCCGTCCTCACTTCTTACTGCCCAGTCATTCGGAAAGTATTCCTTTATTGCGAAATTTTCCTGTGTCCAGATACTCTCCGCCAGATATGTTCTTCCAAATCCACCTATGCCAAGAATTTTTTTAATACTGTATTTCTGATCAAGGATATGACCTTTCCTAAGCGAACTATCTGAATTATCCAACCTGATCTTCACCTCCGTTCTCTACACTGTGAAACTCAAATTTCTCTCTGCCCGCCGTGATAACATCCCCGTCTAATAGCATCCTTTTTCCGGTTATCTTCACACCGTTTACAAAAGTTGAATTTGTAGTTTCCAGATCTTCTATATAGCAAGCCATTTTAGTAACTTCTATGGCAAAATGCTGTCTTGAAAGCCTGTCATCGTCAAAATATATGTTGCATATGTTCGACCTGCCTACAAAGATACTTCCCTCGACATTCCACTCTACCTCTCTTATCTTTCCTGCCCTGTCAGTAATTATGAGTCTTATCAGCTTTGAATCTGCTTTCATAAGGTCATCGGCAGGCACCTCCACTACATTTGCAGGCTTTTTCTTTATCACTATGATAGTTATCACACCTATGACAATAACTATGAGAACAACCAGTATCCACCAGTAAGTCCTTACCGCCTGCTTGATTCCCTCGGTTGTCGGATTAAGCCCGTCCTTAACTTCAAATTTCACCTTGTTGGTCTTTATCGTATTTTTCTCCACGGAATCATCTTTAATATTCTTACATTCCAATGTATATGAGCCTGTGTAAAATTTGTCTTTAAAGAACAATGTGTATATATGTTCCTGTTCATTTACGGTTATGTTTGATATTTCCCATACTTTTGCGTCTTTTCCTTTGAACCTTACAAGGTAATTACTCTTATCCTGTGCACCGGTAAGGTTTTTTGTAGTTCCATCTTCAATATTTACTTTTATTGAATTGTCCCCTGACTGTTCTATGCTCTTTACTTTCGGTCGGTCAGTATCTTTCTGGCTGTTTGTATATTCAAACTGTCCCTCTTTGTCTAAAGCTGCTTCTTTTGTCTTTCCGCCGGATTTCATAACAATGTTTAACTTTGACTCTGACAACGATAATGTTTTGTTACTTCCGTCAACGGCTCTAAATTTTAATACATATGTCTCATCAAACAATATCCTGTTGATTTCTTTAAATCCTTTTTTTACATCCTTTGTGCTGCTGCAGTCCTTATAATAACCTCTGCTATAGTTCTCATTAAGAATATTTTTCTTTGTATTTTTTATCTTGCTAAGATTAGGTTTTGAACTTACATTTTTCAGCAATACCGCATAGACCGGTACTTTAGACTTCTTTACTGCCGGATTTACATTATAATCTTCCTTATCTTTTCCGGCACTGTCATCCTCTCCGTCCGTAATAAGAAACATAACTGTTCGCTCTGATGAGTTATCAACTGTCGTAAGTTTTTTTGTTATCGAACGGTACAGCACCGTATAATTTTTATTTCTCTTGAGCTTATTTATCTTTTTAATATCTTTGTCACGGCTTTTTTTGTCCGACTTTCCGTCAGCCTTAAAGACTTCAACCTTATTTCCGTGTTTACTGTCAGCACCGACCGTGTAAAGCTCCATCTTGTCAATCTTTCTTATTTTCTTTCTCAGGTTTACAAGACTTTTCTTAACTTCGTTAAACTGTTTTTCGTCAACTGATTTTGAGTTATCCAAAAATATAACATATCTTACAGGCTTATCTGCCTTTGCAAATTTAGTCACGCTTTTTGTTTCAAACTCAATGTCTTTTCCCTTAAAAGAAGCTGTGTACTCTGCATCTTTTGAAACTTTTTCGCCATTTACATAAGCTGTTATCTCCGGAGGATTTCCTACTGCCTGCTCAATATTTAACTGCTTTCTCTCCGCATATGACACCTTTGTATTTAATGCCGTAAACAGTGCTACGATTAGAAACGCATATGTTATCTTTCTTATTCTTTTTCCCATGTTATATCCTCCTGACAATATGGTATAAATTTAAGCTCTGTCTCTCCCACTTTTATCACATCACCCAATTTCAAAGAGTGCGGCTCTGTCACTAAATCCCCGTTCAGATAAACGATATTGGATTTTTCCGCCGTCACATAAAACTCATTTCCCTTAGGGTCATATAAGACCGAGCAATGTTTCTCCCTCGAAATACTCTTGTCATCAGTAAGCACAACATCCATCGCCTGACTTCTGCCTACAAAATTCTTGCCTGCATGAAGCCTGTAGTCATTGCCCTTTTCATCGCCGTTTATACATACGAGCCATCCCGTTACCGGCGGCTTTTTGGTAACTCCAAAAAATCCAAAAGATACTGTTTTATCACCATCCTCTGACGAACTCTCCTGCATTTCGCCCATATCCGGCTGCATGAGATTTCCTGCACTTTCAAAGTTTCCGCCTATTATCTCACCGAGCTGTTCACCAAGAGATATATCTACTTCCGCAATAGATACGGTCTTGTCATCTTCTTCCACATCGTCTAAAGATATACTCAGCTGCTCTCCTGCCCTCTTGCAATGAGGACAGCTCTTATACATCTTTGGATCATACCAATGTCCGTTACTACACTTTACTGCCATACATCTACTCCTACTTATCTTTGTTTATCTGATAAAAACAGCTATCGCCGAATAATTATCCATATTCGTTCCTCTGCCGTTTTCTAGTACTATCTTTCTCATTTCTTCAAGCCATTCTGCTGGTGTTGCTGATTTTTTCAACAGTTTGCACATTGTCTTTTCATCTATCAGCTCCCAAAAACCGTCACTGCACATAAGAAAAGTTGTCTTTTTTCCTATCTTTATCTTTTTGCTGACGCTGTATTTAGGGCTGTCCCACGGTGTTCCCACAACTCTCAAAAGCCTGCTCCTGTCAGGATGGTGTCTTATCTCACTTTCCTTTATATCTCCCCTTGCTGCTAATAACTGAGGAATACTGTGGTCAAGGGTTCTGTCCTTAACTTTTCCGCTCTCAAAGTGATATACCCTTGAATCCCCGACATGATAATATGATGCATCCTCCTGCTCTATATAAAGGCAGGTTAGCGTAGTCTTCATTGATGATTGAGCATTTTCCCTTTCCTGTTTTTTCAATAGATTTTCCTGTGTACTCACAATGGCGTGCTCAACATTAACACCTTTGTTACACACCGACTCTATCATTTCTTCAACGACAAATCTTGAAGCCACCTCACCTTTTCCGTGTCCTCCGAGTCCATCGCACAGTACACACAATACTCCTGTATTATCTTTCCCTACTCCAAGATAATCTTCATTGTTTGTGCGTTCACCTTTGTCTGTTATTGCTGCATAAGTTATTTCATATTTTTTTTCAGCCATAATCCTGTCACCTCTTTTTTGTTATTATGTCGTATATAAAATATTTTTTTTAATTTTGTAATTTTTAGCAATATTTTTGTAACTAATGTAAAATAAAAAGCAACACCAGTATCCTGCTTTCGCAACATTACACTGCTGACATTTTGCCCTTATAAAATTGCTTTGCAATTCTCATTGG